>Ga0066388_100001079_pt1 | contig 14728 bp, 11 predicted proteins | sample PanSoiMetaGPlot6_FD_64539 | JGI IMG/M metagenome (GOLD analysis project Ga0066388, IMG submission 64539) | Tropical forest soil microbial communities from Panama analyzed to predict greenhouse gas emissions - Panama Soil - Plot 6 (Hybrid Assembly) | ecosystem: Environmental > Terrestrial >... | reverse complement strand
GCACTGACGACCCTGCCGCTCAATTCGCTTTCTCGCCGGCCGTAGGCATCGAGCCAGGGGGATGCTCCGCGGTCGCCGGCTTGATGTGCTTGTCCAACCATGCACAGATGGACTCGATCAGAACTTCATCCTGCTTGTCGGTTTCGAATATCAGATGCTCAGCATCGCCAATGACAACCAGTGTTCTGTCCTTGTTCGGTATGGCCTTGAACATATCGAAGGTCCCCTGCGGTTTCACGAGCCTGTCGGCGAGCCCTTGAACAACTAGCACTGGTGTCTTTGTAATGGACTTGCAGCGCCGCACAGTGTTACGCATGAAGAGGTCGAACTTAATGAGCTCAATTGGTGCCATCTTCGGTTTGCCCTTAGGATCTTCGCGCCAGAGCTCGATCAAATCTGTCCGGGTCGTCGCCTGGCTCGAGATCTGTTCGCTGACGTCCATTGGCTTTTCCAGCCCACCGGCAAGAATCCCGAGTGCTACCTTAAAGCCCATGACCTCGCTCTGATAGCGCTCGGCAGAAGGCACCGAGGCGATCACCCCATTGAAGGCGTCCCCGTACTTTGCAGCTGAACGCAGCGCGATTGCCCCACCCATGGACTCACCGAGAACGAAGATCGGCAAGTCGGGATTGCGCCTGTGAATGAAGTTGGCAACTCGCTTGATGTCGGCGAGCGTCTCGTCATAAGCTGTGTCCTCATGCCCTTCCACGGCTTGCCAGGCACCGAAACCTCTCACGTCCAGCGAGTAAACAGCAAAGCCTCTCCTGGACATCTCCTGCCCGAAAACGGTAAATGCACGGTTCTCTAGCCCCATGCCGTGAATGCAAATGATTGCCGCCTTCGATGGTCCCTGCGACCAGGCAATCAAGGGCAACGTCTTTGGCTCAAAGTTAACCGCCAGCCAGAGATAGTCGGTTGTGCCTGCCGGATGCATATCCTTTACATAATCCCTGAACATGGTTGCTCGCACTGCCGGAATCGCTCCAGGCGCTTCAACCTGTTGCTTGCGAAGATCGATGAGGTTCGCCAACAGCGTCGACGCATCCGCCCTGGCGGTTTCTGCCTCGTTCGTCTTTCCCAGAGCCTGGCAAATCTCCATGCTCTGCAGCAAAGACCACAAATAGCTGCTGGCATAAACCGGGTTGCCGGTCAGCGCACGCTTGCCTGCAGCTTCGACTAGCTGCCGGCAATAGCCTTCTGCCTCTGTCAATTTGCGCTGTTTGAGCAGGCAGCCGAGCAGACCCTCCAGGAGTTCAACCCGTGCTGCCGTCTGTTCGGGCAGGGCCGCAGTTTGCTCGAGCGCGGCGGTGTAGCGAGTCGCAGCATCATCGTATTTGCGAGCTCGGTAATAGCATTGGGCCATTCTCTCTTGGAGGAGCATCTGCTCGTTTGCGCTGATCTGCTTGCTCTTCGAATAATAGCGCTCGATCTGTTTGAGATACCCGAGGGCGCTAGACGTCCGATAATTGCTGTAGTCAACAAGGGCCAACAGATAGAGAGCAGGAACATCGACTTCGCCCTTTTTCCGTGCATCGCCCAGTCTCTTTTTGAGCACCGAGACTGCTTCACTCTGCCGTTCTTTTGAAAGAAGAGTCAGCGCTTCCTTCGCTTCGACCGCCATGCCGGCAGCGCCACTATCCAGCCAGGCTTGAATCCGATCTTCTGCATGTGCCGGCAGTCCTGGCACACACCAGCACAGCAGCGCTGCCATCACTGCCAGTATCAAGTTCCGCTTGTGTCTCGCGTTCAACAAATGCTTGACCTCCGTCGGCCCGGTCCATGCTAATCAGATCTTCTCCAGATTATCTCAGGTCTCCAACTCTCGCGAAGGCAACCGTGCCGTCCCTTGTGCGCGACCGGGTGGCCCTTGACGGAGCCACCGTTCCGGCGACCGTAGTACTACGTAGCCCATGGGAGGACTCCCAATAGACCGCGACCGCTGCCGAACCTAATATGGAGTCCGAAGTCCCGACCTGGAGCAAACAACGACCATGGGATGTCCCGAATTCCTGCGAAAAGCAGGCGAATGTCCAGACCAGAAAGATGGCATCAGATCGTCATTTTCAAAGCTCTGGCAGGACGCCCGCCACGAGCTGGACAAGGCTGTCACAGGCAGCGAACAGCCAGCGCAAGAGTCGGGCGAGCAGGTAAAGAGGCAAGTCTCACCAGGGTTGGATGAGCTGATGCGCCAAACGGACAAGGCTGTTCGCGAAGCCGAGAGCAGGCAAGGCGAATTGGCCAAGAAAGCGGAAAAGGCGGGCAAAGATATCGAAGGCGCTATTTTCGGTGGACTCGAAAAACTAACCAAGGTCGACGCGGCTGAGCTCGAGAAGAACTTCATCAAGAACATGGACACGCTGGACCCAAACGGCGATGGCTTTGTCACCAGAGCAGAGCTCGACAAAGCAGATGACAACTTGATCTTCCGCATCACGAACGCGCACATGTTGAAAATCCTCAAAACGCACTACGACACGTTGCAGACCCTCAGCAACGATGAGTGGGGCCGCGAGAACTCCGGCATCACGGTCAAGGACATCCAGGCGGCGCATGAACTGACGAAAAGCGGTCTTGGCTTCGGCACCCTGGCAGGGTCGGCATTCAATACGGCATTCAGCGGCGAAACCCTCACTGCTGCAGGAGTGTTGACCGCCGGTGGAATCGCCACAACTCTGGGGTCCAAGGCCCTGTTTGGCTCAGCCACCCGCGTTCCACTGATTGCCGGACTCAGCCTGGCTGCAGGAGTAGTTGGTCTATCAGGAGTCTACGGCGCGCTCAAGTATCAGTTCTCCAGCAAACCAAAGCTAGAAGCGCTTCTGAGCGACCTCCGCTAGACTACCGCGGATCCCGAAGGCCGCGCGCAGCCTGTCGCAAACGACGCCGGCACCACAGGAGTGGCGGCCGATGTATCATTGGCGGGTATGGACGGCGAAAAGTTTAGGCTCGTAAAAAAGAACAAGACGCTGATTGTCGCCCTGTCGTCGGTGGTGGCTCTGACTCTATTCTTTGCGGTGGACAGTCTTGTTCGCCACAAGAGGTTTGACCCTCGCAATCAGCTGGAAGACTATATAGAAGGCCGGGTTACCTTTGAACGGGTGGCCAGGGCCTGGGGTAAGCAGGAAGAAACGTCCTCACTTACTGCCAAGATCGAAGCTGCTTTCTCGAGCACGCCTGAGCCACAATCCGGCTCGGAAGGCACGCTATCATCCGGAGAGGGACGGCAATTCTCTGGGGAAGGCTACAAATCCTCCGCGGAGGAAGCATTCATCGCCCGGATCACAGATAATTTGTCGGGCTGCAAAACGCTCGAGCTGGACAGGCTTACCTTTTCGAGTCCAAGCCTCGAGATCCGCAAGGACTACGTCAATGCTATTTCCGACATTTGCGGTCATCGCCCTGCTTCCGTCACCATCAATCACGATGCACGAGCGCCCGCCGATATGCCGGTGGACAGTCAGGGGAACAAATTACAGTATGTAGGCACCCTGATCGTCGAGTTTGCCCGTGATGATCTCCCTGAGTTTCAAATGAACACTGTAACGATCTATCCAAAGAGCTGGGAAAATCCCGTAGGTCAGACGCCGGATGGAGCCTGTTACCTTATCCCTGTTGAGGAAGTCATCTTCAAGACCTGACGGTCCGTGCGTCGCCTTTTTCTTCTGAGATTACGAACGCGCATGTTTGCTCACGAGCCCAATATATTGGTAGTAGAGGATAGCCCAACACAGGAGCGCCTGCTTCGGCGCTCGTTGGAAGGCAGCGGCATCCGCGTGCACAGTGCAAGCACGCTAGCGGAGGCTCTGGAGCATCTGGCCGCAGACGGCATCGATCTGGTTGTTCTCGATCTGTCGTTACCGGACAGCCGCGGCGCCGATACAGTCGTAAAGCTGCACGGACACGCGCCTACCGTGCCAATCATCGTACTTACCTCTTCGGAAGAGGAGACTGTTGCTGCGGAGTGCCTTCAGTATGGCGCCCAGGATTTCCTTGTCAAAGGCTCTGCCGACACGCGAGCCTTGATTCGCTCCATTCGATATGCAATCGAACGCGAGCACGCACAAAAGGCGCTGCGAGAAAGTGAGGAGCGATTCCACCTCCTGGTCGATGGGGCTACCGACTATGCCATTTTCATGCTCGACGCCGGAGGCCGGCTGGTCACCTGGAACATGGGCGCAGAGCGCATAACGGGCTACACCGCCGAAGAGACAATCGGCCGGCACTTCTCGATGTTCTACACGGCAGAAGACGTCGCCCAGGGCGTACCGGAAAGCGCCTTGAAAAAGGCAGCAGCCGAAGGCCGCATTGAAGACGAACGCTGGCGCGTACGCAAGGATGGATCAAGATTCTGGGGCAATACGATCACCACAGCCTTGCGCGATGAGGCCGGCAATCTACGCGGCTTCGCCAGGGTTGCTCGCGACATGACGGCTCGAAAAGAAGCAGAGCAGCTCCATCGCGAAAAGGAGGTCTTGAATCAGAAGAGCACGCTTGTGGAATTGCTTCAGTCCGTCACGGTCGCAATCAACAAGGCCGGTTCGGTGGACGAGGCGCTGCGCACTTGCCTGGAGGAAGTTTGCGCGCATACCAACTGGGACGTGGGTTGCGCCAACATGGTTGTCGCCGTCGCGCCCGAAGAACTTGCCGTAAAGCGAATCTGGTTCGCGAAAGACGAAACTACCGCCAGCAGCCTGCCATCTAGTGACGAAACGGAGTTCTTGTCATCGAAGGCGGGTCTTGCCGGCCAAGCATGGGCTTATGGAAATCTCGTCTGGAGCGCCGAGCTGAAGACCAATCCTCTGACGGCCGAGCCCGGCGCCTTCAAAGACCTGGAACTCAAGAGCGGGCTTGCGCTGCCGGTGATGGAAGACGGCAATGTCAGCACCATTCTCGAGTTCTGGTCAAGGCAGACGCAGGAGCTGGACCAACCGTTTCTGGAAGTGATGGTCAACCTTACAAAGCAACTCGAGGTTGTCATAGAGCGGAGGCGCCTCGAGGAGGAGCTGATGCGACAGGCATCCGAACTGGCTCGCTCGAACGCTGAATTGCAAGAATTCGCCAGGATTGCCGCCCACGACTTGCAAGAACCTTTGCGGGCCGTTCAAGGATTTGTCGGATTGCTGTCTAAGCGCTATAAAGGCCGGCTCGATCAGGATGCCGATACGTTCATCAAGCGAATTGAAGCGGCGATCGAGCGAATGGTGCAGTTGATCCGTGCTGTTTTGGAGCATTCCAAGATAGGCACACAGGCCCGGGCCCTGAAAGAGACAGATTGCGCGGAGATCATTCAAGAAGTTCTGGAAAACCTGGAAACATCGATTGAAGAGTGCGAGGCGCTCGTCGAGGTCGGGCCGATGCCTACTGTAACTGCCGACAGGTTGTTGCTTGTGCAACTCTTTCAGAATCTGGTCAGCAATGCGATCAAGTACAGAAGCGCGAATACGCCGATGATCGACATCTCGGCGGAGCGCAAGGGAGATGATTGGCTGTTTTCAGTGCGCGACAACGGCATCGGCATCGAGACACGCCACGCCCGGAGAATTTTCGGAATGTTCAGTCGCCTGCACGGCAAAACCGAGTACGCAGGCACAGGCATCGGTCTTGCTATTTGCAAAAAGATAGTAGAGTATCATGGTGGAAATATCTGGGTGGAGTCTGAAGCGGGAAAGGGGTCTACCTTCTTCTTTACGCTGAAGGCAGAACGATAACAAGAGCTGGATTAGATGAGCGAGCCAATCAATCTATTACTGGTTGAAGACAGCCCGGACGACATCATTCTCACCGAGGAGGCGCTGAAGGACGCCGCCATCGAGACTCGGTTGAACGTTGTCACCGATGGCGAACAAGCTATGGACTACCTCTACCACCGAGGCAGTTTCAGCGACGCCACTCGACCCGATGTCATTCTTCTCGACCTGAACATGCCGAAGAAGACCGGCCACGACGTCCTCGCTGAGATGAAGGACGATCCGGACCTCGAGAGCATTCCAGTCATCGTCCTCACTGTCTCCCAGGAGGAAGCCGATGTAGTGAAGGCGATGAACCTCAAGATGAATTTCTATCTGAACAAGCCTGTGGCGACAGGCAAACTAGAACCTCTCCTCCAAGAGATCCACGACCTGTGGTCGTGATTCCCATTGCGACTTACGCATTAAGTTGATGCAGCTAACGTCATTCCGAGCGCGCGCAGCGAGCGTGGGAATCTCAGCCTGTCTACGCGAAGCTCGTCTTGTCGAGCTGAGATTGCCACGATCGCGCTATGCTCCCTGGCAAGGACCGTAACTGCGGTAGCCGGCGGCCGCCGCCGGATGGGTAATCCTAATTGGTAAGCGTTGCGAGAAAGCAGGTCAAGAAGACCATCTTGGAGCTGTACGCAGACCGCGGAGGTAGGCGAGAACGCCGTCAAGACGCGTAGATTCCGCCAGGCAATCGTTTACTCGGAGCATCATGTCTATGAGCTCTACAGGTAAGCCAAGACTAACGGCTCGTTGCAAGATCTGGCTATTGTCCCTGTTGCTCACGATTTCCTGTTCGAAGGCCTGAGCTTCTTCCTGAGAGCAGAGCATCGATACGCCCACCCGAGTAGCTAGCGCTCCCGCGCTCAGCAGCATCTTGCCGTTGTCTGCCTGACACGGACTGAGCGGAAGAGAACCCTGTTTTTCGATTTCTACAATCGTGCGGTCGATAATGGCTTGGACACTGCCATTCACGCAGGCTCTCGGCAACTGTCTCATTGCACAGTACCTCCCAGTTCTCGACAGAGCCATTCTGTTGTTGGGCGTAACGGTTGTCAAGGAAATGTTGTTTAAAGATACCAAGCAGACCGGAGAAAAAACCCTCTCACAGGCTATTGCACGTTACGCCTCGACGTGTCACTTTGGGACACCCAATCGGTCGATGACTGTGACGGATTGAAGCTTGGAAAGTTCCGATGGGCGCAGCAATATCTTGGACGAGCGATTGCCACCGCCGATCACAACTTCCCCTTTGCTCATTACTTGACTATCAATGTAGATCGGCATGTCCGGCAATCCGATTGGCGTCACTCCACCGATTTCCATACCTGTCTGATCGAGTGTTTGTTCGGAAGTGGCAAAAGAACATCGTTTGGTGCCAATAAGCCCCGATACCCTCTTGTTCACGTCCAGCTTGCAGGTGGCTAGAACCAGACAGCAGACGTACTTCGGCGGGTTCGTTTTTCCGACGACCACGATTGCGTTTGCCGCCTGCTCTAGCGAAAAGCCGTAATGCTCACAAAATGCCGCGGTGTCTGCCAGTGCCGGATCGCAAACCAGAGTCCTGCATACAATGGCATGCCGCTCGACACCGGCTTTCACTGCAGGATGCAAAATGCTTGGATCAAAGCTCACGGCGTAGGTTCCATAACTGCTGCGGGAGGTCTGCCTGAAGCGCAATCGCCTTCAGAATAGACCAAGCGATCATCTAGCGGGGTAAGACGCGTACAATCGCAAAATGGTTGCGCGATCGCGCGCGGAGGCATGCGTTGCAGATATCTCGGTGCTAAGAGGATACATGACGTCCTGATTGTTGGGCGAGTGTCCATTCAGTCCCAACGCGTGCCCCGCCTCATGGCTGCACGTTTGCCTCACGATCTTATGCCATTCTTGATCCGGCAACTTTTCCGGCGGCACGGTCAGGATGGTGACAGTGGCGTGTTCGATATCGTAGGCACCATCTTTCTTCTGTCCGAGCCGAAACTCGTTTTTACCGATGCCGGTGTCGCCACCATCGGTAACCACGTCAGCTCGCTTATTTGTCCATCTCAACACCACATCAGCCTTGGCGGCGCTCTTCACTTCAATCCAACGCAGACGGTGTCCGGACACTCGAGTCCACATGTTGAGGGCATCGACGAAAGCTATCTTGTACGAGCCCTTTGCACCAGGTATGCCGACCGGTGCGGACATAAAGACCTTGAGCGGGAGGCGCGATTGCGGCCAACGAGCAATTCCTCGACCGGTAACCTGGGAAAAGTAATCGGGAGATGCTGGGTTTCCACTGACCATTACGCCCAAGCGCGCTTTCAACTTTTCAATCGGCTCCGACAACTGAATCGACAGGGATTTTTCGTACAGTTTGAGCGCCTCGGGGATGTTAGCTTGACGCAATCGTGCAGCAGCCATGTCGGCATAGAGAATCTGAGGGCGCGTCGAGAAGTTCAGCGCCTTTTCGTACTCGGCAATCGCTCGCTCGTACTGGGCCATTTGAGCAGACACGTGCCCAAGCCTTGCATGCACGATGTCGGTGAAAGTATTAGGATCAAGTCCGGTTGCCTTCTCCAGCACAAGTCTAGCTTCGCCGACTTTGCCCAGGCCAATCAACCCTTCTGCTTGCCTTACCAATCGATACGCCTTAAAACTACGCTCATTCAATGCCCGAAGGCTGTGGCTGCTTACGCTTGCCATTGGTCCGGGCTTGTATCCCAAGCTCTTAGCTCTCTCGTGGTCCTGACGAGCCGCCTCAGCCTGTCCCAGCTGTGATTCCGCTTCGGCGCGCACGCGATAGGCAAAGGCAAGTTCAGGATCCAGCTCTAAAGCCTTGTTGCAATCAGAGATTGCTTTCTCCGGCTGTCCCAACACTCCATACGCCGCTGCGCGAATGACCACGGCTCGAACGCATGCTGGATCTAAGTCGATCGCTTTCGAAGCGTCGGCAAGAGCCTTGTCATAGTCGCCCATCATCCGATAGACATCTGCTCGACCGGCGAATGTAGACGCTGAGTCCGGCACAAGCTCGATGATCTTGGACGTATCGTTGACAGCGCGCTCATAGTCTCCTAGATTTCGATAAGCTTCCCCGCGATTCCCGTACGCTGACGGATCATTTGGTTTCATCTGGATTGCCTTGGTGCAGTCAACAATAGCGAGCTCATATTCGTCCAGACTCAGATGCGCCATTCCACGAACAAGGTAAGCCCTTTCATAGTCGGGATTGAGTTCGATGGCCTTAGTGCAGTCATCAACCGCCTTCCGGAACTCCCAAAGCTCCTCATTCGCCTCAGCGCGAACCTCATAGGCACGCGCAAACTTCGGTTTCAGCTCTATGGCCTTCGTGCAATCTGCAACGGCCTTTTCGAATTCTCGCATTATGTGAAGCGTCATGGCGCGAACGACATAAGCTTCCGCCGAAGCAGGATTGAGGACAATCGCTCTGGAGCTATCGGCAATAGCCTTCTGGTAGTCGCCCAACAAGCGATAGCTATCGCCGCGAAGGTAAAAAGCCTCGCTGTTGTTCGGCTGCAAGCGTAGCAGCTGCGAAAAATCGGCAACGGCCTTCTGCTGCTGTCCCATTTTTTTGAAGGCCTCAGCACGAATCTCATATGCGCCGCTAAACTTGGGATTGAGCGCTATGGCTTGCGAGCAATCATCTATGGCCTTCTGGTTCTCCCCCAAATATTTATAGCTAAGACCACGCAGCATGAATGCAGGCGCGTCCTCAGGACGTAAATGTATGGCTTGCGAGCAGTCATCAACAGCCTGTTTGTAGTGCGCCAGAGCCGCATGGGCGGCACAACGAAGGCAATAGGCAGTCGCACAATTTGGATCCTGGCCGATGGTCTGGTCGAGAAGTGGGATGGCATCGGCGTATTTCTGCCGGCGTACAAGCGCTTGCGCTTCGGCGAAGACGGAATCGCCGGGCATGGCCAAGGCGGTCTCCGTACATTGTTGAGCAGCTATTAGCAAGCAGAATGCAATTATGACTGGCAAGCGCAATTCACTTCTCATAAGAAATTTCCCGTTGCAAGGCTGCCAGGCAGGCACGGCATTACCCTTACTACTATCACACTCGGCCCACGCAGGCTTCCGAAGAGTTGCTCCTCATTCTTGCCCCATGTTGATCGGCGGCCGGTCTCTAGAATCCCGACCGATCACCGAATATGGTGTCAGGACCTGGTGTCAGCACCAGGCTAGCTCCGCCTGACAAGAGATAAAACCAGCTCTCTTTTTTCGTCGAGCAGCGCAGGCCGGGCGGCACCAATGCAGATCCGCAATAGAGGCTCGGTTTGAGAACCACGAGCATTAAACCACCAGTCAGGATAGTCGATTGAAAGGCCGTCAAGATGATCGCAAGACCCATCGCTAAAGGACTGTCGAAGGGACTCTAGCATTGCTGCTACATCTTCGATGGAGAGATTGATTTCTCCGCTAGTGGCGTACTTCCGCATCGGCACTAGCAACTCGGACAGCGACATGGACTCCGCAGAAACGAGATTGACTATCTCCATTAAAGTGCGCAACGCGCTGTCAGCACAATAGAGATCAGCATAATAATAATGCCCGGACAGCTCGCCACCGAAGACCGCTGCGTGCTCACGCATCGCAGCTTTGATGAACGAATGACCGACACGGGTTCTTACAGGTTTGCCACCGTAGTCCTTAATTTTCTCGGCAACTACGCGACTTGCTCGCAAATCGTAGAGAACAGACGCGCCCTGCCTGTCAGCCAGAATCTGCCTGGCGATCAGAGGAATGAGAAAGTCTCCCGGCACCATTTTCCCTTCATTGTCAACGACAACGGCCCGATCAGCATCGCCATCAAAAGCCATTCCGAATGCACAATCCCTGGCCAAAACCACTTCTGCAAGGTGATCGAGGGCTCCATGCTCGAGCGGGTTGGAGGGTCGTTGCGCCAGCCGGATATCGGGGACGCAGCCAATTTCTATAACTTCTATCTGTGGATGTTGCCTGAACACCGGCGCGATTTCAGGACCAGCAGCACCATTGCCTGCATCAACTGCAATTCGCAAGGGCGCAGGGGCTTTCAAGAAACCTGACAAGCACGCTGCGTATTCTTCCAGCGGTTTTTCATGGGTAACCGATCCTGCCGCAAGGTCGGTTACTGGAAGCGAGGCGTTCATCAAAGCCTGAATATCTAAGAGGCCAGTTCCCGCGCTTATCGGGGCCGCTCCTTTGCGGCATAGTTTGAAGCCGTTATATTCCAAGGGCAGATGGCTGGCGGTGACCACGAGACTGCCATCGCCACCGGTCTTGCCGCCCCACCAGTAAACCAGCGGGGTGGAGGCGAGCCCGATGCTGCGAACGTGATGGCCCCTCTCGACGAGTCCCTGAGCAATCGCCGCAGCTAATCCAGGCGAAGATTCTCGGGCATCATGTCCGACTACAAATGTTCCTGATTGATCCGGGCACAAGTATGCACCGAAAGCCGCACCGAGCTTGTATGCAAAATCGGAATTGATGTCTTCTCCCAGCATCCCACGGATGTCGTAAGACCCAAAGATTTTTCGATGCATCAGATCCCTCGTTCAATGCGAGCAGACATACTCATGTAATACAGAGTACGCGACAGATGAATAGAGAATGTTGAGCGCTAAGAATCCCCAACCACCAGACAAATGGTCGGCAAAAACAAGAGCTGATCGCCGGACCGCAATGGCCAGCGCTGATGGAAAAGTGATTGCCGTTCCCGGGTTGACCCGCCCGGACCGCGGCATCAAAGACATCGTTGAAAATGTAGCTTTCTCCCGATACCGGTCCACCCCCCACAAAGTGACGTACCCAGCCAGCGTCACTTTGAACCAGAAACCGGAAGCCCGTACACGTACGATTATTCCAGGGACTAATGCCAGCCAACTCGGTCCTCATGGCGTTTATCGCCCGGCTGTCCCGGGAATAACCAACCCATGAATAAATTGCCATCGTCCAAGCCGGGTAAGAAAAAATTTGCGGAAGTCTTGCTCTTCGCCCCATCCAACATTCGCCGCGTCGCACAGAATATCTCCGAAGAAAGTCGAAAGCTTCAGGTCGAGCAGTATGAGCTTCCGGCCTATATGGCACGGGCCCTGCTCTATATACTGATTGCTGTCTTCGTAGTCGGACTGGCCTGGGCAGCCCTCTCCAAGGTTGATGTAGTCGTGGAAGCTTCAGGGGAACTTGTGCCAAAAGGGAAGGTGAAGGTCGTCCAACCCATAGCGGATGGCGTCGTGGAAAGATTGTTCGTCCAGGAAGGTCAGCATGTGCGCCCAGGCGAGCCTCTCGTGCTGCTGGAGCGCACACCCTATGCTGCTGAAGTTAACAAAGCAAGCCGCGAACTTGAAATAGCCCAATCTGAGTTAGAACAGCTCAAAGAGGCCAGACTTGCCCTTGAGGCAATCATTGCTAACCCCGGCGTCGTACCACCGGCCCGGGTCGACGTGGACAACATCGGAATCTTGATTGGTGAAGTGTACTCTGCTCACACGGCTCTCCGAGAGGCTGGGGTGGACTACTCGAGTGCGCAGGGAGCAGACGGTGCTGCCTCCTCGCAAGGGGCGGCACTTCTGGTCAGGCTGGGCCAGCTTCAGGCTCAGAAGACGGCCATAGAGCAAACGCTGGAAAGCAGGCAGCAGGAATACAGGGACAGGCAGACAGAAAAGGCACTCGATGTAGGAGCCCAGAAAAGGGCCCTGGAGGGTGCCCGCGCTGAACTGCCCAGCGTCAAGGTTATCGTTGCCAAAACTGAGGAGCAAGAAGCGGCTTACGAGAAGGTATTCGCGCAGGGAGCGGTGTCCCTCGTAGAGTACCTGGCCAGGGTCAAAGAGCTTGAACAGCAGAAGCAAAACCTGGTCAAGCAGGAGACGACCATTGCTGGACTGACGAAGCAGGTGGAGATTTCGGAGTCGGCCGAAAAGCAATTTCGTGCGCAGGCGCGCGCCGATCTAGCCAGGCAGCGGGCCGAAATTAAGCAGCTGGTGTCCGAAATTGCTTCCGTGCAAATCCAAATTCGTGACAACGAGCGCCGCTACAAATTGGCGAAAGCCGATTTTGAGGCTGCCCTCGCCAAGGCAAAGGCAGCACTGGAAAAGGTAGCGGTCGATATCGCCCAGGGCGAGCGGCGAGTAAGCCAGACGGAGTCAGCTCTGCAGGTAGCACAGCGGGGTTTTGACGAAGCGGAGATTAAGTCGAAAATAACCGGCACAGTGACCGGAATTGAAATAAGAGGCAAGGGACACGTCGTTAAAGTGGGAGAACCGCTTATGACCGTGGTGCCTGCCGATGCTGCGCTTGTGGTGGAGGCGCTAGTGTCCAACAAGGACATTGGATTCGTGGAAATAGGACAAGGCGCGAAACTCAAGTTTGCAGCGTTTCCCTTCGAGGACTATGGAATAGTCCGCGGCAAAGTATATGCAATCGAGGCGCATTCAGAGGAGAACGAGAAACTTGGCTCGATTTACAAGGTGATGATTGCACCGGAGCGTTCCTGGATCATGGCCAAAGGGCGCCGGATGCCTTTCGTAAGCGGCTTAGCTGTCACCTCCGAGATTGTTGTTCGCCAGCGCACTATCCTGGACATCTTCCTCGAGCCAATGAAGAAACTAAAAGAAGCTCACTGGATGTAGGTAACCATTCAGTGTACCGCTCCCTACCTTACCGTCATTCCGAGCGAATCCCTCGCATAATCGCAGCAGCTTCGCTGCGAAAAAAGAGCTTCCACTCGGGACAGGCTCCGTGAGCGTGGGAATCTCATAACTTCGGAGGCGGCAGAGATTGCCACGGTCGCTTCGCTCCCTCGCAATGACGGGCGAGGACAAGCCGTTATCTGAATAGGCATAGATATAGAATCACACGTTCACCTGCTGGCTGGTCAGGTAGTAGTATAAGCCTCGCTCTGCCATCAGCGATTCATGGGTGCCTCGCTCGACAATGGCCCCGTCATCCATAACAAGAATTAGATCGGCATCTTTGATGGTGGATATTCGGTGCGCAACTACGAACACTGTCCTGTCATGCCTGATCCTGGACATGCTGTCTTGAATTCTGCGCTCAGATTCCGCATCCAGAAAGCTTGTGGGCTCATCAAGGAGGAGTATTCGTGGTTCCGCAAGCAATGCTCGGGCAATGGCAAGCCGCTGGCGCTGGCCTCCAGAAAGATTGGAGCCCGCCTCGCTCAGGATTGTTTCGTAACCGGCAGGCATGGTGCTGATGTAATCATCAATGCCGGCCCACGTCGCCGCTTTGATAATCGCCTCGGTCGAGGCCTCTGGCTTGTTGAAGGCTATGGTTTCGCGAACGGTACCCTTGAACAGATACTCCTGCTGCGACACGACACCGATCTGTGATCTCAGATGGGGCAAGGACAGGTACTGGATATCGTGACCATCAACAAACACACGCCCCTCGGTCGGCACGTAGAGTCCCTGAATCAGTCTGAGCAAAGTCGACTTACCTGAGCCGCTGCGGCCCACAATGGCTATGAACTGTCCGGGTGCCGCCTCAAAGGTCACATTTTGCAGCGCGTTGGTATTTCCAGTCGCCGAGTAGCGGAATGTCACACTGTCAAATTTGATTGAACCGGCTACGCCTGGCAATACGAGTTTCTTAGCCGGCTCCGGTTCCTCCGGCTCTGCATCCAGCACATCCCCCAGACGTTCGAAGCTGATTGTGACTTCCTGAAATTGATCCCACATGCCGATCAAGCTCCCGACCGGACCGCTAACTCGGCTTACCATCATATTCAAGGCCATCAACTGTCCAATCGACAGAACCTCATCGATTACCAGCCGCGCACCAAACCAGAGCAAGAGTACCGAGCCGCCGAGTCCTAGAAAGCCTGACACTACCTCGACTGCCCGGCGGGTCAGAGCACCCTGAAACCTGACGTTGAGACTATCGACAAAGAGCTCCTCCCATTTCCAGCGTATGCGGCGTTCCGCCGCCGATGACTTAACCTTTTCGATGCCACGGAGAGATTCTATGAGAAAGGAGCTCTGCGC
>Ga0066388_100001078_pt1 | contig 14729 bp, 6 predicted proteins | sample PanSoiMetaGPlot6_FD_64539 | JGI IMG/M metagenome (GOLD analysis project Ga0066388, IMG submission 64539) | Tropical forest soil microbial communities from Panama analyzed to predict greenhouse gas emissions - Panama Soil - Plot 6 (Hybrid Assembly) | ecosystem: Environmental > Terrestrial > Soil... | reverse complement strand
GCTGATTTCCAATGCACACAAGACCGGCGCATCAGGACTGGTGCGAAAAACCAGTGCGCCGCCATCCCCTGTCGGTAAACGCAGTAATTTGCCTTGCGCATCGGCGAGGCGGAATTGCTCCGTTCCGCGCACGATTTCCCGCAACTTTTGCATCTGCTCGCTCTGTTCGGTGATGAGCAGCTTCGAATAACCGCAAAGGTCAATGAAAAGGACGTGCCCGATCTCAAGTTTCACGTCTGAGGAAGCCGCCGATGGCATTAGTTCTTTGATTCTATCGGACAACTTGGCATTTACCCAGCGTTTTTTGCCGGACCATGTTCTACGTAAGCGGCTCGGAGTCAAATCACGCACACCGCGATCGTCCAAGTATCGCGGCCGACTCGTACTCGCGTATTGAGAGGCCCGGAGCCTCCGCTGTTACTTTCGTTTTTTACTCCCAGAACACGAACCAGCCCCACCGGCCGAGGCGATTTCGGGTTTGGCTAGCTAAATTTGGAAAGTTTACCGGGGACGCCCGCGTATGCGAGCGAGCTGGCGTGCTGAGCGCGGCAGGCCATGCTCGCCCTGATGCGCCAGAATGGCTCGACTGGTCAAGCCCGTGCCTGGGCCCTTTGCGGCTGAGTCGAGTGGGCCACTAATTCTTTTTTCATATAATATTCATAATTGGCATAAAAATTGTCATTGACGTTGCGACTCAAATATGAGGATTATGGAAACTATGAGCAAAACCGGCTATGGCCCTAGGTAACCACTCTCTAAACCTCGGCTGAGCTCCGCTGAATCACAATCCGGATTATGAAGAGAACTTTATCTGTTCCTTTAACGAGTCGAATCGCGCCGGTTTTTGGCGCCATTTTAGTCTTAGTTGGTTTGATCGGATCCTCCGAGCTTCATTTGGTTGGCGTCGTCAACGCAGATGCCCCGAACTCACCAGCCATCGCCACGGATAAAGGCGATTATGTACCGGGCGAGACGGTAACCATCACCGGTTCGGGCTGGATTCCGGGCCAGCCGGTGGCGCTGCACATTGAGGAGTCCGATGGTGATCTTCCATGGGACGCGACAGCGATTCCCGATGCAGCTGGAAACTTTTCGAATTCCGACTTTGTGATTCAAACCCATGACGTAGGCGTCTTGTTTACTTTGACTGCTACGCAGGGCGATCTCTCGGCGGTGACCGAGTTCACAGACGTGGTCGGCTCGGGCAACGCTCCGAATGGAGACCCCGGAGATTTCGAGATTCAAGGTAACGTCCTGGCCGCCGCTTCAAGCGGACAGACCGACTGGCTGGCCAATGGTGCTAACACCACGGGACTTCTTACTAGTGCTGGCGTCCCGCTTAATTCCACAGTGACCTACCAGCGCCACGACGCCGCTAATGGTACAGCTAGCACGGCAGATGATATTTTCTCCAGTAGCCATAAGACTGGCGATGACCCGAACACCTATACTTGGAAAACCGCCAGCGCGGACCAGAAAGACGATCTGAACAACGTCTACGTTCACGTTTCGACAGATACCAACGGTGACCGTTGGATCACAGCTTCCGCCGACCGAGCGTCGAATAACGGAACAGCATTTGTTGATTTTGAAATGAACCAGGCAACGCTATCCCAGATTGCCGATGCCGGTTGTTCATCACCGCCATGCGGTCATTTTGAGACTAATCCGCTAAACGCCAGTACGGGAGGACGAACCCCGAACGATGTTATGGTAACGTCGCAATACAATAGCGGCGGCTCGAAAGCGACGATCCTCGTTTACCAATGGAAGTTAGTTTCCGGCCAGTATCAGTGGTCTGACATCACCGCTTCGATTCCAAGTACATGCGGTCCTCTCCACAACCAGTCTTGTGCTTACGTGGCAACGAACGTCGTTGATGGCGTGTCGGTTCCCTACGGTGCATTTGGGGTAACAACGTACTTCAAGAATCAGTTCGTCGAAACATCCTTAGATGTTTCGAGCCTGATTAAGGCCGCGATCGACCCGTGCGTGGGTATTGAAGTTCGCAGCGTCTTTGTCAAAACGAAAGTATCAACATCCTCAAGTGCGGTGCTGGACGACTTTGTCACGCCGATTTCGCTGTCTTTCAACGCCGGGTTTACGATAACGCCAACTGCCACCCCTGTTAAATGCTTCGGTGGGTCGGATGGCAGTATCACAGTGTCGGCGGATGGCGGGACGGCTCCATATACCGTTACCCTTAACGGAGGAGCTCCACAGATTATATCGATCAATGGCGGTTCGGTGATTTTCACCGGCTTGGGCGTCGGGACGTACAACGTCCATGTGGTCGCAACCGGTGGTTGTACCAAGGACAATACGATCGATGTAACGCAACCCACGGTCCTCGGTTCGTCGATTAGTTCGCAAACCAACGTCAGTTGCCATGGTGGTTCTGATGGCAGCGTGACAGTCGCCGGCTCGGGCGGAACAACTCCGTACACGTACTCAATAGACGGCGCCAACTTCCAGAGCAACGGTACCTTCAGCAACTTGTCGGCCGGTAATTACACAGTCACCGTTAAGGATGCCAATGGTTGCACCCAGCTCCAATCGGTCACAATCACTGAGCCAGCGACAGGAATCTCAGCATCGGAAACCACGAGTCCTGCAAGTTGCAACGGTGGTAGTGACGGTAGTGTGACAGTCAGTGTGAATGGCGGCACACCCCCTTACTCGGTCATGGTCAATGGAGTTACCCACACCAATGTAACCACAAGCACGACGTTCACGGGCCTGGCCTCCGGGGCATATCCGGCAAGCGTTAGTGATGCGCACGGCTGCTCGGGTTCGGCTACGGGTATTTTGGTCGACCAGCCCACGGCAATCAGTGCATCGGAAACGACCGCTCCAGCCAGTTGCCATGGCGCCAATGACGGCAGTGTCACAGTGAGTGTTAGCGGTGGTACCGCACCTTATTCGGTAACGGTAAGTGGAGTTACCCACACTGGTGTCACGGGTAGCGCGACCTTCACCGGCTTGGCCTCCGGAACTTATGCAGCAAGCATCACTGACGCACATGGCTGCTCCGGATCAGCTACAGGTGTTTTGGTTGACCAGCCAGCGGCGATCAGTGCCTCGGAAACTGCATCGCCTGCCAGCTGTAATGGCGGAAGTGATGGCAGTGTGACCGTGAGTGTTAGCGGAGGTAACGCACCCTATTCAGTGACGGTCAACGGCGTTACTCACATTGGTGTCACGAGCAACACGACATTTACCGGCTTAACCTCCGGCACATATCCAGCAAGCGTTACTGATGCACATGGCTGCTCGGGGACGGCAACCGGTGTATTGGTTGATCAGCCTGCGTCAATCAGCGCATCGGAGACGACCGCTTCAGCGAGCTGCCACGGCGGCAGTGATGGTACTGTGACAGTGACTGTTAGCGGTGGTACGGCACCTTATTCGGTAACGGTCAATGGGGTTACTCATTCTGGTATAACCAGCGGTACAACCTTCACTGGTTTGAGCTCCGGCACTTATCCGGCCAGCATCACGGATGCTCATGGTTGCTTGGGTTCAGCGACAGGAGTTTTGGTTGATCAGCCGGCCGCGATCAATGCTTCGGAGACAACGAGTCCTGCAAGTTGCAACGGCGGCAGCGACGGCAGCGTGACGGTGAGTGTTAGTGGCGGCACAGCGCCATATTCAGTGATCGTCAATGGTGTTACGCACACTGGTATTACCAGCAGCACGACATTCACTGGGTTGAGTTCCGGCTCTTATTCGGCGATCATCACCGACGCGCACGATTGCGCGGGTTCAGCGATAGGAGTCTTGGTTGATCAGCCGGCCGCGATCAATGCTTCGGAGACAACAAGTCCCACAAGCTGCAACGGCAACAATGACGGTAGCGTAACCGTGAGTGTTAGCGGAGGCACCGTACCCTATTCCGTGACGGTCAACGGCGTTACTCACACTGGTGTCACAAGCAACACGACATTTACCGGCTTAGCCTCCGGCACATATCCAGCAAGCGTTACTGATGCGCATGGATGCTCGGGTTCAGCGACAGGTGTGTTGGTTGATCAACCCGCGGCAATCAATGCATTGGAGACGACAGCGCCAGCGAGCTGTAACGGCGGTAGCGATGGCAGTGTGACCGTGAGTGTTAGCGGAGGCACAGCGCCCTATACAGTAACGGTAGATGGAGTAACTCATGCCGGTATCAGCGGTACCACAACCTTCACCGGCTTGGCTTCTGGCGCTTATCCAGCAAGCATCACTGATGCCCACGGTTGCTCCGGTTCAGCGGTCGGTGTTTTGGTGGATCAGCCTCAGGCTATTAGCGCTTCGGAAACCACGAGTCCTGCAAGTTGCAACGGTGGTAGTGACGGTAGCGTGACCGTGAGTGTTAGCGGAGGCACCGCGCCTTATTCAGTGACGGTCAATGGTGTGACCCATACTGGCGTTAGCGGTAGCACCATCTTCACTGGTTTGAGCTCCGGAACGTATCCTGCCACAATCACGGATGCGCATGGCTGCTCCGGATCAGCTGCAGGTGTGTTGGTTGATCAACCCATATCCATCAGCGCATCGGAAACGACCGCTCCAGCCAGTTGCCATGGCGGCGATGACGGCAGCGTCACAGTGAGTGTTAGCGGTGGTACCGCACCTTATTCGGTGACGGTAAGTGGAGTTACTCACACTGGTGTCACGGGCAGCACGACCTTCACCGGCTTGGCCTCCGGAACTTATGCAGCAAGCATCACTGACGCACATGGCTGCTCCGGATCAGCTACAGGTGTTTTGGTTGACCAGCCAGCGGCGATCAGTGCTTCGGAAACTACGAGTCCGGCAAGTTGTAATGGCAACGATGATGGCAGTGTGACGGTTACAATTAGCGGTGGCACGGCACCTTACTCGGTGACCGTGAATGGAGTTACCAAGACTGGTGTTAGCAGTAGCACGACCTTTGCCGGCTTGGCCTCGGGAACTTACGCAGCCAGCATCACTGATGCACATGGCTGCTCAGGTTCGGCGACCGGTGTGCTCGTCGGTCAGCCGTCAACCATCACCGCTTCCGCGCTGGCGACCAATCCTTCCTGCAATGGCGGCACAGGTTCAATTACCGTGACGGCGTCAGGCGGCACTGGAACGCTGACCTACTCGAAGGATGGAACCAATTTCCAAGCTTCGAACGTGTTCAGCGGTTTGGGTGACGGGTCCTACACAATTACGGTCAAGGATGCGAACGGTTGCTCCACAACTGCGGGCGCGACCGTCACGAGTCCGACGCCGGTTACGACGTCATCGAATAAGGTCGATCCACTCTGCAGCAGCGGGTTAGGCAGCATGACGGTAACGTTCGCAGGCGGCACACCTGGCTACGAGTGCAGCCTGGACAACGGTGCATTCGCCGCTTGCTCGTCTCCGGCGACGTTCAACAATCTCAGCGCAGGCTCACACACTGTTAGCGTGCAGGATAGCCATGGATGCACGGGCGCCATTCAAACGCAGACGATCATTGTGCCTCAAGCGCTTAGCCCATCGATAACAACAACCCCGCCCAGCGCCTTTAACACCAATGACGGAACGATGACCGTTTCGGTGAGTGGCGGTGTCGCGCCATACAACGTGACGGTCAACAACGTTACTCACACGATTTCAACGGTTGGCGGAAGTTCCACTTTCACGGGTCTGGCCGCTAGCGATTATCCGATCACCATCGTTGATGCGAACGGCTGTGGCATTGGCATTGCCGCAACAGTGCCCGTTGCTCCCGCCACCGTGGAAGCGCACCTTTGCAGTATTTTAAGCTCCATTGGCTCCGGCGGTAAGACGATCTTCATGGTTACGCTGCCGGGCGGTGCTCTTTCCCAACCGCTCGCGATTTTCTATAAAATGAGCGGCACCGCCATCGCGGGCGTGGATTATAGTTTAAGCGGAACATACGGGCAGATCATCGTTCCAGCAGGCAAAACGTCAGCTACCGTAACGATCACGGCATTGAAGAACAAAGCCCGTAAGTCGAATCGGATCGCGACAATGACGATTGTCAACGGCCCGGGCTACTTCACTACTTCTGGCAGTAACATCGCTACGGTTACGATCCGAAAATAATGTAGCCGACCGCCGGTCGGCACGTGCAGTTGAGTTTGGAGCGGTCGATGTTCGCATCGGCCGCTCGATAACCGAAAGCCCTGGAAGAAAAGCTTAAAACTTATAATTTAGGCCGGCCCGTATGATGTTGCCGCTATTGTCGTCAAAACGGAACCGGAACGGACCTTGCTGGACGATCGGGACCGTCACGTCTCCATCGTCAAAGTCGAAGTAGAGATACTCAATGCGCACCGTCCAGTGGTCTCCTCTGAGCGCCCATTCCACGCCGCCACCCACGGTCCAGCCGGAACGCCAATCTTCATCCTCGCCACTTCCGAGCCGAAATCCGCAGGAGCAGATCGTGTCGTCGACTATCCGTCGCTCATAATCGGAACCAATCCACCCGCCGGTGACGTAAAACAGCCAGCGATCCCGCGCGTAGCCGATGCGCCCGCGCGCAGTCGCGTAGGCACCGGGATTGATTTTCGCAAATGTGCCGGGATCGGGCGACCTCGGCTGCCTTTCGTGTCCGTAGACGCCGAAGTAACCGCCATCTCCTTCCATTCCAAGCACGAGCCAAGGCCGGGGTTGCAGGTTAAATCCTATTTGCGCGCCAGCGACGGGGCCATCGGAATCAAAGGAAAAGCTTTGCACCGGCGGACCGGCGTTTAAAAAATCAAGATCACTTACGTCGCTCGTCAAATTGAACGCATATCCGCCATTAATACCCAGGTAAAAACCTTGCCAATTGTACGGGGTAGGTTCCGGCGCGGGCGCGGGAAGGGGTTCCGGTCCTGCGAAGGCCGCGAACGCTATTCCAGCGACGCCTGACAACGTCGCGAGCAATTTCATAGCGGCTCTATGTGCTACAACGTCCATTACGGTCAAGCATTTCTTTGAAGCAAGCCTCGTTCCGGCCACAGAGGCAGCCATTCTTCAAAAAAATGCGGGCTAAATCGACTTGGATTTCTGCGGTTGCAAAAAAGAGTGGCATGAGTGCTTCGGGCGTCGGCCTAGGGACGAAGTACAACGTGCCGAGTAGCCGGCGCCAGAAGGACATCGAAGTCGCCGCGCCGAGCCAATACCGTCAGTCCGGAAGTCCCAGCTCCCAATCCTTACTTTCGAGTTTTCGGACGTTCAAGTACGGCGTGCGTGAGCTTTACGAAATTACTTCTGAAAGGCTGTTGAGTTTGCCACAAATACGCGCACACGGGGCACGCGCGGGCGGGGTTGTTTGCAAAATTCCGGATTTTCCGACGTTCAGCCGGGACAAATCACTCGCGGATTGTCAGTTTCCAGCCAATGTGGGACAAGGGAGGGATTTCATGAACTGGCATCACCCAGCAGGCGACCTCGCGCAGGTGAACGAAATTCTCGAGTCGATCTTGTCCAACATAGGTGATGCCGTGATTGTGGCGGGCCGGGACGAGAAATTTCTGATCTTCAACCCGGCCGCGCAGCGCATGTTCGGCGAAGGCGCGGCTGACACCACTTCGGCGGACTGGCCGCGTCGACATGGTCTCTACCTGCCGGACAAAGTGACGCTTTTCCCGAGCGATCAAACGCCTCTGGCGCGGGCGATTCGAGGCGAGGAGACGAACCGTGTAGAAATGTTCGTCAGGCGAGCGCAAGCTCCCCGGGGGCTTTGGACGCGGATCAACGGCCGGCCTCTGCGCGCAGCCAATGGCGAAGTCATGGGCGGTGTGATTGTCTGCCGGGATATCACCGAAGCGAAAGAAGAGGAATTTTTTCGAGCCGGGCAAAGTCGAGTTCTCGAACTGATCGCAGAGGACGCGCCGCTGAACGAGATTCTGACGAACCTTGTCCTGCTGATGGAAGGTCAGGCCGATGGACTGCGCTGTTCCGTCCTACTTTTGAGTCGCGATGGCATCCATGTCGAACACGGCGCGGCGCCGAATCTTCCGGAAGTCTACGTAAAGGGGGTCGACGGCGCTCTGATTGGACCACGCGCGGGTTCGTGCGGCACAGCGATGTACACCCGCCAGCCGGTCGTCGTGACTGACGTGCTAACCGATTCACTCTGGGCGGACTACCGCGACCTCGCGAAAATCTCCGGGCTGCGCGCTTGCTGGTCGACCCCGATTCTCTCATCGCAGGGCGAGGTGCTCGGCTCCTTCGCCATGTATCGGCAGGAATCACGCGGCCCGCGTGCGGAAGAGACGCGACTGACTGAAGTCGCCACGCACCTTGCAAGGATCGCAATCGAGCGGCGACGCGCGGAGGCAGAGTTGCTCGCGCTCAACGCGCAACTGGAGGAGCGGGTGGAGGAGCGGACGCGCGAGCTGCGCGAAAAAAACCAGCAAATGGAGGAAGAGCTCCAGATGGCGCGCGAGCTGCAAGTCGCCTTGTTGCCACGGCATTTTCCCACCATCCCGGTCGGCGCGCCGCCGCATGAGAGCGCTCTAAGTTTTATCAGCCTCTACTTCCCTACCGGTGATGTGAGTGGTGACTTCTTTAGTGTTTTTCCGGTAGGCGAAAAAGCGGCGGGCGTACTGATCTGCGATGTCATGGGTCACGGGGTACGTTCCGCACTCATAACCGGGATGATCCGTGGGTTGGTGGAAGAGCATGCGAAACTCGCGGCTGACCCAGGGGTATTGCTCACGCACATCAACCGCGCGCTCACCATAATCCTGGAGCAGGCCGGCACGACGATGTTCGCGACCTGTTTTTATGTTGTCGCCGACGTGGAGCGGGCCGAACTGCGTTTCGCCAACGCCGGGCACCCGAGCGCGCTGCACGTGCGACCTAACGACGCTTCGGTTGAAAAGCTCGGCGGCCAGGGAGCGCGCGGCCCAGCCATGGGAATCTTCTCCTCCGCCATCTACCCAACGACAAGGCGGTCTATGGCGAAAGGCGACCTGATTATGCTTTTCACTGATGGACTGTTCGAGGTGGAGGATGCGACCGGCACGTTCTTCAATGAAGAGCGGCTCCGTGCGACTGCCAGTCGTCACGCTGCGTTGGCTCCAGAGGAATTCTTCGACCGGGTGCTGGGCGATATCCGCAAGCATTCCCAAAGCGAGACCTTTGCGGATGATGTTTGCGTTGTCGGGGTGCAGATTCGACGCACCGATTGACGCATCGGTGGCCGGCTAAGGCGGAACGAGAAACAAATCGGCAGGCCCGTTGCCATAAGCCGAAATCGCACGAGTTTGGTATTACATTTATTTCCTGACGTCAGCAGCGTCACCGCGGTTGAAGTAGGGCTCGCGTTATTTGTCCGTCGATTTCGGCGCAAGCGAGGCGACGATTTTTTCGAAACGCGGATCGCCCCGAAGCGAATCCCACTCCGGATTAAATTTGAGGCTACCGTAAGTTACGGGGTTCCGCGACATTTGCGCCAAAGCGTCCAACTGTTGAAATGCCAATTCTTTCTCGCCGGCTTGCGCGGCAAGCCGGGCGATGACACGTGGGAAAAAAGATGCCGCCATCGCATCTTTAGAGGCAGGAACGACCGCGGCAGCCTCCTTCACGATTGCGAACGCTTTATTTTTGTCGCCAAGCGCAACGTAGGCTGATGCCAGCTCCTCAACACCGAGAATTGTCGTTCTACTGCGACGTAGCTGCTCGGATTTGGAGCGAACATCCTCCCATGTATCTCGCGCGGCGGAGATGTCACCCGAGAATTGTTGGAGCCACGCCAGGCGAGTCTCGATGTTAATCCTATTCGAATCGGTTGCCGTCGGGTCGGGCTTTTCTAATGCGTTCTTCACCGCCGCGATCGCATCCGCATAGCGGCGCTCGTACGTCCACTGATCAAGTTGCGCCTGGAATAGCTCCGAGGTCATGGCTGGATCAAGCGAGGCAAGCATGGCGGCCGCCGCCGCGAGATCACCCTCGTTTTGGTAGATTCCGATCTTACTCGCTAAAGCATGCGGCTCGCCCGGAATCATCTCGAGCAATCGATTGTAAGTTCTTAGTGCCTCGGCGAACCGGCGCTGCTCGTAGAAAGTGTCCCCTGCGTCCGAAAGCAGTGTGACGTTGCGCGGATCAAGCTCCATAGCTTGTTGGAAATATTCCAGGCTGCGCTGCCACTCGCCTTTGCGCCGATTAACAAGCGCTAGCGCCTCAAGAACCTGGCTACTCTTTGGTGAAAGAGAGCGAGCCTTTTCGAACCATGCGATCGCAGAGTCGTAGTCGCGCTCGCCGTAATAATACGAATAGCCTTGCGCTAGACACGACTCCGCGAGATCTGGCTGCAGGGCTATAGCTTTGTCAGCTGCGCGTTTCGCCTCTTCGCCTAACGCCTGAAAGTCGGCACCGATTTGATTGAAACAACCGAGAGCGCTTTCGTGTGCCAGCCAGGCCCAAGCGACCGCAAAATTCGGATCGAGGCGGACGGCCTCGCGAAGAAACGTTATTGCGTCGCGATTTTCGGCCGGCGAATAACCAGTGCGAAGACTGTATGCTAATCCACGCAAGTAAGCATCGTAGGCTTCCGGATTGTTCGTCGGCCTTTGCCCAAGCGCCTTCTGCTCTGCACCAGTGAGCTTCGTCTTCAATGCTTCGGCGATTGCGGTCGCGACTTCGGCTTCGACGCCGAAGATGTTTTCGAGTTTGCGATCGTAACTCTCCGCCCACAGATGTTCTCCGGTCGCAGCGCGAATGAGCTGGGTGTTAATGTGCACCTGGTCGCCGGCCTTTTGCACACTGCCTTCGAGGATGTTTGCCACGGCAAGTTGACGCGCAATTTCCGGGAGGCTGCCCGGTCGCACACCATACTGTTGCGTCGAAGTGCGCGAGGTGACCTTGAGCGCGGCAATCTTGGCGAGTCGAGTCAGGATCTCGTCTTGAATGCCCGTGGCGAAGTAGGCATTTTCCTTGTCGCTGCTCAGGTTTTCAAATGGAAGAACGGCGATGGATTTTTCATTTGCTGATGGCGCCGGTGCGACAAAGAAAAAAGAATAGACAACGGCCGCGCAAGCCAGGATCGCTGCCGCTGCAGCGAGTAACACGCCTTGTTTGTGACGTTTGATTTTGCTGAGAATAGATTCGGCAGGCGCCTTGGTCTGTGTGGAGGAACCTTCCGCTTCCAGTTCGCCCTTGAGATTGCGGAGTTCGGCGAGCATCTCCTTGATCGCCTGGTAACGTTCATCACTGTTTTTGCGCAAAGCCTTCTGCAAAATGGATTCGAGTTTGCGTGGAACAGCTGGCAAAACGCTGGATAAAGGTGGCGGCTCCTTCGTCAGGATGGAAGCAATACAGTCGCTTGGTGTTTCGCCGCGGAACGGCGGGCTCCCTCCCACCATTTCGTAGAGCACGACGCCCAGGCTCCAAATATCAGAGCGCGCGTCCACAGTCTGGCCCCGCGCCTGTTCAGGAGACATATAATGCGCCGTACCCAAGACCAAGCCAGGTCGCGTTCGCAGCACCCCGGTTATTTCAACCGTACGATCGACTGATCCCGGCATTTGTTCGGTCACCTTCGCAATTCCGAAATCGAGCACCTTCACGTAACCGTCTGGTCGCAGCATGACATTCTCCGGTTTGATGTCGCGGTGCACGACGCCGGCTTCATGTGCGGCGGTCAGCGCCGAAGCTACCTGCACGGCAATTTCCAGCGCTGCATGCGGTTTCATTCTCCCGCGCGCGAGCGCGGCGCGAAGAGTGCTGCCTTCAATGAACTCCGTGGCGATGAATTGTACGTTTCCCTCCCGGCCAATCTCGTAAACGGTTAGAATATTCGGATGATTCAAGGCCGAGGCGGTTCGCGCCTCGTTTTTGAACCTGCTCAACTGCGCCTCGTCAATTGTCAGGCTGTCTGGTAGAAGCTTGAGTGCGGCCTTGCGCCCGAGTCGCTCGTCCCGCGCGAGATAAACCTCGCCCATTCCCCCCACACCGATGAGCGACTCGATCCGGTAATGACTAATCACTTTTCCGACCAAGGCGCCGGCCTTGTCGTTAGTCACGAGCTTAGGCACGACTTCGAAGGCCGGCACTTCAATAAAATTCATCGCCCGATCATGGAAAGTAAGCAAAGACTCCACCTCGCGGCGCATGTCTTCGTCATCGTGGCAAGCCTCCTGAAGAAATGCGGCGCGCTTCGCGGGCGCGCATTCGAGGGCTGACTGGAAAAGATCGTTGACCTGTTTCCAGCGCCCAGCGTTCATCTGGTTTTTTCTTCGCTCAGCGCCCGGTACAGCCAGGCTTTGGCCATGGTCCACTCTCGTTCTACCGTTCGCAGAGAAACTTTCAGGTATTCAGCCGTCTCTTCGACGGTCAAACCACCGAAGTAGCGCAACTCGACGATTTGACTCTTCCGCGCGTCCTGCTCCGCCAGCCTTTGCAGCGCTTCATCGAGATCGAGCAATTCCTGCGATCGCGCTTCTGTTACTAACGCCCCTTCATCCAGGCTTACCTTAAGTGCGCCGCCGCCACGCTTCAGTGAGCGGCGTTCCCGGGCATGGTCAACCATGATGCGCCGCATCAACTGCGCGGCGGCCGCGATAAAGTGGGTCCGGCCCTGCCAGACCGGCTTCGTGTCATCGACCAGTTGCAGGTAGGCCTCGTTAAGAATGGCGGTCGTTTGCAGGGTGTGACCCGCGCGCTCCCGGCTCATGTAATGGTGGGCGAGCCGGTGCAATTCTGGTTGCACCAGAGGGAACAACTTTCCCAACGCTTCCTCGTCTCCGTTGCTCCAGTCGCCAAGCAATCGGGTGACCTCTTGTCGCGTGGATGGAGGCGTCGTCATAGGGGCTGCTCGACGGCGCAATTCTAACACGATCAAGGGATTTTTGCAGCACGGCACCAGGCAATCAAAAAAACTGCGAAGTCGTGGCGGGTTTCAGGCGGTCTTTCCGCTTTAGCAGATGAACCGGCCTAAACAAAGACAGGCCGAAAAACCAAAACAGAAAACAAACCTAAAGAAAAAAACTTATGCAAACCAAACCATCAGTAACCAACATTCCGTCGACCGCCCTAGCCGCCTTTGGCTTGCTGGCGACGCTGCTTGCAGTTAGCGCGACTGCGCAGGCAAAAGACGATCCACCTGAGCCGGTCGTATTCCAAGCGTCCGGAGCAAACGCCGCCTCGATTCAGAACTCAGTCGATGCGTTTCGCGCTGCCTTGGGAGACCCTAACAACCAAAATAACCCAGGGCCGCTCACCGTCGGTCGCCGCGAAATCAACTGGGACGGCGGCAATCCGAACCTCCTAACAACGACAGCGCCGGTAACTCCGTTTAACGTCTTCCTCAACACCCGCGGCAGCCAATTCACCACACCCGGGCTGGGGCTTTCACAAGCTCCGCCGTCGGGCGGACCCCAGGGCGGACTGGCTGCGCTGTTTGGCAATCCTACCTACGGCCAAATCTTCACGGCTTTCAGCCCGTCGCGTTTGTTCACCCCGGTGGGGAGTAACATTACCGAAGGGTCGTTCTTTATACCGGGTACAAACGGTACTATGCCGGCAGCAGTCAGAGGCTTCGGTGCGGTCTTCACCGACGTTGACCAGCAACGTGGCAACGAGCGTGGCGAGAGGCACCACAACCACAAAGCAAGCACGACGATCGAGTACTTCGATCAAGACGGTGACCTGTTATTCCGCAGTTCCGTTCCCGCCTCGGCGGGGGATGGAAGCCTCTCCTTCTTTGGTATCGTGTTTAAGGATGCGCGCATCGCGTCGATCCGGATCGAAACCGGCAATGTCGCCCCGGGGCCGAACGACGATAAGCAGCATGATGTTGTCATGATGGACGATTTCATCTATGGCGAGCCACAGCCTATCGAGTAAGCGAGGTTGAGATTCTACGGCAGATACTATGGAAGCGCTGCCCAACCCTGAACGCAACGGCCCCAACCCATAGAATCTAACGAGAAAAACGAGCTGCCGGGGCGGCAAAGAGTTCCCGGCAGCTCATCGCTGCTGTCTTCGGCTTATCTTTCTCTCGTTAGGCCAACTGGCGAGAGTGCAATCTCGTTGCGCCACAAGACGACCAAGGACACAAAGAGCAGTCCAAACGTGGCCCGCGACTCTTGAACCATTCCACGTACGCGCGCGCGCGTAGTACGTTGGCGAACAATACCGGACGAAGAGCTGAGCAGGTGCGCACCATTGCGCGCGAGGGCAGTCAGCGACCTTGGCGGACAACATCGCCCGGCAATGAAATCAACGGAGTTGTTGTGAATCGATCCATTCCGAGCCGCTATTTCTGTGTAAGTTGCTAAAATCAGAGATATGAGGCGGGGGCGGGAGTCGAACCCGCGAACCTAGAAAAGTTCACTTGAACAGCACTGCCATACAGCCCACTGCTCTTGCCTGCAAAATCCGTTGTGTAGGCACATCGAAAAGCGGTTGCAGACGCAACGGACTTAAAATTGCGGTTTTTGCGATTTCTGTCCTTATCAAAACCGATCAAATCCCACGCGATTTACGAGGGTAAAACGTCGATTGAGCGTTCTGAGCGATTTATTTCTTGTAGCTCAGTACGTCCTTGCTGGAGACAGGTGTGCTTTCCTGCGGACCGCCCCATCGGAAAGTGACAGTCGCACTCACGATGTCCGCTGCCGCGTCAAACTTTCCACGAAGCTCGTGTCCCTGAATGTCCATGACATCGACCCGCGGTTCGTCCACGAAGAGATGCGCGTAGCCAACATCGATATCCATGAAATGTGTGGGCGACCAGCGCAAGCCAGTGCCAAGTAAAAAGCGATTGTTGTCCG
>Ga0066388_100001077_pt1 | contig 14734 bp, 10 predicted proteins | sample PanSoiMetaGPlot6_FD_64539 | JGI IMG/M metagenome (GOLD analysis project Ga0066388, IMG submission 64539) | Tropical forest soil microbial communities from Panama analyzed to predict greenhouse gas emissions - Panama Soil - Plot 6 (Hybrid Assembly) | ecosystem: Environmental > Terrestrial >... | reverse complement strand
CAGATGGCGGAGGCCGCGCAGGCCTGGCTGGACGCGCTCGACCCCGGGCAGCGGGCGGTGGCCACGGGCGGCGCGCCCAGCGCGGACGCCGGGTCCGACGCCGAGCGCAGGACCTGGTTCTACACCCCGACCGACCACGGCGGCCTGACCCTCGGCGCGCAGCGCCCGGCCCAGCAGCGGCTGGCCCACCGGCTCGTCGCCAGCGGGCTGTCCACCGCCGGGTACGTCACCGCCGCCACCATCGTCGGGCTGGACAACGTGCTCGACCAGGTGGAGGGCTGGAGCGTGGACTGGGGCCGCGAGCGGGGGCGCGACCCGGGCCTGTACTACCTGCGGGTGTTCGGCGAGCCAGGCGGCGCGGCGCCGTGGGGCTGGCGCTTCGGCGGCCACCACGTGTCGCTGAACAACCTGGTGCTGGACGGCGCGGTCCGCGCCGTCACCCCCCTGTTCTTCGGTGCCGACCCGGCGTCCTCCCCGCTGCTCGGCCCTGCGCCGCTGCGCCCCCTGGCCGGGGCCGAGGACCTGGCCCGCGAGCTGGTCCGCTCGCTCGACGCCGCCCAGGCCGGCCAGGCCATCCTGCTCGACCGGGCGCCGTCCGATATCGTCGGCGGCAACCGGGCCTACCTGTCCGACGGCGACCAGGTGATCCACCTGCGGGACATCTGGCGCGGCCAGTTCACCGATCCCGGACTGCTGGAGCGGGTCACCCGGATGGGCGACGGCGCCGAGCTGGCCTCCGGCTACGACGCCGCCGACCACGACCGGATCGCGCTGACCAGCGCGCCCAAGGGCCTGCCCGCGGCCGGGCTCGACGCCGGGCAGCGGGAGATGCTGCGCGCCCTGCTCGGGACCTACCTGGGCCGGGTCCCGGACGGCCTGGCCCCGGAACTGGACGACGCCGCGCTGGACGCCGTGCACCTGGCCTGGGCCGGCCCCACCGGGGCTGGTCAGCCGCTGTACTACCGGCTGCAGGGCCCGCGGCTGCTCATCGAGTACGACAACACCCAGCGGCAGGCCAACCACGCCCACTCGGTGTGGCGGGATCCGGCCGCCGACTTCGGCTACGACGCGCTCGGCGCGCACCTCGCGGTGCATCACTTGTAGGCACCATGTGCAGGGCACCACGACCTGTAGCGGCTTCGGTCAGTCCGGGTCGGTGAAGCGGGGCGGCCGCTTCTCGAACTCGGCGGTGACCGCCTCGACCTGGTTCGGGCTGCCGATCAGGAGGCCGATCTCCTCCTGCTCGGCGGCGAAGCCCGCCTTGAGGTCCACCCGGCCGGCCAGGTCGAGCAGCCGCTTGGCCGCCCGGACGGCGTGCGGGCTGCGGGCGGCGACCGCCCGGGCCAGCTCGAAGGCGGCCTGGCGCGGGTCGGGGTCGGTCCGGGTGGCCAGGCCGAGCGCGACGGCCTCCTCGCCGGACACCATCCGCCCGGAGAAGGTCAGCTCCTTGGCCACGTCCCGGCCGACCAGCTCGGGCAGCAGCTGGCTGCCGGTCATGTCGGGGATCAGCCCCCACCGGATCTCCAGCACCGACAGCCGGGCGTCCGGCGCGACGATGCGGATGTCGGCGCCCAGCGCGATCTGCAGGCCGCCGCCCAGGGCGTTCCCGGTTACGGCCGCGATGACCGGGACCGGGATCTCGGCCCAGACGTAGGCGGCGCGCTGGCCGGTGGCCTGGGCCGGCCCGGCCGCGACCGGCAGCTCGGCCTGCAGGGTGAGCCGCTGGCCGCCGCGCATGGCCTGGAATGAGCCGAAATCCAGGCCGGCGCAGAAGTCGGGGCCCTCCCCGGACAGCACGACGGCGCGGACGCCGGGTTCGGTCTTGAGCCGCTCGCCCGCCATGACCAGGCCGGTGAACATGGCCATGTCCAGCGCGTTCCGCTTCTCCGGCCGGTTCAGCCTGACGTCCGCCACCCCGTCGGTGATCGTCACCGTGACCCGCTGCTCGGTCATCCATGCTCCCTCGTCGCTGTCCTGCTCAGGAGTCTATGGCTACCGGTATTCGGCCAGCCGCGGGCGGACGCCAGCGAGCACGAGAATGCTGATCAACACGACGGCCGCGCCCGGAATGAGCCAGGTCCAGCCATTCAGATCTTGCCGGCCCGCGCTAATCGCGCCAGTGAATGCACGCTGGTTAATGGCGATGAGCGCGACCAGCGCGTTGTCGTACTGCGTGAAGGCCCAATTAGAATTGCCCGGAGCGTAGCTGGTGTCGAATGCGATCGCCCCGCGGAGGTTCCCGGCGCGGTTCAGCGACCGGATACGCCGGTCGTCCCGCTCGTAGACCTGGTAGGCGGCAAGCGCCTTCTCCGCCGCGGCTCGCTCCCCGGCGAAGGTGATGTTGCGGAACTCGACGCCGACGTAACCGCCGAAGCGGACGTCGGCATGACTGGCCCGGTATGCGTCCAAGGCCCCGGCCAGCGCGGCGTCATACTGGAAGATTCCCGCCCCGGACAGCTGCACCAGTTGCTGTGACTTGTCCGCGAACGCCTGCTGGTACCGCGCGGCCCTGGTCGGGTCCACCAGGTAGCGGCTCTCGTCGGCGTTGGCGTCGTCACTGGCCGCGCGAGCCCGGGACAGCGCGATGATCGAGTCGAACGCGTCGGCCTTGGCCACCCGCAGGTGCCCGGTCTGCGCGGCGAGCCCGGCCGCGCTGGCCGCCGTCAGGACCAGGCTAACCAGGGTGGCTGCGGCCAGCGCGGGGTTGATGATCCGGCGGTAACGGAGCGCGAGGTAGAACTGCAGGCTCACCAGCGCGGCGAGCAACGCCACGCCCGTCAGCACCGTCCACCAGGCGCCATACCGCGCGGCGGATCGTCTGGCCTGGTAGGCGTCGTCCAGGGCGGCCGTGTTCTGGTCCGTGAGGGCGCGCGCGGCCGACAGGACCCCGCCCTGCAGCAGGTCGGTCGCCTGCCGGGAAAGAACGAGCGCCGCGGGCGGCGGCCGGCCGGGCAGCCCGGGACCCTGGTCGTCGAGGTACATGGCCGCGCCCGCCAGCGCCTCGTAGCGGCCGAGGCCGTCCAGCAGGGCGCACTGACGGCTGGGCGGACGGCACCGATCCGGCCACCACGGCGGCGTGCTGCAGATCCTGATCCGCCTGCCGGCGGTCCTGCTCGTAGATGGCCTGCGCCTGCTGACGGCTGATGCCGAGGCCGCGTTCCCTGCCGACGAGCAGCGCGTTGGCGACCTGCGCGTCCATGTCGTTGAGACGGAAGTACAGGTCGGTGGTGGCGAGCACCTCCGGTTCGGACTGCTGCCCGATCAGCCGCAGGCCACTGGCCGTGCCCGTGAAGATCACGGCGGTGATCACGCCGAGAAGGACAGCCACGATCACCGTCACCACGGCCATCCCGCGGACGCGGTCAGGCGTGGTCCGCCAGCGGAGCCGCCCGGCCACGGCGGACCTCCGGCGCCGGTACGAACGGCCCAGGCGCGCAAGGCCAGCCGGAAGGCCCCGCCGGAGAAGCGGACGCTATCACCGGGACGTCGCTGGCAGACCCCATTCCGCTCATCGATGTCACGCATTCTTCACATGCCCCCGGGCGCGGCCGCAGAGTCCGCCGCATTTCCGGTAGAACCGGCCCTCTCCGCACAAGCAGGGAACACCCGAATCGTATTGGCGCGGCTAAGGTTTGAGCGTTAGCAGTCTGTTAGGCATTGGACGTCGGCGTTAGGGTTCCGTTAGCCGCCAGGTCTCCGGGCGAAAGCCTGGCCCCACGGGCTCAGCGCTGGGCTCCACCCGGCGACGCTACCGCAGGTCAGCGCCCGATGTGGGGCCGGCCGGGACGACGGCCACGTCAGCGGCCGGGACCTCACGGCCTTCCCGGTCTAGGTAGCCGACCCGCACCGGGTCGTCGGTGCCGCGCACCCGGCGCAGCATGGTGGGACCCCCGGGCTGGGGCAGGTGCTCGTCGCCCCACTGCTGCAGCGCGCTGAGCACCACCTGGAGCTCCCGGCCGGCCGGGGTGAGCAGGTAGGCGGACCGGGACCGGGCACCGGGCTCGCGGTACGGCACGCGCTCCATGACCCCGTACTCGACCAGGGTGGCCAGCCGGTCGGACAGGACGTCGGGGGCCACGCCCAGCCGGTCGCGGAACTCGGCGAACCGGCTTACGCCCAGGAACGCCTCGCGCAGGATCAGGAACGTCCAGCGCTCCCCGACCACGCACAGGGTGCGCGCGATCGAGCACGTCTCGTCCGCCAGCTTCCCGTCCGCCATCTTCGCCATGCGGCCAGCTTACCCTTGCTGAGTTGTTCTTTCATATCCAGCCATGCTAAGTTGGGGAAACCTACTCAGGAGAGGACGAGCTCGATGGACATCACCGGAAAGACGGCGCTGGTCACCGGGGCCAACCGCGGCTTCGGGCGGCACCTGGCCAGCCAGCTGCGCGACCGGGGCGCCACGGTGTACGCCGCCGCCCGCAACCCGGCCGCGGTGGACCTGCCCGGCGTCACGCCGGTTGCACTGGACGTGACCGACCCCGAGTCGGTGGCCGCCGCGGCCGCCGCCACCCGGGACGTCGCCATCCTGATCAACAACGCCGGCTCGAGCACCGGAGCCGCGCTGCTCGCCGGGGACCTGGCCGACGTCAAGCTGGAGATGGACACCCACTTCTTCGGCACCCTGGCGGTGACCCGGGCGTTCGCCCCGCAGCTGGCTGGGCACGAGCAGAGCGCGGTGCTGAACGTGCTGTCCGTGCTGTCCTGGCTGAGCATGCCGCGCATCGGCGCCTACTGCGCGGCCAAGGCGGCCGAGTGGTCACTGACCAACGCGCTGCGCCTGGAGCTGGCGGCCCAGGGCACCCGGGTGACGTCGCTGCACGTCGGGTTCATGGACACCGACATGGCCCGGCGCGTCACGGCACCCAAGGCCGATCCGGCCGACATCGCCAGGATCGCCCTCGACGCCATCGAGAAGGGCGAGACCGAGGTCGTCGCCGACGAGACCAGCCAGCAGGTCCTGGCCGGGCTCTCGGCCGGGGTCCGCGGCCTCTACCCGCACGTCGTCTGACCCCCCGCCGCCCGCCCGCGACCAACTGGATGTATCAGCGAGACCCGGCGCGGCTCTGACCGGTGTCGGCCGCCGCGCCAGAGGTGGCCGAGGGCGGAGGGGCTGCAGATGAATCGCGTGGGCCACGGCAGCGCGGGCGCCGGGACATCCGCGCGGCCCTTGGTGGTGCAGACCGGGGACGCCGAGCTGAGCCTGGCCCCGGGGACCGCGTACCTGATCGGCCGCGATCCCCAGGCGGACATCGTGATCGCCGACGTCCGGGTGTCCTGGCAGCACGCCGTGCTCCGGGTGGAGGACGGCCACTGGGTGCTGGCCGACAACGGCAGCACCAACGGCAGCTACGTCGGGGCCCGCCGGGCGGACCGGATCGAGTTCGACGGGGCGGGCCAGGTCCGGCTCGGCGACCCGGACGACGGGCCGCTGCTCAGCTGCATGGTCACAGAGACGCTGCGCATCGGCCGGTCGCCGGACAACGACATGGTGGTCCCCCATCTCAGCGTGTCCAGCCACCACGCCGAGCTGCGCACGGTGCCGGGCGGGTACCGCGTCGTGGACCTGGGCAGCCACAACGGCACGTACGTCAACGAGCAGCGGGTCGCCGACGCGCTGCTGGCCGATGGGGACATGGTCGGCTTCGGCGACACCACGTTCCAGCTGACCGGCCGGGAGCTGCGGGCGGCCGGGCCGGCCGGGGAGCCGCAGATGCCGCCCGCCCCCGAGGACAGCGCCCCCCGACACGGGGCCACCGAGGACGGGGCCACCGAGGACGGGGGCGGGACCTCAGGGGGCGAGGAGCCGGCCGAGATCCCGTACGCGGTGCGCTGGCTGGTGCCGCGAGGCGAGCGGTTCGCCAACTTCGACATCCTGAACGACAACGACACGCAGCTCGACTACTACCGCCGGTTCGGGCCCATCTACGCGGTCGGGATCCCGACCAGGAAGTGGCGGCTCGTGGTGGTCTCCGACCCCGAGCTGCTCGACGAGGTGGCGGCGGACGAGGAGCGGTTCGGCAAGCGGGTGGAGGAGATCAACTTCTTCGCGCAGCTGGCCAACTCGCGCGGCGGCGGCATCTCGGTGATCGGCGACGGCGAGCACTACGAGCGGATCCGCCGGGTCATGCTGCCCTGGTACTCCCCGCAGCACCAGCGCACCCAGCTGGAGCGGATGAAGGACCAGGCGCGCAAGCTGGTCGCCGCCTGGTCCGCCCTGCCGCACAGCCAGGCGCTCGACGCGCGGGCCTGGATGGAGCGTTACACCCTCGAGGTCTCCGGCCGCGGCGCGTGCGCCTACGACTTCGGCCTGCTGGACGGCGCCGCCGACGCTCCCCGGCACCCGCACCCGTTCGCGGCGGCCGTCCCGGCCAGCACCAAGGAGAGCATCCGGCGGGTGGCCGACCCGCGCCCCGACTTCACCTGGTTCGCCGGCCGGACCCGGCGGGCGCGCCGCAAGGCGTACCGCCGGCACAACGCCGAACTAGTCCGGACGGCCGACGCGCTGGTCCGGGCCCGGATGCACACCTGCCCGCTCGGCCAGCAGACCGACCTGCTCAGCCGGCTGGTCAGCACGCCGGACCCGGAGACCGGCGAGCTCCTGGACGCCGGGACCATCCGCGACCAGATCCTCATGCACCTGTCCAACGGCTTCAACGGCCCGTCGATCACGGCCGCGTGGCTGGTCTACGTGCTGGCCGCCAACCCGGACGTGGAGGCCAGGCTGATCGCCGAGATCGACGGGATCACCGGCGGCGATCCCGATTACGACCTCGCCTACGACGACCTGATGGCGCTGACCTACACCACGCAGGTGATCAAGGAGACGATGCGGATCTACCCGCCGATGCCCATCACCATCCGGCGCAGCCTGAAGGACGGAACGCTCGGCCGGTACCGGATCAGGAAGGGCGACATCATCCTGGTCGGGACGCTGGCCGCGCAGCGCGACCCGCGGTACTGGGGCCCGGAGCCCGACCGGTTCGATCCCGGGCACTTCGCAACGGACAAGCTGGCCGGACGGCCACCGCACGCCTTCATCCCGTTCTCGATCGGGAGACGGCAGTGCATGGCGCAGGAGGTCACGTTCATGATGCTCCGCGTCGTGCTGTTCGAGATCTACCGGCGCTACCGGCTGCAGCTGGCGCCGGGCGCGACCGTGGCCAAGGACACGCTGGTGACGACCAAGCCGACCGCGGTCCCGGTCATCCGGATACCGCGGGAGCAGAACCGCCAGGCGGCCCCGATCCCGGCCCCGGCCCGGCCGGCGGCGGCCGCCACGGCCTCACAGGCGGCGCCCGGCTGGGGGCAGCCGACCGAGATTCCGCCGGACAGCGCCTACCGTCACCTGGTCGTCGCGTACGGCAGCAACTTCGGCTCGAACAAGGAGCTGGCCGAGCGCTTCGCCGAGCGGAGCGCCTTCCACGGCTACAGCACCGAGGTGATCACGCTGAACGAGCTGGCGGACGCGCCGCCGCGCACGAAGCCGTGGCTCCTCGTGGTCATGACCTCCACCTACACCTCGAGCCCGCCGTCCAACGCGGCGGCGTTCAAGGCGCAGCTCGAGCACACCCGGCCGGGCACCGCCACCTGGCGCAACTGCCGCTACCTGGTCTGGGGCCTGGGCAACAGCCAGTGGAACGCGTTCCTCGCGTTCCCCCGCTACGTGCACGCCAGGCTGGCCGAGCTCGGCGCCACGCCGCTGGCCGACCTCGGCCACGGCGACGTGGGCACGCCCGTGTGGGAGCGGCTGCACGCGGACTGGAACGGCCGGGTCTGGCCCATCCTGCTCGAGCTGTCCGGGGCCCGGCCCACGGCCGGAGCGGCCGAGCGGGTCGCCGCAGAGAACGCCGCAGTCGGCGCGCTGACCGGCACCGATTCGGACACGGCCATGCACAGGTCGCTGCTCGGCTCGCTCCCAGGCTCGCTCTCCGGCGCTAACGACCCGACCGAGCCGATGCCGCGCCCGGACAGCGCCGCGTCGATGCTGCGCCGCCTGGCCCAGGAGTCCGCCGCGCAGTCCCGGGTCATGCTCGCCCCGGCCATCCTGACCAATGCGGCGGGGGTCCGCACGGCCGAGGCCCGCGTCCTGGCCTGCCAGGATCTGCAGCCGGCCGGATCGCCGAGACAGGTGCGGCAGCTGGACATCAGCCTGCCGCCCGGCCTCGCCTACCGGGCGGGCGACCATCTCGGCGTATGCCCCAAGAACGACCCGGAGCGGGTGGAACGGCTGGCCCGGCACCTCGGCGCGACCCTGGACGGCCTGTTCATGGCGCCCAGGACGATGAACGTCAGGGCCGTGCCCAAGGGCGTCGTGCTCCAGGTTCGCAACGTGCTCACCAGCCTGGTCGACATCGGCGGCCGGCCGGGCGTGCCGCTGCTCGACCTGCTGGCCGAGAAGGCGGCCGACCCGGCCGAGCGGTCTCGGCTGGCCGAGATCAGGCAGATCCTGGCCACGCCGGGCGGCCCGGACTCGCCGCTGCGCGCGGCGGTCGACGCGGGCGGCTACGACGTGCTCGGCCTGCTCGAGCAGTTCCCGTCCTGCTCGCTGAACATCTTTGAGTTCCTGCGGGTCGCGCAGCCGCTGCGGCCGCGGTACTACTCGGTCAGCTCGAGCCCGCAGATCCACGCCGACGGCGTGGCCCAGCTGACCGTCGCCCTGGAGTCCGGGCCGGTCCCAGCCGGGCGCCAGTTCCGCGGCCTGGGCTCGTACTACCTGCACACGCTGCGCAGGGGCGACCGGCTGAACGTGTTCCTGGACCGCGCGGACGGGTTCCACCTGCAGCAGGACATGACCAAGCCGATGATCTTCGTCTCGGCCGGCACCGGCCTGGCCCCGATGCGGGCATTCCTGTGGGAGCGGCTGGCGATGAAGCGCTCGGGCGTCGCGCTGGCCGAAGCGGCCCTGTTCAACGGCATCCGGTCGAGCCTCCAGGACTACATCTACCGCGACGAGATCGGCCGGTTCGCGGCCGAGGGCGTGCTCAACCACGTGCACGTGGCCACCTCGCGCGAGCAGCCGGGAACCCGCGAGTACGTGCAGGACCGGATCCGCGCCCAGGGCGCGCTCGTCTGGCGGCTGCTCGAAGCCGGCGGGTACGTCTACGTGTGCGGTCCGCAGCCGATGCGGGACGCGGTCCGCGCCGCCTTCACCGACGTGGTGTCCGAGCACGGGGCGATGCCGCGCGAGCGCGCCGAAGCCTACCTGGACCAGCTGGACACGACCGCACGCTACCGCCCCGACGTGTGGGGCTGACCCCGGGAGCCGCCATGGATGCCCTCGCCCTTGTCCTGACCGCCGCCGCGCTGGTCATGTTCGTGTTCGCGGCCAGCGGCCGGGAGCTGCGCCGCCTGAACGAGATCGCGCTCGGGCTCGTGTTCCTGACCGCGGGGCTGATCTGCCAGTTCACTTCGGTCACCAACACGCACATCGGCCGATAAGGTTGCGCCGCCGGCGGCGCGGAAGGCGGCGTCGATCCCGGGGCGGGCGGTCCCGGCGGCCAGCAGGACGTGCAGCAGCAGCCGGGCCTTGACCGGGTCCAGGAAGCCGGCGCTGATCAGGCCGCGGCCGAGCAGGTCCCGCTCGGAGCCGGGGTAGCCGTAGGTGGCGGCCAGCACCGAACCGCGGCCGGTGCGGGAGGCGAGCACCACCGGGATCTGCCCGGCCAGGGCGGCTAGGGCCGGGACAACCGCGGCGGGCACGTGGCCGGCGCCGAACGCGGCCACGACCAGCCCGTCGAAGCGGCCGACCGCGGCCCGCAGCAGCTCGCCGTCGTCGCCCAGGGTGAGCACGATGAGACCCGTGCGCACCGGCCGGGGCGGGCCGGCCAGCGGCGCGGTAAGCCGGCCGGCCGGGCGGGTGAGCAGCCGCGGCTGGCCCTCGACGATGCGCCCGAGCGGCCCGGCCTGCGGTGAGGTGAACGCGGTGACGCTGGTCGTGTCGGCCTTGCGGACGAACCGGGCGGCGTGGATCTCGTCGGCGAACACCACCAGGCACCCGAGGTCGCGCAGCACCGGGCTGGCCGCCGCCCGCACGGCGGCCAGGACGTTGGCCGGGCCGTCGGGACCGGCCAGGCCGGGGTGGCGCATGGCCCCGGTCACCACGACCGGCTCGGGGCCGGGGTGCAGCAGGTCGAGCAGGTACGCGGTCTCCTCGATGGTGTCCGTGCCCTGGATCACCACCGCCCCGGCCGCCCCGGAGCCGAGCCGCTCCCCGATCGCGGCGGCCAGCTCGACGACGTCGGCGATGACCAGGCAGGCGCCGGGCACCTGCCGGAAGTCGTGCACCTCGACATCCGAACCGTCAAGACCGGGCACCGCGTCGATGAGCTGCCGCCCGGTCAGGGCCGGAACGGCCCCGGCGGCCGGCACAGGGGTCATGGAGATGGTGCCGCCGAGGGTGAACACCGCGACCCGGGCGCGGGCAGGCGTGGCGGCCATCAGGTTAGCGTAGAGCACGTGGACGGCCGCCGTTCCCCCGCGCACGGCTTCTGCGACGACGAGCAGACCCGGCGGCTGCTCCGGTCCCGGCCGCCGCAGCAGGCGCTGACCTGGGCCGGGGCCCGGCTGGGCGGCCGGGTGATCTCGGCCAGGGCGCTGCGCGGCGGGATGTCTTCGGCCGTGCACCTGATCACCGTGGAGCGGCCGGGCGGCGCGACGGAGCGGGCGGTGCTGCGCCGCTACGTGCGGGACGACCCGGACGAGCCGGACGCGGCCGCGCGGGAGGCCCGGGCGCTGCGGCTGGCCGAACGGATCGATGTCCCCACCCCGGCGCTGCTGGCCGTCGATCCGGTCGGCACGCAGGCCGGGGTCCCCGCGGTGCTCATGACCCGGCTGCCCGGCCGGGTCGACTGGTGGCCCTCGGACCTGGACCGCTGGCTGGTCCGGCTGGCCGGGCTGCTGCCGCGCATCCACGGCGCGCCGCACCAGGGCGCGCCGGCGTTCGCGCCGTACCGGCCGCACTGTGGCCAGCCGCCCGGCTGGGCCCGGTACCCGAGGGCGTGGGAGCGGGCGGTCGAGCTGTCCTGCGGCCCGGTCCCGGACCTGCCCGCAGTGCTGCTGCACCGCGACTTTCACCCGGGCAACGTGCTGTGGCGGCGCGGCCGGGTGACCGGCGTGGTGGACTGGCTGGGCGCCTGCGCCGGGCCGGCCTCGGCCGACGTGGGCCACTGCCGGATCAACCTGCTCACCCTCGGCGCCGGGGTCGCCGAGCGCTTCACCTCGCTCTGGGAGCGGGCCTCCGGCACCGCGTACCACCCGTGGGGCGACCTCGTCACCATCGTCGGCTTCCTGGACGACCTGCGCGACGACTGGGGGGCTGAACGGCTCCTGGTCGAGGACATGCTCGCCCGCGCCGTGGCCGCCCTGGACGGGTAAGGTCGCTGTCACGCCCCTTACCGCCCTGGTGCCCACCCTGGACCTGTCCGGCCCGGCCGGCCTCAGGGCCGACGTGACCGACGAAGCCGGCCTGTGACGAGGATTGGTACAGGATCCCGAGCATCATGTGACTTGATGCTGGTGTTACGCGTTGTCCCCTGTGGGCGCCGGACGTCACTCACGGTGAACGCCGCCCGCTGGCATGCTCTGACAATGGGCATCCACGCTACGCTCATGCTGGCGCCGGGATGCTCACCGTGGCGGCCGAAGTCGGAGCCGACGACTTCCCGGATGCCGTCACGGACGGTGGCGGCGGGGCCGACATGTGGCGCGCGAGTAGCCGCCGGTTATCTGGAGTCGACCTCGGCAGGCCGACATGGTCGGCAGCATCGCACGAGAATGGGTGATCTGAGCGTGCCGGCCGGTGATGCGTGGCGGGCACGCGGCACCGCAGCGCCGGCAGGCGCCGCGAGACCACGGGCAGGATGTGCTCATGACCGCAGCGAGCCGGCCGCAGGCCGTCAGGCTTCGCTCCGGTGACGTCGTACTGGTGCGCCAGGTGCGGCCCGGTAACGTGTCCTCGCTGGCCCGCGCGTATGCGAGTCTCGGTGAGCAGTCACGCTACCGGCGTTTCTTCACCGCCATGCCCGAGCTTCCCGAGTCGGTTCTGACGGAATTGACCGAGACCGACCATGAGGACCGCGAGGTGCTGGTCGCCTAGGCAAGCCGGCCGCGACGCGGGGACCACCCCGCGCAGGTGATGCCACGGCACGATCCCAGGCCGGGCCGTTGACCGCGCCTGGTGTTGCGGCGGCGAGCGGGCATTACCGGCCGTGGCCGCATGCCGGGTAAGAGTGCCGGCCCGCCCGGGCCGCCGTATGGGCGCTCGTTGCCCCCGGGAACTGATCAACCCGGGCGCGCGGAACAAACTGATCTGGCCGCACGGCGGGGTTCTCCAGCCCGCGGCCGAGGACGCGGCAACATGCCGGACCAGGGGGCGTTTCGCTGGCTAGGGCAGCGTGACGTACCGGGCGAGGAATGCCCGCGCCGAGGCAGTGTCCATGCGGTAGTCGACGTTGGTGGCCCGGCACATGAAGTCGCCGGTGATGGTCGTGCCGGCCACGATGTTGGTCTCGCCGGCCCCGGCGCCGAGGAAGTTCGGTCCGCCCGAATCCCCGTAGCAGGTACCGCCGTCGCCGCGGGCGGGGTTCATCGAGATGCGCAGCCAGCTCGGGTTCACCGCGTCCAGCCCGCCGGTGGCCACGTACCGGACGTCCGCGTAGTGGAAGGCCGGGCCCTGGTCGATGGTCACCGACTGGGCCCCGTAGCCGACCGAGGTGAACCGCGTCCCGGCACTGAGGCTGCCCAGCAAGCCAGCCGTCGGCAGCCGCGCGGGAGCGATGCCTCTGACCGGCTTGTCCAAGACGACGACCGCGACGTCCTGCGGGTCGCTCTGAGCCTGGTTGTAGCCGGGATCGGCGTGCCAGGTCCCCCAGTAAGCCGTCCCCGTCGCGGCGTTGTAGGAGGAGTCGAACGTGACCGCGACCCGGCTGACTCCCTGATCGCAGTGCGCGGCCGTCAGGAAGACGGTCGGCGAGATCAGCGTCCCCGAGCAGGTCTCCCACGTGCCGTCGGAGTATGGCTGCGGCGCGAGCAGCGCACCGACCTCTGGATGGCCGTTGCCATCTGGCATGCCGTAGGTGATCGCACCGGCCGGCGCCGCCAGCGCCAGCACCGCCGCGCACGCGGCCAAGCCAGCCAGGATGAATCTCCGCATCCGCGCCTCCCTTCCTCCCTTGCAAGGCAGAGCGTACATTCCCGGGCGGCATCGGCAACACCCCCGACCTGCGCAGAAGGCGGACCACAGGCAGTGGCGCTCTCCTGGCAAGATCTCCGCCAGGGCTCACGGCGAGGTGATCAGCGCGCAATGGGCGCTTCATTTCACGCTGCGTGACCGGCGTTCGGCCCCGGCGAGGCGCGCATCGCCGCCGATCTGGCGGCAAGTCTCAGTCGCCCGCCATGCCGTCCGAGCCGCACCCGAACGGGTAAATCTGGCGCGCCAGCAAGTCGTCGCGGGCATCGGCGGATACACCCGGTCATGCCGCAGTGGTTTCGTGCGGCTGGCCGCCTGGTGCTCGGCGGCTCAGCTGAGGGCGTGCCCCCCGAGCGCACCGCGACGCGGGCCGGGCAGGTGCCGCTCCGGGGGCGTTGACCGGGCCGTTCCAGGGCCGCGCCGGCAACGGCGGATCATCGGGAACGTTGTGCGGGATCGGGGGCGGGCGGACATCGCGGTGGCCATCTGCGCAGACCAGTCCGTGTGGCCGCCGCGGCCGCGGGTCACGCGGAACGCCGGCACCCTGCAAGGCCGTCGCCGGCGGACCGGCGCGCGGCTGGCGCGGACCGGGTCGTATTCAGTGCCGGGCGCGGCGGCCGGGTGGCGGCGGGGGTTTCGACGGCGGCATGGCGGGCAGGGGCCTCGGGCTGCAGGCAGGAGCGAGGAGCGGTACTACTGGTCGCTGCGGCCCGGGCAGGACAACGGCCGGGCCGGGTGGGAGGCTGGCCACGGGCGAGGCACTGACCATCGGGTCCGGCGCGAACGGGGCTGTGCGATCGTGACTGTCGCCGGGAGATTGAGATTTCCACTGCGACCCGGCTACGCGAGCAGCTGTTCGAGCTGACGGCCGGCGGGCCGCTGGTAGCCGACCTGGACCAGGTTGGCTTCATTGATTCGGCCGGGCCCAGCGCGCTGGTCGGGGCGGCCAAGCGCACCGCCGCGCATGGCGGCAGCCTGCGGGTGATCTGCGTCCAGCCGAAGACCCGCAAGCTGTTCCGGCTGACCTGGCTGGACCGCCAGATAGCACTGGCCCGCACCCTGGACGAGGCCTGGCGGGGGACTAGGACCACAGATCGCTGACTTAAGGCGACAGACCCCAGCAGGCGGGAGCCGCCCTTGCAGATCAGCGAGCCTATAACGATCCGTAGCCAAGGCTCCGATGCGCTTGACGCTCCTGAACCGCCATTCTGGAGCCCGGCAGCCAGCATCCGGGGCCCGGGCCTGCTTCGTTCGTCACTCGGCTACTCCTTGACTTGGAGGACGCCGAGGGCGTTCGTTCCCGGGTCGATGATCCACGCGGCCCAGGCGAAGCCGATGTCGGCGATGCCGTCTTCGGTCTTTAGTCCCGGGGTGTCGTAGTCTTCGACCTTGACGCCGCGGGCGCGGAGTTCGGCCACCTCGGCACGGATGTCGCTGACCTGCCACGCTGCCTGGGTCTGCTGGTCCGCGGTGCCGGTGGTGCTCTTGGTCACGTCCAGGTGGGTGCCTGCGCCGCACCTGAACACGATGGCGTTCTCGTCCTCC
>Ga0066388_100001076_pt1 | contig 14736 bp, 13 predicted proteins | sample PanSoiMetaGPlot6_FD_64539 | JGI IMG/M metagenome (GOLD analysis project Ga0066388, IMG submission 64539) | Tropical forest soil microbial communities from Panama analyzed to predict greenhouse gas emissions - Panama Soil - Plot 6 (Hybrid Assembly) | ecosystem: Environmental > Terrestrial >... | reverse complement strand
AACAGAGGTTTCACCACGCGGACAAACGTGACGAAAACCGCGACCGGATTACCGGGCAGACCGACAAAAGCCGCACCTCCGTCTCCTTTGGTAGCTTTTACGACCCCCATCGCGACGGGCCGGCCAGGCTTTATTGCGACGCGCCAGAAGACAAGATTGCCGACACGCTTGACCGCATCGCGCACATAGTCGGCTTCACCCGTAGAAACGCCCCCCGACGTGATGATGAGATCGTGCGCCGTTGCTGCGTCCTGCAACGCGCGGGACAGAGTGTCCGGGTCGTCGGCAAGAATACCAAGGTCGGTGACACTTGCGCCGAGCCGCTCCAGCAACTCGGTCAGCAGAAAACGATTTGAATCATAGATTGATGCACCGCCACGGACAGCACCAGGCTCGACGACTTCGTTGCCCGTAGAAAAAACCGCGACCTTGAGCCGACGCCGGACGACAATCGCTGCCAGGCCGAGCGCCGCCATGAGGGCGACGTGCTGCACCTCGAGTACGGTTCCAGCCGGAAGCACTGACGAGCCGGCAGGTGCATCCTCACCGGCGAGGCGGCGATTGGCGCCAAGCTTCAATCCTTTTGGCACCGTGACCTCGTCGCCTGTGACCATCACGTCCTCTTGCATGAAGACGGTATCTGCACCCTTCGGCATGGGGGCGCCGGTGAAAATGCGGATGGCCTGCCCAGCTTTGAGTGCGTCTTCCGCTTTCGCCCCGGCCATAAGTCTGCCGGAGATCTTCAACGTGGTGTCGCCGTCCGCGCGCAGATCCGCGTGGCGCACGGCGAAGCCATCAACGGCCGAATTATCAAACGGCGGCAAATCGACCGGGGCTTTGATTTCCTCGGCGACAACGCGGCCGCGGGCACCGTGCAACGACACGCATTCGGTCTCGGCTATTGGCACAATCCGTTCTGTAATCAGACGCTCCATCTCCTCGAGCCGCAAGAGCGGACCGGAAAAAGCGAAGCAATCATCGGAAAGCTGTGCCATCAGCCGCCCCGCGCGATCGTTGAAATGGTCGAAAGCGGTGTCGCGCTCTTGAGCAGCAAGTCAGCGATCGCCTCAATGTCATCGAGGTCAACGACCGGAACTTTGGCCTGCGGCAAGGCGACGTCGGATGCAATTGCCACGATGTGGGCATCGTCAGGATGAATGAGTGGCTTGCGGTTCTCGGCACGGTAGATTTCCAGCTTGGGAAAAGCGTCACGCTTGAAGCCTTCGACCAGGACCAGATCAACCGGCGACATCTTGGCAACAAGTGAGCGCAAGTCCCATTCGAGCTCTTCGCGGAGCTCGTGCAGGATCGCCCAGCGCCTGGCCGAAGAAATGATGACCTCGGTCGCGCCCGCCGCGCGGTGAAAAAACGAATCCTTGCCCGGTTGGTCCAGATCGAAGCCGTGATGAGCGTGCTTGAGAGTGGACACTTTGACCCCACGCGCAATCAAGCGCGGGATGAGCTTCGTAACAAGCGTAGTTTTCCCCGAGCCGCTCCAGCCCGCCAGACCGATGATCCGCATGGGGCCTCTTGTGGGCGCGTTCATTTGTTGCTCCTTGCGCCCTTATAGCAAAACGCCCGGCTCGGCAGCCGGGCGTCGCCAGGAGAAGGTTCCAGTAAGGTTATTCGGCAGGCTGGGTCCGCGTACGCTTTGGGCTGCTGCGTCCCATTTGATCCTCCAGCCATAGACGATGGTGCTCCTTCGCCCAATTGACATCGACCGTGCCCTCACCCATCGCCTCGAAAGCACCTTCCATGCCAATCGTCCCAATATATATGTGCCCGAGCATCGCGGCGATGAACAGCATTGCCACTACCGCGTGGATCATCTGGGCATACTGCATGGTGTCGATAGTCGTGCCGTAGAACGGGAACATCAGCATGTACCCCGTAATTGCCACCGCGGCACCACCCAGGACCACAATCCAATAAATCGCCTTCTGGCCGCCGTTGAATCGGTACGCCGGCGGATGGTCGTCGCCCACGATGCCGCCACCGCGCTTGAACCATTCCACATCGACGGCGTTCGGGATATTTCCGCCGATCCACATCAGGAAAATCAGCACCACACCGATCGTGAATGGGAAGCTGAGATAGTTGTGAGCGTATTTTGCCCATTCCGACCAGGTGGTGAACCCTTCCGAGCCGACCGTCGACGCGAACAAGGGCCTCCCGAATGTCACGTTGAGGCCGGTGACAGCCAGAATGATGAAGCAGGTTGCCGTCATCCAGTGAACGAAGCGTTCGAACGCGTTGAATCGGACTATCTTGCGGCCCGAGCGTCCGCTTTTGATCATCACCATTCCGCGCAACAGGTAGAAGACGATAAGAAGGGCAAGCATGCCGACAATGGCGATCGCGCTGATCCACCGCAGCGTCACGCTGTGAAAGTGCTGCCAGTCGCGGCCGACCGGATGCTCGAGCGTGTAGGACTTGACGTCAGGAATTGTGCCGCGCCCCTGGATCGTTTTGAGCTGCTGCAACAATTGCTGCTCTTTCACCGCGTCCGCTGTCGGATTGACTGAACTCGGCTGCTGGGCGGCAGCCGGAACCGAAATTGCTACAATGAATGCGAGCGCCAGCGCGCCGGCGATCAAGCGCATATGCGCCACAAGCTTCGCCATGCGTTCCCTCCTGCCATTCTTTAGACGCGCGGGCGGCGCAGCCAAGCTGCAACGCCGCCGGGCTCCACTACGTTGCAATGGACTCGCGGTAGGCCGTCTGCCAACCCCACGCCCCGGACCCGTACCCGCGCTTCGACACCCGTTCCTTGTAGATCTGTGCAATGACATCGCCATCGCCGGCGAGCAGCGACTTCGTCGAGCACATCTCGGCGCAAAGGGGCAGCTTGCCTTCAGCCAGACGATTAGAACCGTATTTCTCGAACTCTTCCTTGCTACCGTCGGCTTCGGGTCCGCCGGCGCAGAATGTGCACTTGTCCATCTTGCCGCGCGAGCCGAAGTTGCCGACCTTCGGATATTGCGGTGCCCCGAATGGACAAGCATAGAAACAATAGCCGCATCCGATGCACAGGTCTTTCGAGTGCAACACAACCGAGTCGGCGGTCGTGTAAAAGCAGTTAACCGGGCAAACCGCCGCGCAGGGTGCGTCGGTGCAGTGCATGCATGCCATTGAGATCGATCGCTCACCCGGCTTGCCGTCATTAAGCGTGACGACACGCCGGCGGTTGATGCCCCACGGCACTTCGTTCTCGTTCTTGCACGCAGTGACGCAGGCGTTGCATTCGATGCAGCGGTCGGCGTCGCAGAGGAATTTCATTCGCGCCATGGTCGTATCTCCTTACGCTGCTCGAATCTGGCAGAGGGTGACTTTCGGCTCCTGCATGCCAGTCGCAGGGTCATAGCCATAGGACGTGATCGTGTTCGCGCTTTCGCCGAGCACGATCGGGTCGGTTCCCTGCGGATAGGTGGCCCGGAGGTCCTCTCCGCCGATCCATCCGCCAAAATGGAATGGCATCCAGGCAACGCCCTTGCCGACACGCTCGGTGACCAGTGCCTTCATCTTGGCCTTGGAGTTGTTTTCGGCACCGGTGACCCAGACCCAGCCGCCGTCCTGGATGCCACGGTCGGCGGCATCGGCAGGATTGATCTCGATGAACATGTCCTGCTGCAGTTCGGCGAGCCACTTGTTGGATCGCGTCTCTTCGCCGCCGCCCTCGTATTCGACCAGCCTGCCGGATGAAAGGATGAGCGGGAATTGCTTGGCGATACCCTTCTCCACCGCTGCTTTCTGCACCGAGAAACCGACGTTCGGCATACGGAACTGCTTTGCATCGGGCAGCGTCGGATATTTCGACACCAGATCGACGCGCGGCGTATAGATCGGCTCGCGGTGCACCGGGATCGGATCAGGCAGGCCGAACGCGTTCATGCGCGCCTTGCCGTTCCCGTAAGGGATGCAGCCGTGTTTCAAAGCGACGCGTTGTACGCCGCCGGAAAGGTCGAGCGACCAGGAGACCGCGTCCGGCGTCGTCGGGTTGACCTTGTTGATCACAGCCCATTCGGCTTCGGTCAGGTCTTTGTCCCAGCCGAGCTTTTTCAGCACACCGACTGTGAATTCCGGATAGCCGTCCTTGATCTCCGAATCCTTGGACGCCGAGCCGTCAGCAAGCAGGCTGACCTTCACGGTCGTGCCGTCGGGCCGCTTCTCCTCGCGCTCGACACCAAAGCGGGCGCGGAACACGCCGCCACCGTCCATCGCGGCAAGGTTGGTGTTGTAGAGCAACGGAGTGCCCGGATGCTTGACCTCGGGCGAGCCCCAGCACGGCCACGGCAGCCCGTAGTAGTCGCCCTTGTTCGGGCCCGTCGTCGCCCGTTGCGTAATCATATCGAAGTCGGCCTGATGCGCCATGTGCGATTTGATGCGCTCGGGCGATTGGCCGCAGTAACCCGTGGACCAGCTGCCGCGATTCATCTCGCGGAGGATATCCTCGGCTACCGGCAGATTGTTTTCGACCTTGATGTTCTTGAACATCTGGTCCGCGAAGCCGCACTTCTTTGCAACGAGATACATGACCTCAAGATCGTCCTTCGATTCGAAGATCGGCTTGACGATCTGTTCGCCCCATTGCATCGCTCGGTTGGAAGCAACGCGTGAGCCCTTGCACTCGAACTGAGTTGCGACGGGCAGGAGATACATGTCCTCCTTGCGCCCCGCCTGCACGGCCAGCGAGGCCCACGTCGTGGGATGCGGATCAGCGACAACCAGCAACTCGAGCGCCTTCAGGCCTTTCATCGATTCCGGAATACGGGTGATGCTGTTGCTGGCATGACCCTGCACAAACATCGCGCGAACGATATCTTTCTGCGCGACCTGGTCCTGCGGCAGGATCGCCGCGTCGAACCAGCGCGTGAGGGGGATGCCGGGCGTCTCCATGATCTTCTTGTCGTCGAAACGGCCAAGCAGATAGTTGTAGTCGACCTCCCAAACACGCGACCAGTGCTTCCACGCCCCTTCGGCGAGACCGTAGTAGAACGGGAGGGTGACGATATCGAGACCGACGTCGGTCGCCCCCTGGACGTTGTCGTGGCCGCGGAAGATGTTGGCGCCGGTGCCGGGCGCCCCGACATTGCCGGTGAGCAGCAGCAGCATGCAGCTGGCGCGCACGTTGGCGGTGCCGACCGTGTGCTGCGTCTGACCCATGCACCAGATCAGCGTCGAAGGTTTCTGCGTCGCAAACATCTTGGCGACGCGCTCGAGTTGAGCGCCCGGAACGCCTGAAACACGTTCGACCTCTTCCGGATTCCACTTCTCCATTTCCTTGCGCGCATCCTCGTAGCCGTACACGCGCTGGCGGATGAACTCCTTGTCCTCCCATCCGTTCTTGATGATGTGCCACATGAGCCCGTACAGCACCGGAATATCGGTACCGGGCCGGATACGCACGTATTCAGTGGCGTGCGCTGCAGTGCGCGTCAGCCGTGGATCAATAACTATGACGTTTGCCTTCTTCAGCTCCGCCCCTTCGATCAGGTGCTGTAGCGACACCGGGTGGGCCTCGGCGGGATTGCCGCCCATGATGATCTGCGTCTTCGAATTGCGGATGTCGGTGTAGCTGTTCGTCATCGCTCCGTAGCCCCAGGTATTGGCTACGCCCGTGACGGTGGTTGAATGGCAGATGCGCGCCTGATGGTCGGTGTTGTTGGTGCCCCAGAAGGCGCCAAGTTTGCGGAAAAGATAGGAACCCTCGTCGGTCATCTTAGCCGATCCGAGCCAATAGACCGAGTCGCTTCCCGATTTCTGGCGGATTGCCGTGAGCCTGTCGCCAATTTCATTGATGGCGACATCCCAGGAGATGCGATTCCATTGGCCGTTGGTGAGCTTCATGGGGTATTTCAGCCGACGCTCCCCGGAGACCAATTCGCGCACCGACGCACCCTTGGCGCAATGCGATCCGCGGTTGATCGGTGAATCCCAACTCGGCTCCTGGCCAACCCACACGCCGTTCGAAACTTCGGCAGTGACGGTGCAGCCAACCGAGCAATGCGTGCAAATGCTTTTGCGGATCGTGGCACCCGCGACATTGGGTCCCGCGGCTTCAGCCTTCTGCACGCTTGCAAGCGGCAGGGCGCCGATCGTGGCGAGACCGCTCGCTACCAGACCGGATTTGCGCAGGAAACTACGGCGGTCGAGACCGCCATTGACTTGACTGCCGAGCGTCGCTGCAAGCTGGCTGCGACGTGTCTGACGTTCTGTTCTCTTGATCAGCACGGCTGCATCTCCCTCAGCTTGGATAGCGATTGACTCTGTAGAAGCTCTGCACGTCGGTCGAGTTCGCCTGGTAACGTGCCTTCTTCCTTTCCGCATCCGATTCGGAGGCGGCGGCCTCGGTGGCGAGCGGCGCGGCTGCGGTTACGGCCAGACCTGCGCCGGCGCCCATCGCGCGCAGGAAGTCGCGACGGCCCAACTTTGTATCGTCCTGTTCTTTTTCTTTCATCGCCGTTCCCTCCTTGAAATTCACTGCCGAGATCCCTGTCTGCCTATGCAGGCAGCGCAAAGGCCTCTGCTTCGATATCCGTGAAGATGCGACCAAGCGCACCAACATGCTTGTAGAAATCTGCAGCTTCAGCGTTCTCCAGATCGGAAAAGAAACGTCTGATCCAGGGCGCCATGTGCTTTTCGAAGATCAGTTGATCGGAGCCGAGCGGTGCCGGTAGCCGGCCACTCGTCAGACCCGACATGATTTCACAAAGAATGCCAGCGTGATCTTCAGGCTCCACCACGCCATCGGCACGCGCAATTCCGATGCGTCCCAAATCCTCGCGCAATCGCGCCAGCGGACGCTCGTGCAGAAACCCAGTCAGGTAATATGAGCCGTATGGCATCAGCTCACCCCGGCCGAGTCCGATAAAGAGATTGAAGAACTCGCGTTCGATTTTTTCGCCCGTGCATTTCTCGGCGGCTTCCGCGAGTGCGGCATGAGCCACCCCGAGCGGGGTGGCATCCGCACGCAACTGGGAAAGCTTGGAGAGCAATGAGGTATCCGGCGCACGCGTCAGGAGCAACGCAAGAAGCGCATATTCCCGGGCACGTGCGAGGTCGACGTCATCCGCGCCCTTTTTCTCACCGTAGAGATCCGGCCGCAGGACTGAACGGTCCACGCCTGTGATGGCTTCCACCGACACAACGCGTTCGGCCGGAACACGAAGCCAGTTCGATACCGAGGGCTGGGATATGCCAATCTGGCGGGCAAGCTCACTAATACCGCCTGCCGCGCGAATAGCTTCGGAAAGGCCCGGATCCCTCATCCGAATCCCTTTTTTGGAATTATGACAATGAAAGCGTAATGGCCCACCGGAATGCGGGTCAATAGCCTCAGGCTATAAGTAGGAACAAACTTCCGCGACTTTCATTCCGGCTTAGCGCCACCGTGTCGCCGCACGATTTTCTTTGCAGGCGTCGGTGGAGGCTTTTGTTGCTGCGGCGCAACATTCGCGGCGGTCCGCAACGTATCTTCGGGGGGTGTCTCGGAAATCTCAGGAATGGGTCCTGAAGCGCCTGCAAGCGTTGACGTTTCAGGCTTAGCTTGCTCCGGCTTGGCTTCGCCGAACAGTTCCGCAACCAAACGCTTGACGTCAAAACCGGGATCGAGGTCGCCAAAACCTGGAATCCCATCCGGACCGGCTGCGTCCCAATAATTCTCGTTCGGACCCATGAAGTCGCGAATCCCTGGATCGGCAGACCAGGCGCGACGAAGCGCCGCATTACGGAGCGCGGTCGGCACGCCCTTCCGCATGAAAGCCGAAATGTCGGTTTCCGCACCGATCGATTCGATTGGCGGCAGACTTTCCAGATCACAGACCGGTTCGGATGATGCTGCTGCTGCATCCGGCACAGGCGATGCGGCGGGCACTGCGGAGAGTTCCGAATCAGGCCGTTGCTCGCTGTGTGTCGAAGATTCGACCCCGCCGCCGTTATTCTCCGGCTCCGGACGCGCTTCGCGTTTGCGGCGGGACCAGCGGCTGAGAAAATTGGCGGGATCGGTCATTTGCGGTTCTCTCGAATCGAAGGGCCGCGGCGTGCCAGCGCGTCGAGATTTGCGCGATCGCGTTTGCGTTTTACGAATTCGCGTTCCACGTGGTGCTCGACGACAAAAGCTGCAATAGCTTCCTGTACCGATTCCGGCATCGATACAGCCTCCACAATATCGGCGCCCGCTTCGGTCATGCCCTCGCCCTCAGCCGGATCCGCAGTCACGGCCATAAGGTGATAAGGCGGATCGCCTTCGGCGGGTCGCAGTATCACCCACAATAGAGGCTCTTCCGTTTGCAGGTTGTCGCGATAGTGCGCTGTCTCCGTCCGGTAGAGTTCGATCGAGGTTGCACCGGCATAAAAGGTCGTCCTATCGGCATCCTCGGCAAGTTTTGTCCAGGCCGGGGTATCTGGCACACCGGCAAGTATACTGACCGGACGCCAATGAAAATCGACCCATGGACTCGAGCCCTTGCTACGCTCGACCACCACGCCCACCGGAATGCTGGCAAGAGGGACTACGGCTCTCAACCGACGACCTCCAGATGATGAATAGGCAAGCCCGTCAACAGATTTTGCGGCTTCATAAGGATGGTCTTCTCTGCGGTCATCGACAAGATCAGGTAGACCGGCTCGCCCCTGACTTTTTCGATCATGACCGCGGGATCGTGGAAATTTAACTGGAACAACCCAACAACGCGCCCCATCGTCGCCTCGTCGATATTTTCGCCGTTCCAAAGCAGGTCGCCGATCTTGGTGGCGTTCTTATCAAGACCTACGTACCAGGCGAGGTTGACATTTCGTATCTCGGCAAGCGCTTCGATGTCGACGTCGATGCCAAGCAGATGCGCAACCCAGCGTTGCATTGCTCTGGCAAGCGCATCAAGGCCCTCGCGGCCGGCCGTCAAATCGAGTGCCATATCGAACTGGTCACTGCGATCCCAATAGCGGTCGATATTATCATCATTGATGATGTCGATCTCGGCCTCAGAGGGAATTCCGAGCATGGAAACGAGCGGGGTCACCGGTGTAGCGCTGGCCCCACCGATTGTTTCCTCGTCGGCCGCAATCAAGGACCCATCATGCAAGGTCACGCGTTGGGTGCGGAAGAAAAGCTCTCCAGCACGCACAACACGTGCGTTGTCTTCGCCATCGAGCGCGTTGCGCAGGATCACGTGAACAAGCTGATTGATGAAAAGAGGGGGAACAGGGCCAAATCCTTTCCGCGCGAAATTAATGAACGTCGCTTCCAATGTCTTGTGCCGCAGCAGATGGTCGCGAAAACCCACCAACAGCTTCCAGTTTTCGCGCGCGTCGGGATCCGCAATCGCATCAATATTCGGTGCAGAAACGGGCAACCGGGGGTTGGCTAGCAACGCAGCATGAAGCGTGCGTTCGACCGTGCAAGCGTCCGGCGGCGGCAGCAATTCGGGCCGAGCCAAGTACAATTTAAGGAATTCATCGGTAACATGCAGCCCGCCGTCCTCGTCGCGATCGAGCAGATGATGTCCACTTGAGATCCAGAAGTCGTTCATTTGCGTTCCCGAACGGCCATCGCAATCAGGTCAATCTTTTCGAGGTTTTCGTCCTCGCCATCGACCTCGATAAACGAGAAAGCTCGCGCCGGTCTCGACCCGCTGCGCGGACGCAACGTTCGGAACGACTCCCGCACCGCGCCATTTTCAAAAGTTCGATGGAGTGCGATGAGCGTGTCATTCGGCTGAGTGCACAAAGACGCTGAAAAGGCAATCTCCTCCTCTGCAGCCGCCGTCGCGGCTTCGATTGTGGGTGCGCCGAATTTCGATAAAAGTTGTCTGGCCAGCGTCTGGATCGCCACGCGTCGATCACTCTCGCTTGCTTCAACGATCTGAACCAGGGTCGACCACCCAAGTGTCGACAGCCCGAGAAAACCGCTGCGAAAAGCGGTTCGCATCTTGCCTTCCAGGGTCGCCGGGTCGCTATTCCAGAATGCAAATCCACCCGGGACTGCCCATTCGCCCGGTTCAGCTGCCTTTGCAAAAACAAAGGTATCCGACACATCGAGCTGAATCGTGCGCAGGAGTTTCACGTGTGTGGTCCCTTCGCCTCCGGGTCGAACCACGCTGCGTTTGCAAGCCGCGGCAGAAACTTGTGCCGCATCACTTCCGCCTTACCCATACGACGGACCAACAGGTCGCCATTTTCGTCGATATCGCGGCGAACGCCCTGCTCACGCGGCAGACGCTCCAGATAACTCCTCGCTACGGCGCCGAAACCGCTTTCCTGCCAGGAATCGATTGCGACCATAAGGTGACGGGCGAAACTCTCCACCACATGGCCGGACATCACATCGGTAAACCCTTCCTCTTCGAGAGCAGTGACAATTGGATTGAGACCAGGCTCAGCTCCCGTCATCGACACCGTGCGGACCATGCCGCCAAACACGAGCCAAGGCGGGATTTCGTTTTCGTCGATATTATCCGGCCAGGCGAGGCGGCCGCCGCCGACGAGCCCCTGATTGACGAGGATCGAATCCGGCCAATCGATGATGATGGAGGTCTCCGGTTGCGCATGCGCGGCCAGAGCATCAGCCAGAGCGGCCATTCCGGCGTAAAGCACACGCCGCGACTTGAGCAGCGGCTCTTCAGGCTCGAGCACCACGGCAAATTCGGCGAGATCGAAGCGACCCACATAAACCAACGTGCCGGCGCCCTGCTCTCCGGCTATCGCAATCGCATGGACAAAGGCGTCGCCCACCTCGCGCAGGCGCACCGCGGAAAACGGCGGCGGTAACGCCAGTTCGGACGTAAGTTGCGTCTGCGCGGGGGCCGTCTCAAGCGGCATTGTTCCTCGCTCTACCTTTCATACTTGAATACATATAATTATAGCTTTGGAAGATCCCGAGGCCAGTCCCGAGGCCTGTCCCGAGGACTAGGAAGCGGCATTTTACGGGATCTAGTGAAAGGTTAATGAGCCCGATGGCCGAACGGCCACGCAATATACTGATCTGCTCTTGCGAAGACACCATGCCGCTCGATATCGAGGGGGTTCGTCGTGTCTGTCGTGACTCCGTGGTCATTGAGGGCCGTCAGTTTTGCCGCACCGAGCTTGAGCGGTTTCGCAAGGCCGCGGCGGCGGGTGAGCGAATTGCTGTCGCATGTACGCAGGAGGCACCACTATTCGAAGAAGTTGCGGGCGAGAGCGAGGGCAGTGCAGCGCTCACATTCGTCAATATACGTGAGACTGCCGGCTGGTCGAAAGATGCGGCGGATGCCGGGCCCAAGATGGCAGCGCTGATTGCAGCAAGCGCGGAACCGGTTCCGGAAATTCCATTCGTGCCGCTGGCCAGCGACGGCGTCACGCTTCTCTACGGGAAAGACGAACGGACGATCGAAACCGCCAAGTTGCTGAAAGATCACCTCGACATCACGGTATTAATCAAGCCCGATGCCGATGTTGCGCCACCTCGGGTCACAGAATTTCCAGTAGTGAAAGGCGTCATCCGAACGGCTAAGGGCTATCTCGGCGCATTCGAGGTTACCGTTGACAATTACGCTACCAGCAATCCCTCATCGCGAGGCTCCCTTGAGTTCGGCCCTGCCCACAATGGCGCTGTGTCACGTTGCGACATTCTCGTTGATCTATCGGGCGGACCATCGCTCTTTGCCGCTGGCGATTTGCGTGACGGTTATGTCCGCGCCGACCCAAATGATCCATCTGCCGTCTTGCGCGCGGTGCTGAAGGCGAGAGATCTGACCGGTACATTCGACAAACCGCGTTACATTGTCTTCACGGAAGATCTTTGTGCGCACTCACGCTCGAAGATCGTTGGCTGCCGTCGTTGCCTTGATCTATGCCCGACCGGAGCGATCACTCCGGCCGGGGATCACGTCGCCCTCGATCCGTATATCTGCGCCGGCTGCGGACAATGCGCGGCCGCTTGTCCGACCGGTGCCGCCAGTTACATCCTGCCGCCTGTCGATGCGCTCTTGAATAAACTTCGCGCGTTGCTGTCCACCTACCGGGAAGCCGGCGGCAAGAACGCGATCGTCCTGTTTCACGATGCCGAGCACGGCGGCGGGTTGATTGACGCGCTCGCGCGTCACGGCGATGGGTTGCCGGCAAATGTGCTGCCCGTCGAGGTGAACGAGGTTACGCAACTTGGATTGGAGGCAATCGCAGCGGCGATGTCCTACGGCGCGGCGGGCGTGCGCTTTCTCACCCGCGCCAAGCCACGGCACGACGTTGCCGGCCTCTATAAGACTGTCGCGCTCGCCGAACCGATTTTGAAGGGCCTTGGCTTCAACGGGGCACGCGCAACAATAATCGATACTGATGATCCCGATGCGTTCGGCGAAAACTTGCGGCTGATTCCGCCTATGGGCGGTCCGACCAAGCCGGCGACGTTCTCCGCAACCGGCCGCAAGCGCGAGGTGATGCGGCTGGCCTTGCGCGAGCTGCACGCCGTTGCGCCGGCGCCAGTTGACGTCGTGCCGCTGCCGGAAGGGGCGCCCTTCGGCACAGTCGATGTCAACGTCGAGGGCTGTACGCTGTGTCTGTCATGCGTGTCTGCGTGCCCGACCGGCGCGCTTTCCGATGATCCCGAGCGGCCGATGTTGCGATTTGCCGAGGATGCGTGCGTGCAATGCGGGCTTTGCAAGGCAACGTGCCCGGAGAAGGTCATCACCCTGAAACCGCAAATTGATTTCCGCGCCGCCACCGCGATAAGCCGCATCATCAAGCAGGAAGATCCGGCCGAATGCATCCGTTGCGGCAAACCGTTCGGCGTCAAAAGCTCGGTGGACAGGGTTGTAGCCAAGCTCGAAGGCAAGCACTGGATGTACAAAGACTCAAAGAAACGGCTGGATGTCATCCGGATGTGCGAAAATTGTCGTGTCATTGCGATGGCAGAGGAGCAACTTGATCCGTTCGGTGCGCCACAACGCCCCAGGCTACGCACCACGGATGACTACCTGCGCGAGCGCGAGGAAGATAACAAAGGCTAGCTACTTCTGCTTCGTTGCCTTGGCAAGAAACTCGACCAGTGCTTTGCGATCGTCAGGCGACCCTATCGTTTGCTCCGGCATTTTGGTGCCGGGCGTGTAGTGTGCCGGGCCAACTTCGAACAGCTTCGACACAGTCTCTGGCGTCCACACGATGTCTAACTTTTTTAGCGCTGGCGTGAAGTTATAACCGGGCAGCGTCGCAATGCGCCGCCCGAATATTCCGGAAAGTGTAGGGCCGGCCTTGTTGCCCTCATCAGGAGATAGCGTGTGGCAGGCTACACAGGCGCGAAAAACTTCGGCGCCATGGTCGCCGGCGTAGGCTGCAAGGGGGTCGTCGGGCACGCCAACCACAGCCGTTCCAATCGGCTCACCGGTCGACACGTCCCAGCGGCGAATCATCCGGTCGGTTCCTCCGGTCAATAGCGTACGGCTGTCAGGAAAGAAGGCCACCGACCAAACAGGCAATCCTGGGCCGACCAGAGTGAGCATGAGCTTTCGTGTCTCCCGCTCAATCAGCGCAACCGAGCCGCGAATACCGGCGGCTGCCACGAGATTGCCATCCGGTGAGATGGCGATGGCGATGACCGGCATCGATGATGCCTCGACTTCGCCGACGGCCTCGCCGCCTGGTGATAAGAAATAGACCTTGCCATCGGCGCCCGCTGCCAGGATTTGCCCGTCGGGAGCAATTGCTATCCCGTTAAGGGGAGTCGGCAGTGAGCGGATAATCTCTCCACCGTCTTTAACAGCCCAAATACGCACCGTGGCGTCATAGCCCGCGCTGACCACCTTCGTCCCGTCCGGCGAGAAGGCAACTCCGTTGACGTTTTGCGCGTTGCCTTCAAGCACACGCGGCTCACCTCCATTGAGCGGCCACAGGCGAACGGTACGGTCCCATGAGGCGGAGGCCAGTGTCGCACCGTCGGGCGAGACCGCTAGGCCCGCGATCGGGCCGCTGTGACCGTCAAGAACTTTGTCGGGCTGCTGCTGTCCAGGCCTCCAGATTGCTATGCGCGCATCAGCGCCTGCAGTCGCAATTCGTCCGTCCTTGAGATAAACGACCGAGTTCACCGCGCCGTCGTGGAAGCGCAACACCTGCTCGGCAGCATTGCGGGCAAGTGACCACCGAATCGTGGACGTATCGAAGCTACCCGAGATGGCATTCGCTCCATCCGCAGAGATCGCCAGCGCTTTTACTGGCCCGCCATGGCCACGCAGCTGTGCCTCAGCCGGCAACGCTGCAAGTATAAAAGCTACCGCTATGGCGCTGCGAAATACCCAGCGCATTTGGCTTCCTTCTGCTTTGCCTACGCGCTCGGCTCCATACCAAGAGCGCGGATGCGTTCGCGTGTCTTTTCGTCTTGCAACGCCGCAAGAAAGGCCTGCACCGCCGGGCGTTCGCGACGCTTGTCAACAACAAGAAAGTCATAGTGTTCCGGTGACACCGGCAGGAACCCCAAGCAATAGAGTTTCGCTACCGGCGCAATAGCGAGGCCCCAATCAGCGCGCCCCTGCGCAACCGCCGCTGCGACCGCATTGTGCGATTTTGGCTGGTTGGCGTAGCCTGGCGGTCGCACCCCATCGAGCAGTTTGTCGATCAGCACGCGCGTGCCGGCGCCGGCATTGCGATTGACCATCAGAGCGGAGCTATCGGCCAAAGCGATTTTCAACGCTTCTTGCGCGCTGCGACCCTCGAAACGGGCATCGCCTGGTCGAAACAACACGCCTTGCATCCGCCGCCAGCCCGGGACCAGCGAGA
>Ga0066388_100001075_pt1 | contig 14737 bp, 16 predicted proteins | sample PanSoiMetaGPlot6_FD_64539 | JGI IMG/M metagenome (GOLD analysis project Ga0066388, IMG submission 64539) | Tropical forest soil microbial communities from Panama analyzed to predict greenhouse gas emissions - Panama Soil - Plot 6 (Hybrid Assembly) | ecosystem: Environmental > Terrestrial >... | reverse complement strand
TGTACTGGGGTCACCTCGGCGCGACCCGCGACGCGGGCGCCACGAACGTGTCGCCGTTCGTCTGGAACGGCATGGGCACCCGTCCGAGCCTGAAGATCTCGGTCGCCGGCCAGGACGACCTGTTCCGGCTGCGTGTGGTCACGCGGGCCTACAGCGACGAGGGTGCGCTGCTGGCCACGCTGTTCACCCGCGAAGGCTCCTGCCGCCTCTGATCCCCACGACGGGGGATGGCGGGGGTAACAAGGCAGGATCCCCCGGGGCAACCCGGGGGATCCTGTCGTTTTTGCGTGGCTTCTGACAGGGTGATCGGCGGAGGGACAAACCCATTTCAGCTCACCCGAAAGGAGCCGATCATGGAGCGCAAGGCGCTCGCTGCCGTGCTGGCGGTGCCGATCGGCGCGGTGGCATTGGCGTGTCCCTCCGCGGCCCACACCGATGCCCATGGCGCGTACCACCAGGGAACCGGCCGCTTCCACTGCACCGGACAGGTCCAAGGCGACGGCGACGGCGGCCGGATCTTCGTCCAGGTGCGTGGCCGGGAGATCCGTCCCGAGAGCGACCAATTCCGCACCGCCCAGATCCGGACCCGCCTGATCGCCGAGGAGAAGACCTACGACGGCTCATGGCAGCCGGTCGAGCGGTCGAGAAAGTACTACGGGCGGCTGGGTGCGGCCTGGGACAACGGCTCGACCAACGTGTCGCCGTTCCGCTGGAACAAGCGGTCCGGCAGCGCAGGGCCGGGGATTCCGGTGCCACTGCCGTTGCCCGATGTCGGTTCGGACAAGCCGAAGCGTGACAAGTCTCCGATGCTGCGGGTCCAGGTCGGCGGCAACGACGATCTGTTCCGGGCGCGGGTCGTCACTCGGGTTTTCGACGACGAGGGCGCGCTGCTCGCCCGCCTGGTCACTCGCGAGGGGACCTGCCGGCTCTGAGCGCGATGTAGGTCAGGGCTCTCGTCGCTGATGGGCGTCGAATCGCTCCCAGGCCCGGGCCCATTCGTGCAGCCGCCAGTGGTCGAGACCGAGTCGGAGGATGCAGTACGACAGGTAGGCCAACCCTGCCGTGGCCAGGGCGACCGTGAGCGCGACGAACCCGGCGTCGAACAGCAGTTGGGTCCGCGCCGGCGGGGCGTTGGCGAGGTCGCCGTCGTCGGTCAGCCAGACCGGCACATGTTCACCGGCGCCGGTGCCGAGCGGCACTTCGACCGTGCCGTGACGTTCGGAGTCGTTCGGCGCTGTCCACTTCGCCGAGACGTACCCGCCGGCGATCGGCGGTGCCATGGCGGGGGAGGCCGTCCCCTCGAGCGTGACGGCGTCGGCGATGTGGACGGTGGCGGCATAGCGCTGCGCGCTGTCGGCCGCGCGGGCGTGCCAGCCGATCGAGATCGCGACGGCGAGCGGGATCCCCAGCAGCGCGATGACGAGCCAAGTACGGCGGCCGAACTCCTCGACGCGGTCGGACGTCCGGCGAAGCGGCGGGCCTGCCATAGCGCGACGGTGCGCCTCGCCGGCCGCGGTCGCCAAGGGTCGGAAGACACCCCGTCAGGGTCCGTCGGCCCCAGGTCGTGGCGAAGTGGACATGGACCCGCGCCGCAGTAGAGCCGCTGGGGCGGGTCTTCACCCACGTCGGCTCGTCAGGGCCGGCCGCAGCGCCAGATCGTGAGCCGCCAGAACAGCCGGCTGCCGCGCTTGGTCAGCCCGATCACGCCGTCGGAGATCAGCCGCGCGACGTCGCGAGCCCGGGTGATCGCGTCCGGCAGCGGGAAGTCCCGGGTCGCGACCGTCTCCATGTCGTCGCCGAACACCCGGTGCGCGGCCTTCAGCACCACGGACTCGTTCTGCAGGGTGCCCGTGGGCAGATAGGCCTGGGCGCCCGGCGCCATGTGGTCGATGATCTTGTCGAGCATCGCCACCGGGAGCTCGGCGCCGGTCGGTCCGCCGCCGTGGCCGTCCGGGAACCAGCCGGTGGCCTGGGCGACGACGTCGGGGATGCCGCTGACGTCGGCGATGACCACGTCGGCCTGGACGTCGGGGACCGGCTCGAACAGCGATCCGCACCGGAACTCGGTGACGTCGGCGAGGCCGAGCTCCTTGGCGTTGCGGGTGGCGCACTCGACGGCGGCCGGCGCCACATCGGTACCGATGACCCGGGCGGCGCCGAGCCGGGCGGCGACGAAGCTCAGGACGCCCGAGCCACAGCCGGCGTCGAGGACCGTGTCACCCGGTCGCACGCTCATGGCGTCGCCGAGGACGCGGCTGGTACTGCTCGGGGTGAAGACGCCGGCGTCGATCGCCAGGTCGAAGGGGCCACCCGCACCCTTCCACGTATAAGACTGCCTGTCATTCATAGCGGGCGACCCTTTCGGTTAGCTGGCAACAAGTGTGCCGGGGTCTTCAAGGGAATCACACCAGTACGGGTGCCGTCGCTCCCCCGTCTCGATCACGCGGTCGAACTCCGCGAGTTGGTCCCTTCGATGTGTGATCAAGATGACCGTTCGACCGGTCGTCGCCTCGAGCAGATCGGCCAGCAGAGCGTCGCCGCTGGCCGAGTCGAGGTGCTCGGTCGGCTCGTCGAAGATCATCACCTTGTGCTCGGCGAGGAGGCTCCGGGCGAGCGCGATCCGCTGGCGTTCGCCGCCCGACACCTGGGCGCCGTGCTCGCCAACCGGAGTGTCGAGGCCGCGCGGCAGCCCGGCCACCCAGTCGGTCAGGCGAGCCCGCGATACCGCCGCGCGCAGCTCCTCGTCGGTCGCAGTCGGCTTCGCCACCCGGAGGTTCTGCTCCACGGTCGTGTCGTAGACATGGGCCTCCTGGGTACAGAGTCCGACGACTCGGCGTACGTCGTCGCCGTCCAGCCGGTTGGTCGGCACGCCGTCGAGCGTGATGGCGCCGCCGCAGTAGTCGACGAAGCGGACCAGCGCCGCCGCCAGGGTCGACTTGCCGGAGCCGCTCGGTCCGACCACCCCGAGCCGGGTGCCGGGCGGCAGGTCGAGGTCGAGTCCGTCGATCACCAGCGGCCGGTCGGGCTGCCAGCGGACCTGGAGGTTCGCGACCCGGAGATGGCCGGGCCCGTCCGGTGCCGGCAGCGGCTGCGCGGGCTCAGGGACCGGCGGGGGAGTCTCCATGACGTCGACGACCCGGCCGAGGGCGCGTCGGGACCGGGTGAGCAGCTGGGCCGCGATCGGCAGCCCCGCGACCACCTCGGCACAGGCCAGCGGGATCAGGACGACCACGGCGAGTTCGGTGCGTCCGAGGTCGCCCGCGCGCACCGCCGGGACGCCGAAGGCCAGGGCGCCCCAGACCGCCACGCCGGTCGCGGCCACCGTCAGCGCCGCGCCGGCCCCTGCCACCAGGCTCGACGTCGCACTGGCCCGGGCCAACCGCCGGTCGGCCGCCGCCAGGGCCGCCATCCGGTCGTCGACCGCTCCGTAGACCGCCAGCTCGCCCGCGGCCTGCAGGGTCTCGACCGTGAGCGTGCCGACCTCGCCGCGGGCCGGTGCGACAGCGCGCTCGGCGCGACGGGACAGGACGGCGCCGAGCAGCGGTCCGACGAGTCCGGCCGCCAGTAGCGCCAGGGCCAGCAGGAGTCCCGCGGCCGGCAGGAGTACGGCCGTGGCGACGACCGCAGCGGTGCCGATCAGGGCGGCCGCCGCGTACGGCACGAACACCCGGAGGTAGACGTCCTGGCCGGCCTCGACGTCGCCGACCAGCCGGGCCAGCAGGTCGCCGGACCGAAACGCCGGGAGTCCCGACGGAGCGAGCCGCTCGAGCGACCGGAACAGCCGCTCCCGGACCGTGACCAGGATCCGAAGCGCCGCGTCGTGGCCCAGCAGTCGCTCGACGTAGCGCAGCACGCCACGGGCCAGGCCGAGCGCCCGGACCGCGACGATTGCCACCATGAGATAGAGCACCGGCGGATGCTCGGCCGCCCGCGAGATCAGCCAACCCGACGTGGCAAGCAGGGCGACTGCGCTGCCCAGGGCGGCGGCGCCGGTGACCGCGGCGAGCAGCAGCCGCATCCGGGAGCCTCGGGCCCACTCGATCAGCCGGCCGGTCATGACACCGGCTCCCGGGCGCCGAGGTCGACGACGCGATCGGCCAACGCGAGTACGGCGGGGCGCTGGGTCACGACGACGGCGGTCCGCCCCCGTACCCGGTCGCGCAGCCGCCGGACCGTCTCGGTCTCGGTGTGCGCATCGAGGCTCGCGGTCGGCTCGTCCAGCAGCAGCACCGGTGCATCGCGCAGCAGCGCCCTGGCCAGCGCGATCCGGCGGCGCTGCCCGACCGACAGGCCGGCTCCGCCCTCGCCGAGCGACGTCTGCAACCCGTCGGGCAGGTCGTCGACGAAGTCCGCGTTCGCGTCGCGCAGCGCCCGGCGGACGTCGTCGGCCGTCGCGTCGAGCCGGCCGAGCCGTACGTTGGCCTCGACCGTGCCGGCGAACAGCTGCGGCTGCTGGGGCAGCCAGGACAGCGATGCTCGCCAGGCGTCGATGTCCAGGTCGGCGAGGTCGGCCGACCCGATCCGGATTCGGCCGGCGCTCGGCGCGACGAAGCCCAGCAGCGCCGCGAGCAGGGTCGACTTGCCGGCGCCACTGGGTCCGACGACCGCGACCACCTCGCCCGGCCGGATCGTCTCAGTCCAGTCGTCGAGGGCCGGCCGGTCGCGGCCGTCGTAGCCGACCGTGACGCCCTCGACCCGGATCGCCACCGTCTCGAGATCGGGCACCGCATCGCGCCCGCCCGGCGTGGTCACCGGGGTCTCGAGGACTTCGAAGACCCGCTCCGCGGCCGCCAGACCCTCGGCACTGGCATGGAACTGGGCACCGGCCTGACGAAGCGGGAGATAAGCCTCCGGGGCCAGGATCAGCACGAGGAGCGCCGTCTCGAGACTGAGGTCGCCGTCGACCAGGCGGAGTCCGACGCCGACGGCGACCAGCGCGACCGACAGCATGGCGAGGAGCTCGAGCACCAGCGAGGACAGGAACGCGATGCGCAGCGTCGACATGGTCGCCCGCCGGTGCTCGTCGGCGACCCGGCGTACTCCGGCGGCCTGACTCTTCGCCCGGCCGAAGACCTTGGCGGTCGGCAGCCCCTGCACCAGGTCGAGGAAGTGATGCCCCAGGATCTCCAGCCGACGCCACTGTTTGCGGGTCCGCTGCCTCGTAGCGAGCCCGACCAGCGCCAGGAAGATCGGGATCAGCGGCAGCGTCAGGGCGACGGTCACGAAGGCGATCGTGTCCGCGACGGCGAGCTGCGTCAGGACCACGAGCGGCACGATCGTGGCGAGCACCAGCGCCGGCAGGTACCTCGCGAAGTAGCCGTCCAACGCATCGACGCCGCGCAGCGACAGGGTGGCCAGCTCACCGCTGCGCTCGCCGGCCAGCCACTGCGGGCCGAGTGCGACCGAGTGGGCCAGCAGCCCTTCGCGTAGCTGCGCCTTGACTCGGGTCGATGCGTGGTGTGCCACTGCTTCCTGCGCCCCGGCCAGCCCGGCACGGGCGGCGAGCACGATGGCCAACGCGATCAATGCACCCTGTACGTCGCCGAGATCCGCACCGTAGAAGGCGCGCGCGATGATGTCGGCCAGCAGCGTCGCCTGGGCGATCACCAGGCCGGCGGCGACGATCCCGCAGACCACGGTGGTGACCAGGTAGCTGCGGGCGGCATGAGCGGTCCGGAGCAGCCGGGGATCGAGCGGGCGCACCAGCGCCTACCCGTGGCTGGCCGAGGACGCCGCGGGCTCCTCGGGGATGCTGTCGACGCCGATCCGACGCCGGAAGACCCAGTAGCTCCAGGCCTGGTAGCCGAGCACGACCGGCGTGCAGAAGGCGGCCACCCAGGTCATGATCTCGAGCGTGTAGTGCGTCGACGACGCGTTGTGGACGGTCAGGCTGTACGCCGGGTTCGTTGAGGACGGCATCACGTCGGGGAACAGCCCGGCGAACAACGTGATGACGGCCAGGCCGATCGCGATGGCCGAGCCGAGGAACGCCCAGCCCTCCCGGCCGAACCGGTTTGCGACCAGACCGCCGACCAGGGCGACTGCGGCCGCGATCGCGAGGATCGTCGCGTCGGCGCCGTCGACGTAGGAGGCCAACGTCCAGCCCAGGAAGCCCACCGCCGCCACGGCCGCGACCAGACCGATCCGGCTGGCCAGCCGATTGGCCCGCCGACGAACGTCGCCGGTCGTCTTGAGTGCGAGGAACACCGCCCCGTGCGTCACGAACAGGGTCAGCGTGGTCAGCCCGCCGAGCAGCGCGTACGGATTGAGCAGGTCGAAGACGTTGCCGGAGAACTCCAGGTCGGAGTCGATCGGAACGCCACGGACGATGTTGCCGAAGGCCACGCCCCACAGCACCGCCGGCACCAGCGAGCCCCAGAAGATCGCCTTGTCCCACCAGGCCCGCCACTGTGGGTCGTCGCGCTTGCCACGGAACTCGAACGCGACCCCACGCAGGATCAGCGCGACCAGGATGAGCAGCAGGGGCAGGTAGAAGCCGCTGAACAAGGTGGCGTACCACTCGGGGAAGGCCGCGAAGGTCGCGCCACCGGCGACGATGAGCCAGACCTCGTTGCCGTCCCAGACCGGGCCGATCGTATTGATCAGGACCCGCCGCTCGCGTTCGTTGCGGCCGAGCACCGGCAGCAGGATGCCCACGCCGAAGTCGAAGCCCTCGAGGACGAAGTAGCCGACCCAGAGGACGGCGATCAGGATGAACCAGACGGTGGTGAGTTCCATGCTGTCCTCCCCTCAGTAGGCGAACGCCATCGGGCGGTCGGAGTCGCCGGGCTCGGTCGGCTCCACCTCGGGGAGCCCGGCCCGGATGTACTTGAGCAGCAGACCGACCTCGATCACAGCGAGGCCGCCGTAGAGCAGTGTGAACACCGACATCGACGTGATCACCTCGGCCGCAGTCGTGCCGGGTGAGACGCCGGACGAGGTCCGCATCAGGCCGAACACGATCCAGGGTTGTCGGCCCATCTCGGTGAAGATCCAGCCGAACGAGTTGCCCAGCAATGGCAGGAACGGCAGCAGCACCGCCGCCGCCAGCAGCCAGCGCGACGTCGGTGATCGGCCCTTGCGGGTGGCCCACAGCATCCACAGTGCGACCAGGACGGCAAGCCCGCCCACGCCGATCATGAGCCGGAAGGTCCAGTAGGCGACCGGGATGTTCGGCTTGTAGTCGCCGGGCCCGTAGGTCTGCTCGTACTCGGACTGGATGTCGTTGATGCCACGCACCTCGGCGTTCGGATCGCCCTCAGCCAGGAACGACAGCAGCTTCGGGATCCGGATCGAGAAGACCTCTTCGTTGCCGCTCAGCGAGCCGATCGTGAAGATCGAAAAGGACGCGGGCTGCTGGTCGTCGTAGAGCGCCTCGGCCGCCGCCATCTTCATCGGCTGGACGTCGGTCATGATCTTCGCTTGGAAGTCGCCGGACACGGCGGTGCCGATCCCAGCGACCAGCACGGTGGCCGCACCGAGTCGCAGTGCTGATCGGAACGCCTCGCGGTCCTCGTCCGGCCGCCGGATCAGCCGCCACATCGCGATCCCCGCGACGAAGGCGCCGGCGGTGAGGAAGGCGGCGAAGATCGTGTGCGGCACCGTCACCAGGGCAACCTTGTTGGTCAGCACGGCGAGGAAGTCGTTGAGCTCGGCCCGCCCGGCGTCGGCGTTGTACTCGTAGCCCACCGGGTGCTGCATCCACGAGTTCGCGGCGAGGATGAAGTACGCCGAGAGCAGGGTCCCGATCGCGGCCAGCCAGATGGTCGCGAGATGGACCCGCTTGGGCAATCGGTCCCAGCCGAAGATCCACAGCCCGAGGAACGTCGACTCGAGGAAGAACGCGACCAGGCCCTCGATCGCGAGCGGCGCACCGAAGATGTCGCCGACGAACCGCGAGTAGGACGACCAGTTCATGCCGAACTGGAACTCCTGCACGATCCCGGTCACGACGCCCATGGCGAAGTTGATCAGGAAGAGCTTCCCGTAGAACTTGGTGAGCCGCAGCCATCGCTCGTTGCCGGTGCGCACCCAGGCGGTCTGCATGATCGCGACCAGGAACGACATCCCGATCGTGATCGGCACGAACAGAAAGTGGTAGACGGTGGTGATCCCGAACTGCCATCGGGCCAGATCTAGCGCGTCCACGATCGAATACTACAGCGCGTAGTAGATGATCGGACAGCATGAAACGCCGCTGTCGCTCGTGGGGTGCGTCACCTGGGGGAATGACGCCGCCTGCGGCATCGTTGGCCTGGATGTACTCAAAATGCTGAAAAGGAGATCACGGTGGCGACGGTCGAGCTGACCAAGGACAACTTCGACGAGGTCATGAGCGGGGACGGGCTGGTGTTCGTCGACTTCTGGGCGGCCTGGTGCGGTCCGTGCCGGATGTTCGCCCCGATCTTCGAGGGCGCCTCTGAGAGGTACGAGGACATCACCTTCGCCAAGGTCGACACCGAGGCGCAGCCGGAGCTCGCCGGCTCGTTCAGCATCTCCTCGATCCCCACGCTGATGATCGTCCGCGACAAGGTCGTGCTCTTCATGCAGCCCGGCGCGCTGCCGGAGCCCGCGCTCGAGGAGCTCATCACCAAGGCGCAGGAGATCGACATGGACGAGGTCCACCGGCAGATCGCCGAGTCGGCCGCGTCGTCCGGCCAGAGTTCCTGACCGCATCTAGCCTCCTACCGGCTGTACGGCCGGCGTCGGGACCGGCAGGTCCTCGTGGGCGAAGCCCCGTACCACGGCGACCGGGCACGGCGCCTGCTGCAGTGCGTTGCGGCTGACCGACCCGAGCAGCACCGCCGTCGCGGCAGTACACCCACGGGCGCCGACCACCAGCAGATCCGCTTCGGCCGACAGGTCGGTGAGCACCCGGGCCGGCCGGCCGTTCTCGTAGCGAGCATGGACGCCCACCTCGGGCCAGCGCTGCCGCAGCGAGCCGATCTTGTCGACGACGTCCGGGGTCTCGTAACCGTTGGCCGTCGGATCCCACACCGCGTGGACCACGGTGAGGGGGAGCCGGCGAGCTGAGGCGGCGGCGAAGGCGAATCCGGTCGCCGCCATCGACGCCTCCGAGCCGTCGATCCCCACGACGACGCCGTGCTGGTCCGGACCGTGGGGGTCTCGGGCCGCGCGTACTACGACGACCGGGCAGGTCGCCCGTTGTGCGACGTCGGCCGCGACCGACCCCATCAAGCCAGCGCCGATCCCTCGCCTGCCGTGCGACCCGACGACGATCAGATCCGACTCGGTCGCCGCCCGGGTCAGCACCGCCCATGGCGTTCCGACGATCCAGTTCGCGGTGAGGTCGATCTGCGGCCAGGTGCGGCCGAGGTCGGCGACGGCGTCGTCGACGATCCGGCCGGCCTCGTCGAGTCCCACCATCGTGTCGGCCACGGGGCTCGATTCGAGCGGCCGATCCGGGAACGCGACGGCGTGCAGGATCCGCAGGGGCTGATCGCGCCGGGCAGCCTCGCCGGCCGCCCAGTGCAGGGCGTGGCGTCCGTCCTCGGACCCGTCGATGCCGACGATCACCATCGGCCTCGACGGCAGGCTGCTCGTCACATAACAAGCCGATCACGACTGACTTGTGGTCAGTACGGACTTTCGGCACCCCGCCCTAGGTCCCTGGTCATAGCAGATGTCGGACCTGACCGACCTGACCGACCTGTACGAGGACGGTCACTATTCCTCCACGACCTCGTAGCCGCTGACCTCGTCGGTCTTGATCCGAAGCACATAGGTCACGGGCTGGTCGGACATGGGCTTGATCAGGTCCTCGAATCGTTCGAGTTCCGCCGGATCCTCCACCACGCTGGCCACCCCGGCGATGCTGGTGCTCCATCCGGTGCGCGTCTCGAGGTCGATCACGTCGGCCTCGTAGGCGACCACGGCTCCGTTGGTGGCGTACGTCGTCGCCTCCAACTGCGTACGGACCACCACATCGTCGTCGTCCAGGACGTGAACCACTGGCCGGATCGTCGGCAGTCCGCCGATGGTGAAGACGATCCGCCCGATCGGCACGCTCGCGAGCCGTCGAAGCGCTTCTTCGCGCGGGAGCTCGTTGAGCTGACGCTTCTGAGACATGCAGTACCACCGCCCTCCTGTCGGTCAGGGGTGCGTCGGAACCTGGGTCGACTTGACATGCCTATGCCGCTGGCGTCACACCTATGAGACTTGGGCACTCGGCTGGTGTCATAGGGTCGAAAGGCCCCTACCCCTGACGTATCCGTCAATCTGCCCCGTCAAGCCCCCATTTCGGACGCTAGCCCACCGGGTTGACTGTTGACCGTCTTGCGGACGGTGTCTCATGACCGGAGCCACGAGCGGCTCGCCTTCCCGGTGGGCCAGCGGTTCCGAAGGGATCGACTCATTCCCTCCGGTCATCCCGCGGCCTTTCGGCCACGGGGCCCGCATCACCAAGCTTGCCAACTCGCAACGCCCCCGCAGCAGGGTCGAAGGACCCAATCGGATGGTCGGATGACCCGCCAGACCCGACCGTTTCGCACCTGTACCGGTGGAAAGGCCCTGGTCCGGAGGGCGGCGATCCGATCGAGGACCGAAATCAGCCGCCGGCAATCTCAGCTGTGTGGTTCGGGCCGGGATGGGCACCACTAGCCCAGAACACTCGCGACCGGAGGGCATGATGACCGACGCCAACGTCGACGTCGGAGTGTCGCCGGGAACGTGCCTCGACGGCCGTTACCGGCTACACCGGAGGCATCAGCGTACGGAGGAGTTCGCGGTTTGGAAGGCGTCCGACGATCTGCTGCAGCGGACCGTCGCGGTAACCGTCTTCGACGCGGCACCGAGTCCGCCGGCTGATGCGTTCGAGGCGGTACGGGCGGCCAGCTGCGTCACGCATGCCGGGGTGGCCCAGGTCTTCGACGCCAATCAGGACGCCGATCCGCCGTACGTCGTCCGGGAGTGGATCCCGGGTCGCGATCTGGCGGCCATGGTCGGCGACGGGCCACTCGAGCCGCAGCAGGCCGCCCGCGACTTCCGTCAGGTCAGCGAAACGCTCGCGACCGCGCACGCCGCCGGCGTCCCGCATCTGCGGCTGACCCCGCAGTCCCTGGTGTGGAGCAGCGTCGGTGGCGTCAGGATCGTCGGGCTCGGCGTCGATGCTGCGGCGGCTCATGCCGAGGTCAACGACCCCGAGCTGGCCGACACCCGGGCGCTGAGCCGCCTGCTGTGCGTGGCGCTGACCGGCCGCTACTCCAACGGCGACCTGGTGATCCGACCGTCCTGGTCGACGGCGACCAGGGTCTGGTGGGCCTGCAACGTCGGAATCGGCCGCGACCTGCTCGGGCTCGCCCGGCGGGCCCTGACCGGCAGCGCGCATCGGTCGGACGCGATCCGGACGCCGAGTCAGTTCGCCCGGGAGCTGCGTCGCCTCGCACCGGGATCGGGTCGCCGGGGCGGCAGCATCGTCGCCGCCTAGCGCACGCCTCCGGGCCGGAGCAGGTGCTGGCCGGGCGACGGAGGAGGTGATCCAGTACCCAACCGAAGGGGCCTTCGCCACCCGGCCAGCGGGTTGGCGCCTCTGCTCCGAAGGCGCCCGACCAATGCCGCGTGGTGTCTGCCGGGCGGCATGGTCGTCCCTTCGACAATCAGCGGTCGGCGCGAATGCGCACAGGGACGTTCGACCCGAAAGGCCGTGACCTCCTACCCGGCCGCGACCGCGGTCGCCCCGGCCGAGTCGGCTCAGGCGGTGCGCTTGAGTGAGACGGTGGTCGGCTTCTTGGTGGCTGCCGCCGGCTGCTCGGTGGTGAGGCCGACCGCGGCGCCGGCGATCCGCTGCGCGAGCGGGCTCGGCCGCTCCGACTTGGCCTCGGCGATCTCAATCAGGATCTTGGCGGCCAGCACCTCGCTCGGCTGCACCACACGCTCGGGCGGAACGTCGGCGTCCGCGCTGACCGGGCCGACGACGTACGACTGGTCGTCGGCGGACTCGTCCAGCCGGGTCGTGACGACGACCTTGGCGATCTCCTCGACGAAGTCGTCGTCGGCGGGCTCGAGCAGTTGGGCATCACGCAGGGCGTCGATCTCCTGGACGCCGACGAAGCTGACGCTCGGCTCCGGATCGAGTGCCTGGTCGACCGCTTCGAACAGTCGATCAAGCACGGCTTGGCGATGTCGGATGGGTTCTTCGCGACGCCACTGGACGCTCGCCCAGTGATGTATCAGGGCCGTGCCGAGAACCACTATCGGCACGACGAGAACCAATCCGATCACCAAGAAGTTGGGCATCACCCGGACTCCTCATACAAGTCGTACCACCCTTACTTACTTCCGTACCACCTTGAGACATACGAGACAACCGTGCACAGGTCCTTAAGTCCCGTCCCTACCAGCACCTTCGGCACTCTTGGCGGTGGCTGCACCGCTGGCGGCGGCTGCCCAGGAGCGCGATGCTGAGGTCGATGCGATTCCGTGATCGGGCCGACGCCGGCCGACAGCTGGGGCGTCGCCTGGCCGACCGGGACCTCGAGGCGCCGGTCGTCCTGGCACTGCCGCGCGGCGGCGTGCCGATCGGGTTCGAGGTGGCCGCCGCGCTCGATGCTCCGCTCGACGTGCTCGTCGTACGGAAGCTGGGCGTGCCGGGCCATCCGGAGCTGGGCATGGGAGCGATCGGAGAGGACGGCGTCCGGCTGATCAATCCGGCCATCGTGCGCGTGACGGGAGTGACCGAGGACCAAATCGCCATCGTCGAGCGCCGGGAGCGTGCCGAGCTCGACCGCCGGGCGGGTCGCTACCGCGGGGACCGGTCGCGGCTGGACCTCTCTGGCCGGACCGCGGTGATCGTGGACGACGGGCTGGCGACCGGCTTCACCGCGCGGGCGGCGTGTGAGCTGGCCCGTCGCCGTGGCGCCGACCGGGTCGTGGTCGCCGCGCCGGTCGCGAGCGCCGATGCCGTGATGGGCCTGGCGGAGTCGGCCGACGATGTGATCTGCCTCCAGACGCCCCGTGCGTTCCGGGCGATCGGTCAGTTCTACGACGATTTTACGCAAACCACCGACATTGAGGTAACCGGCCTGCTGTCCAGGGCCGGTATGAGGGGCTAGAAGGCCCGCCTGACCACGTCGGATGGCCCTGCTCCGGCCTGGGCCTTCCCGCCCATGCTCGATGCGGCGAATTCTCCGAGCAGGCCGGGTCCTTCGACCCTGGTCCCCGCTCGGGCGACGACGGGACGGTTGGAATTCGGACGATTGTCGCGTTCGCCGCGACAGAGGAGGTACGACGATGGAGTCGACATCCCCGGTGCGGTTGGAGGGGGAACTGGAGCCCGGGCTGAGCCGCTGGCTGTGGCTGGTCAAGTGGCTGTTGCTGATTCCGCATTACATCGTGCTGGCCGTCTTGTGGGTCGCCTTCTTCCTGGTGACCATCGTGGCCTTCTTCGCCATCGTGTTCACCGGCCGCTATCCGCGCGGGATGTTCGAGTTCAACCTGGGCGTCATGCGGTGGACCTGGCGGGTCGGCTACTACGGCTACAGCGCCCTTGCCACCGACCGCTATCCGCCGTTCACCCTCGACGACGTCGCCGACTACCCCGCGCATCTCGACGTCGAGTACCCCGAGCAGCTGTCCCGTGGGCTGGTCTGGGTCAAGTGGTGGCTGCTGGCGATTCCGCAGTACATCGTCGTCGGCATCCTCGTCGGCGGCTCGTACTGGGGAGGCCTGGTCGGCGTGCTGGCCTTCTTCGCCGGCGTCGCCCTGCTGTTCACCGTCCGCTATCCGCTCGGCATCTTCGACTTCGTCATGGGCATGAACCGGTGGGCGGTGCGGGTCGGCGCGTACGCCGCGCTGATGACCGACGTCTATCCGCCGTTCCGCATCGACAACGGCGGGCAGGAGGAGCCTGTGCGACCGGCCGTCGAGGAGCCGGCGTGACGGTACGCCTCACGGCGTCGGACTTCGACGGGATCATCCTCGATCTCGACGGGGTCGTCACCGACACGCCGGCCGTACACGAGGCGGCGTGGCGGCGGCTGTTCGAGGGCTTCTTCCAGTACCGGAGGGGGCCCGGCGGCGAGGCGCCTCGGCCGTTCTCGCACGAGGACTACGTCGCCTACGTGGACGGCCGGTCCCGGTACGAGGCGGCCCAGGCGCTGCTCGCCTCGCGCCAGATCACGGTGCCTCGGGGGATCGCCAACGATCCGACCCATCGCGAGACCATCTGCGGCCTCGCCAATCGCAAGGACGCCTACTTCGTCGAGCTCGTCGCCGCCCGGGGGCTTCGGGTGTACGAGGGGACTGTCCGACTGGTCGCCCACCTGCAGCGCCGGGGATTGCAGGCGGCGGTCGTGTCGGGCAGCCGGCACTGCCGGATGGTGCTGGCGGCGGCCGGGCTCTCCGCGTTGTTTCCGGTCCGGGTGGACGGAGTCGACGCGGAGCGCCTCGGCCTCGCCGGCAAGCCCGATCCCGCGATGATCCTGGAGGCTGCCGACCGGCTCGGCGTCCGCCCGGATCGCGCGGTCGTGGTCGAGGACGCCGAGGCCGGCATGGTGGCCGGGCGCAAGGGTGGCTTCGGCATGGTGATCGGCGTCGACCGGCTCGGCGGAGATCTGCTGCGGACCCACGGAGACGGCGTCGTTGTCGCCGACCTCCGCGAGGTCGTGCTCGACGGCCATGCGGTGCCGAGTCTCACCGGCGCCAATCTCGGTCTGGACGAGGAGAGCGAAGCCGAGGCCGCACGCTAGCTCGTCGGCCAGGGAAGCTCGAGGTGACCCGT
>Ga0066388_100001074_pt1 | contig 14746 bp, 12 predicted proteins | sample PanSoiMetaGPlot6_FD_64539 | JGI IMG/M metagenome (GOLD analysis project Ga0066388, IMG submission 64539) | Tropical forest soil microbial communities from Panama analyzed to predict greenhouse gas emissions - Panama Soil - Plot 6 (Hybrid Assembly) | ecosystem: Environmental > Terrestrial >... | reverse complement strand
TTCCTGCCGGCAGGCGCCGCGCGCACCGTCAGCATCACGGCGCAGGTCAAGGCCGACGCCGACGGCGGCGCGATCATTCACAACATGGCCCAGGTCGAGGATGAGACCGGCCGCGTGGCGCGGACCTACGAGGACACGCTGATCGCCGATCCGCCCGTGCTCGGCATGTCGATCGATGACACGCCCGATCCGGTCGGGCCGCTCGCAGAGCTCACCTACGCGATCACCTTCTCGAACCTGAGTGAGGAGCCGGTGAGCGGTGTGGTCGTGTACGCCGACCCCGACCCGAACCTGCAGTTCCAGTCCGCGAGCCCGGCCCCAGACGGCACCCTCTTCTGGAACATCGGCGACATGACACCGACCAGCGCCGATCGCATCTTCGCCACCTTCATCGTGAACCCGAACATGCCGAATACCCTCTTCGACGGCACGCTGATCCCCATGCGTACCTGGGTGATGGAGACGGGCGGCAACGTCGCCAGCGCCGTCGAGGTCACGACCTACCGTACCGAGGCGGGACCCGACTCGCCGTACCTGCTCAACCTCACCGGTGCGCCGCGCAACCTCCGCATCGGCGTCGTGGAGACCGAAGTGTACGTGATTCGGCTCACCAATGAGGGCGCCTTTGCGACCACCGACGCGACGATCAACAACTCGCTGCCGACCGGGCTCGATTTCGTCGAGTCGGAACCGCCGCCCAACACCATCGACGGCAATCTGCTCAGCTTCAAGTTCCCGACCGTGCAGCCGGGCGAGACCAAGATCATTCAGATCAAAGCCCAGCTCGGCCCGACGGCCGTGGCAGGATCGACGCTGACCAATCGCGTGTCCGTGCTCGACGCAGAGGGCAACTTCGTCCAGGGAACGTTCGAGGGCGGCGTGCGCACGGGCTCGGCGCCGAGCGACGGCCGCCTGCAGCTCAGCCTGACGATTCCCAAGAACGTGACGATCGCCGGCGGCAGGCCCGGCACGCTCAAGTCGACGCTCACCGTCACCAACGGCGCGCGCGGCGATGCGCAGAACGTCATGGTCACGCTCGATAGTCCCTCGGCTGCAGCCTTCGATTCGGCCACTCCGGGACCGCTGACGCACGAGGTCGGCAGCAACGGTAGGCTGCATCTGAAATGGCTGTTCCCCAAGCTCAAGGGCCCGGGCAACGCGAGCATCAAGATCACGCAGAAGGTCGACCCGGCGGTGCCGGACGGCGCGACGATGAGCTTCCAAGCGAGCGTCGTCGCCGATGACGGCCGCCACGACGAGGACAGCGCGACCGTCCAGGTGAGGAATCGCTAGAAGGCCAGCGGCCTCACGGCCGCTGGCGTTGGGCGTTTAGCGTTCGGCGTTCGGCGTTCGTCATCAGCGGGGCAGCGACACTCCAAACGCTGAACGCCAAACGCCCAACGGCGGCGAAGCCGCCTCTTACCCGCCCCCCACCGGCCGGCACACCGCCTTGCTCGGCTCGGTGCGCTCACAGCGCAGCGTGTCGGTGACCCCGCTGGCGACCTGCGCGCAGGCGTTGGTCACCGCGCCGCGCAGGCTGTCTTCCTTCGTCTTGCCGGCCACGGTGCGGCACGCCTCCTGGCCGGCGAAGGTGATGCAGACCTCGCACTCGACCTCGTTGACCTGGAAGCTCGAGTAGATCACGAAGCCGATGACGGGCAGCAGCACGCCGAGCGTGACCACTGCGTTGCGCCAAGGGTGTCGCCGCTGAAGCATGGCGCGGTGCGAGAATTGCCGTGCCCCTCTTTCCAAGGGGCACGGCGTGCGCGCGCTTACAGCTTACCGAGCACCGACTCGGCGCTGGAGACGTTCAGCCCGGGACCGGGCTCGACCAGCAGCTGCTCGACCTTGCCATTGTTGGCGATCAGCGCGAAGCGCTGCGAGCGCAGTCCCATACCGAAGCCCTTGGCGTCGAGCTCCAGGCCGAGCGCCTTGGTGAACTCGCCGTTGCCGTCCGCCACCATGCGCACCTTGCCGTGCGCCTTCTGATTGTCGCCCCAGGCGCCCATGACGAACGCGTCGTTGACCGCCATGCACACGACCTCGTTGACGCCCTTCGCCTTGATGTCGCCGGCCTTCTCGACGAAGCCCGGCAGGTGCTTCATCGAGCACGTCGGTGTGAACGCGCCCGGCACCGCGAACAGCACCACCTTCTTGCCCTTGAAGAGGTCGCCCACCGACACGTCCTGCGGACCCTTCTCGCCCATCTCCTTCAGTTTGATGTCGAACGGCAGCGTATCGCCGACCTTGATCGCCATGAATCTCCTCCTTGGATGCGGTGAATGAGGAATGTTGTTTATCCGCCGCAGCGCCGGGGTTCAACGAGGGGGAAGAGGTTGACCTGTTTGATTGAGTGATTTGTTGATTGGGTGTCGACTCGACGGCTGCGGACGTCCTCGACCAATCAACCACTCACTCAATCAACAAATCGCCCATCATTGGCACTCGGCCAGCAGGCGTACCGCTTCGATCTGCATCGTCGCGCAGATCAGCGTCGTCACGCCGCTCTCGCGCCACGCCGCGAGTCGATCGCGGATGCGCGCGGCTGAGCCGACCAGCGACACCTCGTCGGCGAGCTCGTCCGGCACGGCGGCGGTGGCTTCATCCTTCTTGCCGGCGAGATAGAGGTCCTGGATCTGCTTCGCCGCCGACTCGAAGCCGTAGCGGCACGCCAGGTCGTTGTAGAAGTTCTTGCCGCGCGCGCCCATGCCGCCGACGTACAGGGCGAGCACCGGCTTGATGAAGCCGAGACACGCCTTGACGTCGTCGTTGATGATCACGGTCGGACCGGCGGCGATGTCGAAGTTGTGCAGCCCCTTGCCGTTGCCGGCCTTCTTGAACCCCGCTGCGAGCGATTCCTTGAACACCTTCGGCGCGCGCGATGGCGACCAGAAGATCGGCAACCACCCATCGGCGATCTCCGCCGCCTGGCGGACGCTCTGCGGGCCGATCGCCGCCACATAGATGGGGATCTGACGGCCGTGCAGGATGCTCTTGAGCGGCTTGCCGAGCCCCGAAGCGTCGGGGCCGCGGTAGGGAATCTGGTAGTGCTCGCCGCTGTGCTCGAGCGGCGCCTCGCGCGCCCAGATCTTGCGCACGATGTCGATGTACTCGCGCGTGCGGCGCAAGGCGTTGCCGTACGGAACGCCGTGCCAGCCCTCCACCACCTGCGGGCCGGAGGCGCCGATGCCCATCAGAAAGCGGCCGCCGGAAAGCTGGTCGAGGGTGGTGGCCGTCATTGCCGCCATGGCCGGTGTCCGCGCCGGCATCTGCATGATGCCGGTGCCGACGTTGATGCGTTCGGTCTGCGCCGCGATCCACGTCGCCGGTGTCACCGCGTCCGAACCGTACGCCTCGGCCGTCCACACCGAGTGGAAACCGAGCCGGTCGGCTTCCTTGATCAACGGCATGTTCAGAGACATGCGGGCGCCGGAGTAGCCGGCGTTCAGTCCAAAGCGCATCGTGCTGCCCTCCTCGCCGAAACCCTAACCACAGATGAACACAGATGAACACCGAGACGAGCGAACCCGATCCCGAATCCGAACCCGAAGCCCGAAGCCATCCGACACGATCCAGTTGCTCCAATCCGGGATCTGCTCCAATCCGGGATCGGGGTCGGGATCGGGTTTTCTTTGTGTCTTGGTGTCTTGGTGGTGAAAATTAGCGAGGGAGGCGGTCGAGGAACTCGCGCTGCGCTTCGATCATCACCTGGCGCGCCTCGTCGAGGGGAAAAAAGCGGCACACGTCGACCTCGTGGTCGTGGCCGTGGCAGCGGCCGCGCTCGTCGATGTCGGCGCGGCTCTCCGGCGCCACCTCGCCCAAAAACGCGTGCACGATCTTTCCCGACTTCTGCCGCACGCTGCCGAGGTCCGCGCGCACGATCACCCGCAATCCCGTCTCTTCCCGCGTTTCGCGCTGCGCCGCCTCGATCAGCGACTCGCCCGGCTCGACCAGGCCCTTGGGAATGCCGAACAGAGGCTGGCGAAAGGACGCGCGGCGCGCGTGCACCAACAACACCTCGGTTCCGCGCGGGCCTTCGCGGGTCACCAGACAGCCGGCGGCAATCGGCGGCGTACGCACCGGCTAGGCGGATGTTCCGTTGGGCAGCGCGTTGCGGCGCGCCACGTCGGCGAAGAATCGGCCACTCGCCTTCACGATGCGGCGCTGCGTCGGGAAGTCCGTATAGATCAGGCCGAAGCGCTTCGAGAAGCCGTACGCCCACTCGAAGTTGTCCAGCAGCGACCAGCAGAAGTACCCCCGCAGCTTGACGCCGTCCGCGATGGCGCGATGGCAGGCGGCCAGATGCGTGCGCAGATAGTCGATGCGTTGCGGGTCGTCGACCACGCCGTTGACCGGTTGATCGCGAAAGGCGGCGCCGTTCTCGGTGATGTAGATGTCGGGCGCGCGGTAGTCCCGCGTGATGCGGGTGAGCGCGTCGTAGAGGTGGTCGGGATAGATCTCCCAACCCATCTCAGTCTTCGGGTTGCGCGTCTCGATCTGCGTCGCGCCGACCATGATCGACGACGGATCGTCGCGCACGACCGCGCGCGAATAGCTGTTGTGGCCGAAGAAATCGATCGGCGGTGCGACGCGGTCGAGGTCGCCCGGTTCGATCTTGGGCGCCGCCCGGCCGAGCCGTTCGAGCACGTCGTCGGGGTAGCGGCCGATCAGCGACGGTTCCCAGTACCAGCGATTGGTAAAGCCGTCGAAGCGGCGCGCCGCGGTGCGGTCGGCGTCAGTATCGCTCGCCGGGTAGACCGGCATCGAGACCTGCGTGATGCCGATTCGGCTTCCGGGCACGCTGGCGCGCAGTGCGCGCACCGCCTCGCCGTGCGCAAGGTTCACGTGATGCGATGCCTGGAACGCGGTCGGCGCGTCGGCGATCCCGGGCGCGTGCACGCCGAACAGATGCCCGATGGCGACGAACGCGAACGGCTCGTTGAGGGTGATCCAGTGCTTCACGCGGTCGCCGAGCGTTCGCCCCATGAGGCCCGCGTACTCGCCGAACGCCGTCGCGATGTCGCGCCGCGCCCAGCCGCCCTGATCCTGCAGCGCCTGTGGCAGGTCCCAGTGGTAGAGGGTGATGAACGGGGTGATCCTCCGCTCGAGTAACGCGTCGACCAGACGCTGGTAGAAGTCGAGGCCGGGCCGATTGGACGCGCCGGTGCCGGCGGGCAGCACGCGCGGCCAGGAGATGGAAAAGCGATAGGCGTTCAGGCCGAGCTCGCTCATCAGGCCCACGTCCTCGCGATAGCGATGGTAGTGGTCGCAGGCGACGTCGCCGGTGTCGCCGTTCTCGATCTTCCCCGGCAGGTGCGAGAAGGTGTCCCAGATCGAAGGCGCCTTGCCGTCGGCGTCGTGCGCGCCCTCGATCTGATACGCCGCCGTCGCCGTTCCCCAGAGAAAGCCGTCCGGGAACTGCCGCATCGCATTCCTCCTTATTCGACGTCGAAACAGACCCGATCGGACGGAGGCCGTCAAGGGCGCGGCTGCGCCGCGCCGGTGGGCGTTCGGCGTTCCTGTGGAGGGCGCCGCGCCGTCGGCACCGGAGAGGGGCGGGTTGGTGAAATCCTGCCGGGCACGTGGCGTCGCTGCGAATCAATCCCCCTCCCTCCGGCGGCGACGGCGCGCCGCCCTCCAAGGACGGACCCGAACGCCAAACGCCGAACGCGCAACGACGCGGGAGCGCGCCGCGCGCTCTCGCGTCTCCTAATCCACCAACTTGAACTGGGCGACGATGTCCGAGAACGACCCGCCTGGGATCGGCGTGTCGAGATTGCTCGCGCTCAGCACCAGCGTGCCGGGCCCGTCCTCTTGCGACCAGTTGTCGCACGAGAAGGGCACACCGGTGATCTCGCCGGAGAGCGTCATGCCTTCCTCGTTGTTGAAGTGTTTGATCTCGCTGATCGACCGGCCGGTGGTAAACCCGATCGCCAGGCGCGTGCCGGCGACGCCTTCGTCTCCGCACGGCGTCGCCGCCTCCTGGCTGAACTCGATCGGGATGCCGGCGATCAGGTGCGCATTGCTGGGGTCGGGAGCGATGACCACAGTACCGGGAGGCGATAGCTCGGTGTCGAGGGCGGCGCCGACGAACATGCCGTTACAGACGCCCGGGTGCGGGCGTTCCGGTCCTTCGACCGCACCACCGGCGGTTGTGCAGGCAGCGGCGGTGAAGCAGGTGCCGCCGGGACATTCGGGATCGCCACTGCAGTTCTGGCCCGCATTGGTGCCGTCCTTACACTTACCGACCACACCGATATTGTGGTCCTGGGTCACCTGAATGCCGAGCGGCAAGCCACCGCTGCAGGAAATGAGCCCGGCGTTGTGGATCGGAAGCTGGTCGCGGAGGATCTTGAGGCACACCGCGATGCCACCGGCGGGGACGTCGATCGACAGGTAGTCGGAGGCATCGGTGACGTCGATGAACGCGAACCCGCCGTTGACTGCTCCAGCCGTCAGCTCGAGAAATCCCTGAAACCCACTGCTCGGAAACGGGGCGCCGGGCGCGAGCAGGGCGACGAACTGACTCATGTCCGGGTTGATCGAGAAGCGCCGCACGCCGAGCGGAGCGCCGGGCGCGCGCGTCGGTGTCTCCGCGACCGCCACCGTCTCGGTCGGCGTCGGCGTAGCCGGACAGCCGTTGAGCGCGTTGTTGACCGCTTGGATCAGGCAGTTGATCGGCGGGAGGACGGGGCCTGGGCCTTCGCATTCCAGCGCCAGGCAGTCGCTCACCTGTGAGCTACCCAAGGCGATGTTCACACCGCGGATGAGCTCGTCGATACTCACGATCCCATTGAAGTTACAGTCGCCGACACAGAGCGGCAGCACGCCGCCGGTTGCGGTCGGCGTCGCGGGCGTGGTGCCCGAGGTGGCCGTCGACGTCGGCGGAGTCGTGCCCGACGTGGAGGTTGGCGTGGCCGGCGACGCGCCCGAAGTCGAGGTCGGCGTGGCGGGGGGGACTTCCGACGTCGACGTGGGCGTCGGTGTCTCGGCACCGCCTGGACATTGGCCGAGTGTGCCCACCGTACCGGCGTTGTTGCGCGGGATCGGCGCGGTGGCGACGAAGTCGGTCGCATCGTTGCCGTTTTGCGAATTGCCCTGCCGCATCAGCGCCATGCCGAGCGGCGGCGCGTCCACCGGTGTTCCGCCGCCGGTATTGTTGCCGGTGAAGTTGCCGTAGGCCACGCAGTCGACCGGCGTACCGCTGGTGGGGGGAAATTCGCCAAAGCAGACGCGACCGTCCTGCAGCACCAGCGTTCCGGTGGCGGTCTCGTCCATCGCGATGCCGAACAGGCCTGCGGCGTCGCTGGTCCCCATGATGAACGCCTCCCCGGCAGCGTTGTGCGACGCGATCATGCTGAAGGTGCCGAAATCGCCGGCCGCGCTCCCGTCGGCGTTCTGCGTCGTGACCTTCTGATGCGCGATGAAGCCCATCCCGGGAGACAGGATGCGCATCATCACGTACTGCGCGTTCGGACAGTCCGCAGAGCCGAAGAAGACCTGATCGACGACCACGACGTGGTACGGTGCCCAGGCGCGGCCGGCGTGCAACACGACCGCGGCGACGACGGCGGCGACGGCAAATCGCTCGATAGGCCGCATTGAATGATCCCTCCCTCGGACGCGACCTTCCCACACGGCCACAGCGTTTTGGAAGCCTCGCAGCGCGTCGTTGCGCAGGCGCTGCGTCTCCACCCCGCACGGCGCAGTCGCCGAGCGCGCGGACGTGCGGGCCGGTCAGCCGACGACCCGCGTCGTCCACCAGTAAGCCAGCCGCGACGCTACGTGGACGGACACCCGTTCAACGCGTTGTTCACGCCCTGGATCAGTTCGCCGATCGACACCATGCCATTGCCGTCTGCGTCGAAGGCCTCGCACGCGCTGACCGGCGAGTTGCCGAGCGCGATGTTCACGCCCATGATCAGCTCGCCGATCGTCACCATGTGGGTGTTGTCGCAGTCGCCGACGCAGACGCCGGAGGGAGGGACGGTAGCCGTCGGTGTCGGCTCGCCGCCCGCGCACGATGTAGTCGCCGCCATGGACCCGGTATCGCCCGCGTTGTTTTCCGGCGTGGCGGGATCGGCGCACGTGAAGTCGGCGGCGTTGTCATGCGTCGTGCCACTGCGCTGCAAGCTGTGGCCATCGCCGGTGAGCTGGGTCGGGGTGCCGATCCTGACATTGCTCGGTCCGGCATAATTACCGTAGGCGAGGCAATCGACATAAGTCGCGAAGGCGGTGCGATCCCAATCCGGCGGGTTCTTCGGCGAAAGGCCACCGCCACCGCCGTAACAGACCATGCCGCCGCCGCTCGGTAGAACGCCGGCCGGCATGATGAAGTCCGGCGTGATGCCGCTGGCCGTCTGAAACGCCGACGTGCCGACCAGCCAGCGCACTCCGGGACCACCGTTGGAGACGTTGTTCGGTATGACGAGAATGTCCGCGATGTAGTTGCCGTTGGTGTCGAACGCTGCGAGCACGCTGTTGGACACAAAGGTTTGCAACCCAGCCAGCATGCGCACCTCGATGAACTGCACGTTGGCGTCGCCGCCGTAGCTGGTCATCACCTCGTCGATGACCGCTGCGTGGAACAATGCCGGGGCACGCTCGGCGGTGAAAAGGATCGTTGCGATTCCGGCAATGAGGGCGAGTCGACCGGCGTGGCGCATCGGAACCTCCTCTGGCCTTCAGGCTTTCACATCCGGAGGAGATTGGAAAGAGTTTGGTAGAGGGATTTTTTCCCGTTCCGCCCGGCGGCTAGTGCCGCTTTGGAGTGCGGCAGCTTGCTGCCGCTTTGGGGTGGGAGGGGGGCCGGGTGAATTCCCGTTCTCCACCCACCACCCACCCCAAAGCGGTGGCAAGCCACCGCACTCCAAGGCAGCAAGCTGCCGCACTCCAAAATCAATTTCGCGGCAGGCCGAGGACCCGTTGCGCGACGATGTTGCGCTGCACCTCGCTGGTGCCGCCGGCGATCGTCATCGAGCGATCGTAGAGGAATTGATACGCCCAGCGCCCGGCGTCCGGCCCATCGGCGTCCCACAGATTGCCTTCGATGCCGAGCAAATCGATGCCGGTTTCGGAGAATCGCTGCGTCAGCTCGGTCGAGAGCAGCTTCATGCCGGCCGACAGATGCGGGTTCATGCGGCCCTTCAAGTCGTCGGTCATCGCCCGCAGGCCCGACGCTTTGGTGATCTGCGCGCGGATCGCGAGGTCGGAGAGACGCTGGCGCCAGAGCGGGTCCTTGGTGAGGTGGCGCGTGCGGGCCAGGCCGATGAGCCGCTCGAGGACCTGATCGGTGCGGATGGAGCCGGCGATGCCCGTGCGCTCGTTGATCAGCGCCGAGGTGACGATCTCCCAGCCCTGGCCCTCGGCCCCGAGCCGGTTGGTCACCGGCACGCGCACCTCGTTCATGAACACCTCGTTGAACTCGCTGTCGCCGGTGATCTGGCGGATGGGGCGTACCTCCACGCCGGGCGACGTGAGATCCATCAGCAGCACGCTGAGGCCGGCCCACTTCTTGCCTTCGGTCGACGTACGCACGAGGACGAAGAACCAGTTCGACAGATGCGCGATCGTCGTCCAGATCTTCTGCCCGGTCACCACGTAGTAGTCGCCGTCGCGCACGGCGCGCGTCTTCGCCGCCGCCATGTCGCTGCCCGAGCCGGGTTCGGAGTAGCCGGTCGCCCAGATCTCATCGGCGTCGAGGATCTTCGGCAGGAAGCGCCGCTTCTGTTCCTCGGTGCCGTACTTGATGATCGCCGGGCCGACCCACCAGATCGCCATTGAATTGATGACGCCCGGAGCGTTGGCGCGCGCCAGCTCTTCGTTCAGGATCGCCTGCTGAATCTTGGTCAGCTTCGCGCCGCCATACTCCTCCGGCCAGCCGACGCCGAGATAGCCGGCGGCGTGCAGCGCCCGCTGCCAGGCGCGCGACGCGTCGAGGTCGCGCATATCGGACCGCTTCGGCGCGTGGTCGGCGATCCACTTCCGTACCTGCGCACGGAAGCTCTCTTCCTCTGACGTGTACGAGAGATCCATCAACCCTCCTAGCGGATCTACCGCCGAGGACGCGGAGGACGCAGAGATCCGCAGAGAAGACCCCCTCTGCGTTGCCTCTGCGTCCTTCGCGTCCTCTGCGATGAGCCTTTTGTCCTCAGCGTGCCTTCCACGCCGGCTGGCGCTTCTCCACGAACGAGCGCGGCCCTTCGGCGTGATCTTCCGACTGCTCGACGACCTCCAGATATCCGGCGGCGATCTCGTCCGCCAGCTCGACCGGCAGGCCGAGGCCGCGCAGGATGCCCATCTTGGTGCCCCACACGGCGAGCGGAGCGTTGCGGCAGAGCAACTCTGCGAGCTCGCGCGCTCGCGCCATCAGCTGCTCGTGCGGCACGACCTCGGTGACCAGTCCGACTTCGTAGGCGCGCTGCGCGCTCATCTTCTCGTGGTTGCCGAGCAGCGCCATGCGCAGGCAGACGGCGACCGGCACGCGCCGCGCCATGCCCACCATCTCGTGCGACGAGACGAGGCCGAGCGAGACATGCGGGTCGACGAAGTACGCCTTGTCCGATGCGATCGGGATGTCGGATTCCGTCACGTGATCGAGCGACACCCCGGCGGCCACGCCGTTGACCGCCGCGATCACCGGTTTGTGCACGTGCATGCGGCGCGGCGTCGGCAGGACACGGATGCCCTCGTGCATGCACAGCTCCCGCCAGCGGTCGATCTTGGTGAAGCCGCGGGCGTCGAGCACCTGCACGTCGGCGCCGCTGGAGAACGCCCGTCCCGCGCCGGTGATGATCGCCACCCAGATGTCGGAATCGTCCTTCACCCGCTGCCAGGCGGCGCGCAGATCCTCCTTCATCTGCTGATTCACCGCGTTCAGTCGCTCGGGCCGGTTGAGGGTGAGCGTGGCGATGCGATCGCTCACCTCGAAGAGTACTGTCTCGTACGACATGCGAGCTTCTCCTTGTTGTGCGCGCGCGGCGGGTCGTCTTGCCCGGTCCGGCAGGCGATGTTAGCGAGCTAACACATGTTAGCTGCGCGCAACAAGGACGCGCCGCCGCTGTACGATCCGGCATTGCAGGCCCTGTCCCCCGACGCGCTGGCGGCGCTGCGCACCGAGCGCCTGGCGGCGCTGTTGGCGCGGGCGCGCGCGGCAACGGCGTCGTGCTACGCGGGGATCGGCGGCACGCTCGCCGGTGTGCCGATCCTCACCGCCGCCGATCTGGCGGACGAGGTCGACGCGCATCCGCCCTTCGGCCGCTTTCAGCTCGATGCCGCGCCGCTCATCCGCGCCGCCCTCGCCGCCGGCGCGTTGCCGCGCCCGACGCCGATCGCCTGGACGCGCGCCGATCTCGACGCCGAAGCGCGGCTCGGCGCGCGCGCGCTGCGGCGCAGCGGGTTGGCCGCCCGCGGGCGCAGCTCGGACACGCTCGACGGCGGCCTGGTGGCGCCCGGAACGCTGGCGATCTCCGACGCGCTCGACGCGCTCGACGCGCTGGCCCTGCCGGTCGGCGGCGTGACCGCAGCCGCGGCACTGCAGAAGGTTGCCGAGGTGTGGGAGGTCGTGCGGCCGGAGGTGTTGATCGTCGATGCGCCGTCGTTCGCCTTCCTGCATCGCGCCACCAGCTACGCGCGCCCGCGCGCCTTCGCCACCCTGCTCACTCCCGCCCATGCCATCGAGCTCGCCGAGCCCGCGCGCGCCGACGTGTATCGCATCTTCTCCGTTCCGCAGGTGTGCACGTTCGTCGCCGGCGAATGCGTTGCGCACGATGGCTATCACCTCGCCGAGGATGCGCTCGCCGCCGAGATCATCGCTGACGACGGCGCGCCCGTGCCCGATGGCGCGCGCGGCCGCCTGCTCCTCACCACGCTGACACGCAGCTTGGCGCTGCTGCGCTTCGACACCGGCCTGTGGGCCGAGCTCGACCGCACGCCGTGTCGCTGCGGCGAAACGCACGCGCGCCTGCGCTTCGCGTAGCAGATCGCCGGCCTGATCCTCTCAACACAAAGACACCGAGACACGAAGGCCGCCCACTGGCCACCGTTGTGCCTTGGTGTCTTTGTGTTGAATTTCGGCTCAGAGCGCCGCGACTGCGACGATCACCACCATCGCGGCGCCGAGCGCCGCTTTGACGACGAAACCGAGGAAGCGCCCTTTCAACGCCGCGAAGCCGGTGACCAGCGACTCACGCAGTGAGCCGCCCTCGGACTGCACCGCCATCGCCGCACCGACGAACGCGCCGACCAGCGCACCGAGCAGCGAGCCGATGCCGAACAGGATCGGTGTTCCCACAATGCCGCCGATCAGCGCGCCCACCAACGCGCCGACGGTGACCCGTCGCGACGGCCGCGCACCCGCCGCGGCAGCGCTGCTGGACAGGAGCTCGACTCCTTCTCCGATCACGGCTAGCAGCAGCAGCCAGCCGATCGTCGACCACTGCACCGTCACGAAACCGGTGGCCCATGCGTAGAACAGTGCGATGCCCACGATGAGGAACGTGCCGGGCACACCGAGCACGAGCGAAAAGAGCGCCACCACGCACGCGCTGAACAGCAGCAGGAGGCCGAGAATGTGCAGGAGCGTCGCCACCATTGCTGCTACCTAAGCTCGACGCGCAGAAACGTCCAACGCAGAGGCGCACAGGCGCAGAAATGCGCCGCCGAATCACTTTCGGGTCTGCGCGTCTCTGCGTTGCAGATTTCTCTCGATCGCACCGGTAAGATGATCCCATGAAAATCGGCATGTATCTGCGCAACATGGGTCCGCAGTCGACGACCGAGACGATCGTCGCCTGCGCGCGCGCGGCCGAGCAGGCGGGCATCGACGATCTGTGGGTTGCCGACCACATCGCGATTCCGCCCGACGACGCCGAGGGGTCGAACGGCCGCTATCTCGATCCACTCGCCACGCTCGCGTTCCTCGCCGGAGTCACGCAGCGCGTCGGCCTCGGCACCGGCGTGCTCGTCTTGCCGTATCGACCGGCGCTGGCTACCGCCAAGTGGATCGCGACCATTCAGGAGCTCTCCGGCGGCCGGCTGCTGCTCGGCGTCGGCGCGGGCTGGATGGAGGCGGAGTTCCGCGCCGTCGGTGTGCCGCGCGCCCAACGCGGCCGCAGCACGGATCAGACCCTGGCGTTTCTCCAGCAATGCTTCAGCAACGACGTCGTCGAGCTCAATGGGCAGCAGTTTCTGTTCCGGCCGCGGCCGCCACGGCCACCGATCTTCGTCGGCGGTGCCGCGCCGCATGCATTGCGACGCGCGGCGAAGTTCGGCGACGGTTGGATGCCGATGGGCAGCGATCCCGACACGTTGCGTCCGCTGATCGAGCAACTGCGTGCGGCGATGCGCGCCGAAGGCAAGCCGGCACCTGAAGTCGTCGCGATGACCGCCCTCCCGATCGACCAGCCGGGCAAGATCGCCGAGAAGATTCAGCAATTGCGCGAGAGCGGCGCCACGCGCGTCGTGCACGGCTGGCGCTATCCCGACGCCGACGCCTTCGCGCGCGCCGCGGAGATCCTCGGCCGCGCGATCGCTGCGTAGCCCGCCTCGAGGCATGTCTTTGGAGGGCGCCGCGCCGTCGGCGCCGGGGTGGGGGTTGGGTGACGTCGACTCACCACGCTCGCCCCGCCCGGCGGCGACGGCGCGCCGCCCTCCAGAGACTCCTCCCAGCCGCAGGCCACGGCCGAGCGCCTTGACTCGACCGACCCCCGCCAGTAAGCCGGGCTAACGCCCGTTAGCCTCGGCCGCACATTATGATCACGCTCGCCGACAGTCCGCAGGACGCTGCGTTTCGCTTCGAGCTGCGCACCTGGCTGGAACACAATCTGCCGGACGGTTGGTTGGACGGCCGGCGCGACCTGCCGCACGACGAGCGCGCGCGGTACGAGTTCTACCGCGCCTGGCAGCGGCGGCTGTACGACGGCCGATGGTTGGCGCCGGAATGGCCGGTCGAGCATGGCGGGCGCGGCGCCAGCTCGCGCGAGCAGATGATCTACACCGAGGAGCTGGCGCGGGTCGACGCGCCGCGCATCCTCGACAACGTCGGCCTCGGCATCGTCGGCCCGTCGCTGATCGGCGTCGGCACCGAAGCGCAGCAGCGCCGCCTGCTGCCCGGGATCCTCTCCGCCGAGGAGATGTGGTCGCTCGGCTTCTCCGAGCCGAACGCCGGCTCCGACCTCGCCTCGCTGCGTACGAAAGCGGAACGCGACGGCGACGAATGGGTGATCTCGGGTCAGAAGGTGTGGTCGAGCCGCGCGCATCTCGCCAAGTGGTGTCTGCTGCTGGCGCGCACCGACAGCCGCGCCGCCAAGCACAGGGGCCTCTCCTGTCTGCTCGTGCCGCTGCCATCGCCGGGCCTCACCATCGTGCCGACCCGTCAGCTCACCGGCGAGAGCGAGTTCTGCGAGCTGTTCCTCGACGGCTGCCGCATTCCCGCCGACCACGTGCTCGGTCCGGTCAATGGCGGCTGGTCGGTGATTCAAACCGCGCTCGGGCACGAGCGCGGTACGCTGTGGGCGACGGAGTTCAAGATTCGCCTGGAGAAGGGCGCCCGCAGCGTGGCGGCGATGTACAACCGGCTGCGGCGCGGCGGGCGCGTCGACGGCAGCCAGCTCGCCCGCCAGCGCCCGCGCATTGCGCAGGCGTGGATCGAGGCGACCGTCTTCGCCGCCCAGACGCTGCGCGTGCTGCCGCTGCTCGAGCACGCCACCGTGGCGCCGCCCGAGGCGGCGCTGCAGAAGCTGTTCGG
>Ga0066388_100001073_pt1 | contig 14749 bp, 12 predicted proteins | sample PanSoiMetaGPlot6_FD_64539 | JGI IMG/M metagenome (GOLD analysis project Ga0066388, IMG submission 64539) | Tropical forest soil microbial communities from Panama analyzed to predict greenhouse gas emissions - Panama Soil - Plot 6 (Hybrid Assembly) | ecosystem: Environmental > Terrestrial >... | reverse complement strand
GCGCGGCCTACACGCACGACGGCACGAGCGACGCCGGCACGGCGATCAGCTGGCGTGTGCGCACCGGCTCGATGTCCGGCGGCCGGCGTGAAGAGAAGCTCTACGGCGACGTCTTCTTCGACGTCGATCTCGCCAGCCAGGCGGCGGGGGTTCAGATCTTCCTCAACGAGGAGACGCACGCCAACACGGTTCAGGCGATCACCACGACTGGCACCGGACGCGAGCGCTTCCTCATCGGGGCCTTCGGCGACAACCCGCAGAAGGCGCACTCGATCGCCTGCGAGGTGAGCGGCACGTCCAGCAGTGGACCGCCGACGCTCTACCAGATCGGCTACAGCCTGACGCTGCAGCCGGAGCTGACGAACAGCCGGGTGACGAACTGGGACGATCTGAACTACCCGGATGAAACCTGGGTGACCGGCGTCACGCTCGACTGCGACACCGGCGGGGTGGCGAAGACGATCATTATCGAGGGGGACTTCGCCGGCGCGCGCTTCACGATCGCGACCTTCGACGTCACCGCCGACAACCGGCACAAGTTCAAGTTCTCGTGGCCGGCGGTGTCGGTCAACCAGGTGCGCATCCGCCCCGACTCGGGTGAGTGTACGCCGTGGCTGCTCTACCGCGCCGACTGGATCTACCTCGAAGAGCCGCCGCGCATCAGTAAGTGGGATGTGCACTTCGAGAACGCCTGGGACCAGTACTACACCGGGCTCGATCTCTACTGCTGCACCTTCGGGCTGGAGAAGCGGATCGAGGTCTACGTCGACGGCGTGCAGCTGACCAACACCCTGGCCTCACTCACCTACTGGCCGGTGACGACCAGCTCGCGGCAGGTCGTGCACCTGACCTTGCCGTGGGGCCGCGGGCACGTCTTCCGCTTCAAGGCGACCGACGACAACCCGGGGCTGCTCTATACGCACCGCTGGCACCTCGCCGAGGAACCTTCGGAGCAGGCCAACTGGAATCAGAACTTCAGCATCCTCGGGACGCGCGCTGACAAGTACCTCAAGGCGGTGATCTTCGAGTGCGACACCTTCGGCGCGAATAAGTCGGTGCAGGTCGAAGCGGACGGCGTCACCGTTGAAACACTCACCGTCAACACGACCGGCCGCAAGGTCGTGCAGCTGGCGCTCAGCAACCAGGCGCTCGGGCGGGTGTGGCGGATGTTCCCGGTCGATGCGAACCCGGGACGGCTCTACTCGGCCGAGCCGATCTTCGATGAGGAGCCGTTCGCGCTCACGCGCTGGGAGACGCAGGAGACCAACCACGGCTTGCCCGGGTGGTTCTATCCGCTCTTCGCTCACATTACGCTGAAGTCGAGCGGCACGGTGACCTTGCGCACCATCGTGCACCACAACCAGACCGGCGGGACGACGACCGAGGACTACACGATCACCTCGACGGGTGGCGTCAAGCAGCGTCGATTTCTGCCGGGGTTCAAGGCGCACAAGGGCGTCCTGATCAAGTACATCCTCACTTGCTCGACGCCCTTCTGGCTGTATCGCGACGAGACGACGGTCGTCATCCAGCCGTGGGGCGCGGCGAACTCGATCGTCATCCAGCCCTTCGGCAATGACGATCAGGATCCGAGTCGGCCGATGCAGCACGCCGTGCTCGCGGCGCAGGCGAGCGGCGGCATCGGTGGCGGTGGCAAGCCGGGTAGCTTCGGAGTCGGCGGATGACGGTGAAGTCGACGACCCCGCCGACGCTCAAGCGGCAGTTCCCGCACGTCGACGACATCGTCGACTGGCGTGCGCAGCAGACGATCCGCCTGCTGTGGGATCGCGTCTTCGATCTCGAAGCGCGGGTGCAGGCGCTGACGACCACCGTGCTCAATCTGGTCGGCGCGACCAACCAGCAGGAGACCGAGATCGCCGACGTCAAGCGGGAAGCCGACCAGGCGCTGGCGCTCTCCCAGCAGACCAAGAGCGAGGAGACGCCGTCGACGGGTGGAGGCACCGACTCGGGCCAGGGCGCCTACGGCTGCAGCGTCGCGGGGTCGAACGGCGACATCGCCGGCGACCAGACGCCGATCACCGCCGGCAAGATCGTCTGCGGCGTCGGCAACGAGTACCCGGCGCTGCTCGCGGTGACGGCCACTCAGGCGGCCCGCGACGCCAACCGGGACGAGCTGCTGGACCGGATCGTGTGGCACCTGAACCAGGCCGGCTACCCGTGCTCGCGCTATCCGACGGTCAACGGCCGGCCGTGGACGCTGCTCTTCGACGCGAAGGGCCCCAACGGCGAGCCGGTGCGCCAGTACGCCTACCGCGTCATCGACTACGCCGCCGGTGTGGTGGGCGCCACCTCGCCGCCCGACCACACGAACTCGTACACGACCGTCATGGTGTTCGGCGGCATGACGGTAGGCGCCACGACGATCCCGGACGCCGGCATCCCGGACTGAGGAGCACACGATGGGCTTCTGGGGGACTCTCGGCAAGTGGGCACTCCGCGCCGCCCCGATCATCGCCGCGCCGTTCACCGGTGGCGCCACCCTCGCGCTCATCGGCGCCGGCGCCGGTGCGGCCTCGGGGCTGGCCGAAGGGGGCGGCCTGAAGGGGGCGCTGCTCGGAGCGGCGACAGGCGCGATCCCCGGCGGCAGCTCGGCGGGCGCGCTCACCAAGGCCGGCATCGGCGCGGCGCAAGGGGCGCTCTCCGGCGGCGGGGTCAGCGGGGCGCTGCTGGGCGCTGCAGGCGGCGCGCTGCCCGGCGGCAATGGTGTCGGCAGCACCATCGCGAAGGCCGGTCTGGGAGCCGCCCAGGGGCTTGCGTCGGGGGGCGGGGCCGCAGGCGCGGCACTCGGCGCCGGCCTGGGGGCGCTGCCGACCTCGACGAGCAGCTCGGGCGCGCCGGCCACAACCACGGCCGCGAAGCTGGCGCCGAGCATCTCGAACCTCGCTACGGCCGCCGCCAAGGGGTTCGCGCAGACCGCACCCGGCGGCGCGGGGCAGATCGCCTCGGCGGTGCCGGGCGTGACGAACATCGCGGCGCCCGGTGGCTGGAACAGCCTGGTCAGTGGGCAGGATGGCAGCGCAGGAGGAGGGGGCGTGGACTGGACGAAGCTCGCACTCGGCGCGGCGCCCGCCGTCGCCGGCGCCATCGGGGGAGGTGGTGGGGGCTCCTCGACGACTGGCACCGGGACGGCGGCTGCGCCGGGAACCGCTCCCGCCACCGGCACGCCAGGCACGCAGCCGGGCGTCAACCCGTGGCTGAACGCCGCCATCCAGGGCGGGGGCCTGCTCGCCGGCATGCTCGCCGGCAAGGCGGCGACCAGCTCGGCGATGGCACGCAGCCCCGAGGAGGCCGCGGCGCTCGCCGGCGCGCAGGGCGCTGCGGGTCAGGCCGGACAGATCGGCGGACAGTTGATCGGCGAGAGCCGCCCCTACATGGGCCAGGCGGGTCGCTACTTCTCGACGCTCCTGAGCGGCAACCGCGCGGCGCAGGCGCAGGCGACCGCTGGGCAGCGTGGCGCGATCACCGACCAGGCGCGTGGGGCGCTGCGGTCGCTCGACCAGATGGGCGTGCGCGGCGCCTCGCGCGATCGCGCCGCCGCCGATCTCGCGCGGGCCCGCTTCCAGGGGATCGCTGGGTTGACGACCGGTGTGCAGCCCTACGCCGCGCAGCAGCTCGCGTCGCTCGGGACGCAGGGCATTGGCGTCGGCGCGGGCCTCCTGGGGCAGGGCGGGAGCCTCTACGCGAACCTGCTCAACCAGGGCGCGCAGAACCGCGTCTACGGCCGGCAGGAGGGCGCGCAGACCGGCCAGGCGATCGGCGGGTTCGTCCGCGACATCGGCGCGGCGCTCAACCAGCCGCGCGGACGCGCCGGCATGACGGCGTCGGCGTCGCAGCCAGCCGCCGCTGGGGTGTCGGCGATCGCGCCATCCGCACTCCCCGGCTACCAGTCGGTGCCGACACCGCCGCCGGCCAACACGGCGACCGACGTGAATCTCTCGGCGATCCCGCCGTCCTCGCTCCCCGGGTATCTGCCGAACCCCGACGACTGGCAAACCGTCGGCGTCGGCTAGGAGACGACGATGGGCCTGATCTCACTGTTGCTTGTGCTGATCATCGTCGGTGTGATCCTCTACCTGGTCGAGACCTACCTCCCGATCGCCGCGCCGATCAAGCTGGTGATCCGCGTCGTGGTGGTGATCGCGCTCTGCCTGTGGCTGCTGCAGATCTTCGTCGGCGACATTCCGATTCCGCACCTGCGCTGAGGAGACGACGATGGGCTGGCTCGAAGGATTGCTCACCGGCTACCTCGATCGCGGGCACCAGATCGAGCAGGAGAACCTGCGCCAGGCGGAACTCTCGAACGCGCGGGAGGCGGAGATCTACAAGACGCTCCTCAACTCGACCGACCCGGACGTCAAGACGATGGCGGCGACCGGCATCATGCAATCGGCGGCGCCGCGGCGCAAGATGGGCGGCCTGCGCGGGTGGATGGGGGAGATGGAGGGGAACGCGATCTACCCGGTGCTGCAGAAGTACATCACGACGCCGCAGTTCCAGGGGATGGAGGACGTCTACGGCACGGCAACGCCGCCGTCGCCCGCCGGCCAGCTCGCGGGGCCGGCGCCCGCCAGTCAGCCGGCGGCGCAGGTCGCGACGCAGACGACGACGCCCGGTGCGACCGCTCCGGCGACGCCGCTGCCGGCCGGTTCGATCTCGACGCACGCCGAACCGGAACTCGAAGGGCTGCCGCCGAACTACAGCGCGAGCGCGGTGGTGCCCGGCTCGCCACCGCCGTCCGTCCGGGCGGTCATCGGGCAGCGACCCGTCTACGGGCTGCCGCACGCTTTCCCGACGATGGCCGAGAGCGAAGCGGCGAAGCACGAGGCCGATGTCACCGGCCAGGTGCGCGCCTACGCCCAGGCGTACAAGATGGCGCAGCCGAACCTGACCGACGCGCAGGCGGCGCAGAAGGCGCTCGACTTCCTCGGGCTGAAGGCGCACGGTGCGCTCGGCGCGAGCTACGTCAAGGGCGGCCTGGTGAAGGATCCGAACTCGGAGACCGGCTGGAGTCGCGAGGTGTATCTGCGATCGGATCCGACGCAGCGCATTCGCATCCCTGAGCAGCCGGCAAACACGCCCGAGTACATGGCGGCGAAGACGGCGGCGACGCGCCTCGCCCGGTACGGGATGACGCCGCAGGAGGCGCTCTCGCTCGCGATTCGGCAGTTGCCTGACGCGGACATCGAGATACAGCGTCAGCTCGCCGACGAACTCATGACGACGTCCCGCGCGATGGGTGTCGCTGGGGCGGCCGGTGGCGGCACGACGCCTGGCGCCGCCGTGTCGCCGCAGCCGGGCCCGCAACCGCAGCCAGGCGTGCCGGCGGCCGGTGGTGCTGCGGCTGGCGGTGGTGCCGCGCCTGGTGTTGCCACGCCGCCGCCGGCGCCGGGCCCGACCTTTGCCGGCATGCCGGGAGATCTCGGCGATTACAACAAGCGCCTTGGCAAGCCGCTGGCGCCCGAGGTGCAGAAGGCGGTCAACGGCGCACGGGCGACGAACGATCTCATCGACAAGGCGCTCGTCGCACTCGAACCCTTCAAGAACCAGAACAGGGAGATCGACGCGCTCAACCTCGCGAAGAACTACCGCCAGGGCATCTACGATCCGGTTGCCTCCGCGGCGGCGCAGCTGGAGGATCTCGCGGGTCTGCAGTCGGTGGCATCTAGTGCGCTCACAGGCGGCAGCTCGCGCGCCCTGCAGTACTTCATCCAGCGCCGGCAACACGTGCCGAAGCTACCGTCGACCCGCGTGATCGAGGCGTACAGCATGGGCGCGCCGTCGAACCTGCTCGGGCACGGGTCGCGGTTGTTCACCGAAGAGGGCGGCTGGGACAGCCCGAAGGCGGCGTACGACAAGCTCGTGCAGGTGAAGGCGAACAACGAGAAGTTCATCGAGGAGTCGATGAACGTCGACGTGCCGCCGGCGAACCAGCCGAAGAAGCCGACGTCGACGACCGCCACTCCGCAGACGGGCGGCGGCGCCGGCACCGGCATCAAGAACGTGAACGGCAAGCTCTATTACGCCGACGGACGGCCGTTTCCCTAGACCATGCCGACTCCTCCACCGGCCCCTCCGCCGACCCCCGCACCGCCCGGCGCGCCGAGCGTCGATCCGACCGCGCTCGCCAATGCACCCGATGCGAGCTGGGACGACATCATCACGGCGGTCGCGCAGCAGCACCAGGTCGATCCGCGCCTCGCCCGCGCAGTGGCGAAGACCGAATCGTGGGATCCGAAGCTCGGGACCTACAACCCGGCGGCGGTCTCGAAAGCTGGTGCCGTCGGCATTTTTCAATTGATGCCGGCGACGGCCGCGCGCTGGAAGGCCGACCCGCGCAATCCGTACCAGAACATCAACGCGGGCGTGCAGGAACTCGCGCAGCTGCTGGGTGAGAACGGGAACGACGTCGACACGGCGCTGCGGCGCTACAACGCCAGCCCGGACGCGCCGGCGCACGTCACCGATCCGTACCTGCAGCGCTTCTACAAGAACCTCGCAGACATCTCGCGCGAGCCGACACCACCGCCGCCACGCGCGACCGCGGCGCCCGCGACGACGCCCCCCTGGGCCGCCGGCGCCACGAGTATCCACGCGCCGACGTGGAATGAGCGGCACCCGTGGCTCAACGCGATGGCGCAGGCGATGGATCCGAACGAGGCGCAAGGCCGGCGCAACATCGCCGGAATGATCGGCGGGGCGCTCGGCGGCCTCGCCGGGATCGAGAGTGGCCCCGGGGCGATCGCGACGAGCGCGGGTGGCGCGGGCCTCTTCGCGGGACTGGAGCAGCGCTACATCGAGGACACCGGGCTCGGGCAGAAGCTCGCCGACTGGCTGCCGGGGAAGACCGACGTCGCCGAGCCGCCGCCGGATCCGAACGAGTCGGCGTGGTGGCGCGCGGCGAAGGCCGGGGGCGAACAAGCGCTTTACGACATCGGCGGCCGCCTGCTCTTGATGCCCGTTCGGTGGGCGGGAAAGTCGCTGCTCTCAGGACCGGTCTCGCGCGCCGCGACGGCGTACTACGAGAGCGGCAAGACCGCGGCGCTCGACCAGCTGTACAAAGCGCTCGACAGTCTGCGCGCGGCGAAGGCGACCGCTGGCGCGCAGGCGGCGGAGGCCGGACGTGGGGTCTCGGCGGCCGGCGCGGCGAAGGTGGCGGCGGCCAAAGCGGCCGGGCAGGAGAACGTGCAGGCGGCGCGGCTCGCGGTGAACGAGGCGCTCGGGGCGGTGCAGACCGGCGCCGGCGCGGGGGTCGAGGACGCGCAGGCCGCGGCGCGCGCAGCCGCCTCCGCATCGGCCACACAGCGAGCCGCGGCGCGGGCGACAGCGCAGCAGACCGGTCGCGAGGCGATCGACGCAGCGCAAGCGGCTGCGGCCGCCGAGCAGGCCGGCGTGAAGCAGACCGGCCGCGAGGCGATCGACGCAGCGCGGCGCGAAGCGGAAGCCGCCGAGGAGGCGATGCGGCAGCAGTACCAGGAGCGCCTGATCGCGACGCGGCCGTCGGAAGCCGGCGCGGGACGCGCGGTCGCGGCGACGTTCGAGGGGCCGGGTCGCACCGCGCGCGGCATTGTCGGCCAGGTCGTCTCGGACGCGGCGCAGTCGGGGCCCGACATCTCGCTCAAGGACATCAAGCAGGAAGCCAGTCGGATCGTCCGCGAGGAGTTGTTGCCGCCCGAGCAGAAGACGGGCTTTCCCCGTTTCCCGCCTCCCGACGCCGAGCAGGCGCCGCTCAAAGAGATCGCCGGCGAGGTCGGCGCGCCGCCGCCGCGTGGGCCGTCGCAGCCATGGGGGGCGACGGGATCGAACGCAAGCGAGCTGTTCCAGGAGGTGTTCGAGGACGCGCAGCACAACGGCTTCGCCGGGACGAAGAGCGAGCTGCGGCCGGCCTTCGACGCGGCGCAGGAGGCGGCTGACAGTCAGCTGGACGCGGCGGCCGATGCGTTGCGCAAGCACGGGCCGGCGGCGCTGCTGCAGCGGATCAGCGAGGCCGGGGGCATCGGGCCCGACGCGGCGCACGCCGGCGAGATCAACGATCTGTGGCAGTCGCGCGGCTCGAACTGGAAGGGGCACAGCGGCGATCTCGGCGGCGTCCCCGGCGTGCTCAAGAGCACGGGTCAGCCACTCGATGAGATCGTGAAGCGCATCACGCAAGACGGCTCGTACCCCGAGATCAAGACGCCACGCGATCTCCTCGATGCCGTCGACCGGGCCGTCACCACGATCACCAAGGGCACGGCGCTCGATCTGGTGCCGACGCGTGCAGCGGCGCTGCATGGGCTCGGCGTGCAGCCCGGGACGCAGTGGTGGAAAGACTTTCTCCCGTCGCCGGTCGAGCAGGTCGGCCACGAGCTGACGGCGCTGGAGCGGCAGGCGCTGATGAAGCATCCGGCGATGGGCGTGATCGGGCGCATCGTCAATGCGCCGGACACCGTCGACTTCGCCACCGCGCACCTCTACAAGTCGCAGTTGCAGCGGGCGATCGAGGGGAGCTATGACGACGTCGTGAAGTCGCAGGCGACCAACATCACCCAGCATCTGGCCGGGCAGCTCCGTGACGCGCTCAGCGTCCATCCGCCCTACAACGAGGCGACTCGGGCCTACGCCGACGTCGCGAAGCTCTTCACCAAGGGGCACGCGCCGCTTATCAAGGAGGTCGCGATCGACGGGCCCGAGCGGATCGTGCGCGCGATCAGCGTCGACGATCCGACGCCTGCCGCGATGCTGCGCCGGGTGTTGACCGAGCAGGCGGAGGTCGGCGGCGGGAAGGAGATGGGCCAGCAGGCGCTGCAGAGTGTCCAGGAGGCGTGGGTGCACCGCAACGTCCTCGACGGCCCGCTCGACACGCTCGTCGATCGCGTCGGCGCGCTGAAGGGGCGGGGCGAGTTCCTCGACGCCTTCGGGCTCAACACGCCAGCGTGGCGCGAGACGCTCGACAACGCGCAGGCGCTCGGCGCGGCGCTGAAGCAGACGCAGGCCGCCGGCGCGGCGAGCGTCGCCGCTGCCAAGGGGGCCGCGCGCACCGCCGGGGAGCAAGCGGCCGCACGTGGTGAGCAGGCCGTCAGCGCGGTGCGGGGGCAGCACCTCGCGGCGCGCGCCGCGGCGAGTGAGGCCGAGCGCGCGGCGGTCGCCAGTGAGCAGGAGGCGGCGCGGCTGGCCGAGCAGCAGGCGACTGAGCGCGGGGCGCGAGCAGTGCGCGAGGCGCGGGAAGCTGGCGCCCGCCAGCTCCGGGCGGCGCGCGCGACCGGGCAGCAGGGCGTCGCTGCGGCGCAGGCGCAGTCGGCGGCGGCGCTCGAAGCGCAGAAGCAGGCGGCGTCGGCGGAGAGTCTGGGCTACGGCCAGCGGGTTCGCGAGACCGGCGCGGCGATCCGGGCAGCGCGCGCCGGCACGCCCGAAGCGCAAGCGTTCGCGGAGTCACGCCTCAGTCCGACGTCCCGCGGACGCGCGCGCACTGGCTCCAGCTACGCGCTGGAATATGCTGCGCGCGCGGCGCTCGCGACGGCGGGTTTCCACGCGTTCGGCCCGGCCGGCATCGCGCTCGGCGCGCTGATGCGCGGTCCGGTGCAGCCGACCGACGCCGAGCTGATCCGCTACGTGGTGCACTCGAACGCGCTCACCCGGGCGGTCGTTCGTGGGTTGTTCAGCCCTGGCGCGAAGGCGGCGTGGAATGCGGCCGGCAGTACCGTGGTGAAGGGGTTGGTCGGCGAACCACCGCCGGAGCCGCCACCCCCGCAACCGTAGGCTTACCGCTCGTCCCGGATTCCTTCGACGGCGGTGCGGATGTCGTCGAGTAACTTGTGCTGGTCCTTCTGCAGATCTGTGAGGACTCCCGCGATCGTCTCTAGTTGGACGTGCAGGTCCCACGCCGCCGCGCTGAGGAGGACGGTAATCGCGAGGAGGACGTAGCTCATGCGCTCACCTCCCCCGTCGCCTCAGCCCGCCCCGCCGCCTCGCGCGCCGGCGCGTGCACGACCCACGCCTCCAGCAGCGTGAGGATCAGCGTCCGCACCGAGACGCCTTCCTTGCGCGCCTGCCGCTGCACCCGCTCCCACAGGGTCGGCGGGATGCCGCTGAGGAGATAGCGGCGCGGGTTCGCCCGCGCCGTGAACTGTGTGGAGTAGGGCCGCTTCATTCGCTCACCCCCTCGTCCATCAGCCGATTCAGCAACCGCAGCGCCGCGCGGTTCGCCTCGATCGCGCTGACCATCGCGGCGTCGTGTGCGACGAACGCCTGCTGCATGGCGGTGTTCGAGCTGCGCAGCGCGGCGAGCGCTTCGGCGTGGGAGTCGAGGATCGCGTGGATCTGCTGGCGGATGTCGTGCTCGTTCATCGCCCGTCCCTCCGCCGCTTCAGCTCGGCGATCGCCTCGTCGAACTTCAGCGGCTTGGTGACCCGCTCGAAGGTGATGACGTCGGCGTTGCCGAAGTACACCGTCGCCACCGACCCCCAGCGGACGATCGCCCAGCGCCGCTCGCTCACCCGGAGCAGGTTGTACTTCTTGTCGAGCGCTCGGTGCATCGCGTCGTGGGACGCCTTGACCTGCTCGGCGACCTCGCGTCGGGTGCGCTCGACCAGGGTCTCGCGCGTAGTTTCCAGGGTGACCTTCCCGCCGGTGGTGCCGACGGCGTCTGTCAGGTGGTCGCTCATCACGCCGCTCCCTTCGGCGGCTGGCGCAGTGTCCCGCCGCAGCAGCACTTCGTACCGGGCACGTTCCAGCAGGCGATCCCGCAGGCATCGCAGCGGACCCACACCTCTGTGGTGGTCGTCGCCATCACGCCGCCCCCTTCTTCAGAAACGCCGGCTGCTCCCCGCGCGCCTTCCGCTCCGCCGCCTGCCGCCGGCCGTTGCGCTTCCTCAGCTTCGCCGTCAGCTGCTCGTCCTGCCGCGCCAGCGCCCGCATCACCTTCGGCGGCAGCACCACCCGCCGCGCCTCGTCGCCGTCGATCACGACCAGGAACACGGTGTCGCCTTCGAGCGACCGCCGGAACCGGCGGATGATGTAGGTCACCGCCTTGCGTCCGGTGATCGGCTCGCTCAGGTGCAGCGTCGTCTCGCAGTCGACCGTGTCGGGAGTCCGCATCGACTCCACCCCCAGATCGAACTCGTCGAGCGTGACGTGCTCCTTCTTCTCCTCGCGTGGTCTGCTCTCGTCGTCTCGGTATCTCGCCATCGCTGCCTCCTGTGTCGTGCGTCTCTGCTCGCACGATGCATATGATCCTACAGCATGAAGCATATGCTTGTCAACTTGCACAGATTGGCGTGGGGTGAGCGGGCGGTGACCAGCAGTCAGGCGGATCAGGCGATGACGCGGGCGAGGTCGCCCCAGTCGTCGACGTCCTCGTCCTCGATCGGCTCGCCGACCCAGGCGCTGTCATACCCGGGGACGACGAGATCTTCCATCGTCGCCCAGTCCTGGCCGGCCTTGGCGGCGATGCCGATGGTGACGAACTCGCCCGGGCGGTTCCACTCAGCCGGCAGCGGCTGCTCGATGACCGGGCGCTGGAACTCCATGCAGATCCGCTCGTAGGTGCGGTCCCACACCCGGTGGGGGATCTCGAAGAGGCCCGAGTCGTGCACCGGCGCGCGCAGTGGCGTGCGGCCGTAGTAGGCGTTGCCGATGTAACTCGGGGAGTCGGGATCGGCGAGCAGGCGGAGCAGCGCCTCTTTCAGGATCCCCGAGCTGATCGATTGCGGATAGAACGCCAGCACGCGCTTGCCGTCCTCGCCGAGGCTCACCTTGAAGTGCTGGCCGTTGATGGTGACGATCGGCGGCTCCTGCCCGACGCGGTGGAACTTCGCGACCAGGCGGTAGTACTGCGCCGCGCTCAGCCGCTTGTAGCTGTACACGCTCCAGAACCAGTGCTTGTAGCCGAAGGGGTGATCGCCGGCGCCGCCGAGATAGTGCTGGCGGCTGGCGCGCTCCTGCGTCGTCTTCTGCCAGCCGTCGACCTTCGGCGCCATGCCACGGTAGATGCGGGCGTAGCGCTCGGCCGTCGCCTGCGTCGGGAAGAGGTGCGGGAACTGCAGCACCATGCCCGGCACGCTGAGCCCGTATGCCCGCCCGTGGATGTAGCGCTTGGCGGGATCGTAGACCTCAGGGTGCTCGCGCTTCGCCTTCTTGAACAGCGCCCGCAGCTCGTCGTCGCTGGCCGCTGGATCGTACGGCTGCCCGATCACGTGCGTCACCAGCGCGCCGTGCACGCCGAGCTTCGCCAGCCGGTAGTACTCCGCATCCCTGGCGCACACGCCGGTCTCGACCGCCTCGATGCCGGCGAAGTCGACCTCCAGCAGTCGACAGCCCGGCGACGCGACGATGCACTTGCGGAAGCCGGCGGCGAGGTTACGGCCCTCGTCTTTGTCGGCGACGACGTTGGTGATGTTCGGGTCGACGTAACTCAAGCGCATCGTCGACGGCTTGAAGGTCGGCACCGGGTGCAGCCGATCGTCGCTATCCAACCGCCGCTCGGTGCCTTCGACGTACGTGCCCTTGACTTTCCCGATCGCGCGGTAGTCGAGCAGCGCCGCGTAGAAGGGATCGCCGGTCGTGCGCGCCAGCCGCTCTAGGGTTTCGCGGTTCGTCGACTCGCCGGTCTCCTTCCCCTTGAGGCGGCCCGCGCGATGCTTCCGGTGTTTGAGGTAGGCGAGGACTTGCGGGACGCTGTCGGGGTTGAAGGGCTCGCGCCAGTACCAGCGCCGGACGGGAACGCTACGGATCTCCAGACCAGCTCCCACAGCGTCAGCATCTCGTCGATCAGCGCAACGGTGCCGTCGATCACAGTCTGCTGCTCCGCAGAGAGTGCAGACGAGCACCTCCCGGTCGATGACTTTCTCGACGACCTGCGCTTTGGCATACAGCTCCTGTTTGATCTCGGGGGTAGGTTTGCCGGCGCGGACCTTCCCGCGCCGCGTGAAGGCGCTCGCGCGCACGTGGAGCACGTCAGCCGCCGGTCGGCGCCGCAGGCCGCCTTTCGGCGTCAGCGGCCGCAGCGCCTCCGGGATACAGTCCTGCAGCGTCTGCAGGCGCTCACGGGCCTTGTCGGCCAGCTCCTGCTTGAACACCGTTAGCCGCGTGCGATCGACCTTGACGCCGACGAGCTGCGCCGGCCGGAGTACCTTGGTCAGTAACTCGTGCGTGTGGCGCATGGCGATCCGGTACTGTCCCGACTGCACCAGGTCGCCGATGATGCCGAAGCCGACGCGGTGGTTCTGCAGGCCGTCGATCGCGCCGTAGCGCGCCGGGTCTTCATCAGCCAGATGCTTCCACGGGCCGAAGCTGCTGTAGAACGGCGCGACGAACCCGAGGCCGCGTGGCACGTCGCTCTGCAGCACCTTCCACAGCCACATGAGATCGACGACCTTGGTCGAGTCCTCCTCCCGCAGCAGCTGTGCGTGGACCTGGCGCTTGAAGTCGTACTCGCGATTCCACATCCAGATCACACCGGGGCTCGCATACAGCCGCTTCAGCTCGTCGAGGAACGGGCCGGCGTGCGGCACCGTCACCCCTTCGTCCGGGTGGCAGGCGACGTTGTGCCGCAGGAGCTGCATCGAGCGGTCCTCGGCGGTGATCTCACCTTCGTCCTTGCCGCCTGCCTTATCCGGCGTCTCGACGTCACTGCTGATCGGGTAGGCGCCGGGGTCCTGCTGGCGTGCCTGGACTACTTGGTCGACCCAGGCACGAAACCAGTCCACTGGCGGATCGATGACCAGCGAGGCGTTGTCGGCCGGCTTGCCGTGATCGCGCGCGTGCTCGGCGCGCAGCAGGTCCCACAGCACGACGCCGATCAAGTTGCTCGCGCCGCGCTGCAGGAAGCTCGGGTGATAGGTCGGGACGACCCAGAAGCGATCGGTGGGGTCGCGGAGGATGCTGCCGTGGAAGTCCTGCACCCGGATCTTCTTCCGGTGCTCCAGGTGCAGCACCCGTCTGAGCGCGCTCATGCCCATCGGCACGACGACCTGGTGCCCCTCGGCGAGCGTCTGCCCGAGGTACGGGCAGTGGCCCATCGCCTGGTAGTACCAGGGCGCCCGTTCATCGTACCAGTCGTTCGGTGGTCGACAGCTGATGACGTTGTGGATGCGGATCGCCTCGCGCTTCCAGCCGAGGAGGTTGAGCAGCCGCGTCAGCATGCCGCCGGCATCGCCCATGAACGGGCGGCCGGTCAGCGCCTCGACCTTGCCGAGCGCTTCGCCGACCAGCAGCAGCCAGCTCTCGCTCGGGCCATCCGCCGGCGCGAACCCCTCGCCGATCTCGTCGAGCACACACGTGCGACAGCCCGGCGGGTGAGCGAGGAGCGCCACGACTTACTCAGGCTGGGCGACGCGAATCAGCGCGCGGCAGCGGCGGGCGACATCCTCGCCGAGCGGGATGCCGAGGTTGGGCAGCATCTGGACGCAGCGGTCGTCCCAGAGCTGCACCATCTTGAAGTCTTTGACCGCGGTGATCGGCAGGACGCAGTCGAGGTGCTGCGCGCACCAGGTCTCGATGCGCTCGCGCTGATCGTCGGCGAACGCCTGATCGGCGGTGCCGTGCTCGCTGCGCAGCCCCGGGACGACGCCCACCCGCGCGGTGAAGATCCGCACGTCGACGCCTTCGCGGATCCACGCGCGCACGCGCTCGACCATCGCCGGGATCGGTGGCCCGATGTTCGGGAAGCTGTGCGGGTAGACGGCGAGCACGCCGTCGAGATCGACGGCGATCCAGTCGCCCTTGGTCGGCTGCAGGCGAGCGGCGACAGGCA
>Ga0066388_100001071_pt1 | contig 14752 bp, 15 predicted proteins | sample PanSoiMetaGPlot6_FD_64539 | JGI IMG/M metagenome (GOLD analysis project Ga0066388, IMG submission 64539) | Tropical forest soil microbial communities from Panama analyzed to predict greenhouse gas emissions - Panama Soil - Plot 6 (Hybrid Assembly) | ecosystem: Environmental > Terrestrial >... | reverse complement strand
CACCGAGCGAAAATCGCTCACACCAGAGTGCGGATGGAAGGGTGGCGACAGCGGCGGCTTGGCTGAACGGAAAGATGGAACGACCAAAGAGAGAGCGCTATTCACTCTTGACTTGGACCGACCTTCTCATGGAAGGACTTGTGAAAGCGGATTCAATTTTCGATCCCCACCGCCCCTACCAAATCTCCAATGTTTTGATAGGTTTCTCGCGTCGCAATTCCTGAAAGTGCCAGTCGCTGCTTGTGCGTAGAACTACTCATTCACGTGCGAAACCTTTTGGGTTTTGCTATTAAATATGCCTTGACACGTATATGCTCGGCAGAGTATATAAAAGGTATGGAATCCGTGTTCGAAATCATTGCTGAGCCGAACCGCCGCGCGATACTAAACCTCCTGGTTTCGTCACAACAGTCGGTGGGAGAGATCGAGCGCCGGCTTCGGATGCCACAGCCGACCGTGTCAAAGCACTTGCGAGTGCTGCGCGAAGCCGGCTTCGTGGAATCCGCGGTGGACGCACAACGCCGTCTCTACCGGCTGAAACCCGAGCCATTTGAGGAGTTTGATGCCTGGCTGGCTCAATTCCGCCGGTTCTGGTCCGCTCACGTAGATGCTCTCGAACGCCACCTCGACCGCGTGGATCCGTCGATACCAGTGAAAGAGAAAACAAGGAAAAGACCACGCGGCCAAAATCGCCAACGCAACAAAGGAGAAACGAAATGAAAATCAAACTAAGCAGCGTGTACGTGGACGACCAGAACAGGGCCTTAAGCTTCTATACAGAGGTACTCGGCTTTAGCAAGAAAGCCGATTTCAGTAACGGCCCATTTCGCTGGCTGACCGTGGGCTCGTCCGAGGAACCCGACGGCACTCAACTGCAGCTGGCCTTGAACAACAACCCCGCGGCTAAGGCGTATCAGCAGGCCATGCTCCAACAGAATCAGCCCGCGGCCATGTTCTTCACCAATGACATAAAGAGCGACTACGAGCGCATCAAGGCTCGCGGCGCCGAGTTCACCATGCCGCCCACTGCCGTGACTGGCTCGACCATTGCGATGCTGAATGACACCTGTGGCAACCTCATTCAACTGACCCAGCTGGCGCGCTCTTAAGGCAAGGAGAACAAAATGACCGATCGCGCGGAGTACGTGCCGGGTCCGGCCAGCGGGGCGCAGGTACGAAAGAACGACGGTGAGAAATGGACGCTTATTGTCGTCAGGGAACTACGCCACTCGCCGGAAAAAGTCTGGCAGGCGCTTACCGACCCGGCACATTTACGCGAGTGGGCGCCCTTTGAGGTTGATGGGAGCATGGCTTCGGTGGGAACGGTGAAGCTCACCTGGATAGGAGCGCCCACACCGATCGAAACAAAAGTGACGCGTGCGGAAGCCCCCAAAGTACTGGAGTACGACGATGCCCGGTGGGAACTCGAAGCCTTTGGTGGCGGCACACGTTTGACCTTGTGGCACAACATTGATCGCCGCTTCATTTCCTGGGGCGCCGCAGGCTGGCACATTTCTTTCGATGTTCTGGATCGCCTTCTTAGCGGAAGTCCGATCGGCCGCATCGCTGGTGGCGATGCCATGAAGTTCGGCTGGCAGCGGCTGGTCGCGGAGTACGCTAAGCAGTTCGGTGCTGAAACCCCCAACTGGCCGCCCAAGCCTGCTCAAAATTTCTGAATCCAGCACAAAGGCGTCATTCTGAGCGAAGCGAAAAATCTCTGTTTCGGTTTCAAACTCCTAATTCGAAAGGATTACACCCATCATGACGGAGGCCACCAAACGTTCCATTTTTCGCTGGATTCACATCGTCATGGCCATTCCGATCGCAGGCTATATTTATAGTCCGTTTGACAAAATCCCAAACTACGCTCCCCCTACTCGCTATGTTTTCGTTCCGGTGCTTGTGCTTACGGGACTTTGGATGTGGAAAGGCCATGTCGTTCGACGGTTTTTTCGAAAAGATTAGCATGCTGTATCAGCGGTACAATTTGCCCGGATGAATCAGCTGCGAACCAAAACGACTTTGGAAAGGAGAAAGAGATGAAGAGAATCCTTTCTGCCGCCACTGCCGTGGCAATAATCGTTGGGGCAGTCGCATGGCCAACGAGCTCGGCCGAAAGTAACAAGAAGGGAATTATCGGGATTACTCCCAAAGAAGTGCGGTGGTATACGCCCCCCTACTACAACGACGGAAGACAACGAGCGCACCTGTTCGGCGACTCCAGCGAAGGCAGCGCCACTTGGATCGATCGAGTGAAAATACCAGGCGGTGCGCGTGTACTCGCACATACCCACTCGCAGGACGAACGGGTTACGGTCATCGAAGGCACTTGGTATCTGGGAGAGGGAACGAAATTCGACCCAACGAAGCTAAAAGGCTACCCGGCAGGCAGTTTCATCATCATTCCGGAAGGCGTCCCCCATTTTGTCGCAGCGAAGGAAGGCACGGTTATCGTTCAGCTGAACGGTATCGGAAAATTCCAGACTGACTACCTGGAGAAATAATCGTAACGCACGTCGAATTCAGCAAAGCCGGCAGGAACCATGTCAGCCACCAAAAGAAACGCAAAAGGACGATGCGTAACCCTGCACATGGTTTCCAGTCTGGACGGTTTCATCGCGAAGAAAGACAACAGTGTCTCCTGGTTGGACAGCGGAAGCGTCTATGAAGCAGGAGTTTCCATTTCGAAGGAAGAAGCTGCGGCTTTCGTCAAAACCATAGATTGTTATGTGATGGGTTCCCGCACGTATGAGCACGCGCTTGAACTAGGCTGGCCCTACGGCGACACAGCGTCGGTAGTCGTGACCAGCAGGGAATTGCGACCCGCGAGGAAGAACGTCCAATTCTATTCGGGCGACCTCGGGATACTAGTTGACGAAGAACTCGCGCCGCAATATCGAAACATCTGGCTCGTCGGCGGGGCCATGCTGTGCCAGCGTTTTCTCAAACTCGGGCTCGTGGACGAAATCAAGTTGACGATAGCCCCTGTCGTATTGGGTGAGGGACTCCGGCTGTTCGGTGATTCCATGGCGGAGAATAGGTGGGAGTTGAAGAACGTGGTCGCCTACAAGAACGGCTTTGTTGAGCTATCGTACTCCGCCCCTGCTGTTTGAAGGCCTTATGAGGAGGAGCCAACATGAAAAAGTCCGTCCCGGTGGAGTCTGCCTCGGCACGAATCGATGAGAGGATCAAGGAACTTGGCGACTGGCGTGGGAAGACGCTTGCGAAAGTGCGTACGATCATTCACGAGGCAGACCCTGAGATTGTCGAAGAGTGGAAGTGGATGGGCACTCCTGTCTTTTCCCATGCAGGCATCGTCTGCACGGGAGAGACGTATAAGAGCGTCTTCAAGATGACCTTTGCCAAGGGAGCTGTGTTGAAGGATCCGGCAGGTCTGTTCAACTCCAGCCTCGACGGGAATATCAGGCGCGCCATTGATATCCGCGAAGGTGAAAAGGTTAATGAGGCCGCCTTGAAGGATTTAATCCGCGCTGCAGTGGCGCTCAATCTTCATCTTAAGAGTCAAAGTAAGCTGAAGCCTCGCCGGCCAAGCACGAAGCGATCGGGCCGAAAGCGGGCCGGCTAGCTTCATCGCAGGAGGTCAAAGAGTCGAAAGTTCGATCCCCCAACTCCCGCCAAGACTTATTCCGCTATTTTTCTAGAATTTGGCGCGCGTAGGCGGGAGCTTTGCCTTCGTCTTCATGCTTGCAATAAGCGAAGACATCCACGCCCTGGCTCAGCCAACTATCGAAACGCTTTTTCCAGGCGGCGAGTTGTTTCGGCGAGTAGTTTTCCATGCGCAGCCGAACGTAAGTGAAGTTTGCGGTGAGTACATCGGGCGGAGTTTGCTTTTCGGTTTCGGCGAGACACAGTGCAACGTTGTTTTTGCGCAGCGTCGCGTAGGTTTCTTCGGTGTACCACGAGGCGTGTCGCACTTCGAAAGCGAACTGGAACGCGGCCGGGCGAAGCGCAAGGAATTCTTCGAGCAACGGGTGATCAAACTTGAAATTCGGCGGAAGCTGCACGAGAACCGGCCCGAGATGATCGCCGTCGTTCAGCACGCTGGCCACTTCCAAAAAGCGCTTCAAAGTACTCTCGCAGTTGCGCAGCCGTTGAATGTGCGTGATTTGCTGATTAGCTTTTAGCGCGAAGCGAAAGCCCTCGGGGACGGCTTTCGCCCAGTTGATCAGCGCACTCTCCGATGGCATGCGATAAAAACTGTGGTTGATCTCTACGGTTGAAAATTGTTTTCCATAGAAGGCAAGCATGTCTTTGTCCGGAAGCTTGTCCGGGTAAAAATTTCCCTTCCATTGCTTGTACGAATAGCCGGAAGTACCGATGCGGAGTGTGCCTGGTTGCGGAATGAAAGACCTCCGTAGAACGACGGTTATGATAACAGGCAAAAAGGCGGGACAAACGGCAGAAGTTCCCCTGGATTAGCGTCCTTTTTTTCGCTCTGCCTTCGTTGGCTCAGCCATTTGTGCGCTTAACAATTCAATCGCGTTTTCCAGGCGTTGGCGGGAGTTCCAGAAATCGACCCAAAGATCGCCTTTCTCTCTTATTCGGGCGAGCACGGTCCTGATGTTCAAGGTCTCCGGCTTAAGGCTCGCGCGGAGTTCGCGTGGCAGCACAGGAGTGGAAACGGGAGCTTTGGGAAATGCCCGCACGGAGTAAGCCGCGGCCAGCGGGCGGCCTTGCGCGTTCTGCGCCACGTCTATAAGGACGCGGCCCGATGGACGCTTCGCGACGCTGCGCTCGCTGGTCACCAGATTCGAGTGTTCGGCTGCTATACCGCGCGCAATAATTTCTGCGAACGTTCGCAGTTGTTCGTAAGTGTAGACCGGTTCGACGGGAATGAAAATGTGGAATCCGGTTGCACCGGATGTTTTTAGAAAACTCTTGAGCTTCAGTGCTTCTAACTTTTCGTGCAGCGCTTTGGCAATCGTGACGACGACGTTGAACTCGGTACCGTCGGAAGGGTCGAGATCGAAGAAGAAATAATCGGGATGCTCGAGATTGTCCAGGCGGCTCGACCAGGGATTGTGATCGATGCAGCCGAGGCCAGTCAAAAAGAGCAGAGAGGCGCGGTCATCCGCGGTCGCGTAGTTGATCTGCTTGCCGCGCTCTTCGGAATCAACTGGAGCCGTCCTGAACCAATCCGGCAAACCTTCATGAACGTCTTTTTGAAAAAAAGCCTGTCCCTTGATCCCGTCGGGATAGCGTCGCAAGACCAAAGCGCGATCCTTGAGGAAGGGAAGAATATAGTCCGCTGCGGAATAGTAATAAGCAAGGAGGTCGCGCTTGGTGATTCCCGATTCGGGGAAATAGACCTTATTAAGGTTGCTAAAGCGCAGGCGTTTACCCTCGAGCTCGATGGTCACATTTTCAGAACGGCCGGAGAACAGCTCCGCCTCGATTTGGGCCCTCGCACTAATCACGCGGCCAACGACTTCCGGCGCGCGCAAAACGTCGGCATGAGTCGAAGGAGCGGCTTCCGTTTCCCAGGTGCAATCCGTAGGCTCGACGTCTTCTAGTAGTCCAACAAAAACGGGGTGCCGCAACGCATGTTCTTGCGTCCATCCACTGAACTTCACGCGCGCTACAAGAGCAGGCGTGACCCACGAAGGCTTTTCATTCGCGGCGGGAGCGCCGTCGAATGGGCACGTCTTGGAGGACAGCTCCGTCAGCTTTGCAAATATCTCTTTTTGTTTATTCCCGTCAAAACCGCTGCCGACGTGTCCGATGAAACGAAGCTTTTTCCCCTCGTACAAGCCAAGCAGTAGCGAACCGAATTTGAGCCCGCTAGTCCGCGCCGCAGTCCAACCGCCGACAACGGCATCAACAGCGTCCGTAACTTTAAGTTTCAGCCAGCTCGCACTGCGGTCGGGAACGTAGATGCTGTCAATGCGTTTTGCGACAATTCCTTCAAGGTCATGCTTCCTGGCCAGTTCGAAAAGCTCTTTCCCTTGCTCCAACTGATGATCAGCGTAGCGAAATTGTTTTGAAGGATGCAGCAACCGCTGCAAAAATTTTTTGCGCTGCAGAAGCGGAGCCTCGCGAAGGTCATATCCATCGCAATAGAGTAAGTCAAAAGCAAAATAAACGACCGGCGTGCTCGCAATTAGTTTTTCGCTGGGCGCGCGTACATGCATCCGTTCCTGCAATCGTTCGAAGCTGCTGCGCCCGCTTTCGTCCATCGCCACAATTTCACCGTCCAGAATTGCCTCGCGCGCGCCGAACTCTTTGGGAAGGGAAGAAAGCTCGGGATAGCGCCTGGTGATGTCAATATTCGCGCGCGATCGCAGAGTCAGAGTGCCGGCCGAGACAAAAGCAAGTGCACGCACACCATCCCATTTGATTTCGAATAGCCAGTTCGGATCGGAAAACGGTTTGTCCGAAAGTGTGGCAAGCATGGGTTCGACGCGCGAAGGCGTCGGACTCTTGCGCACCGGATGCAAGTCTGCAGGCTGAATAGGGATGGGACTTCGCTTCGGCGGTAGCTCCTTCGAAATTTCGTCAATCGTTCTACCGGTAAGAACGGAACCGTCGTGTTCATCAATTTGATATGCAGTGTCTTCCGCCGCGTCTTTATGCTTGATGAGCAGCCACTCGTTGCCTTTTTCGCTGTGTTTGATCTTCACCAGCACAAAACTGCCGCGCAGCTTTTCGCCATTCAAAGTAAATTTCAGGTCGCCCTTGTTAATCTGCTCCTCGGCGCTCAGATTCCCTTCCAGCAAAAAACTCCCGCGATCCCACACCATCACCGTTCCCGCACCGTAGCTTCCTTCCGGAATGTTTCCTTCGAACCCGCCATATTCGAGCGGATGGTCTTCCGTCATCACCGCAAGGCGTTTATCCGCGGTATTCAGAGAAGGGCCTTTGGGAACAGCCCAGGATTTAAGGACTCCGTCAATCGCAAGCCGAAAATCATAATGAAGCCGCGTCGCCGAATGTTTTTGCACGACGAATACATAGTCTGTGGCAAGCCCGCGCTGCGCGGGTCCCTCCAGAATCGCCAGTTTCGGACTTGGCAGTCGTTTGCTAGACTTGGCGGACTTTGCTGGTGCTTCGAGCTCGCCCGGCGGCTCCGGCGTCTTATCGAATCGCCGTTTCCGCCTGTACTCCTCTAACTTTCCCATGCGCGCATTTTAGCCTACGCGCCTCTCTAACGAGGCCTAATCCTCTTCGCTTGCGCGGGAATTGCAAAACTCAGTTGCGGACCGTTAAGACCGAGCAGTGCGCTTCGCTGGCGACTTTATAAGCCGTGGTCTGCGGCAAGTGAGAAGCGGCGCGGCCATGTTTGGAGTGATCCAGGCCCATGACAATCAAATCCGATTTCAGGCGATGAGCAACGCGCAGGATTTGCTCGCCGTGCTTCCCGAACTCCACCAGGAATTCCGGCGGCACGGACAGTGGCGCACCCTTGGAAACGAATTCGCGAAGCTTTTTGAGAATTTTCTCCCGCGCATCCTCCCTCATCTGCCCGGGATCGTTCGGTGCCGTTGACCAATGAAAGCCTTCTGGAATCGGCATGACCGGTGCCACATGAAGCAAAACAAGCCTCGCCCCAAAATGATTCGCGAACGAAATCGCCTGCGGCAGTGCGTGCAAAGAAGCCTCGCCAAAATCTGTCGGGAACAAAAGCGATTGAACTGCTCCCGTTGGCTCAAGCGGAGCATCCAGCCGCGAATGTGGCCCGACGGTCAAAACAAGGTTGTCCGCTTCGCGAAAAATCTGTTCCGCGGTAGAGCCAAGCACCATCTTGTCAATGCCCTGCCTTCCGTGCGTTCCAATCACGACCATCTCGATCTGTTTCTCGCGAATGATCGCCTTCAACTCTTCCCAAACTTCGCCCTGGCGGACGATGAATTCGTGGGATACATCCGCGAGCGCCCCGCTTTCAACAAGGTCTCGCTCCAGTTTCCCCACGTCTCGCCCTGCCGCATCCGTAGCCAATTCCAGCGCCTCCGGTCCGGCGATCGTCAGTCCCACCGAAGACACCACGTGCGCGAGGTAAAGTTTTGCGCGAAAATGCCGCGCAATGCTGACCGCGTGTCGCAGCGGCTTCCTCGACGCTTCCGAGAAATCGTTGCCAACAAGCACAGACTTCAGCCCCAAGTCTTTCGCTGCAAGAACCATGTTTCTGTACTCTTCTTACTCTCTTTTGGCCTCAACAGACTTTGACAGCAGTACTTTGATGCACACTCTTCAACCAAAGACTCCCGGCGTAAGGGTCTGCGGATCTGTAAGAAAACAAATACCCTTACATTCCCTTTTGCGCAAAAGCCCGCGGTGGGTATGGTCCTGGAACCTTCCAGTTCCTACACAAGCACTTCATACCTTGAATTCATGTTGCATCCTTCTAATACGCAATCTAACCTTTCTAATTGGCCCATAGCTAACTTTGGGAATCCTTTTGGAAGGAGTTTCCACATGGCTGCAAGCGTCTGGAAAGGCCACCTCACCTTCGGGTTGATTTCGATTCCGGTCCGCATGTTTGCGGCCGCGCGCGGCGAACGCATCAGCTTTAATCAACTTCACAAGGTTTGTCACTCGCGCCTCAAACAGCCCTTGACGTGCCCGACCTGCAACCGCACCGTCGAGCGCTCCGAGGTCGTAAAGGGCTACGAGTACGAAAAAGATCAATACGTGCTGTTCAGCGAAGAAGAACTCGACAAGATCGAGCCTCCTTCCGCGAAAATCATGGAGATTCTCGAATTCGTAAAATTGAACGAGGTCGATCCGCTCTACTTCGACGCGTCATATTACGTTGGCCCGGAAGAAGGCGGCGTCAAAGCGTACAAGCTGCTCATGATGGCGATGGAGGATTCTTCCTACGCGGCGATTGCGAAGCTGACGATGCATCAGCGCGAACACATCGTTGTGATTCGCCCGCGCGCCAAAGGCTTGACGCTGCACACCATGTTTTACACGAATGAGATTCGCGCCACGGAATCGATCCCGACGGATCAAGTAGAATTGAAAGATCAGGAAAAGAAGCTGGCGCAACAGCTCATTCAGAGTCTCGCCGTTCCGTTTGAGGCGCAAAAATACCGCGACGAGTATCAGGAAAACGTGAAAGCGATGATTGCTGCTAAACTGAAGGGCCAGGAAATCACTGAAGTTCGTCAACCGCATCTGGCTCCGGTGATTGACCTGATGGAAGCGCTGAAGAAGAGCATCGCCGAGAAACAAGCGCCCGCGGCAGCTCCGAAGAAGCCTCCGGTCCGCGCAGTGGAACCAGCGCCCATCAATCAAAAGAAAGCGGGAAAGAAGGTAGCCGGCTAGTTTTCTCATGAGCACAACCGACCGTTTCAGCCGCGAGGAAGTTCAGCGAATTTTGGAACTCACGCCGAAGCAGCTGGACTATTGGGATCGATTGCGCCTCGTACCGTCCCGCAAAGAGCAGGGAAACTGCTTTTACGATTTTCGCGACCTCATCGGCCTTCGCACCGTAAAGCAGCTCACCGAGAATGGCGTTTCCGCAAACCGCCTCGGCCGCGCGGTCGCGGCTCTTCGCGAAGGCATTTCCCATGTGCAAGCGCCTTTAACGGAATTGCGCGTTGTTTCTGATGGAAAAGATGTCGTCGTCGAGCGCAACGGCGCGCGGCTCGAGCCGCTCTCCGGCCAATTCGTTTTGAATTTCGACACGCGTGAATTGGGCGAAAAAGTTCGCGTCATGACTGGTCATTCTGCCGACGAATGGTTTGCGACTGCTCTCGAATGTGAAACGGCGAGTCAAGCTTCGGACGACGCAATCAATGCCTACGAAGAAACCCTACGAATGGAACCGGAAAGAATCGAAGCGCTGATCAATTGCGGAACGCTTTATTACGAGCAGGGAAATCTCGAAAAAGCTTCCGAATACTTTCAGCGCGCCGTAGATTCCGACCCGCAAAACGCGCTGGCTCATGCAAATTTAGGAAGTGTTCTCGAAGAAGCCGGCGACGTTATGGAAGCGCGGCGACATCTGCGATTTGCCGTCCGGCTCGATCCCAGGAATCTCGATGCTCTTTACAATTTGGCTTTGGTCTGCGACAGAATCAGCGCGCACGCGGAAGCGCGAGAGTACTGGCTGAATTACGTCAAACTCGATCCCAATAGCCCGTGGAGCGACTACGCCCGGCAACGGCTCGCTTCTTTGCCATCCGTGAGATCCGCCTACAGTTAAAGCTCTGTGCAGAGCGGCGATTTGAGGTATCTTGCTGAGACCTCAATGGCGATCCATGTGGGCATTATCGGCGGCGGAAATATTTCAGAGACGCACGCGCGCGCCGCACAGGCGATTCCTGGTGTCGCGATCGCCGCCGTTTTCGGAACGAATGCTGAAAAAGTCAAACGCATGGCGGCAGAGTTTGGCGCTGATGCTTACTCCGACTTCGAAAAATTCTTGACTCACAAACCGATGGATTTTGTCGCGATCGGCAGCCCTTCGGGCTTGCACGCAGAGCAGGGAATTGCCGCAGCTGGCCGCGGATTGCATGTCCTTACGGAAAAACCACTCGATGTCAGCACGCGCGCAGCTGACGCTTTAATCGCTGCGGCAGCCGAAAGCAAAATCAAATTGGGCGTATTTTTCCAGGATCGTTTCAAAGCAGATCTCATTCGAATCAAAAAATGGATGGACGCAGGGATTTTGGGAAAGCCGATTTTGGCGGATGCGCGCGTGAAATGGTTTCGGCCGGCGGAATATTACGGAAATTCGAAATGGCGCGGCACCATTGGAATGGACGGCGGCGGAGCTTTAATCAATCAAGCGATTCACACGGTGGATCTCCTGCTTTGGTTGTTGGGCGACGTTGTGAGCGTGCAAGCGCAAAAGAAAACGGCGCTGCACAAAATCGAAGCGGAAGATACGCTGGTTGCATTGCTGGAATTCGCCAATGGAGCGACGGGGGTTTTCCAGGCTACCACTTCCGTGTATCCGGGATATCCGCGGCGCGTTGAGCTGAGCGGCCAAGAAGGAACAATAATTATCGAACATGACAGATTGGTCGCAGCGGAGCTGCGAAAGCATCCCGCGGATTTTCAGAGCCAGGGAGATGACAAGAATCCCAGCGCTTCTTCGCCAACGGTAAGCGATTTTCGAGGGCATCAAGCGGTGATGGAAGATTTCATTCAGGCTATTCAAAAGAATACGACACCGTGGTGTTCCGGAATTGAAGGAAGGCGAAGTCTGGCGCTTGTGGAGGCGTTGTATGAAGCTTGCGAGACCAGCCATCAAGTCGAAGTGGGGAGGGTACGCTAGACGTGCGAATTGAGATTTTTGACGACAAAATGCTGTTGAGCAAAGCAGCAGCGCAACATGCTATGCGGGTTCTACGGAAAGTGATTCACGAAAAGAGAAGTGCGCGCCTGATTGCCGCTACGGGCGCTTCGCAGTTTGAGTTTTTGGATGCGCTAACGGCGGCTCCAGACATAGATTGGGCGCGCGTGGAAATGTTTCATTTGGACGAATACGTGGGCTTGCCTATAACACATCCGGCTAGTTTTCGAAAATACCTAACAGAGCGGCTGATCAGCAAAACGAAAATTGCGAAATATCATTTTCTTGATGGAGAAAAAGATCCGAGCGAGGTTGCTCTGCGCGTCGGGGCTGAATTGAGTTCGGCGCCGATTGACGTAGCGTTTGTGGGAATTGGAGAAAACGGGCACCTGGCGTTCAACGATCCTCCCGCGGATTTTCGTACGGAAGCGCCCTATATCATCGTCGAGTTGGATGAGCCGTGCAGGAAACAGCAAGTAAATGAAGGATGGTTTGCCTCGATTGCCGACGTTCCGGCGCGGGCGATTTCCATGAGCGTGCGGCAAATCATGAAGTCGAAAGAAATCATCGCCGCCGTGCCGGATGGGCGAAAGGCACAAGCAGTGAAGGCTTGCATGGAAGGCGAAATTAGTCCGATGGCTCCCGCGTCCATTTTGCGGCAGCATGCAAACGCGACGATTTATCTGGACAAGAATTCGGCGTCGCTGCTCAGCGCGGCAGTGGCCAAGGGACGTTAGGCGCATCCCAACCAAATGACATCGCCGCCATCAGCCACTAGCCGAAGTCCAATTCGAAATTTACGTTGGTGGATTGGCGGATTGTTATTTGCTTCGACGGTCATCAACTACATTGACCGCCAAACGCTTTCGAATCTTGCGCCATACCTCAAGCAGGACTTTCACTGGACAAATACCGATTACGCCAAGATTTTGATTTGTTTTCGCGTGGCCTATGCGCTGGGCCAAGCGGTCTGCGGAAGAGTGATCGATCGCGTCGGTACGAAGCGCGGGCTTAGCATTTCCGTATTGTGGTATTCCTTGGTTTCTATTTGTACATCGCTCGCAGGTGGCCTTTACAGTTTTGCGACCTTTCGATTCCTGCTGGGGGCAGGAGAATCTGCCAACTGGCCGGGCGCGACAAAGGCTGTTTCGGAATGGTTTCGCAAGAGCGAGCGAGGATTGGCCGCGGCCCTTTTTGATAGTGGATCGTCCATAGGTGGTGCTGTTGCTCCGTTCATTGTTCTGCCGATCTATTTTCGATGGGGATGGAAGCCGGCGTTTGTGCTGCCGGGGCTTCTCGGTTTTTTGTGGCTAATCGTTTGGCGGAAGATGTATTTCCAACCGAAGGATCACCCCAGGATTAGCCCTGAAGAAAGAGAATTAATTGCCACGGATACGGTTGATTTGCAAAGACCGTCGGATCAGCTACGCCAGCGCTGGCGAGATTTGCTGAAGCTGCCACAGACGTGGGGCACAATCATTTCCAAAGCCTTGACGGATCCTGTGTGGTTTTTCATCACGGATTGGTTCCCCATTTATCTGCTGACCAAACGAATCTCACGCCAGAGCGAGCTTGTCGCTGTATGGATTCCGTTTATCGCCGCCGACCTCGGGAACTTTTTTGGCGGTGTGGTGTCTGGATTGCTGATAAAGCGCGGGTGGTCCGTGGGAGCCGCGCGGAAAGCAATGGTAGTTTTTGGTGGGATTGGCGTGATGTTACTTATTCCGACGACTGGCACAGTGAATCTTGTGCTCATCACGGTTCTGTTCGCGTTGGCGACATTTTGTTATGCGGCTTTTTCAACCATCGCCAACGTCTTGCCTTCGGACCTTTTTCATGCGGATTCGGTAGCTTCGGTGAGCGGGATGAGTGGGATGGGAGCTGGCATCGGAACCATCGTATCGTCCGCCCTTGTAGGGTATTTCTCCGACGCAAATCAGGCTATGGCCACACACTCCTTCGACAAGATTATCTTTGTGGCTGGTCTAGTACCGTTCGTGGGCATGCTTCTGGTTTTGTTGCTGGTCCGCAATACGCATGCGACCCGGCAGGGTCTGGTACGTCCAATATAGTTGGCAGTGGATTAGTTGGGGCCTTTTATAGATGATTATGTTGCGAGGAAGGGAAGGGCTGCGACTGAAAACGCCAAAAGAGGGGGGGCTGAGCGAATGGACTTTCTGAACCGCGCAGAACAACCATTCGCCCGGATGCGAATTCCAATTGACCGATAGGCGGTACCTCTCTGCGGCGTCGGGGCGTGCGAGTGGGCCTATGAACCTGAAATCATTGCTCGGCCAGAGGCGCAAAACCCTCCTTCTTTCCGGTATGGGCCTTTTGATCCTGGCCGTAGTCCTGTTTTCCGCGGCTCATTTTAGAAAAGCACAAGCTTCGCCAACGTCGGCAGAATCGGTCTTTCAAGTGCAGCGGAAGCCTTTTTCGAGAAGACTCCGTCTGAACGGAACCACCATTGCTGCGCACTCCTTTGCCGTGCTCGCTCCAAGGCTGGAGGGAGCGCAAGTGGGTTCCATGATTGTCACCAGGCTTGCGCCCGCGGGGTCGCAGGTGAAGACCGGCGACTTGCTCGTGGAGTTCGATCCTCAGGCGCAAATGAAGGATTACCTCGACAAGAAAAGCACGTACGACAACCTGGTGGGTCAAGTGGCACAAAAGCAGGCCGACGAAGCGATCGCGCGGGCCAAAGACGACACGGCGCTGAAGCAAGCGGAAGACGAACTAAAGCGGGCGCAACTGGAGTTGCAACGAAACGAAATTGTTTCCCGCATTGATGTGGAGAAGAATCAGGAAGCTGCGGAAGAAGCGGAAGCTACGCTCAAGCAACTGAGGGAAACCTATCAATTGAAGCGGGCTGCAGCCGCAGCCAACATCCGGATCCAGGAGATTCAGAGAGACCGCGCCCAGGAGGCGATGCGCTACGCACAAAGCAATGCCGCCAAAATGACCGTACATTCGCCGATGAACGGTGTAGTTGTCCACAACACAATCTGGCTGGGCGGACGAATGGGTACGGTACAAACGGGAGATCAAGTGCGGCCCGGCGTGCCTTTCATGGCGGTAGTGGATCCATCGCAAATGGAAGTGCGGGTTGAGATGAACCAGGTGGATATCCTGCGTGTGCATCCCGGCCAGCTCGCGAAGATGCATCTGGATGCATATCCCGGGATTGAACTCGCCGCCACTTTGGAGGACCTCTCTCCATTGGGGCATCCCGGACAATTCGCGGAAGTGGTGCGAACGTTTGCGGCACGTTTTTCGATTCAAGGCTCGGATCCAAGACTTCTGCCCGATCTTTCCGCGGCGCTAGATCTGGATCTTAGCTCTGAGGAAAGAGTTCTTATCGTTCCTCGCCAGTGCATAAAGTTCGAGTCGGGCAATTCGTACGTTTGGATCAAAACGCCCGGTTCCTTTGAGAAACGCCAGGTGAAGACGGGTTCCAGCAACGATTCCGAAGTAGTGGTCCTCTCCGGC
>Ga0066388_100001070_pt1 | contig 14760 bp, 15 predicted proteins | sample PanSoiMetaGPlot6_FD_64539 | JGI IMG/M metagenome (GOLD analysis project Ga0066388, IMG submission 64539) | Tropical forest soil microbial communities from Panama analyzed to predict greenhouse gas emissions - Panama Soil - Plot 6 (Hybrid Assembly) | ecosystem: Environmental > Terrestrial >... | reverse complement strand
CCGCGCTGAATCCGAACAGCCGCCGCACCAGCAGCTCGAAGGCCAGCACCGGCAGAACGAACGTCCGGAGCAGCCGCAGCGGCGCGGCCAGCGGGTGATGGCGGCGCTCCAGCCGGTCGATCATCTCGCCGAGCACGATGACCAACAGCGGAAAACCGACAATCAGGCTGACGCCCCAGGCGACGAGCGAGCCGCTGATGTTCGGCGACATGCTGGTCACACGCCTGCGCGCGCCGACGACTCCGCACGCTTCTGCGAGCCAGGACCGGACCTGATGGCCCAGGTCCGCGTCGGGATCAGGCTGTCGAGCGCGACGTCGTTCCGCTCGTCGAACTCGAACGCCTCGCCGAGCCGCGCGTGCACGCTTTCGGTCACGAGGATGGTGTTCGGCTCGGCTTCCTCGTGCATGCGGCTGGCGATGTTCACCGTCTCGCCCCAGAGGTCGTAGATGAACTTTTTCGCGCCGACGATCCCCGCCTTGACGGTCCCTGAGTTGATCCCGATCTGCAGGCCGAGCGCGGTGCCGTTCCGCTGGTTGAACTGCCGGAGAATGCCCTGCATCTCCTCGGCGAATTCCACCGCGCGCCGCGCATGATCGAGCCGCGAGACCGAGAGGCCGCAGACCGACATGTACTTCTCGCCCATGGTCTTCACCTTCTCGACGCCGTGCCGATCGGCTGCCTCGTCGAACGAGTCGACGAGCTCGTTCAGCATCGCCGCGGTCTCCTCGGCCGGCCGGGCTTCGGCGAGCGCCGCGAACCCCACCAGGCTGGCGAAGAGAACCGTGACCTGCTGAATGTTGTCGGCAATCCGCTCCTCGCCGCCCTTCAGCCGCCGCACCACCGGCCCGGGCAGGATGTTCAGCAGCAGCGCCTCGTTCTCCCGGTTCTTCTGCTCGATGACCTCGGTCTGCCGGCGGATCCCCTTGACCATCTCGTTGAACGTTTCGGCGAGCTCACCGAGCTCGTCCCGTGTGTTCAGCGACACGACCACGTCGTTGTGACCTTCGCCGACCTGCCTGGCGCCGGCGATGAGCGTGTAGATCGGGCGGACGAACGCGTGGGCCAGGGAGAGCGCGATCAGCGTAATCGCGAACACGAGCACGACCGTCGACAGCAGGACGCGCCGCTCGAACGCCCGGACCGGCGCGTTCGCCTCAGAGAGATCCATTTCCGACAGGATGATCCAGTCGAGCCCGTCGATGTGGAGCGGCGCGTACGAGCTCAGCACCGGGATGCCGCGGTAGTCGGCGATGATGCGTGTCCCTTCCTTGCCGTCGAGCGCGCTGCGCACACCGTCGGTGTTGACGTCCTGCAGCAGGATCGACGTTCCGATGCGCGCGATCTGTTCGACGCGGCGCGCCGGAACGCCGCGCGCGCGCAGCGCCTCGAGGTACCCCTTCGGGTCTTCCACCAGGAACCGCGAGACCGAGCGCATCGACGAATCCGGACCGACCAGGTAGGTTTCGCCGGTGTCGCCGAGTCCTTCCTGCTTCCAGCCGCGCTTGCCCGTCATGACGTCGTTGATCTCGTCGACCGGCAGCTGCAGGGCGAGGACGCCGATCGCTTTCTTGCCGTCGTAGACCGGCGTCGCGATGAACGCGGCCGGCTCCGCGTACGAAGGACGGTAGGCCCTGAAGTCGGCGAAGTGGACCGACCCGCGATCCGGTTCCTCGCGGACGGTCTTGAAGAGCCGCGCCAGATTGCTCTCGCGGTATGGGCCGTCTTCGAGGCTGGTGGCGAAGTCGGTCTCTTTCTGGACCGTATACACGACGTCGCCGGTGTCGAGATCGACGAGGAACAGATCGTAGTAGCGGAAGCGCTCGACCACTCCGCGCAGGATGCCGTTGTACCGTTCGTGAACCGCGGCATAGTGGCTGTCGTCGGCGGCGCGATCCATCAGCCGCTTCTCGCCGACCTTGTGCGGATTCGCGGCGACGTACTGATACTGCAGGTAGCGCCCCGCGATCGACCCCGGCGCGAACGACTCCGCCGCCGGCGCGCCCTCGACATTCGGCGCCAGCCGCGGCAGGAATTCGCGCCGGTAGTAGGCATCGAGCTTCTCGTCCCACGTCGTCGGGATCGGCCGGTTCGACAGCTCGTGGAACGCGGCGCGGAACTCGGTCATCGCGCGGACGATCATCTCGTCCTCGCCGAGCGTCTCGAGATGGCGCCGGATGGTCGTGAAGTACGAGCGGATCTGGTCGCCCTTCGAGGCGCGCACGCTCGTCAGGTGGTCGAAGATCGACCGCGTCAGCGCGGCTTTGCCGCTGTCGTAGCCGATGTAGCCGACGACCACGATCGAGCACAGGCTCGTCGACAGCAGCATCAGAATCAGCTTCGACTTGATGCTCAGACGGCTCGACAAGGACATGGCGGTCGTGGTCACCGGATTCTAGCGCGCCCCGCCCGCCCTTCGCGCCTGGGGTTTCACACTTCAGGCGTCACGTCCCGCCGCAGGCTCGAACCGTTCGGCGGCGCCGGTCAGCACCTGCCAGCGTTCCGGCAAGAGAAGTCGCTCGGAGCCGCGCGCCGGCCCACCGCCAACGCGCTGACAGAGCCGGTCCGGCGTGCGCCTTTGCGCTGATCGCGACCCTCCTCGCCATCTGCTGAAGGTCTCGACCGCTCTTTCAGAGATCGTGGTCGGGCCGCGTGCTGTTGTTCGTCGCGAAAACGAGCTCGAACACCGTAGGCTTGTTTCCTGCGGTGCGAGCCTACCATGATCGCGAACGCGTTCTTCATGCCGTCGCATGTGCCTTCGCCCACCCCGGTGTCAGAGGTGGCGGAGGCACTCGCTGATGGTGCGACATAAAGGAGGCTCGATTGGATCGATACGCGATGATCGCGCTCGGGGGAGCGGCGGGCGCAATCGCCCGCTATCAGGTGGCCGCGATGATTCAGGCACGCATCCCCGCAGGCTTTCCGTGGGGCACGTTCGTCGTCAACATCAGCGGCTGTTTGGTGATGGGCGTGGTGACGGTCCTGCTGACCGAGCGGCCGGTTGCCCAACCGAACTGGCGGTTTCTCATTCCGATCGGGTTCATTGGGGCGTATACGACATTCTCGACGTTCGAGCTCGAGACGTTTCGCGCCATCACCGAAGGCAGCTGGATGATCGGCGCGGCCAACGTGGTTGGGAGCGTGCTCGCCGGATACGTGGCCCTGTGGATCGGCGTCGTGCTGACGCGAAGCCTGTAGGAGAGACGCGATGCTGAAACCAGGACCGGCAAAGAAAGTGACGGTGTACGTCGGGGAGGACGTCCATCATCACGGCGAGCCGTTGTACCTTGCGGTGATCAACTACCTCTTCTATCACGGTGTGTCCGGTGCAACGGTGACCAAGGGCGTCGCAGGATTCGGCGCCGATCATCACCTGCACACCGCGCGCATTCTCGAGATCAGCGAGAACTTGCCGATCAAGATCGAGTTCGTCGAACAGCCGGAGACGCTGGACGGGCTCTTGCCGAAGCTGCTCGACATGGTCGGCGAAGGCCTCGTAGAAATCCAGGACACCACGATTCTGAAGGCGGCGACGGCGAAGGCACGAGAACCGGTGCTCCCCCACGTTGCGCTACAGGGCAAGGCGAAGCTGATGCGCATCTTCATCGGCGAGGACGACAAATGGCGCGACAAGAACTTGTTTGACGCCATTGTGGAAAGCCTCCGCGCGAATGACATTGCCGGCGCGACGGTCTACCGCGGCATCTGCGGCTATGGCGCGCATCGCCGCTTTCATAAGGAGAAGCGCCTGAGCCTCTCGCGTGATCTGCCGATCATGCTGTCGGTGATCGATGAAGAAGCCAAGATCCGCACCTACCTTCCCGTCCTGGAGCAGCTGGTTCAGGAAGGCCTTGTCGTCCTGTCGGATGTCGACGTCATCAAGTACACGCATCGCCTCGAAGCGAACGTCGAATCGAAGGAGCGATCGTGATGCGACTAAGCGGCTCCGCGAAGATGATCCGCATTCATTTCGGCGAAGACGACCGCTGGCAGGGCAAGCCGCTCTACGAAGCCATCGTCGAAGAGGCGCGTCGGCAGGATCTCGCCGGCGCGACCGTTTACCGCGGCATCGAAGGCTACGGCGCGAGCAGCAGAATCCATCGGAGGCACCTGCTGACGTCCTCGGATCTGCCGGTGATGGTCTGCATCGTCGACGAGGAGCAGAAGATTCAGCGCTTTCTGCCGACGCTGGAACGGATGGTGAACGAGGGGCTGATCGCGATCTCCGACGTCGAGGTCATTCGTTATACGCATCGCGAAGCGGAGGCACCACGGGCGTGAGGCCATGGATCCTGGAAACCCGGGTCAACATCGTCAGTTAACCACACACGTCGAGAAACTAGGCTGAAGGTCAGGCAAAGAGGGCGAACGTGGCTCGTCAATGTTGTGCTGCGCGCTCGTGAGATGCCACGTCGTCTCGTCGACCATGTTTACGGGCGCCTGGTGCGAGGTTACCCAATCTGAGGAGCCGACCAGGCGCGGGCTGACTCCGGGAGCGAGACGATGTTGCTGCCGACGAACGGCCAGTGCCAGATTGGCCGGCCACGCCTGGCTTCTGTCCGTGACCGTCGGATTGCGGCGTGTCGCCTCGTTCACGGCCGCTCTTGCGCGACGTCGACCCACGCGGCGTCGACGAGTCGCGCCAAGCGATCAGGCGCGATGCGAAGAGCGGCGTTGGTCGCGCCAGCAGCGGGCAACACGACATCAAACTTCTTCAGCGTCACGTCGACGAAGACTCTCAGTGCACGCGGCAGTCCGAACGGGCACACGCCGCCGACCGGATGGCTCGTCCACTCAGCGACCTCATCTCCGTTGAGCATCTTGGCCTTGGTCTTGAACTGGGCCTTGAACTTCTGATTGTCGATCTTCGCGTCTCCGCCCAGCACCACCAGGACGACGTCATCTTTCAGCCACAGGGACAATGTTTTCGCAATCTGCCCTGGCTGAACGCCGTGGGCTTCTGCGGCCTCTGCGACCGTCGCCGTGCTCGTGGATTTCTCCACAATCTCAAGATCAGGTGCATGCTCGGCGAGAAAGGCTCGGACGGATTGGAGACTCATACAGTGATGGTTGAGTGTGCCGAGCGCGTCGAACAGGTGTTCGATCCGTATCAGTCCTTTCGACGGACAGGACAACATGGCACAGGGCTGGGACTGTACATCAGCTTAGGTATCGTACAGCACCATGGTGGGCGGCTTGGAACGGGACGCCGCCGTGGGACAGGCGGACGTCGCGGGCGCTCGACGCGTTCACGACGCGCCAGCGCTCAATCTGCCCGGCCGCGATCGCGAGCTCGGGTTCCTATCTGCCGTTGATCAGGCGCACGTTGCCTTCGCGGCCGTTGTGGCGATCCATAAGGCCGCCGAACTTCGCGATCACCGTCGGCTCGGGCAGCCGGTTCGTGAATTCAATCTCCAGGCGGACGCCCTGCTTCGCTTCCAGCGTCCCACAGATACAAGTCTGGCGTGCCGATCCAGCGCGAGGAGGCCGGGACGCTGTCGGTAGCAGGTTTATTCAACGACATCAGCCGCTACGTTCAATCGTCGCACGGGTGCCGATCGCTATCGTCGAAGAGAATCGCGGCAACCGCCGCCGCGGCTGACGTTCTCAGGAGCGATGCGATGAAGAGCTCAACCGTCGACCTCGTCGTAACCGGCGACGAGCGAGCCGCCGTAACCGCGGCGGTGGACGCTGTGCGAGGCGGCCAACGTGTGCTCGTCGTGTTGCGAGCTGACAACGCGCGAGTGGTGCGACGTCTTCGACGCCTCTGCCGAGGCGCGAACGGCCGGCTGACGGTGATGACGAACGGCGAAGTCGTCTGCGTAGACGGAGTCGATGCGGTGGAGGCAGTCGTCGTCCGTCGCGCGCGGACGGGACGCCTTTGCGCGGTGAACGCGCGCGCGTTCCTGTCGCGCAAACGCTCGACGGCACGTGCCGGACGATGATTGGTCAGCGACTTTGGGTGCCCTCGGCCTCGAGCATGCGCTGGCTTCTCGCGCTTTCTGCCCGGCTATAATCGCGGCACCCATGGGTCTCACCGCCGGATCACGCGTAGGTGCCTACGAGATCACCGGTGCAATAGGTGCCGGCGGCATGGGCGAGGTGTATCGCGCGAAAGACTCCCGCTTGAAGCGGGAGGTCGCGCTCAAGGTTCTGCGCTCGTCGGTGGCACAGGATGGCGACCGACTGGCGCGGTTTCAACGAGAAGCCGAAGTCCTCGCCTCTCTCAATCACCCTCACATCGCGCAGATCTACGGCATCGAGGAAGCCGGCGGCGCGACGACGCTGGTGATGGAGCTGGTCGAGGGCCAGGACCTCGCGGAGCGAATCGCCCGCGGCCCGATTCCCGTCGACGAAGCGCTGACGATCGCGGCGCAGGTCGCCGATGCCCTCGAAGCGGCGCACGAGCGCGGGATCGTACACCGCGACCTGAAACCGGCCAACATCAGGGTGCGGCCTGACGGAACCGTCAAGGTTCTCGACTTCGGTCTCGCCAGAGGGGCGCCGGAACCGGGTATCGCCGCGAACGACCTCACGAATTCTCCGACGCCGATGTCGCCGACGATGACCGCCGCGGGCGTCATTCTCGGCACCGCCGCCTACATGAGCCCCGAGCAGGCGCGCGGGAAGCCGGTCGACCGGCGAGCCGACGTCTGGGCGTTCGGCGCCGTGCTCTTCGAGATGCTGACCGGCATGCGCCCGTTTGGCGGAGAAGATGTGACCGACACGATCGCGTCGGTCCTGCGCACCGATCCGGACTGGGAGTCGCTGCCCGCAGATGTCCCCGACGTCGTGCGGATGTTGATCCGCCGATGCCTCGAGAAGGATCCGCGGCGCCGGCCATCGCATCTGTCGGTCGCGACGTTCCTGCTGGCCACCGGCGCCGACGCAGCGACGAGCACGATACGATCTATCGCTCCGGTCACGAACCCGCGCAGCCGGCAACCGCTCATCGCCGTCGCGGCGACGACCTTGCTCTTGGGCGCCGCGGTCGCAAGCGCCGTCACATGGGGTGTGGCCGCTGCTCGGCGCCCTGCAGTAGCGCTGGCGCCGATCCGCTTCACCATCACGGTCGAAACCGGCGGTGAGACGTGGCGCAACCTGACCGATCGGCCGTTCGTCATCTCGCCCGATGGCCGCGCCGTCGTGTATCGCGCGATGGTAGGCGGCGTTCCGCGGATGTTCATCCGCCGCCTGGACACGCTCGAACCGCGCCAGCTCGTCGAGTCGCTGCTGGTACGCACGCCGTTCTTCTCACCCGACAGTCAATGGGTCGGGTTCTTCGACGGTCCCGCGCTTCGGAAGGTGCCCGCGTCAGGCGGCCCGCCGGTGACGATCTGCCAGACCATCGGCGGCGGCTTTGGCGCAAGTTGGGGCGACGACGACTCGATCGTGTTTGCCGCCGCGCCGATCAGAAAGGGCGCCACCGGTTACCCGGGGCTCATGAGCGTGCCCGCGTCGGGCGGCGAGCCGAAAGCGCTCACCACCTTCGATCCGGAACGCGGTGAAGGCAGGCATGCCTTCCCGTTCGTGCTGCCGCGGAGCCGCGGCGTGCTGTTCGGCGCAGCAACCACCGGGCGAGACTCATCAATCGCGGGACGGCTGATGGTGCTGGATCGCACCTCGGGAGAACGGCGTGAAATCTCCCGGTCCGCGGGCGCCGCCGAATATGTGGACGGACACGTCATCTTCTCGGATCTACAGGGACGTCTCGAATCGATGCCGTTCGATCTGTCCACCTTGAAACCGTCGGGGCCGGCGACGCCGCTCGCCGATCGCGTGCACGTGCCAACCGTCGGCCAGCCGATGTTCTCGACGGCCGGTTCCGGAGCGCTCGCCTTTCTTGCCCCGCTCGAGGGCGCGCACGCGGATGTTCTTCGCACGCTCGTCTGGGTGACGAGGCAAGGACGGGAAGAACCGATCGCCGCGCCGTCGCGTGCCTTTGCGTCGGCGCGCCTCTCGCCCGACGCGACGCGCATCGCCCTCGACATCCGCGACGAAGAGAACGATATCTGGATCTGGTCGATCGACCGCGGCGTGTTGTCGCGGCTGACCAGCGGACCGACGCTCGATATGGCGCCGATCTGGACGCCCGACGGTCGGCGCATCATCTGGTCGTCGACTCGCGACAACAATAACCCCACGTTGTATGTGCAGGCGGCGGACGGCACGGGATCGCCCGATCGACTGGCGAGCGGCGGCATCGCCTTTCCCGGCTCGGTCACGCCCGACGGACGGACCGTGCTCGCCTTCAACGGGAGTTTCATTCTGCAACGGCCGCTTGCCGGCGAAGGGCCCGCTGAACGGCTCCTCGGTCCGTCGCAAACCAGCTTGACGCCGGAAGTGTCGCCCGATGGTCGATGGCTGGCCTACCAATCCAACGAGTCAGGCCAGCCGGAAGTGTACGTGCGACCGTATCCGAAAATCGACGACGGCCGCTGGCAGATCTCAACTGACCGTGGGACTCGACCTGCCTGGAGCCGAAACGGGCGCGAACTGTTTTTCCTCGACGGGACGGATCGCCTGTCCGTCGCGCCGATCGCGGTCAACGGGAGCACGCTGATTCCCGGCGCTCCGCGACAACTGCTCGAGAAGGCGTACTACCCCGGTTTCACGTCGCGCGGTTCGAACTTACGTGGCTACGACGTGTCTCCGGATGGGCAGCGATTCCTGATGATCAAGAGCACCGAAGGCGCCTCGGGCTCACAGTCGGTGATGACGATCGTCGTCAACTGGCCGCCCACCTCCTGACTGTGCGTATAGGGGCGAAACCGACCTGCCCTCAGGCCGTTGTTGGCGGCGGTCGTTCACAGCGTTGGTGCCTCGACTCCCGCTGAGCAGTGAGGCGCCGCGTCCCTCGCCGGCAGCCATGTCACATTGCGAAGCCCTGTCCCGTCCCATCATTGGAGACGAGGGATTATGAAACGAAGCTTCGCTGTTATTCTCGCCGTCGTCGCTGCAGGCGCCGTGTTCGCCGGGCTTGTGTCTGGCGTGCTGGCGGCCGCGCACCTTTCCGAGCCAGCCGCCACGACGGTGTACGGCCTGACCCCACGCCGACTCTGGGCGACCACGGTCGTCGTGGTGACACTCGTCGGCGTGGGCATCGGTGCGCTGGCTCTGGCCCGCCCCGGCAGCCGCTTCGGCACCGCGTCCGGGCCACTCGGGGCGATCCTGGCGCTGGTAGTGGGCGGCATCGGCGCAATCAACGGCGTGCTGAATCTGGCCATCGCGAGCGGTGGTCCCGGTACCGGCAACGGAGTCGTCGGTGGAGCAGCGGCGTTCGTGTTGGGACTGATCGCCGTCGCCATCGGCGGGCTGGCTCTGGCCCGCAGCCGTCGCACCGCCCTAGAGCCGGGGCGAATGACGTGAGCTCTACTAGGTCGATGTCGAACCCGCCGCGAGCTTCGAGCCGTACCGCCGCCGCCTGCGCGGTCTCGCGTACCGGATGCTCGGCTCCATGGCGGACGCCGAAGACGCGGTGCAGGAGACGTACTTGCGCTGGCACGGAGCCGACCGCGATAAGGTGGCGGACCCGAGAGCGTTTCTCACGACAACGACGGCGCGGATTTGTCTCGACATGCTGACCTCGGCGCGCGCCCGGCGCGAGGAGTACGTCGGTCCCTGGCTGCCGGGGCCGGGATCATGTGGTCGAATGTACGAGAACGGGAGTGCCTATCGATGAGTTCAATCCTGCCGGACGAGCCGCATTCTGAATCACCTCATCCGACACAGGCGTTGATCGCAGGCTTTTGGGGTGTGCGATATCAAGTCACGGATGTTCAGCGAGCCATTACGTTTTATACGCACACGCTCGGTTTCGAGCTGGACATGCAGAGCCTGCCCGCTTTCGGCCAGGTTTCAATCGACGGCCTCAAACTAATCTTGAGCGGTCCTGGGGCGTCCGGGTCGCGATCGATGCCGGACGGCCGCCAACAGGAGCCCGGCGGATGGAACCGAGTGGTTCTTCAGGTGCAGGATTTGGCCGCGCTCAGTGCTCACCTGAAAGAGTCTGGTCTCCGCCTTCGAAATGAAATGGAGGTCGGCCCGGGCGGCAAACAGATACAACTTGAAGATCCGGACGGCAACCCGATCGAGCTGTTCGAGCCGGCTCGCCGCTGAGGAGTGACAAGCACGTGGAGAGGCACTGGAACGACAGCTACGCGTCGGGAGAACCTTTGCCGTGGGATACCGGCACGCCCGATCCGATGCTGGTCGAGATGATCGAGTCGCGCGCGATCGCACCGGGACGCACGCTGGAGGTCGGCTGCGGCACCGGCACCAACGCACTCTACCTCGCACAGCACGGCTTCGAGGTGGTCGGCGTTGACATCTCGGCGCTCGCCGTCGAGAACGCGCGCGCCAGGGCGCATGGGCTCTGCCGCTTCGAGACTGTCGATTTCCTGAACGAGACGCCGCCCGGTGGGCCGTTCCACGTCGTGTTCGACCGCGGCTGCTTTCACACGTTCGATGAAGATCACGATCGCGCGCGGTTCGCGCAGAACGTGGCGGCCGGTCTCGTCGACGGCGGCGTGTGGCTGAGCCTCATCGGCAGCACTGAAGGGCCGCCGCGCGATGCCGGCCCGCCACGGCGGAACGCGCGTGACGTCATGAACGCGATCGAGCCGTCCTTGGAGATCCTGCAGTTCCGCTCGGGCGAGTTCGGCGTCTGTGGGGAGCAGCTGAAGGCCTGGCTATGCCTGTCGCGCAAACGCACGATTCGCCCGCAGCCGTCGAGTCGTCGCTAATCGACCGGCGGCCAACCGTCAGCGTTTTCTTCGGAGCGGTCAAAACCGCAGTTCTGACCACGATCGATCGCGCCGCTCCGACCTGGTCGCGGCTGGTCAGCGACGCGGCCGCCGCACAACCTGGACGGCGCGTGGTCCGCTCACATCGTCTTCGAGGAGGTCGAATCCGACGGCGTCGCCAACCGCGAAGTCATTGAACGAGGTGCCCTGGCGCACGTCGCTCCGGTGGAAGAAGACGTCCCGGTCGTTCGCCAACCGAATGAATCCGTGGCCCTGGCCGATCAACAGCGTCACGATTCGGCCCGTGCTCGGGATGCCTCGCCGTTCCGGCGGCCGGGCCCCTGCGATCTTGTGAGCAGGCGCCGTCTTACCGACGACGCCTCGTGTGCGCTCGCGCACGGCTACCAGCGCGGTTCCCGTCGACGATGCGACTGGCCACCACCGAAACCGCCACCGCTGCGCGCCGCCTTTGGACGGGCCTCGTTTACCGTGAGGTTTCGCCCGCCCACCTGCGTGCCATTGAGCGCGGTGATCGCGTTCTGCGCCTCCTCATCGGTGCTCATTTCGACGAAAGCAAATCCGCGCGCGCGGCCGGTGGCCTGATCGCGCATGACGTTCACCGATTCCACTGACCCGGCCCCGGCGAACAGGTCGTGCAACTCGGTTTCACCGACTTCGTACGGGAGATTTCCGACATACAACTTCCGACCCATGGCCATGAACTCCTCTGTCGCGATTGCGACGTTCCGAACATCGAACGATGTCGGTGGATGTCGTCTCGTAGCTAGGCTGAACTTCAGGAGGAGCGAGTCAGGAGTGGCTCGATACGCCGGAGGCCGGCACAGTACGCGGCAAGATCCGAGCGGTGACGATAACACGGATGCGAACGCTCGTGATATGATCCTCCAGTCGGATTTTCCCACGCGCTCTGCCATCTGTAGGCGTAACGAGCCGCTCCCGGCCCGCTCCTCCTCACATCCAGCTTAGCTACGAGACGAATCCGTTCCGGAGCCGCGCTCCGACGCGCTGTTCACGCCGTGGTGGCGCGAACGCATCGCATGCTCGCCCTGCAGCGCCGCTGGGAATCGCAGTCGGGGTCACGAAGGATCGTGTCAATGTCGTTCTCGAAACTGGGGTTGACCCCCTCGCTCTGTCTCCCATTGGCGCGCCTTGGCTATGAGCAGCCCACGCCAATTCAAGTCCGAGCCATTCCCGTTGTCCTGACGGGAGCCGATCTCCTCGCCCGTGCTCAAACCGGTACGGGCAAGACCGCTGCCTTCGGTCTGCCCATGATCGAACGAATCGTGGCACGGCGCGATCGCCGCAGGCCCCGACTCCCGCGAGCACTCGTCCTCGTGCCGACGCGAGAACTCGCGGCGCAGGTTCATCGGTCGCTCGCCACCTACGCTGCGCCGGCGCAACTCCGTGTGACCGCGATCTTCGGCGGTGTGGGCATGGGGCCGCAGATCCAGTCATTGACGCATGGCGCCGACATTGTCGTCGCCACGCCCGGCCGGCTGATCGACCATCTGCAGCGGCGCACGATCGATCTCTCCGCGATTGAAATCCTCACGCTGGACGAAGCCGACCGAATGCTGGACCTGGGCTTTCTACCCGCGCTGCGGCGGGTCATCGCGTCACTCCCGCGCTCGCGTCAGACTTTGCTCTTTTCGGCGACGCTGTCCGACGCCGTCGTCGGGCTGGCAGCCGAATTCACGCGCGACGCCGCCCGCGTGGACGTCTCGGATGGGCAGGCCATCGCCCCGACCGTGACGCACCACCTGCATTCAGTCGCGATCGATCAAAAGCGCGCGCTGCTCACGCACGTGCTGACCCAGGAGGGCGCGAGTCAAACGCTCGTCTTCTGCAGGACCAAGCGCGGCTCGGATCGCGTCGGTGAGCACCTCGAGCGCGCCGGAATCAAGACCGCCGTCATTCACGGCAATAAGAGCCAGGGAGCACGAACGCGGGCCCTTGGTGATTTCAAGGCCGGCCGCGTCACTGTTCTGGTGGCCACCGACATCGCGGCGCGCGGACTGGACATCGCCCAGCTGCCCCTGGTGATCAACTACGACTTGCCGCTCGTGGCCGAAGATTACATTCATCGCGTCGGTCGCACGGGGCGGGCGGGACGCAGCGGGCGCGCCGTATCACTCGTGTCGGCCTCTGATTCGCGGCTGCTGCACGACATTCAGCGGTTGTTGCCGGCGCCGCTCGAGCAAGTGGCGGTTCAGGGATTCCATGCAGCGCACGCTGAACCGTCGGGGCCCAGGCCGGGTCGGACACGCAGTTATTCACGCGAAAGCGGATTCCTCAGGTCCCACCGAACCAAAGAGCGGAAGGCGCGACACAGCCGTTTTCACAAGAGTGAACCCGTCTTCCCTCGTTGACGAGGGTCGATTTCGGACGACAACCGAATCTGCGAACGTATACTGGCGGAGACCGCTTTCCTGAGCCCTGCGGCCATCTCGGCCTCCAGCCCTCATCGAAGCAGTTCCCTGGAGGTCACGTGAAAGACGCTCCCTCGAGTCTCTCTCGATCATCGACCAGCGACGTCACGCCGCCGGTGTGTCCCGGCTGCCATTCGACGGCCACGGTGACGAGTTCGGCGAGGCCGGACGCCGACAGCTACTGGAGATGCACAAAGTGCGGCGAGGTGTGGAACGTGGCGCGGTCGCAGGCAGATCGGTACGGCGCTCATCGATGGCGGTGACGGTCCGGCAGGAGGCGCCGTTGCCGCGTTCGCAGAAGGGGAAGGGCTAATTCGTTAAATGCCGGCCTTTGGTTGGACGATCGCCCATCCTTCCTTAATCAACAGTTCGGCTTCGCGCCGCGGAACGTCCAGCATGTCGCCTTCTCGATACATCGAGAGGTCGATACCGTCGAGATAATCTGCCAGCTTCCGGGTGAGGAGAACGCGCACTGTGCGTGCCCGTTCGTCGCGGCGGCGCTCCACCAGCCTACTCCGGGGTGTGTCGTTAAAGACCCTCACCGAGAAGGATTGTGCAAGGTCTTTGGACATTGTTTCCAAATCAGGGGTTCGATTGGCGTATCGGAAGCAATTCACAGTCCACAGCGACTAGAAATGCTACGGTTGTTGAAGTCTCAACAGTTGACGTCGACAAGGATGCGCTTTGTCACGTCCCACCTCACGCATACAGCCAGCGCGCCAGGTCGAAGTTGTGCTCGAAGTACGCGGCGGCAGGCGCCCCGGCCGCGTTGAAGACGAACAACGGGACGTCGAGCTCGCTCGGCGATCCGTGGCTGCGGTACTCCGGCGGCAGCGTCTCCATCTCCTGGTCGAGATCGCCGAAGACCGTGTCGCGATCGCCGAACACGGCGAGATCGCCGATGCGATCGGCCATGAGGTGATACCGCTTCGCGGCGTCCGCCCGACTCAGCACCTCGGCCACGCCGGTCAGCCTGGAGAGCACGACGGCTGCGCGGTCGGCGTCCCCTGGACGATTCAGGTACACCCAGCTCGTGCCGCCGAATCCTTGATGATGCTGGAGGTATCGATCGCGTTCGGCCGAAATCGCGATCCGCACCGGCACCGCGCGGCTGGCGCACGCCTTCGTGAGGTCCCAGCAGCGGCTCTTGTGGTGCATCCCGTGATCGGCGGTCAACAGAAACGCCGCATCCGGGGCGGCCGCCACCGCCTCTGCGAACAGTGCGTCCAGGCGCGCCAGATGCGCTTTCGACTCCGCCGTCTCCGGCGGCCAGGTGTGCATCGGGTAGTCGGTCGTGTGGACGTAGATGCAGCCGATGTCGCGGCGCCGCTGCAGAAGATCGATGGCGGCGCGAAGCAGCCAGTAATTGATCTCGCGGCTGTAAATCGGCGGCGCCGGCCCGAGCCGCGCGACCCATTCGGCGGACGGCGCCTCCGCCGTCAACACCACGTCTGCACCGCGCGGCAGCAGCGAGACCGTCTTCTTCTTGCTCGACAGCAGCGCCGACGCGACGCCGTGCCGTGCCGCCCGCTCGAACAACGTCGGCGCGCGCAGCAGCGCGGCGCT
>Ga0066388_100001069_pt1 | contig 14761 bp, 6 predicted proteins | sample PanSoiMetaGPlot6_FD_64539 | JGI IMG/M metagenome (GOLD analysis project Ga0066388, IMG submission 64539) | Tropical forest soil microbial communities from Panama analyzed to predict greenhouse gas emissions - Panama Soil - Plot 6 (Hybrid Assembly) | ecosystem: Environmental > Terrestrial > Soil... | reverse complement strand
GGGTACTCCATCAGCGCCCAGGGGGTTGACCGTGGATCTGACAGGGCACCCCTCTTCGGCTATGGCGCCTCGCCGTATCCTTACACCTTTAACGGCAAGCCCAACGATGATGTCGTGACGCAGCAGGCCGACTTGCTTCGCGAGGAAGTCTACCGGTCGAAAAGCGCCACGCGGCAACGGATCTTCGATGAGCGCATGTATTACGCCCGCAACACGCCGACCTACGAGCAGCTGCGTCAGAAGGCGCTGCAGTCGCGCTACTCTCAAGCACTCAACGGACCGCCGCTGAGCGCCGTCTGGTCGGGGGCGACGCTCAACGACCTCGTGAGCATGATCCGCGACTCGGAGACCGCGAGCGGCGGTCGTGGGCCGACGGTCGAAGTCGATCCGCAGGTTCTTGGGCGCATCAATTGGTCCGCCAATGGTGACACGACCGGGCTGGGCATGGTCCGCAATGGCGGCAAGAGCCTGACGTGGCCGGCGCTGCTGACGGGCAACGCCTACTCACGCGACCGGCAGCGGCTGACCGGCTTGGTCGATGAAGCGGTGCAAGTAGTCCGCGCGGCTTCCCCCAACGCGGGGAAAGTGATCGGCCAGGCCAGCGCCATGGTCAGCGAATTGCGCGACGAACTGCGGACCCAGGTCGCTGACCTCGATCCGCAGCAGTACCTCGAGGCTCAATCGTTCTTAAGGCGCCTGGGGGACTCTCTGACCGCCCTGCGGGAGCCGGCGGCCAATCGCGTCCTTCAGGCCAAGGTGCAGGCAGCGACTGTCGCGGACCTGGTCGATCAGATCAGTGCTATGGGACTGCGGATTGCAGCCGCGGCGCCGGGCGATGAGTCGGCCTACTCCTCGCTCTACAACGCGCTGAGCACCTACCAGCGTTCTCTGACACGACAGGGTGGCGACAAGAAGAAGGATGTGGCCTCAGCCAACCGGTTCGAATAATCCGTTAGAAACGCGGAACGGGGAGCGCGGAATGAAAGCCATTGTTCCGCGCTCCCCGTTCCACTTTGCGAAGTTCCGGCGGTGGGAGTTGAACCCACAACCTTCCCGGCTTCAGCGGGACGCTCTACCACCTGAGCCACACCGGAAGAAATCCGAAGCACGAAATCCGAAATCCCAAATCCAATGCTGGCGGTGGGAGTCGAACCCACTTCCCTCCGGTTAAAAGCCGGATGCTCGGCCGGTTGAGCTTCACCAGCGACTCTTCGCAGCCCCGGGGGCTGGATTCGAACCAGCGCCATTCAGGTTCAGAGCCTGACGTTCTGCCGCTGAACTACCCCGGAGTCAGACAGCTCGGGGAGAAGGAGTCGAACCTTCATAAGCAGGTTCAAAGCCTGCCGGCCTACCAGTTAGCCGATCCCCGAATTGTTCTTCTTCTGCGCACGCCGACGAGCTGCGGCGGTGGGGTTCGAACCCACGATGGGCGGTTTAACAGACCGCTGCCTTACCAGCTTGGCTACACCGCAGTAGGTCAATAACGCAACGAGGCCGGGCGTCCCGTGGGACGCCCGGCCTCGCTGTGAGAATCGGGTGTCACGGAGACGGAACGGTAGCGCTTGCGAAATTCGGTTTCCCGAATTCCGGTTGCTGCTGGAACAGAGGTTGGCTGACAAATCCAGTCATCGGCGTACTCGTAATATCACCTGTTAACTCATAGACGCAGGTCGGCCACGATGGTTCGCGAAAAAACTTGCTTCAATCGAACAGCGAGCGCTCGGCTGGGTTCCGGAACGCCGCGGCCGACAGCTCCGGGAATTCATCGGGAATACCCGCCTTCTTGCGCGCCATCTGGAAGAGCCGCGCAAAGACTTCAGCCCACTCCCCTTCGCCGCGCATGCGCACACCAAAGCGCGTATCGTTGCGCTTGCCGCCGCGGACCGAGCGAAGGCGCCTCATCACCTTCTCTTTGCGTGCCGGGAAGTGCTGGGTGAGCCACTGCTCGAAGATATCCGCCACCGCGCCGGGGAGCCGCAGCGTGACATAGCCGGCGCCGCGGGCCCCGGCCTCCGCGGCCGCGCACAGGATTGCCGGGATCTCATGATCGGTCAGTCCCGGAATGACCGGCGCCGTCATGACGCCGACCGGTACGCCCGCCTGCGCCAGTTCCCGGATGGCCCGGAGCCGTGCTTCGGGTGTTGAAGTTCGCGGCTCCATCACTCGAGCCAATGCAGAGTCGAGCGACGTGACCGATACGAACACGGCCGCGGCGTTGACGCCGGCCAGTTCCTTCAGCACATCGATATCGCGCGTCACCAAAGCATTCTTGGTGACAATGGCCACCGGATTGCGGAACTCCGCGAAGACCTGCAGGCAGCGGCGCGTGAGTTGCAGCCGACGCTCGACGGGTTGGTACGGGTCGGTCACACCACTGATCGACACACACTGCGGAACCCACTTCGACGAAGAAAACGTCTTGCGAAGAAGCTCCGGCGCATCCTCCTTGACGAGGATCTTGGTTTCGAAGTCGAGACCGGGCGAGAGGCTCAAATACTCGTGGGTGGGGCGGGCGTAACAGTAGACACAACCATGTTCACAACCGCGGTACGGATTCAAACTATAAGTGAAGGGAATGTCCGGACTGTTGTTCGTCGCCAGAATAGCGCGCGACTCATCGCGAAAGAATTGCGTCTTGGGACTGGGATCCTCGGGGTCCACCCATTCCGGGCCTTGTTCCGAATAGATCGGAATAAAGCGATTCGGCGGGTTGCTGCTGGCACCGCGGCCATTGATCGGTGATACAGTGGACATACCAACAGTATAGCGTCGTTAGGAAGGTGCCGGCAACTAAATCCCGCGCAATTGGTTATGCAAGTGTCACAGCTGGTCTGTTGCTGAGAACGAGTGTTAGAGTCTTGATTGGGCGGAGTTCGTCCGGTAGGCTTGCGGACCGACCTTCCCCAAAGCTTCCCCAAAACGACCCCTTAGCTCACCCTGCACCGCACCCTATGTCCTCCTCTGCTTGGCAGGTCGTTGCATACTGGGTCAGCCCGACTGGTACGGAATCGGTCCAAATCATCGCGCGCGATACCTACGATGAAGCCCTGCGCGAACTACGGAGACTGTCGCCCTCGCTGGGCACGATTGTTGGCGATCGATTCCTGAAGTCGTTGGAGCTGACGGGCCCAATTCGGATGCTCTGGCCATCGACTCCTTGATCGCCGAGCCGCTCACACCGGTAGGACCGAAACCATTTCCATCCGGAAAGTTGCGCAGGAGAAGTGCCTCAGTGGCGGAGGCGACTGCGCGCAAAAAAAGATCGGATGACTACCCCTGAACTGTCGCCCAATCAGCCCAGGTCCGTCACCCGATCTTGCCCTATCCTAGAATGCCCAAGGGGGGGTTGTCAAGGAATCGGGCGCGAATTTTCCAGCAAAATCGTTAGAACTAACCGGTCAATTGATTGTCAGGACGCGAAAACAGCCAAAAGTATCTGAACTGGTGACTACTAAACCAGGGGCCAGCTGCCGATGCCGGCTGACTGCTTTATTGAACCGACCCTTGGGATGGCAAGAACGGCGCGGCTGAAGGCCCACGCAGTGCAACTTGTCTCCACCAAACCCCCCTCTAAGAATGCAGTAGCACCCCCCTCGCCCGAGGACGCACCCTTGGACAACACGCAACCTCCGCGGCGCGGCGCGGCTTCCTGCGATGGGTTCGATGACGACTCACACGTCGGGGAAATGGTCTGTCCCGTCGATCACGAGCGCATTCGCAAGGCGGTGCGCGAGATTCTTTCGGCTGTAGGCGAGGATCCGGACCGCGAGGGGCTGCGCGAGACCCCCGCCCGTGTCGCCCGGATGTATGCGGAGCTTTTTGCCGGTCTATGCCGCGACCCCGCTCAAGTGCTGCAGAAGACCTTCAGCGTGGAGCACGACGAGATGGTGCTCATGCGCGACATCGAGTTCTCCAGCATGTGTGAGCATCATTTACTGCCATTCATGGGCAAAGCACATGTCGCCTATCTGCCCAACGGCAAGGTCGTCGGCCTGAGTAAGCTGGCCCGCGTGGTCGAACTGGTAGCCCGCCGGCCTCAAGTGCAGGAGCGCATGACGGAAGAGGTCGCCGATTTGGTGATGAACGAGTTAGGAGCGCGCGGCTCGGCGGTGATCCTTGAGGCGACGCACACCTGCATGACGATCCGCGGAGTCCGCAAGCCGGGGAGCGTGTGCATTACCAGCGCCGTTCGCGGAATCTTCCGGGAGAACCCCAAGACGCGCAACGAGTTCTTGTCGTTGGTTTCCGGCCGGGTCGGGGGTTGAAGCCTCGCCGATCTTGAGGCCGGGGCCAAGTCCCCAAGTCCCCAACTCCCCAACCACGAGCGAGCATCCAATTCTAGGGGACTTGATGGACCAATTGAGGCGCTTCCTCAATCCAATTCGCGCCGGGGCCAAGTTATCAATTTGTCCACCGGGGGCGCAGCACGCGCAGCTCAGTTGCCACCTGCCACGTGCTTGGTGCTGGCTCTGAAGACGTAAATCTGCCACAGCGCCAAGAGACCAAGAAAGCAACCAGCAGCGTATTCTAGGCGCGCTCTCGTTCGGTCAATCGGTTGAACAACTCCCGCGTCACCGCCGTATGCCGCTTCAACTCCGCCCGAAACTGATCCGCAGCGCTCACGCCTTCCTTTTCCTCGAACCCCATCCGCCGCGCCAGCTTCTCCAGATCCTCCACCGACTCCGGATACTCATTGAGCGCCCGATTGGTCACAATCCGCAGTCGCGCCTCCGCCAGCCTTTGGAAGGAGTAACTCTCCCGCAGCGCTGCATGCTCTGCCGCATCCAACAAGCCGACATCATGCAGGGCGTCTAGCGACTGCCAGGTGTTCGTCTGGCAGATGGCCGGCTTTTCGCGGCCGTATTTGATCTGGAAGAGCTGCACCAGGAACTCGACGTCCGTCATGGCCCCGGGGCCTCGCTTCAGGCTGCGCGGGCTGGCGGTTGATTCCAGGCGGGCGCGCATGGAACGGATCTCGTCCACTACTTCCGGCCGCCATGCCTGGCCGTGAATCGCCGCGCCCACCGCAGTCATCACCTCTTCGCCGAAAGCCGCATCACCATGGACGACCCGAGCCCGTGTCAGCGATTGCCGCTCCCAGACCATCGCCGACGGGCCTTCGTAATAGCGGCAAAACTCCGCCAGCGGAATCACCAGACTGCCGGATTTCCCTGTCGGCCGCAGGCGCATGTCCACCGCGTAGAGTCGTCCCATCGGGCCCATCTGGCTCATCGCTCGAATGGTGCGCTGAGCCAGTTCCGTGAAGTAGTGGAAATTGTCCGTCGGTGTGAAACTGGCATGTCGCTCTCCCAGCGGGGGGGCCGTGCGTCCGTCCCCCTCGTAGACGACGATCAGGTCGAGGTCGCTGTGATAGCTCATCTCGCGCCCGCCCAGCTTCCCCAAAGCCAAAACAACATAGCGGCTCACCACACCCGCTCGCGGGCCATCGGCCAGAATCGGTACTCCGAAGCGCTGTGGGACGATCGGCTCTTGACGAGCCAGCACCTCAGCGAGCAGCGTCTCGGCCAAGTCGGAGAGGGCCGCGGTCGTCTGCCGCACATCGTCCTTGCCCAACAGGTCGCGCACGCCGATGCGGAGCTGCTCCTTGTCCTGGAAACTGTGCAGGATCGGCTCAATCACCTCAGCCTTCTCGACTCCGCGCACCAGTTCGCGCAGCTCGGCGCGCAGCTCTTCTGCGGTGCGCCTTTGATTGAGGATCAGGCTGTCGAGCAGGTCGTCGATCATGCCCGGATTGTTGATCAGGATCTGCGAGAGGAACGGACTGTTCGAGCACAAGTCCACATAGAGCCGCAGGCTGGGCGGGTTGAAGCTGAAGAGTTCCCACAGCACCGCCTTGGCGCCCAACGAGGCGGTCACTTGCTCGAGGTTCAGAAGCGCCAGATCGGGATCGGGCGTCTCGGCCAGGGCGCGCAGGAGTTGCGGAGCGATCGAGGCGAGGAAGTGTCGGCAACGGCGATCGGAGAGGAATGGACCGGCTTCCTGCGCCAGTTGCGTCAAATTGCGATAAGCGCCAATTACATCCTTGAACGGATAGCGCCCCAAGGCTGAGCGGACGGTCGACTCGTCGGCCTCGGGAGCGAGGAGGAGGTCCGATTCGGGCTCCGCAAGCTCGTCGGGGGCGGCGAAGGTCTGGTGCAGCAGGTGGTCGAGGATCGTCCGGTTGAGGCGCGTCTTCTCCAGGTAGTCGTGCAGGAAACGCTCCATCGGATCGAGGAGCAGGTCCTTGGTGTCGAGGGGCGGCGACGTCGGTTCGTCGAGGGGCGAATGTTTTTGCGGGCCCAACTCGGAACTCGGAATACGGAGCGCGGAACCTGAACCGCGCGAACCTTCTTTCGGTCCCGACTCGAGGGCCTCCGAAGTATGGCTTTCTGTTCCGCGTTCCGCGCTCCGCGCTCCGCGTTCCGAGTACCCCATCCGCAAAGCAAGTTTCCGCAGCTCCTCTGTCGAGTCGGGGAGCCGGTGCGTTTGCAAGTCAAAGAGAAGCTGCAACCGATGCTCGGTCTTGCGCAGGAAGCGATAGGCATCATCAAGAATGCGATACTCCGGGTCGCTCAGGCAACCGGCGGTTTCCAGTGCGTGCATCGCCTCAAGAGTGTTCCGCCGGCGCACCGCGGGCATATCGCCGCCGTTCAACAGCTGCAGGAACTGGATGGTGAACTCGATGTCGCGGATCCCTCCGCGGCCGGTCTTGACCTCACGCTCGCTGTCGCCGGCTTGCTGGGCATGCTGCTCAAGACGTCGTTTGAGTGCCTTGATCTCGTTGATCTCCGCGAAGGTCAGATACCGCCTATAGACGAACGGTTCGATCTGCCGCAGGAACTCGTCACCCAGCGCCCGATCGCCCGCGATGGGGCGCACCTTGATGAGCGCTTGGCGCTCCCAGGTGCGGCCGAGCGTGTCGTAATAGGTGAGCGTACTGGCGAGCGAACGAATAACGGGGCCGCGCTCCCCCTCAGGGCGCAGCCGCAGATCAACGCGGTAGGCGTGCCCGCGATCGGTCCGGACCGATAGGAGCCGGATCACCTCGGCCACCGCGCGGCTGAAGAATTCGTCATTGGAGAGCTCCGGCTTACGGCCGCGGGTGAAACCCGGCTCGTCGTAGACGAACATAAGGTCGATATCGGAGGAGTAGTTGAGCTCCTCGCCGCCGAGCTTGCCAAAGGCGAGCACCGAGACGCGGGCGGGATGGCCGTCCGCGGTATAGGGGATTCCGAAGCGATGGCCGAGCGAACGCAGGGTGATCTCTAGCGCAACCTCGACGGAGGCCTCGGCGATGTTGGATAGATCGCGGGTGATTTCCTCCAGAGTACGGTCACGGATGATGTCATTGACGCCAATGCGCAGGTGATGCCGCTGCCGGAATCGGCGAAAGGCGCGCAGAAGCGCATGATCATCCGGCGCGGCCGCGGCTTCGGCGCGCAACTGGTGCACCAATTCGCCCAGCGCCGGCGAACGGCGCAAGGGGACGCGGACGACTTCGAGGTAGTCGGGGTTGGTGACGAGCAGGTCGCTGAAGAACTGGCTGGCGCTGAAGAGCTGGAGCAGCACTTCCAGCCCCCGCGCGCGCCCTTCGAGCAACAGCGGCAGCTGTTCACGCCCCGCTGGCTGGGCGAGGAAGCGCTCCAGGTTATTGAGCGCCATGTCCGGGTCGGCTTGTCGCGGCAGACAACGCCCGAGCGCTGGAAGCAATTCGTTAAGGTGCGTTTCACCCAGCGATTGCTTGAGAGCGGCGAGGTTGCGGTAGGCGCGCGGGCGATCGCGCACAGCGCCCCCCTCGAGCAGCGGCACGGAAAAGTGTGGTTCGCGTTGCACAGATTCCGGGGGCATGGGTGGAATAACAATCGCCGCCTGCTGGGCTCAGCGGCCCGCGGGTTGCTCGATTGTACCGCGAAGGCGCTTTGGAAACTTCACAACACTTTCACGGGCGTTCCGATGCGGGTTCGTTTACTTTACAGCGTGGTTCGTCGGCCTGTGAGCATCGTCCAGGCTTGAGCGTGCTCGGTCCGCCCCGCGGCCGGCCCCGTGAATGAAGGGTTGTCGAGTGGCCGTGCCGGGAGAACTCTCCGTATGCCCGCCCTGACTTCAACTGAGTTTCTGGAACTGGTCCGCAAAAGCGGGCTCGTCGAGCAGCAACGCCTCGACACTTGGCTGGCCGCCCAGAGGGCGACCCTGCCCGCCGATCCGACCGCGGTGGCGGAGCGCCTGCGGCGTGACGGCCTCCTGACGCGTCTCCAGGTCAAATACCTCCTCGAGGGGCGCCATAAGGGCTTCTTTATCGCCGGCAAGTACAAGTTGCTCGACTTGCTCGGCGCCGGCGGCATGGGGAGCGTCTATCTGTGCGAGCACATCCGCCTGCGCGTGCCGGTGGCCCTGAAGATGCTCCCCACCGCCAAGACGAGCGACCCGGAAGCTCTCGAGCGCTTCAACCGCGAAGCCCGGGCCAGTGCTTCGCTCAATCATCCCAATATCCTTCGCGGCCACGATGTCGATAGCGACGGCCGCATGCACTTCATCGTGATGGAGTACGTCGAGGGGGTGAACCTTCAGAGCCTGGTTGAGGAAGTCGGGCCGCTGGCTCCCGAGCGAGCAGCCAACTACATCCGCCAGGCGGCGCTGGGGCTGCAGCACGCCCACGAGCGCGGCTGGGTGCACCGCGACATCAAACCGTCGAACTTGCTCGTGGACCGCGTCGGGACGGTCAAGGTTCTCGACATGGGTCTGGCGCGCCTAATGCGCGATACGGACCAGCTCACGCAGCAGTTCAACGAGCAGAGCGTGCTGGGAACGGCCGACTACTTGGCGCCGGAGCAGTGCGTCGACAGCCATGGCGTCGATGTGCGCGCGGACATTTATAGTTTCGGCTGCACGCTCTACTACCTGCTGAGCGGTCGGCCGCCATTCGGTGATGCAACTGCTACTCAGAAGCTGCTCTGGCATCAAGTCCGCTCGCCCGAGCCGGTGCGCAACCGCCGGCCGGAAGTGCCGGAGGGATTGGCCGTCGTAGTCGCGCGCATGATGGCCAAGGACCCCGGCGCCCGCTACCAGACGCCGGTAGAGGTCGCCGTGGCCCTGGCGCCCTGGGCGGCGTCAGCGCCAATCCCGCTGGCCGATGCGGAGTTGCCCCAACGGTCCTCGGGGTTCGATGATTCTTCCATGGGCAACGAGCGCGCCTCCCAGTCGGCGCCCGACGGCTCCGCGCTGCGGCCGACGCCGACTCCAGGGGGGGCGCCCACGAACGGGGCTTCCCCAGCGCCCGCGGGCGGAGGCAAGGCGAGCGGTCCAAGCTCGGACATCAGCTTCACTGTCAATCAAAGTCCACAATACTCGCGCAGTTTCTCCTCCCGTTCCGCGGTCACGGCCATGCTGATCCGGCCGGTCCGCAAAAGGTGGGTTTGGGTGGCGCTAGCGCTGAGTCTCGCCGGGGTGACCCTCATTGCCTGGCTGGTGTTCCTCCGCCAAACGTCCGACCCGCTGCAAGGCGTCTTGCCCGCCGTGACCGTCGACGCGGCCGACGAGGAGCGCAGTCTGTTTGTCGCCGCACATATTTATCAAGTGCAGGTCACGATCCGCTCCGACGATGGTTCGACGCGACAGGTCATTCGTCGTGCCTACGATTCGGTGAAGTCCGCCCTCAAAGTCGCCAAAGACGGCGACCACATCTTAATTGTTGACCCGGACTTCGCCGAGACACTTGAGGTCACCGACGCCTCCGCAGTCCCATCTCGCATTACGATTGAGGGGCGCGCGCCGCAAGGGGCCGTCGTCTGGCGGCCGAGCCGGGACGAGCGCGGCAAGCCGGTGCTGAGCTTGAATGGGGTGAACGGTTGGACCATCAGCCACTGCTTGCTGGATGGTGGGAACAGCACCCCCGAGGTCGTGATCGTGCGCGGTCGGTGTCCGAGCCTGACGCTGACAGACCTGTATGTGAAAGGGCACACCCGCGCCGCGGTGGCCCTTCATAGCTGTGCCGGCGAGGCGGACGAACCACTCCGCATCAGCCGGGTGCGTGTCGACTCGCCCGCCGGAGGCAACGCCGAGGCCTGCTTGTTACTCGAGGCCGGCGGGTCCGAAACCCGGCACGTGGTGATTCAGGACTGCCGGCTGCAGGGGCCGGCCAAGGCGGGCTTGCGCGTGACGGGGCCGGCCGCCTATGTGGACTTGCGCCAGACTCGCTTTCATCTGCTTGCCGAGGCCGTTTCCTTTACGGCGCGCACCAAGGAGAAGGCACTCCCTCGGCTGCGCGTCAACGTCACTTCGAACACATTCGCGAGTGTCGGAACGGCCTTCCGTCTCGAAGCGTTACCGCCGGAGGACAAGGACCAGGAAAACCGGCTCGTAATCCGGAACAATTTGTTCCACAAGGCGAACAAGACTTTCGTCATTGATGAAGTGATCGACTCGGCGCGGGCGCGCCGGCTGTTCCCCCAGTTCGAGGGGAATGTGCAGGACAATGCCTCCGGCGTGCAGGGGACGCTGTTTCTGCCGGTGCGAACGCTCGACTTCCCGGACTTGCCTACCGACGACGACGATCGAAAGTTCCTGCGTTATCCAGCCACAAGCCCGCTCAATCAGGCCGGCGCCAACCGCGCCCCCGTGGGGGTAGCGCCCGCGTCATAGGTTGAGCGCCGCCAGCCGTAGCCGCCCGCACCCCTTGGCGCCTGGCCCCTACTTGTCGAATTCAAACCAGCGGCAAGCCGATGCGGCCCACAAGGTTCGGCTCCTGCTCACCGCTTATCCGTTCCGCGGTCCCAACTCCGAGTTCCGCGCTCCCGTACTCGCTCGTCTCCACCGTCCCATAGAGCGTGAATGGGCTCGCCTCATGGATCGCCACGCGCACGGTCTGGCCGATGAGTCGCTCATTCCCGTCGAAGACCACAATATGGTCGGTCATCGATCGGCCGGTTAGTTGTTTGCGGCCATTCCCGCTCGTTCTTGAACCGAACTTGCTCAGCCCCTCGACGAGCACTTCCTCGACCTCTCCGATGTGGGTTCGGTGATCGTCCAGGCTGTTGGCGTTCTGGATGGCGAGCAAGTCATTGTTGCGGCGTTTCTTGACCTCTTCGGGGATGTCGTCCACGAACAAACCGTCTGCCTTCGTTCCCGGCCGCGGGCTGTATTTGAAGATGAAACTGTTCTTGAATTGCGCCTCCCGCACCAAGTCGCAAGTCTTCGCGAATGACCCCTCCGTCTCGCCGCAAAAACCGACAATAAAGTCGCTGCTGATCGCCACCCTCGGCACCTTCTCGCGGCAGCGCGCCAGCATGTCGCGGTAGTAGCCGGAAGTGTAGAGGCGCTTCATGCGCTTGAGGACTTCATCGCAGCCGGATTGGGCCGGCACGTGCAGGTACTTGCAGACTTTCGGCAGATTACGCACCCGATCGAGCAGGTCGTCGGTCATGTCCTTGGGGAAATTGGTGACAAACTTGATCCGCTCAATCCCTTCAATGTCGGAGATGCGCTCCAGCAGGTCGCTGAGGCGTGTGCGGCGATCTCCGTGGTCGAACTCATAGCTGTTGACCGTCTGGCCGAGCAGCGTGACTTCCTTGCACCCTTCGGCGGCTAGTTGCCGGCACTCGGCGACGATGTGCTCGGGTGGGCGGCTCTGCTCCGGTCCGCGGACCGATGGCACGATGCAGTAAGTGCAAAACTTGTCGCAGCCGATCTGGATCCGCACATACGCCTGGAACGGAGTCGGCCGCATGGACGGGTCGCGCATCGGGTCGTAGCTCTCGAACGAGGCTTCGACTTCATGACGCCCCGCATCCGCTCGGCCTAGGCTGAGAGCAAATTGCGGTTTGCGCGTGCGCAAGACTGTCTCGACCAATTCGGGAAGCTTGTTGAGCTGACCGGTGCCGCAGACGATGTCGACATGGGGGGCGCGCTGACGCACCAATTCCTGGTCCTTTTGCGCCATACAGCCAAGGACGCCAATCACCTTGTCCGGATGTCGGCGCTTGTGCCCGCTCAGCCGGCCCAGGGCCGAATAGATCTTCTCCTCCGCATGCTGCCGGACCGAGCAAGTATTGAAAAGGATCAAATCGGCTTCGGCCGGCTCGTGGACCAGTTCATACCCTTGCCGGCGCAGGCCGCCGACGACGAGCTCGCTGTCGAGCACATTCATCTGGCAGCCGACCGTCTCGATATAGAGCCTACGGGTCATACCCCGGATTTTACGGAGTATGGGGTTGGGAAGGGAATCGGAAGATGCGAGGAGTCAGGAATCACAGTCAGTTGTCTGACTCCTGATTCCTGGGTTCTCACTTCCGTTCGCTGGCGCCTGCTGGGGCGGGAGTCGGCGCCACGGTTGGATCGCCAGACCGGAGACGGTCTTCGGCGCTGCGCAAGCGGCCTTCGACCTGGCGGAGCTGCTCTTCAGCGCGGCGGCGCGCTTCGTTGGCCACGCTGATCGCCTCGGTGGCGTTTGACCAGGCCGCGGCGATGGCCAGCATCTCTTCGGGCCGCGGATACATTCGCCGCGTCTGCGTGTCGAGGACCCGCACCTGGCCGTCGGGTTCCAGCATCACGGTGAAGCCGAGCAGGCTGCGCATACCGCCGCCGTCGGCCTCCGGCTGGTCGGACCATGTCTCGTCGCGCTGCAGGCGCTTGAGAACCAATCTCTGCGGCATGAACTGGCCGGTCGGATCGACGAACAGGAGCTCGACCACGCCGAGTTGGGCATAGATGGTCGGCTTGAGTGTCAGATCCTGCTGCTGCACGGAGCGGCGCGACAGGACTTCGACTACAAGGAGCGGGGCGGGCCCATCGGCGCTGATGCGGTAGAAGGAGGTAGATGCATCGAGGTTGCGCGTCGGACGCACGACCATCACATCGGGCGACAGGTACGCCCAGCGCTGGGTGGGGTGATAGTAGAGATCGAGGTCGGCGAAGGCGCGATAGCCGGTTTGCTGCTTGCCGGCCAGGTGCCCCTGAATGCCGCTATAGATGGTGTGCGCTGCCTGGGTATGCGCGAACGACTCGCCCATCTGTTCTTGCCCCTCATCCTCGAAAAGGACGGGCATATCTACTGCCAGCGCCGGCAGGTCCGGCAAATACGTGACCGGGTTGGCGTCCGGTGGGGACATCGCGAAGTAGGCCTCCCTGTACGAGGATACGACACGATTTCGCCCGCGGGAATAGAAATGCGCATCGGCGCGCGGCGCGGCGCTTTGCTTAATCCCCCTCAAGTCCCGGACCGGCACGGACGATACCAATACAACCCGCACAACCGTTCCAACCCGCCCGTGTCGCGGGGCGGGAGTGGTATTGGCTTGAATTCATTCAAGTTCGCGCGCGCACCCCTCGCACAGGAAGCGCCTGATGCATCACGGTTCGCGCCCAGCAGTCGGCTTCATAACAGCGATCTGCTTGTCGCTGATTACCGCCGCCATGCCCGCGCGCGCTGAAGGGCCCTCGTCCGCTGCTTCCGTTGGGGATCTCGAGCGACGCGTCCGCGAGCTGGAAGCAGCTCTGAAAAAGCCCTCCATTCCTGAGCCCGTTCTCTCGGAGGGGGATGAACATCTCTTGCTCCTCCCGCCGACCTGGTCCACGACAATCGAAGGCCAATTGCCCAGCGCGCCGGCTGTGGCACCGGCGCCGGCTGAACCATTACTGACGTTGCCCACACCAATAGCTGAGACGAAGCCAGGGACCGAGTCGAAGCCGCCCATCACGGCAGGCTGGGACGACGGCTTCATCCTCCGCTCCGCGGACAACCGCTTCAACCTGCGCATTACGGGGCAAATTCAGGGGGACTTCCGCGCGTTCGTCGATTCGAACGACCGCGCCGATATCGACTCCTTCTTCATCCGCCGGGCACGTTTCGGTCTGGAGGCAACGCTCTTCGAGTTCTACGAGTTCCGCTTCTTGCCCGACTTCGGCCAGGGGCAGACGCGCCTCCAGGACGCGTACATGAACGTCCATTATTGGGATGCGTTGCAGGTGGAGGGAGGCAAGTTCAAGCAGCCGTTCAGTTACGAGCAGCTCATTCAAGACCGCTTCACACCGCTTATGGAGCGTTCGCTCATCGACCAGCTCGTGCCGGCGCGCGATGAGGGGCTCATGCTCCATGGGCAGAAGCTCTTGGGCGACCGATTCGACTATGGCGTGTCGGTGTTCAATGGCGTCCAGAACGGCGATGCCGACACGAACGACCATAAGGATATCGCCGCCCGCGTGGCCGCCCGGCCGTTTGCGACCTGGGAGGATTCAGCGCTCCGCTATTTTCAGGTCGGAATGGCGGTCACAACGGGTGTGCAGAACGAATTCGCCAACTCCGCGGTACTGCGGACACCGCTGGGGGTGCCATTCTTCCAGTTCCGCACGGGTGTCTACGCCGATGGGCTCCGCAATCGCTGGAGCCCCGAGCTAGTCTACTTCTACAAAGGCCTCGGCTTCTCGGCCCAGTACTTTGGCATGACGCAGGAGTTTCGCCCGGCGTTCGCTGGTCGCGGATCTTCGCAGGTGATTGATGTCCCCTTCGGCGGCTACTACTTCCAGGCGACGTATCTGCTGACGGGGGAGGAACGGACAGCCTACACCGCGATCACGCCTTTGCGGCCGTTCGACCCGCGCTGCGGTTGCTTTGGGCCGGGCGCGTGGGAACTGGTGGCACGTGTCTCGCACTTGAAGGTGGGGAACGATGTCTTCCTCCCCGGCACTGCGCGGTTGGCCAATCCCTCGGGGAACAGCGATGAAGCGACCGAGCTGACGGTCGGGTTCAACTGGTATCTGACCAAGTGGG
>Ga0066388_100001068_pt1 | contig 14771 bp, 15 predicted proteins | sample PanSoiMetaGPlot6_FD_64539 | JGI IMG/M metagenome (GOLD analysis project Ga0066388, IMG submission 64539) | Tropical forest soil microbial communities from Panama analyzed to predict greenhouse gas emissions - Panama Soil - Plot 6 (Hybrid Assembly) | ecosystem: Environmental > Terrestrial >... | reverse complement strand
GGCAAGCCGGCCCGCTGGGAAGCCGCCGACGTCGGCAACATCCTCAACAAGTACGTCTTCCACACGGTCAACCCCGGCATCGCCGCACAACAGCGCCGGTAGCCTGCCGACGTGGACACCGACTTCGAGACGCTCCTCTACGAGGAGCGTGACGGCGTCGCCTGGGTCACGCTCAACCGACCGGACCGCCTCAACGCGTTCAACTCGCTCATGCAGCGCGAGCTCCACGCGTTGTGGCGCGGCCTCCGGCGCCACGACGAAGTGCGCTGCATCGTCCTGACCGGCGCAGGCGAGAAGGCGTTCTGCACCGGCATCGACCGCATGGAGCAGATGGGCGGTAGTGGCGACGACACGACGGATCGCGACGTGGTCGGGTCCGGCAGCACGCCGTTCATGTTCAACGATCCCGGCGACAACATCGGCCCGAAGAGCTCCGATCTCTGGAAGCCCGTGATCGCGGCCGTCAACGGCATCGCGTGCGGCGGCGCCTTCTACATGCTCGGCGAGGTCGAGTTCATCGTCGCCGCCGACCACGCCACCTTCTTCGACCCGCACGTCACGTACGGGATGACGGCGGCGTTCGAACCCATCCACATGTCGGGGATCATGCCGTTCGGGGAGATCATGCGGCTGTCGTTGCTCGGGAACTACGAGCGCCTGTCGGCGAGGCGCGCCTACGAGATCGGCCTCGTCTCGGAGGTCACGCCCAAGGAGGAGCTCCACGAGCGCACGGCGTGGGCGGCCGACGCCATCGCGTCGCAACCGCCGCTCGCGATCGAGGGCACCGTGCGGGCCATCTGGAGCGCGCGCGAGCTCGGTCAGCGCCAGGCCCTCCGCCTCGGCTACGCGTACGTCGGACTGGGGACGAACCAGGACTCCATCGCCGAAGGGCAGAAGCTCTTCGAGTCGGGCACCCGCATCGACTGGCGCTCGAGATAGCGCCCGCGATGGGTCGGCGCGTCGCGATCGTCGGGGCCGCCTTGTCGGACTGCGGGCGCGTGGACGACAAGTCGCCCTTCGAGCTCCACTACCAGGCCGCCAGCCGGGCCCTGGCCGATGCCGGCCTCGAGAAAGGCGACGTCGACGGCTTCGCGTCCAGCGGCACCGGGCTGCTCATGCCCGTCGAGATCGGCGAGTACCTGGGCCTCCGGCCGACCTGGGTCGACGGCACCGGCGTGGGCGGCAGCACCTGGGAGTTCATGGTCGAGCACGCGACGGCGGCGATCGCCGAAGGGCACGTCGAGGTGGTCGTGCTCGTGTACGGCTCGACGGCGCGCTCGGACCTGAAGCGACACCACCGCCGGGCGAACCTCTCGTTCGGCAGCCGGGGCCCGGTGCAGTTCGACGCGCCGTTCGGTCACACGCTGATCGCCAAGTACGCGATGGCAGCCCGCCGCCACATGCACGAGTTCGGAACGACGATCGAGCAGCTGGCCGAGATCGCCGTGTCCACGCGCCACAACGCGTCGCTCAACCCGGAGGCGTATTACCGGGACCCGATCACCGTCGAGGAGGTGAACGACTCGCCGCTGATCGCGGATCCGCTCACGACGCTTCACTGTTGCATCAGGTCCGACGGCGGCGGTTCGATCGTGCTGACGTCGGAGGAGCGCGCCCGCGATCTCGCGGCGCGTCCGGTCTGGGTGCTGGGTACCGGCGAGGCCGTCTCGCACACGACGATGAGCGAGTGGGAGGACTTCACGGAGTCGCCGGCGGCGCGTTCGGGCGCGCTGGCGTTCGAGCGTGCCGGCGTCTCCCCTGACGAGATCGACGTGAGCGAGATCTACGACGCCTTCACGCCCATGGTGCTGCTCAGCCTCGAGGCGCTGGGCTTCTGCAAGAAGGGAGAGGGAGGGCCGTTCGTCGAGGGCGGCACCCTGCGCCTCGACGGGTCGCTGCCGACGAACACCGACGGCGGGGGACTCTCCGCCTGCCACCCGGGGATGCGCGGAATCTTCCTGCTCGTCGAAGCCGTCCGCCAGCTGCGCGGCGACGCCGCCGGCGGGCAGGTTCCGGACGCGCGGCTGGCGTGCGTGAACGGCACCGGTGGCTGGTTCTCCTCTGCGAGCACGGCGATCCTCGGGGTGGAGTAGGAATAGTGGCCGTGGGCAGCAGGCCGTCGGTCTGGATCGGGCACGCGGTCCTCACCGTCCGCGACGTGAACCGCGCCGCCGACTACTGGCAGGGACTCGGCATGCGGGAGGTGGAGCGCAACGAGCACGTCGCCGTGCTCGAGCTGCGCGGAGGGACACACCTCGTGCTCGTACCCGGGACGCCCACCGACGACGCCGAGACGCCCTTCGACCTCATGGTCGACGACCTCGACGCGACGCATGCCGACTGGGCTGCGCGCGGTCTCGACCCGTCCCCGATCGAGCGAGGGCGGATCCACGCCGCGTTCACGTTGCGCGACCCGGACGGCTACCGCGTCACCGTGAACAGCTCGCACGTCGTAGGAGATGTCTGAGCAATGAGCCCGTTGATCTCGCGCGGATTCGGCGGCAAGCGTCGACGTGACGTCGACCCGAGTCGGGTCCCGCCCGGCCAGTACGTGGTGAACGACTTCCCCGTGCTGTCCGCAGGCCCGACGCCCACGGTCGACCTCGCGCAGTGGACCTTCACGATCACGGGCGCCGTCGACGAGCGCGTGGCGTGGTCGTGGGAGGAGTTCCTCGCGCTGCCGAGCGAGCAGATCACGACCGACATCCACTGCGTCACGAAGTGGTCCAAGCTCGACACGCCGTGGCGGGGCGTGTCGGTCGACGCCCTGCTGGAGAACGTCGAGACGGCAGCCGAGTTCGTGCTGGCGTTCTGCGACGGCGGCTACACGACGAACCTCCCGCTCGCCGACGTCACCGACGGGCAGGCATGGGTCGCGTACGAGTACGACCACGAGCCACTCGAGCCCGTGCACGGTGGCCCGGCCCGCCTGCTCGTCCCGCACCTCTACTTCTGGAAGAGCGCGAAGTGGGTTCGGGGCCTCCAGCTCCTCGATCACGACGAGCCCGGGTTCTGGGAGACGAACGGCTACCACAACCGCGGTGACCCCTGGAAGGAACAGCGGTATTGGAGCGACTAGGGCCGCGCCGCGCGCCCCTCACATGGCGCGTCGCGACCGTGGCCGAAAAGCGCCCCGAGACGTCCAACGCCACGACGCTCGTGCTGGACGTCCCCGACTGGCCCGGGCACCTCGCCGGCCAGCACGTCGACGTGAGGCTCACGGCCGAGGACGGTTACCGAGCCGAGCGGTCGTACTCGATCGGGTCGGCGCCGGAGGATCCGCGGCTGTCGCTCACGATCGAACGCATCGAGGAGGGCGAGGTCTCGCCGTACCTGACCGACGAGCTGCGCGACGGCGACCAGCTCGAGCTTCGGGGCCCCATCGGCGGCTACTTCACGTGGGAGACCGGGGACGGCGGCCCGCTCCTGCTCCTGGCGGGCGGCTCCGGGTTGGTCCCGCTCATGGCGATGCTGCGTCACCGGGCCGCGGTGACGAGCACCGTGGAGGCGACCGTGCTCGTGTCGGCGCGTGCGTTGGACGACGTGCTCTACCGCGACGAGCTCGCGGCCCTCGACGACGACGGCGTCACGGTTCGCTACACGCTCACGCGTGAGCAACCAGCCGGATGGACGGGCTGGTCGGGCCGGGTGGACACCAAGATGCTGCGCGAGCTGGGCGCGGAACACGCCGGTGTTCTGCGCGTGTTCGTCTGCGGCCCGACCGGCTTCGTCGAGCACGTCGCCGACCTGCTCGTGCAGCTGGGCCACGACCCGCACACGATCAAGACCGAGCGCTTCGGACCGACCGGAGGTTGACCATGGACCCGGCTGACATGCACACGGACGGCAACGCGATCGCCGGGCTCCTCCAGGAGGTCTTCGTCGCCGAGTTCACGAGCATGGAACGCACGTGCCAGTCCTGCGGCGACCAGAGCCCGGCCGGCGCGCATCGCAGCTACGACGGCGCCGGCATCGTGTTGCGCTGTCCGAATTGCGACGACGTGGCGCTCCGAATCGCCGAGCTGCCCGACCGTCTCGTCCTCGAGCTCCGCGGCGCCTGGATCGTGCGACGCGAAGGCTGAGGGTGCGTGGCCGCCGGATGCCTTACCCTTCCCGCGCGGCCGAGGGACTCGGGGGTTGCGGTTGGTCCGGCAGGAGACGACGGGAGTTCGCCCGTTCGTCGATCGACACCACGAGCGTGAGTGGCTCGAGGAGCGCCTCGACGACGCGCGAGCCGGTCACCCGCAGCTCGTCCTGATCTCGGGCGAGCCCGGCATCGGCAAGTCCCGTCTCGTTCGCGAGGTGCAGCGCACCGCGTCCGGCCGCGGCGTAGAGGTGTGCTCGGGCCGCTGCCGTGAGCACCTCGACCTCCCGTATCTGCCGTTCGTGGCGTCCTTCCTTCCGCGTCTGCAGCTGCTGGCTCGCGAGGATCCGGCCCTGGCTAGGCACGCGCCGGTGATCGAGCGTCTGCTCGAGGACGATGCGCAGGCGGCGGCGTCGACCGATCCGCGAGCCGAACACGAGCAGACGCGCGTCTTCGTGGCCGTCGCAGCCGCGACGATCCGGCTCGCGGAGCGGCGACCCCTCCTGCTCGTCATCGACGACCTTCACTGGGCCGACCGCTCCTCCCTCGATCTGTTCACCCACCTGGCGCTCGAGATCGCCGACACCGCGATGAGCGAGCCGGTACCCGTGATGCTCGCGGCGACCTACCGTCATGCAGCCGACCCGCGGCTTGCGGACGAGCTCGAGCGCCTCGAGCGCGAGGAGATCTGCCGCGTGCTCTCGCTCCAGCCCCTCCCCGCCGACGAGACGGGAGAGATGGTGCGCTCGCTCGGGCTCCCGGAGTCGACGCGCCAGCTCGAGGACACGGTGTACAGGGTCGCCGGCGGCAACCCGCTGTTCATCGAGAACGTCGTCCACCAGCTGGCGCGCAGCGACGAACGGCACCTGCAACCGGGGGCGATCGCCGCGCTCGAGACTGCGGGGCCGCGTGAGATCGCCGACGCGGTCGCCGAACGGCTGGCCGAGCTGCCGGTACCGGCGCAGGACACCCTCACGGTCGCCGGCATCCTCGGGGACCGATTCGATCCCGTCCTCGTCGCGGCGGCCGGCAACCTTCCCGAAGACACCGTCCTCGACAATCTCGACAGCGCGACCGACCGCGGCATCCTCGAGCGCGACAACGGCGCGTTCCGGTTCGCTCACCCGTTGTATGCACGAGCGGCCTACCGGCGCGCCGCACCGGGGCGACGGCAACAGCTCCACCTCGACGTCGCCACGGCGCTGCAGGCGGGTCCCGATCCCGAGCACCGCGCCATCGAGATCGCCCGGCATCTGGCCGAGGCCGGCGATCGCGCCGATGCCGCCGTCGTGCTGCGGTGGTCGCGCGTCGGCGGGGAACGCGCGTGGGCGCTGCTGGCGTGGGACGAGGCGGCCCGCTGCTTCGAGGCGGCGACGCGCGCCGCCGACCGGAACCACGCGCCGGCGGGCGAGGTCGCCGAGCTCGCGTACCGGACCGGCGTGGCGCACTACCGCAACAGCGACCCCGTCCCCAGTCGCCGTTTCCTCGAACGGGCGGAGGCGGCGTACCGCGCGGCTTCCGATCCGGCCGGGGTGGCGCGTGCGCTCACCGATCGCACGCGCTCCGAGCTCACCGCCGGACACTTCGGAACCCGGGTGCCGCTGGAGCCGCTCGAGACGGCACTCGCGGGGCTCGAAGACCCCGGCCTGCAGGCTCGCCTCCTCGCTCAGATCGCCGACGCGCTCTGGTTGCAGGGCGACACCGAGCGCGGACGCGAGTTCGCGGAACGCGCGGTCTCGATCGGCGCGTCGGTCGGAGAGCACGAGGCGTGCATCCGCGCCCTCGACGCACTCGCGGTGATCGATTGGTTCGGCCTGCATCTCACGAGCGCTCTTGCGCACCTGGAGCAGGCTTGCGAGCACACCCACGCGGCGGACGACGCGTGGCTCGAATCGCTCCCGCTCCCCCGCATCGCGCTCACGCGGCTCTGGCTCGGCGACATCGAGGGCTCAACCCGCGACGCGCTGCGCGCGGACGAGCGTGCGCAGGCGAGCGGCGACATCGCCGAGCGGAGCCTGGGCCTCGCCGTCCAGGTCGCCCTGTGTGTCGTCCGCGGCGACTTCCGCGGTGCGGAGCGGGCAGCGGACGAGGCGTGGTTGGCGTCCCGGGTGTCGCGCTACGGGTACAGCGCGTCGCTGTTCCTCCCAGCGCTGGCGAACGGACGCGTGTTGCGCGGCGCGTACGGGCTCGCCGAATCGGCCGTCGAGAAGCTCGTCGAGGGCAACGACGCCGAGCTCTACGCCGAGGGCACGTGGCTGCATCGCCAGCACGTGCGCGCGCACGCCGGGCAGCACGACGAGGTCCGCCAAGCCGTGTACGCGCGCCCCGAGCGCGTCACCGGCCACTGGCCGGTCGCGCTCGGGACCGTCGGCCGCTTCGCGGCCCTGGCCGAGATCGCCGACCTGATCGACGTCGACCTCTCGCTCGATCGGGTCGATTCGGCGCTGGCGCGCGCCGCCGAGCGCGGGATGGTGCTGTCCGACGGTCCCGTGCTCCTGCTCGACCGGGTGCGGGCGATCGTCGCCCGACGCCTCGGACGCGTCGGCGAGGCGGAGCAGTTACTCCGGTCCGGGATGACCCGGGCTTCGGAGCTCGGGCTGCGACCCGAGCTGGGCCGGCTGTACCTCGACCTGGCCCGCCTGCTGTCGGCCCAGGGGCGCGCCGACACGAGTGAGGCGAGCGTGCTCGCCGAGCTTGCTCGTGCGCTGTTCGACGAGCTCGACATGCCCGCCTTCGAGCAGCAGGCGGCCGACCTCATGACCCACCTGTCGGGCGAGTCGGCGCCACCACCTCCGACCGTCGGCGCCGAGACGGCCGTGATCCTGTTCACCGACATCGTCGATTCCACCGCGCTCACGGAACGGCTGGGCGACGCCGCGTACGTCACGAAGGCGAGCGAGTTCGAGCGGAACCTGAGGCAGACCGTCCGCGACTGCAACGGCGAGGACATCCCGGGCGTCACGCTCGGCGACGGGATCCTCGCCGTGTTCTCGTCGGGCACGCAGTCCATCGAATGCGCGATCCGCGCCCACGACTGCGCCCGAACGGCCGGTTTCCGTCTTCATGTCGGCATCCATGCCGGCGACGTGCTGAGGACCGGATCTGCAGTGCACGGAGGCGCGGTGAACATCGCGGCCCGCGTGTGTGCAGCAGCCCCGCCCGGCGAGACATTGGTGTCCGATACCGTGCGCAGCCTTGCTCGCACGGCCACGTCGGTGCAGTTCGTCGACCGAGGTCTGCACCAGTTCAAGGGGGTCAGCGATCCCCATCACGTGTTCGCGGTTCAGGTCGGCCAGCGAACACCCTGAGAGAGGAGCGACCCATGCCGTCCATGCCCGGATACTTCGTCGGGAAGGGCTACCAGTTCTTGATGCTGGACGAGCAGTTCGGAGGCGATGAGGCGAACTTCATGCGCGCCTACGACGCCGCCCTCAGCCGGATCGACCAGCCGCTGTCGGAGCTTGCCGAGGACCATGCCAAGAGCGGCTCCGGGGTGAGCGACGAGCTCAAGCAGGGAGACGTCAAGCACTTCGAGCGCCACTGGCTCGGCGACTGGTGGCCCGGGAAGCGCGTCGAGGAGGTGCTCCGCGCCGGCTATCGCGAGGCGATCACGCAGGCGCAGAAGGCCAAGAAGCCCATCGAGTCGCTCTGGGTCTGCGCCAACGAAAACAAGTTCCAGGTGTACATCTGCGAGGGCGAACGGCAGATCACCGTGCTCGTGTTCACCCCGCCACCGAAGGAACGAGCCCACGAGCCGGTCGACACGCTCACCGAGGACGAGCCGATCGTCGTCGTCAAGGAGCACGACAAGGATGACGATGACGTCAAGGCCAAGTTCGATGTGCTCGTCCCGGGCGGCAAGGAGCCGATCATCGCCCACCGGCTCAAGTACCGGCCCGATCAGCCGGACGAATGATCCGGGCGCGCGTCAGCGCGCCGGCGCCGCGAGGAAACCCCGGTGGATGATGTGGGCGAGCGTGTCGAGCACCGTGTCGTCGTCGATGACGACACGGCGTGATGCGAGCGCGTAGCTGGATCGCTCGAGCATCGCCATGAGCGCGCCGACCGCCGCGGGCTCGTGGTCGGCGCTGACGGCACCGACCTCACGCATGCGCTGGCCCAACCGGGCGCCGATGGCCGTGAACGCCTTGACGCCCAGGCGGTCGATCTCCGGGTCGGCGACCTGGTCCTCCATCCAGGCCCGGATGACCGGTCCGTAGCGCCGGTACGTGGCGAGGAACTCGGCGAGGAAGGCCCGCAACTCTCGGAACCCCTGATCGTCGGTCCTGATGGGACCGATGCGGTCGGCGAGCTTGGCGAGGTCCTCGGCGCAGTCGATCGCGAGCGCGCGGAGCAGGTCCTCTTTGTTGGCGAAGTACAGGTAGAACGTTCCGTGCGAGGTTCGGGCGGCGCGGACGATGTCGTCGACACGCGCGGCGTGGTACCCGCGTTCGGCGAAGACTCGCATCCCGGCGTCGAAGAGCTTGCGCATGGTACGACGCCCTTGCGCGCGCAGCTCGCGCTCTTGCGCGGGGATCCCCGACGACCCCCGACGGCCGGCCTTGGAACGGGCGCCGTCCTGCGACTTGTACGATCTCGCCACGATGCTCCCCGCGATTGGACGCGAAGCTGCCGAACGGTTCGCGGATGCTACCGCCTACGTCACTCCCGACGGTTGGACGCTGACGTATCGCGACCTGGATCGCGTGTCGGACGAGCTCGCCGTCGGGCTAGCCCGGCGCGGCGTCGTCGCCGGCGACGTCGTCGCGCTGGCGTTTCCTTCGTCGCCCGAGTACCCCGTCGCGTATCTCGCGGCCGCGAAGCTCGGCGCCATCACCACCGGCGTCAACGACCGCCTCACCGCCGCCGAGCGCAGCGCTCTGATCGAGACGGCCGCGCCGCGCCTGGTGCTCGCGGCGCCGGGACTCGAGCCCGCCGGCTCGGCGAACGTCGAGACCGTCGCCGCCGCCGACGGCGCCGATTCGATCCTGCGCGGGCTGCGTGCGATCGGCGAGGCGCCGTCGCCCCTTCACGACGACCCCGATCGACCCGTCGCCATCGTCTTCACCTCGGGGACGACCGGCGTCCCGAAGGGCGCGTTGTACTGCAACCGCCAGCTCGCGTTCATCACCCGTACCGACGTGGGCGACGCGTGGGGCGGCGGCGGACGGAGCGCGATCGGGACGCCCATGGCGCACCTCGGGTTCATGACCAAGCTGCCCGGCAACCTCAGGCGCGGGGGGACGGGCTTCATCATGCGGCGATGGCGCGCCGCCGACGCGCTGCGGCTCGCCGCCGAGCAGCAGATGACGAGCGTCGCCGGCGTCCCGACGCAGCTCGCCCTGATGCTCCGAGAGCCCGACTTCGATGCCTACGACCTCGACAGCGTGCGCTTTCTCGTCATCGGCGGCGGGCCCGTCACGCCCGGGCTCGCCCACGAGGCGCGCGCACGGTTCCGCGCCGCGCTCGCCACCCGCTACTCGTGCACCGAAGCCGGGATCGGCCTCGGCACCGCGTTCGACGACCCCGAGGAAGACGCGGTCGTCAGCGTCGGCCGCCCGCATCCCGCGATCGAGCTGGCCGTGCTCGACGACGACGACCGGCCGGTCGCGGCGGGCGACATCGGCCAGGTGTGCCTGCGTTCGGCGGCGGTGATGAGCGGGTACTGGCACGACGCCGCCGCCACCCGCGCCGCCTTCACCGCCGACGGGTTCGTCCGCACCGGCGACCTCGGTTGGGTCGACGACCACGGCCGGCTGCGACTCGTCGGCCGCACCAAGGAGATGTACGTGCGGGGCGGGTACAACGTGTTCCCCGTCGAGGTCGAGGCGGTGCTCTCGAACCACCCGGCGGTGGCGGCCGTGGCCGTCACGCCCGTGTCCGACCCGGTCATGGGAGAGATCGGCGTGGCCGTGGTCGTCGCGCGCGACGCGGGCGCGCCGCCGTCACTCTCCGACCTGCGCGAGTTCGCCGCGCCGCACGTCGCTGCGTACAAGCTGCCCGAAGGCGTCCACATCGTCGCGACGCTCCCGCTCACCGCGATGGAGAAGGTCGATCGCCGCGCGCTGCGCGAGGTTGTGAGCGATTCCGGCCGGCCGATACGGTGACACGCCCGTCAGGTTTCTGAGAGAGCGCGGTCGCCGTGCACCTGGAGTTCACAGCCGAGCAGGACGAGCTGCGCGACGGCGTCCGGGCGATGCTGGCGCGCGAGTGTCCCATCGCCCTCGTGCGCGACGTGGTCGAGAAGGACGCCCGGCCCGATGCCCTCTGGGCTCAGATGGTCGAGCTGGGGTGGCCGGCGCTCACCGTCCCCGAGCAGGCCGGCGGCCTCGGAATGGGCGCGGTCGAACTCGCCGTGGTGGTGGAAGAGCTCGGCCGGGTCCTGGCGCCGGGACCGTTCGTCCCCACCGTGACCCAGTTCGCGCCCGTCGTCGCCCAAGCCGGCTCGACCGAGCAGCAGGCGCGTTTCCTCGGCGGCGTCGCCGCCGGCGAGATCACGGGGACGCTGGCCCTCGTCGAGGAGAACGGCAGCATCGACGCCACCGGCGTCTCCTCGACCGCGACCCCGGACGGCGACGGCTTCGTCCTCGAGGGCACGAAGGTCGCCGTCGTCGAAGCAGCGACGGCGGACGAGATCGCGGTCGTCGCCCGTCGACCGGGCACACGCGACGACGTCGACGTCGGCGCGTTCGTGGTTCCTCGGGCGGACGTCCGCGTCGAGCCCGTCGACGCGCTCGACGCGAGCCGGCCGCTGGCCCGAGTTCTGCTCGACGGCGTCCGGGTCGGCGCCGACCGCGTCCTCGGGGAGCCGGGACCGGCTACGGCGGCAGCGATCGGCCGGGCCGTCGAGGCGGGCGTGACGGCGCTGGCGGTCGAGACGGTGGGCGCCGCCCAGGAGATCTTCGACATCACCCTGGCCTACGCCAAGCAGCGCGAGCAGTTCGGCGTACCGATCGGCTCGTTCCAGGCGATCAAGCACAAGTTCGCCGACATGCTCGTTGCGCTCGAACGCGCCCGCGCCACCAGCTACTTCGCCGCGCTCACGATCGCCGAGGACGACGAGCGCCGATCACTCGCGTCATCGATCGCCAAGGCGGCCGCCGGCGACTGTGCGGCACTGCTCGGCAAGGAAGGAATCCAGATCCACGGCGGCATCGGCTACACGTGGGAGCACGACATGCACCTGTACGTACGGCGTGTGAAGTCGAACGCGCTCCTCCTCGGGGACGCCCGCCAGCACCGGGCACGCGTCGCCGACCTGATCGGTCTCTGACCGCCGCGCGTTGCCACGGTCGGTTGGGACCGACCGGTCAGGTCAGGATGTACGCGTACAGCACGAGCGCCACGGCCGAGTAGACGAACGACGTGATGATCGCGTTCCGGTGGGTGTCGTAGATGACCCGCGTGCCCCCGGGTTTCGTGCCGGCGAACCCGAGCGCGTTGAGCTCGAACAGCCCCCAGATCACGATCCAGATGATCCAGAACACGGTCCGCTTGCTTCCCGACGTGTCGATGCCGACGTCGTAGGGGAAGTGCGACGTGCCGACCATGAAGACGAGCATCGGCAGCGAGAAGATCGTGTTCTGACGGGACGCGAGCGCCGACTTGCGGGCGGCGGCGGCGGCATTCGGGTCCGCCTCACCCCCGGCCTGCACGTTGCGGGCGTTCGCGATCACGATCTTCTGGTTCGGCCAGATGATGAGCCAGACGTTCAGGAACATGGTCACCGCGAGCAGGATGCCGGCGTAGATGGCGACGCCGCCGGGGCTGCGGATGAAGTCCCCCTCGTACTGCTCCTGGAAGATCAGGAGCAGGATCCCGCTGACGAGCGTGGCGGCGGCTGCCCAGCGGAACCACCACAGCGCCCGGTACGTGAGCTTGTCGAGGGCGTTGTTGCGGGCCGCCGGTTCCATCTCGGCGTAGGCGGGCACCTGCACGAAGTTGAAGAAGTACAGGAGCCCGATCCAGGTGATGCCGACGAACACGTGCGACCAGCGGGACAGGTACGAGAACCCGGACCGGGAGAAGATGTCGAGCGCCGACCCCAGGACCATGCCGAACCCCCCTCGTTGAGACCGCCGGGGAACGTAGCACGGCGAGCTAGCGTGCAGGCGGAGACGGCGGCTCTGCCGACCGTCGGAGCAGAGCCGGAGCTTGCGACGGCGCAAAGGAGAGAAATTGATCCTCGACCGGCTCGACGTGGCTCCTGCCGATCTCGAGCGGCAGACCGGCTGGGAGCTCAAGCCCGAGGGGCTGTGCAAGAACGACCGCTGCTTCCCCCTCCCCGCCGGCGCGGCCGCCGACGGTCGACTCGACGTGACCGTGGTCGCCGACCGCCTCGGCATGCCGCTCGTCCACGACGAGCGTCACGGGGTCTGGGCCCTCGGGCCGGAGTCCGGCGACCACGTGCTCGCCTCGGCCGAGCTGCCGCCGATCGTGCTCTCGGACGTCGACGGGCGACCCTTCGACCTCACCTCGCTCCGGGGCGAAAAGGTGCTCATCGCGGCATGGGCGTCGTGGTGAGGATGCCGGATGGCGCTGCCCGTGTGGCGGCAACTGCGGACTGAGCTCCACCCCCGGGGTCTCGAGATCGTCACGGTCGCCCTCGACCTCGAGGTCGACGCCGCCCGCTCGTGGATCGAGCGTTCCGGCGCCGAGCACCCTCAGCTCGTGGACACCGCGCACGTGCTCGACGAGCTGCTCGGCATCGTCAACGTGCCCACCGCGCTGTGGGTCGACGAGGACGGGATGATCGTCCGGCCGCCGCACACGGCGGCCGTCGAGCGGTACGACTTCAGCAAGCTCAAGGCGCCCGAGGGCCTGCCGGACGACCTCGACGCGCACATCCGCGACATGCTCGAGCAGGTCAAGCGCATTCCGCGCTTCGACGCCGACCACTACGTCGAGGCGGTGCGCGACTGGGTCGAGCACGGATCGAGCAGCGAGTACGCGCTCACACCCGACGAGGTCGTTGGCCGTTCGGCGCCGCGTTCGCGGGCGGTGGCCGAAGCGGCGGCCGAGTTCGATCTCGGGCAGTACCTCCACCACGCCGGGCACGTGGAGGACGCACGCGCGCACTTCCGCGCCGCCCATCGCCTGCAGCCGGAGAACTGGACCTACAAGCGCAACGCGTGGGAGCTCGTGTCGCCCGGCATCCAGGGGCCGACCGAGTTCTACGACGGCGACTGGCTCGCCGACATCAAGGCCGCCGGCCCCGAGAACTATTACGCATCCCCCGGCTTCTGAGCCGGACAGAGACAATCTGACGTCGTCTGACGCATTGACACGCTTCTAGGCGTGCCATACGGTGCGGGCGTGCCGGAAGAGGGTGGCAGACCACGCCGGGTGCTCGTCCTGCTCGTCGCCGCCGAGGTCGCGGCGGTCGTCGCGCTGCATCGTCTCGGCGGCGTCGACGGCTTTGCGATCCCGCGCCACGATTTCGGCCGGTGGCTCCGGCAGACGCCGAGCGAGGACGTGCTGCTCGCGAGCCTGCGCCTGGCCGCGCTCGTCGCCGCGTGGTGGCTCCTCGGCACCACGCTCCTGTACGTCGGGGCACGGATCGCGCGCCTGCACGGCACCGCGCGCGCCCTCGGTTGGGCGACCCTCCCCTCGGTACGTCGCTGGGCCGACCGGGCCGCGGCCGTGTCCATCGTCGCCGCGGGCGCGCTCGGTGCCGTCCGACCCGCGGGGGCCGACCCGCCACCGGCCACGACGACCCCTGCCCCCGTCGTCGTCGACGTCGATCACCGCGACCGCGCCACACTTCCCGACCCCCCGCCGTCGACGCGCGAGCCGCTGCCGCAGCCGTCCGGCACGGTGCCCTCCGCCAAGGTGCCGCCGGTGCCGCCGGTGGTTCCGGTCGTTCCGGTGGTGCCCGTCACGCCCACACCCGGGCCGCCGGCGCCGGCTCCCGAGGCCACGCACACGGTGAAGGCCGGCGAGCACCTGTGGTCGATCGCGGCCGCAACCGTCGCCGCCCGCGCCGGCCGGTCGGTCGACGCCGTCTCCCCCGCCGAGGTCGCGCCGTACTGGCGGCGCGTCGTCGAAGGCAATCGCGGCCGGTTGCGCTCCGGGGATCCCAGCCTCGTGTACCCGGGCGAGGTCGTCGAGCTGCCGCCGGCCTGACCGCTACGGGTCGCGCGGGAGCCCGAGCAGGCGCTCGGCGATCACGTTGCGCTGCACCTCACTGGTGCCGCCCGCGATGGTCAGGCAACGGTTGAACAGGAACCCGCGCACCCACATCGCCGCCTCGCCGTCGGTCACGGTGCCCTCGCTCCCCAGCAGCTGGAGACCCACCTCCTGGACCTGCTGGTCGTGCTCGACGCCCAGGAGCTTGCGCACGGCCGCTTCCGAGCCGCTGGGGTCGGCGCCGCCGAGCGCCTGCAACGTGAGCCGGAACCCGAGGACGCTCAACGCGTGCTCGTCGGCGACGAGGCCGCCGGCCTCGTCGAGCGCAATCGGGTCGGAGGCGAGGCCGGCCGCGTCCAGCAGCTTCAGCACACCCTGCACGCCGTAGCCGATCGACGATCCGCTCCCCATGTAGACGCGTTCGTTGGCGAGCGTGGTCCGGGCGGCGCGCCATCCGTCGTTCGGCGCGCCGACGAGGCAGTCGTCGGGCACGAACACGTCGTTGAAGAACACCTCGTTGAACCACGCCTCACCGGTGAGCTCGCGAAGCGGACGGATG
>Ga0066388_100001067_pt1 | contig 14772 bp, 14 predicted proteins | sample PanSoiMetaGPlot6_FD_64539 | JGI IMG/M metagenome (GOLD analysis project Ga0066388, IMG submission 64539) | Tropical forest soil microbial communities from Panama analyzed to predict greenhouse gas emissions - Panama Soil - Plot 6 (Hybrid Assembly) | ecosystem: Environmental > Terrestrial >... | reverse complement strand
CGGCCATATAGGCCAGTGTGACCGCCAGGAGCGTGCCGCCGGCGCAATAGCCGGCGGTGTGAGCTTTCTCCCCGCCGGTCACCGCGGCAACCACGTCGAGGGCGGCGAGCGGGCCCTCCCGCATGTAGTCGTCGAACCCCTTGCTGGCGAGTTTTGCGTCTGGATTGACCCAGGAGATGAGGAAGACGGTCAGTCCCTGGTCGACGCACCACTTGACGAAGGACTTCTCCGACGTGAGATCGAGAATGTAGTACTTGTTGATCCAAGGCGGCACGATGAGGACCGGCCGCTTCAGGACCGTGCGGGTGGCCGGCGCGTATTGAATGAGCTGCATCAGCTCGTTCTGATGGATCACCTTGCCCGGCGTGATCGCGAGGTTGCGACCGACCTCGAATGTCGTGCGGTCCGACCGACGGATGTCGAGGCGACCGTGCCCGGTTTCGATGTCTTCGACGAGCATGCGCATGCCGTCCGCCAGGTTTCCGGCGTTCGAGGACAGCGTCTCGCGCAGCAGCTCCGGATTGGTGAGCAGGAAGTTCGCGGGCGACATCGCGTCGGTGAGCTGGCGTACATAGAATTCGGCCTTGCGCCGTGTGTGCGCGTCGAGCCCCTTGGCATCCGCGACCAGGCGGTTGGCCCATTGGGCGCTCAGCAAATAGGCCTGTTTCAGCAAATCGAAGTACGGATGTGACGACCAGTCCGGATTCGCGAAACGTCTCTCCGTCGGACCGGAAGCGGCGACGGGCTCGTCGGAAATGCCGAGCAAACGTTTGGTCGCAGACGCCCACAGGCCGACATACGCTTTGCCCAGGTCCGCCTGCGCCAGCAGCGTCTGTTGCGGATGCGTCAACCAGTACTCGGCGAGGTGGCCGAAGGTTCTGGCGACGCCGACGACCTCATCGGGCGCCATGCGTTGAAGCGCGCCCTGCTCATGAAAGCTCAGGCAGGCGGCGACGGCTTTGCCACTCTGCTCGACGAGGCTCAGAAGGTTCCTGGACAAATGCTCGATATCGATCCCGTCGGATGGCGAGGGTGTCTTCGGTGCGTTGCCATCCAGCATCGCCGGTTGTTGCCGGCCCTGCGTGTCCGGGATCGACGCGGCCCTGCCTTGCGCATCATCCACGGCTGTCGCGCGACGATTGTTCCTTTTCAGCCCGTCGATTTTCGCGATCGGGCGAAGCCGGTTGTCCGTGCCGACCGGAGAGGGATTCTGCGATACCGTGCCCGCGCCCGGACCGCGAGCAATCGCGTGTCCGTGTCGCACCCATTTATCGGCCGCTGATGAGGGCGAGTAGCGGGGTTCGCGCTCGGCATGCGATGGGGTGGAGCTGATGGCCGGAAGCGGCACGAGCTTGCTCCTGTCCGGCATCCTCAAGAGCACCAGCTTCTTGCTCACGCGGTCAGGCCTTCCTTCTCCACGAGGATCTGCCTCGCGAGACTGCCCATCTCCCGCGCCGCCTCGCTGTCCGGCGCGGCCTCGATGACGGCTAATCCCTGCGCGGCGCTCTCCGCGTAGATGACGCGCTGGTTCAGCGCAGGGGCGAGCACGGGCAAGTCCTCGAATTGCGCGAGCGCTATCGCGGCCTGTCGGCCGATGCTCGTGTTGGCAATCTTGCGATTGATGATGAACGCGCCCCTCAGGTTCCTCCTGAACTGCCGGGCTTGGCGGATCAGTTGAACCGTCTCCGCGGCGGCCCAGACGTCGTAGGGCGAAGGCTGTACCGGAACCAGCACCAGGTCGCTGGCCAGTATCGCCGCGCGCCCGAGGTCATTGGCGCCCGGCGCGCCATCGATCAATACGACGTCGTATTGCGCGGCGATCCGCGGGAGCTCGCGATGGAGGGTGGGACGGGCCATGCCTACGACCGCGAAGAGCGGATCGCGTTCCCGCATGCTGGACCACGACAAGGCGCTGCCTTGCGGGTCGGCGTCGACCAGCAGCACGCGACCGCCGGCTACGGCAAGCGTCGCTGCAACATTGACGGCGACCGTCGTCTTGCCAACGCCGCCCTTACGGTTGAGTACGCCGATGATCATCGCCCCTCAACACGCCTGTAGGTCAGGAACTAGATCGGCGGCACTAGCCGGCCGCCGGCCTGATGGCGGTTATCGCAACGACGTCGGTGTGAGGTCTGTGTCGATCGGACTCGACCAAGCAGATCCCGTCTCGCCGCCGCATGTGTTCGACACGCCGGCGGTCGACGCAATCCCTCAAGCGCTTCTTGACCCTACCGCACAGGTCTTCGACGTCACCCCCTGATGACGACAAAGACGCGCAGCCTTACGATTCCCCATCGCGACTTCGCTTCCGCCGTTCAAACGAGCGAGCCCGACATGCGGTGCGGTCGGTCGTCGAGTTCCCGTTCCGGTTGAGCGAGTCGACGCACACATAACTGATTCGGCTGTCCGGTGCACAGGAAAACACCCACGAGCTTCGCCAAAGCGATCTCTGGAACCGCACTAATGGTCGCGCTTCGAATTGCCGAGCGTGGCGAAATGCCCGCAGCGCTGCAGCCAGGCGAGCAGCAGCAGGCCGGGGATGCCGGCGAATGCACAGATCGCAAAGAACCAAACCCAGCCGGTCGCGGAGGCGACGAAGCCGGCGCCGGCGGAGATGTAGGTGCGGCCGACCGCGGCGAGCGCCGTCAGCAGCGCGTATTGCGTCGCCGTGTGCAGCGGGTTCCTGCACAGCGCCGACAGGTAGGCGACGAAGATCACCGTGCCGATCGCGCTGGTGAAGTTCTCGAGCGTGATCGCGAAAGTGAGCCAGGCGAGGTCGCGGCCGACCATCGCCTGCCAGGAGAACGCGAAATTCGCGAGCGCCTGCACGATGCCGCCGATCCACAGGCACGTGGTCAGCGGAAACGCGCGCGCGAGGTAGCCGCCAGCAAAGCCGCCGACGAGCGAGGCGCCGAGACCCACGCCCTTGATGATGGTCGCGTACTCGTTGCGCGTGAAACCGAGGTCGACCGTGAAGGGACCGGTCATCACCCCGGCCAGGGCGTCGGTGAGCTTGAACAGCACCACGAACACCAGCACGACGACGGCGACCAGCAGGCCTTCGCGCTGGAAGAAATCCTGGAACGCACCGACCACCGTGGTGACGAGGCGCTCGACGACGCCCATGCCGCTGTGCCCCCGCGCCGCGGCGGCGGATTTTTCAGGCTCGGTCGCAACCAGCGTCGTCACGACGCCGACCAGAACCAGCGCGGCCATCACCGCGTAGCTCGCGGTCCAGGCGCCCTGCTTGGTGAAGCCGAACGACTCGAAGCCGCTGACGATATAGAGCGCGCCGGCGCTCGATACGAGCATACCGACGCGATAGGCCGCGACATAGGACGCCATGCCCGCCGCCTGCTCGTTCTCGGGCAGGCTCTCGATGCGAAACGCGTCGATGACGATGTCCTGCGTAGCGGACGCCGCGGCAACCATGAGGCCGCCGAACGCGACGATGCCCGGCACTGTCAGCGGATCGCAGGCGCCGAGGAACACGATGGCGGCCATCAGCAGGATCTGCGAGAACACCAGCCAGCCGCGCCGGCGACCGAGCCAGCTTGACAGCAGCGGCACGTCGAGCGCGTCGAGCAGCGGCGCCCACAGGAACTTGATCGTGTAGGGCGTGCCGACCAGCGCGAACAGCCCGATCGTCTTCAGGTTCACGCCGACCTCGGCCGCCCAGTAGAGCAAGGTCGAGCCGGACAGCGCGAGCGGCAGGCCGGCCGAGAAGCCGAGGAACAGCACGATCAGCACGCGCGGGCTCAGATAGACCGCGAGCGCGTCGAGCCAGCGTTTCTGTTCCGGTTGCGAAACCGAATCTTGTGGGACAGCCATGTGATCCCTTACCCAAAGCGCGCGCGGAACGCGACTTGTTCCGGGATTGCGGCAGCAGCGCGGCTCAGCGCTCGCGCAGCGGCTCCGAGCGACTTTCGCGCAGCGTGTACATGATCAGCGGCCGCGGCAGCGTCCAATAGATGGTGCCGACCTCAGTCTTCTGGCGGCCGAACGCCGTCACCTGGACCTGATAGATCGAATAAACCGACTGATTGGCGGAGACGTCGCCTTCATAGCGCAGGATGTAGGTCTGGACGTCGCTCTCGGTGGCGTAGAGGCAGGCGCGGTGGCCGAGACGGATGTTGATGTCGCGAACGACCCGCTGCGGATCGCCGCCGCGATCGGCCTGCGCCACCACCATCTGCACGAGTTCCTTCGACTCGCAGAACAGGCCCTTCTCGAGCGTCACCGGATTGGCGGGCGCGCCCAGCACCAGGGCCGCGGGAACCACCAGGGCCCCGATCGTCAGGTCCATCTACCCCTCCCCCGAGGGAAATTTGCCGGCAGTTCCCTATAGCATACCGGCCGCGGAGCAATGGAGCGCTAAAAGGGCCTATTCGGCTGCAACCAAAGGCTTATTCACCTGCAACCAGCCTGCGCGCGAGCGGGGCGGCAACCAGCCGCTCCTCCGCATCGTCCTCGCCGCGGAACTCGAGCTCGTTGATGCGGCCGGCGCGCTTCTCGATCTTTTCGGCCGAGACCAGGATCTGGCGCACGTCCTCGTTGGCCTGGCCAAAATGGTTCTGCAGTTTGACCACGCGGTCACGCAGCCGCCCGAGGTCGTCCATCATGCGGCCGACCTCGGTGCGGATCTGATCGGCCGCCTCGCGCATGCGGGCGTCCTTCAGGATCTGCTGCATCACCTGGATCGCCAGCATCAAGAGCGACGGCGAGACGATGACGACGCGCGCGCGGTAGGCCTTCTGCACCACATCGTCGAAGCCGTCATGCAGCTCGGCATAGACAGACTCCGACGGCACGAACATCAAGGCGAGCTCCTGCGTCTCGCCGGCGATCAGGTATTTGTCGGCGATGTCGGCGACGTGCTTCATCACGTCCTGGCGCACACGTTGCGCCGCGATCTTGCGCTCGTCGTCGGTCCGGGCGGCGCGCAGCGCGGTGACCGCCTCAAGCGGGAACTTCGCATCGATCACCAGCGGCCGCTTGTCGGGCAGATAGACCACGCAATCGGGCCGCGTGCGGTTCGACAGCGTGTACTGGAACTCGTAGGAGCCCTTCGGCATTCCGTCCTGGACGATCGCCTCCATGCGGCCCTGGCCGAACGCGCCGCGCGCCTGCTTGTTCGAGAGGACATCGCGCAAGGTCGTCACCTGCGACGACAGCTCGGTCAGGTTCTTCTGCGCGCGGTCGATGACCGCCAGGCGCTCGTGCAGGTTCTGCAGGCTCTCGCTGGTCTGCTTCGCATTCGTCGCCATCGACTGGCCGAGCCGGTGCGTCACGCTGTCGAGCCGCTCGTTGACAACGCGGGCGAGCTCGCCCTGCCGCCCGACCAGCGTCTCGCCCATCGCCGTCATGCGGCCGGCGAGTTCCGAGTGCAGGCGGGCAAGCTCGGCCACCTGCGCCTCCACCGGGTCAACCTGCGGACGACGCAGCACCACGATCACGACCGCGATCGCCGCGGCGGCGAGCAGCAGCGAGAAGCCGGCGAGAATGACAACGGTCTGCTCGGTCATGCAGGAATTGTAGCGCGATTCGATCCGGACTGGAACAAAAAGAGAACGGTTTCCTTAACACGGGAGAGAAGCACGGAACGCGTTGATTCGGCAGGGGTACCGGCTTACATCGCGGGGGCATGGCGTTGCGCGAGATCATCATTCTTCCGGACAAGCGGCTGCGGCTCAAATCCGAGCCGGTCGGCAAGATCACGGCCGAGATCAAAAGGCTGGTCGAGGACATGTTCGAAACCATGTACGACGCGCCCGGCATCGGCCTCGCTGCCATTCAGGTCGCGGTGCCGAAGCGCATCGTGACGATGGACCTCTCCAAGAAGGAGGGCGAGAAGAACCCGCGGGTGTTCATCAACCCGGAAATCGTCACGTCGTCGGAGGACGTCTCGACCTACGAGGAAGGCTGCCTGTCGATCCCGGAAATCTACGAGGACGTCGAGCGGCCGGCGCGCGTCACCGTCAAGTACACCGACCTCGACGGCAAGAAACACGAGGAAGAGGCAGATGGGCTGTTCGCCACCTGCATCCAGCACGAAATCGACCATCTGAACGGCAAGCTGTTCATCGACCGCATCTCCAAGCTCAAGCGCGACCGCATCATCAAGAAGTTCGCCAAGGCGGCTAAAAAAGAGAAACCGAAAGAGAAAGAGTGATGGCGCTCCGTCTGGTGTTCATGGGGACGCCGGATTTCTCCGTACCGACGCTGGTCGAGATCGTCGGCGCCGGTCACGAGGTGGTCGCCGTCTATACGCGCGCGCCGAAGCCGGCCGGGCGCGGGATGGCGATGCAGGCCTCGCCGGTCGAGCGCGAGGCGCGCCGGTTCGGGCTTGACGTGCTCACGCCGGCGACGCTGAAGACCGCCGATGCGCAGGAGACGTTCCGCGCGCATCGCGCCGACGCAGCGGTGGTCATCGCCTATGGCATGATCCTGCCGAGGCCGATCCTCGACGCGCCGGAGCTTGGTTGCTTCAACCTGCATGCCTCGCTGTTGCCGCGCTGGCGCGGCGCCGCGCCGATCAATCGCGCCATCATGGCGGGCGACGCCGAGACCGGCGTGATGGCGATGCGCATGGACGAAGGCCTCGACACCGGGCCGATCGCCATGGCCGAGCGCATCGCCGTCGATGCCGACATGACCGCCGGCGACCTGCACGACAAGCTGGCGCGGCTCGGCGCCGACCTGATGGTGCGGGCGCTGGCCGCGCTGGAAAAAGGCGCGCTCGTGCTGACGCCGCAGCCGGCGACGGGCGTCACCTACGCGGCGAAGATCGACAAGAGCGAAAGCCGCATCGACTGGTCGAAGCCAGCGCAGGCTGTGCACGACCATTGTCGCGGGCTCTCCCCGTTTCCCGGCGCGTGGTTCGAGCTGACGGCCGACGGCAAGCCGGTGCGGGTCAAGGTGCTGCGCACGACCAGAGCCGAGGGCCGCGGCACCGGTCGTAGTCTTCCTGGCAGCGTGCTCGACGACCAGCTGACGATTGCCTGCGGCGACGGCGCGATCCGCATCGTCGAGCTGCAGCGCGCCGGCAAGCAGCCGATGAAAGCGGACGAGTTCCTGCGTGGCACGCCGCTCACGGCCGGCACGCAGTTGGGCTGAGGCCGCGATGCCGCGCTACAAGCTGATCATCGAATATGACGGCACGCCGTTCGTCGGCTGGCAGGTCCAGGAGAACGGCACGTCCGTGCAGGGTGCGCTGACCGCAGCGATCGCAGCATTCGCCGGCGAGAAAGCCGCGGTGCAGGGCGCCGGCCGTACCGATGCCGGCGTGCACGCGCTCGGACAGGTCGCACATGTCGATCTTGCCAAAGCGTGGGACGCCGATAAGGTGCGTGACGCACTCAACTTCCATCTGCGCCCGCATCCGATCGCCATCTTGGTGGCCGAACAGGTCGCCGACGATTTCGACGCGCGGTTCTCCGCCGTGAAGCGGCATTACCTGTATCGCATCGCCAACCGCCGGGCCGACCTGGCGCTCGACCGGCACCGCGCCTGGCGGGTGCCGCGCTCGCTCGACGCCGAAGCGATGCACACGGCGGCGCAGCGGCTCACCGGCAAGCACGACTTCACGACGTTTCGCGCCGCCGAATGCCAGGCCAAATCGCCGGTCAAGACGCTCGACCGGCTCGACGTCGCGCGCTATGCCGACACGATCGAGGTCCGCGCGTCGGCGCGCTCGTTCCTGCATCATCAGGTGCGCTCGATGGTCGGCTCGCTGGTGCCGGTCGGCGACGGCAAGTGGAGCGCCGACGATCTTGCCGCCGCACTCGCGGCGCGCGACCGCACCGCGTGCGGCCAGGTGGCCCCGCCGGAAGGGCTTTATCTGGTGAAGGTGGATTACTGATACATGGAACAACGGATGATCTGCCGGCGGACGCTGATCGCATCGCTCGCGTCGTCCGCACTGGCTCTGCCTCACATCGCATCGGCGCAGAGCTATCCGAGCGGCCTCGTGCGCATCATCGTGCCGTTCCCGCCAGGCGGCGGCACCGACGTGCTCGGCCGCCTGCTCAGCACCGAGTTCCAGACCCTGTGGGGCCAGAGCGTGATCCTCGACAACCGGCCGGGCGCGGCCGGCCTGATCGGCACGCGGCAGGCGGTGGCGGCAGCGCCCGATGGCGCGACGCTGCTGATGGCGTCGACTGGCGCGATCCTGACGCTCGCGGCAAGCCACGGCGGCACGACGTTCGACGTGACCAGCGACCTCGCGCCGATCTCACTCGTGGCGGCGCCGCCCTACATCCTCGTCACCAATGCCGGGCAGCCGTTCCGCAGCGCCGCCGACGTGATCGCCTACGGCAAGGCCAATCCGGGCAAGCTGTCGTTCGGCTCGTCGGGCGTCGGCTCGGCGTCGCATCTGTCGGGCGCGCTGTTCCAGCAGATGACCGGCATCGACATGCTGCACGTGCCCTATCGCGGCACCGGCCCCGCCGTGACCGACCTGCTCGGCGACCGCATCCAGCTGATGTTCTCGCCGGCGCTGACGGTGACGCCGCATATCACCGCAGGCAAGCTGCGCGCGCTCGGCGTGACCGGATCAGCGCGCTCGGCGCTGTTTCCGGATTTCCCGACCATCGCTGAGAGTGGATTGCCCGATTATTCCTCGGTCGGCTGGTTCGGACTGTTCGCGCCCGCCGCCACGCCGCGCGCCATCGTGGACAAGGTCAGCGCCGACACCGCCAGGGTGCTGCTGCTGCCCGACTCGAAGCAGAAACTCGCCAACGAAGGCGCAGAGCCGGAGCCGATGACGCCCGAGAAGTTCACGACGTTCGTCAATGCCGACATCACGAAGTGGCTCGCGCTGGCGAGCAAGGCGGGCATCAAGCTCAGTCAATAGGCTAGTGTCCCGCTTCCGACGCTCGCATGAGTCTGCCGCACGCTCTCGTGCGAGCGTCGGAAGCAAAGGGACACTAGCAACTCTAAGCTGCTAGTGCGGTTTTGGTTCTGACGTTCCGATGACACAGGTTGCTGCGAGACTGATCGGAACGTCAGAACCACCGCACTAGGCGATCAAACCGGAAAGGCACGGATGATCGAGCCGGCGGCGACTGCGACCAGGAAGTCGACAGCGACGACCGCCGCCGCCAGGTCCCAGCTCAACCCGAGCGCGGCGCAGGCAAAGAACCAGCGGTACTGAACCAGGATGATCGAGAACGCGAGCGTGTAGAACGCCGCGAGCGCGCCAGTCGCCATGCCGAGGACATGCAGCAGCGCGGGAACGGCGAAGATCGCGGCCGCGACCACGCCGGACCAGTTGTAGATGACAATATAGCCGACATAGCGCCGCTCGAGCCCCATGACGCGCACGAAGCCGGCCATCAGCAGCGGAAACAGTATCCACGGCGCGACGAACACCGCCGCCTCGCGCGCCACGAACCAAACATCGTCGAACAGGCCGCCCGGCATGAAACGGCCGGCGCGCAGTTCCTGATCGGCAAGGATGATAATGAAGGCGGGCATGGCGAGGATGACGGCGGCAAACGATCGCCAGAAGCCTTCGACGCTCGCATCGAACGCGCTCAACCCTTCGCGCTCGCGCCGGATCAGGCGCCACGAGCCCTTGAGCGAGCGAACCACTTCATCCGCCGTGAGAATCATGACTTGCCTCGACGTTCGCGCCGAACCAACCACGCTCCCACCTGAGCAATTCCAACCCTAGATTTCAGTCCGCATTCCAGCCTGCACCGAACTTGCAACACCGAACCAGCAATTAGCGTGCCGCAAGCCGGTGAACGCCCCGTAAAGATAAGGCCCAATCCGTCAACCCGCGTAGGGCGTCCCGGTTCAAATTTCCGGGAGACGCGCCGGGCTAGTGCGCTTCTCCTCTGAGTCTGCACCACGTTTTCCTAAGCGGGATCGCCGGGACCCGCCCGGCAATAACCAGAGGCATTGCCGCCAAGCAATCCAACCGCAGACAGCTGTGGAGACACTAGCTGAAGTAGCTGTCCAGAATACGGCGATAGATCGACGTCAGCGCCGCGAGGTCGGCGGTGGCGACGTGCTCGTCGACCTTGTGCATGGTCTGGCCGAGCAGGCCGAACTCGATGACCGGGCAATAATTTTTGATGAAACGCGCGTCGGACGTGCCACCCGACGTCGAAAGTCTCGGCGTGCGGCCGGTCACCGCGGCCACTGCGTCGCGCGCGATGTCAACGAATGGGCCCGGCGCGGTGAGAAACACGTCGGCGTTCGACACATCCCAGTCGATACGCCACCGGATACCGCCGGCGGCCGCCGCCGCGCGGCGCTCGACCAGCGCCCGCAGCGACTCCCGGCTGTGGCAGTCGTTGTAGCGGATGTTGAAGCGCGCCCGCGCCTCGGCGGGAATGAGATTGACGGTCTGGTTGCCGACGTCGACCGACGTGAATTCGAGATTCGAACGGTCGAAATGCTCCGAGCCGTTGTCGAGCGGCTCCGCCGTCAGCGCGGCGATCAGCCTGACGATTCCGCTGACCGGATTGTCCGCCAGCTCCGGATAGGCGACGTGGCCCTGCGTGCCGGCGACAACGAGCGTGCCGTTCTGCGAGCCGCGCCGGCCGATCTTGATCATGTCGCCGAGGCGCTCCGGATTGGTCGGCTCGCCGAGCAGGCAATGATCGAACTTTTCGCCGCGCGCCTGCGCCCAGGCGAGCAGCTTCACCGTGCCGTTGACGGCGATGCCCTCCTCGTCGCCGGTGATCAGGAACGAGATCGAGCCCTTGGGTTTGCCGCTGCGCGCGGCGAGATGGTCGAGCACGGCCGCGACCTTGCAGGCAATCGCGCCTTTCATGTCGACGGCGCCGCGGCCATAGAGAACGCCGTCGACGATCTCGGCGGCGAACGGCGGCTGTCGCCAGCTCGACGTGTCGCCGGGCGGCACGACGTCGGTATGGCCGGCGAGCACGAGATGCGGCGCGGCGGTGCCGATCCGCGCGTAGAGATTTTCGACCGGCGCCGTGCCGGGCTCCTCGAAGGTCACGCGGTGCACGGCGAAGCCGGCCGGCGTCAACAGGCCTTCAAGGCAGGCGAGCGCGCCGCCCTCGGCGGGCGTCACCGACGGGCAGCGCAGCAGCGCGCGGGCGATGGCGATGGGGTCCTGTGTGCTCGGGTTCGGCGCGTTCATGACGGGCTTCCGTCGAGCGGGTCGGGACCGAACTGGTTGCGGCCCACGACACCGGGGCGGAAGCCGAGGTCGACCAGCAGCGCCAGCGCGAGGATCGCCCACACCGCCAGAACGAGCATGAACTGCGCCGAGCGCTCCTCCGTCGTGCCGGCCCAGCCGACGATCGACAGAAAATTCAACAGCACGCCGACCGCGAAGAACACGCCGAGCACCCAGATCGGCGTGTTGCGGTCGTTGGCGCGCTTGGTGAACAGCGCGAATTCCGGATAGGTGAAGGCGAGGTCGACGATGGCGCCGAGCCGCTCGCCGTCGATCCTTTGCGCGAGCGACTGGGCGGCAATCTCGGCGGCGAACAGCACGGCGAAGCCGATCCAGAACGTCTGGCGGCTGATGCGCCCCTCGAAGCTCAGCAGAAGATGCTTCAAATCCATACGGGGTTACGCCTGCTTGCCGACGTTCTTGCCGGCGTCGGCGAGGCCGAGCCCGGCCGGCGGCACATCGGTGCGCGGCGGCCCGCCGACGTCATAGGCCTCGAGGATGGTGATCTTCTGCCAGATCTTGCGGCTGAAGTTGGTGGTCAGCTCCTCGATGTCGTTGACCGCGTCGATCACGACCGTGTCCGGCAGGTTCTGTGCGTAAAGCGCGGCGAGCTTGCCGGTCAGCGACTGCATCTCGCTGCAATAGTCGAGATAGCGGGTGAGCTGGTACCGCGTCATCGAGCGATTGGGCGACACCGGCGTGCGGTCCTCGCGCGACAGGATCACGCTCGGGTCCTTGGTGAGCTGGTGCATGTCGATCACGTGCGAGATGGTGCGGAACACGTGCAGGTCACGCAAGGCGTTGCGCCGCTTGATGCGGTCCTCGAAGGTGACGGCGAAGAACAGCGCCGCGCCCGCCAGCACGGTGATGTTCATGGCGGCATCGATGCCCTGGAACACGCCGAACACCTCGTTGCCGACCTGAAGCTGGATCGACTGCGTCACCACCAGGATGACGACCGCGATGCCGACCACGCCGGCCACCACCGCGAGCCAGCTTGTGATTTTAAGGGCGAGATTCGGCTTCGCAATCATCTGTGCATTTTGCTGCGTGTCCTCGGCGATCAGCAGCAGCTCGTGGCACACCTTGGACAGCCCGGAGCTCGGGAAGCGCGCGAGGATGCGCGCTTCGAGAGCGCGAATCGTCTTGACGATCTCGGCGGCGTCGAGCGATCGGTACGACATCTAGTGCCCATTTCCGACGCGCGTGATACACCGCAGCACCCTCTGACACGCGCGTCGGAAACAAAGGGGCACTAGCATGTATATGATTCTAGTGCCGCTTTTCGATTTGACGTTCCTGAACGAGAATGCGGCAGGTGATGCAGGAACGTCAAATCGGCGGCACTAGTCCCGCAGCAGCTCGTTGATCGAGGTCTTGGCGCGCGTCTTCTCGTCCACGCGCTTGACGATCACCGCACAGTAGAGGTTCGGACCCGGTTCGCCGTTCGGCAGCGGCTTGCCGGGCATGGTGCCCGACACGACGACCGAATACGGCGGCACCTCGCCCTGGAAGATCCGGCCGGTCTCGCGGTCGACGATCTTGGTCGAGATGCCGAGATAGACGCCCATGCCGAGCACCGCGCCCTCGCGCACGATCACGCCCTCGACCACCTCGGAACGCGCTCCGACGAAGCAGTTGTCCTCGATGATGACCGGCCCGGCCTGAAGCGGCTCGAGCACGCCGCCGATGCCGACGCCGCCGGAGAGGTGGCAGTTCTTGCCGATCTGCGCGCAGGAGCCAACGGTCGCCCAGGTGTCGACCATGGTTCCGGAACCGACGTGGGCCCCGAGATTGACGAAGGACGGCATCAGCACGACGTTGGGTGCCACGTAGGCCGAGCGCCGCACGACCGCGCCAGGTACGGCGCGGAAGCCGGCCTTCTTGAATTTCGCGGCGTTCCAGCCGTCGAACTTGGACGGCACCTTGTCCCACCAGACGGCTTTGCCCGGCGCGCCCTTGATGACGCTCATGTCGTTGAGGCGGAACGACAGCAGCACCGCCTTCTTGAGCCACTGATTGACGTGCCAGTTGCCGCCGGCCTCGCGCTCGGCGACGCGCGCCGCGCCGGTGTCGAGCAGGTCGAGCGCCTTGTCGACCGCCTTGCGGACCGCGCCCTTGGTCTTCGCCGTGACGTTGTTGCGGTCCTCGAAGGCAGCATCGATGGTGCGGGCAAGCTCGGCAAGCGGCATGGAAGGTCCCCGGTTCTAGTGTCCCGAATCCGAAGTTCGCCATACTGAGCGGCACCTTCCGGAGCGAACTTCGGATTCGTAGGACACTAGCAAACTTAACGTTCTAGTGTCGTTTGGTTCAGAAATTCGCCTGAAGGACTCGCGGCAGATGATGTGGCGAATTTCTGAACCACGACACTAGCCGCCGTTTACTCGCGGACGCACCGGCAGAAGTCAACGGGGCTGCAGGAGGCGGGGCTACCGACGCGCCATGACGTTGAGCTATGCTCCGCCCGGATCGTCGTGCCGGCGGTCCGGAGGAGCACTTACAAAGGGGCGACATGCGGGGCACAGCAACGATTTCAGTCACGGCCGCTTTGGCGCTGGCGATGGCGGAGCCGGCGGCGGCACATCATGTGATGGGCGGCGTGATGCCGACCACGGCGATGCAGGGCCTGATGTCGGGGCTCGGCCATCCGGTCATTGGGCTCGATCATTTCGCCGCAGTCGTGGCGGTCGGATGCCTTGCCGCGGCGCATCGGCCGGCGGTGCTGCTGGTGATCAGCTACGTGCTGGCGATGGCGGTCGGCGCCGCGCTGCATGTGCAGGGCGTGAACGTCCCCGCCGCCGAGCTTCTGGTCGCGCTCTCGGTGCTCGCGCTCGGCGCGGCGACCGTGCAATGGCGCGATATGCTCAGCCCGTCGGCGGCGCTGGTGCTGTTCGGCATCGCCGGAGCCGTCAACGGGTATGCGCTCGGCGAGTCGATCGCCGGCGCCGAGCCGACGCCGCTCTACGCGTATTTCATCGGCCTCGCTGCGATCCAGATCGCCGTCGGCCTCGCCGCCATGGCGCTGGCGCGCGTCCTGGCGACGCAGGAGCCGGCCGCGGTGCGCGTGCGGTTGATCGGCGCCGGCGTGATCGGCATCGGGCTTGCGATGCTGGCGAAAGATTTGATTCCGGGCGCCTAGATCGTCTCAAATCCGGCCGCGCGCCAGATGTCCTGCTGCTCGGGCCGCACCAGCGCGCCGATGAAGATTTGCGCCGCTTCCATATCGACGCATCCCTTCATGATCGCGGCCGCGTAAGCCGTGGCGTTACCCAGCGGCGCCGGCAGCGGACCGACCACGCGGATGCCTTTCACCGGCAGCATCTCGCTGATGAAGGTCATGCCGATCTCGGCCTCGCCGCGCGCGACGCATTCGGCCACCGCCGCACCGCTCTTCTGCGGCAGCGCCTTCTTGCCGATCTCGCCGGCGATGCCCATGCGCACGAACAGGTCGCGCAGATAAGTGCCGGCGGTGCCGCCGACCGCCGGATCACTCAATGCAAGAGCCTTGACGCCGAGCAGGAGCCGCTTGAACGCGTCGGCGGTCGCGATGTCGGGCGCCGGCGTGCCCTCGCGCACCGCGAGGCCGATCGCGGTCTCGCCGAGGTGCGCACGGC
>Ga0066388_100001066_pt1 | contig 14773 bp, 11 predicted proteins | sample PanSoiMetaGPlot6_FD_64539 | JGI IMG/M metagenome (GOLD analysis project Ga0066388, IMG submission 64539) | Tropical forest soil microbial communities from Panama analyzed to predict greenhouse gas emissions - Panama Soil - Plot 6 (Hybrid Assembly) | ecosystem: Environmental > Terrestrial >... | reverse complement strand
TGTAGGCGCTAAGTGCGATGAGCGATTTTCCAGTCGCGAGTCGCACCCAGAAATCAATGTTCCATACCAACTCGAGGACCAGCACCGAAAGCGCCATCATGCTGACAAGGAGCGCATTCTCGAACCAGAGCGCAGGAATCATCATCAACAAGGCAACGTCGGAGAACCAAAGGAAATTCGCGGGTCCGTATTGGCGCCAGTAAATTGGCACCAGAAAAGCAACGAACAACGTGTAGAGAATTTTGAGCCAGAGCGGCACCACAGTTAATCGACGTATTTTTGCCCAGTCGGCAAACGGTGACCGAGCCCCAAAGCGCGTAGAGTGATAGCCGCGTCGCTGTTGGAAGCATTGCTCACGGTTGTAGATTGAGTCGTGAGCTCGTTTAACGTCTACGACGATGCGGTCCGCGCCGCGTCTTATTCCAAACTCGATTTTCCGGGAACGTACTATCTCGCGTTTCGGGACTTGCCTGAAATTCTTTCCCCGAATGTTGTTGGTCGTCGAGCGTTGGACTTCGGCTGCGGGGCCGGGCGATCGACGCGGTTTTTAAAGAACCTCGGTTATCACGTTATCGGGTTGGATATCTCGGCAAGCATGATCGAGTTGGCGAGAGTCGCGGATCCGGAGGGTGAGTACGTTCAAACGGAAAGTGATGACTTCACTATTTTAGGCCGCAAACCATTCGATCTTATCCTTTCCGCTTTCACTTTCGACAATATCCCGAACGAAGGTCGGCGAATCGCATTAATGTGCGGGTTGCGCGAGCGACTCTCGTCGACCGGTCGACTGGTCATTCTTGGATCCACTCCTGAGATCTACACGCACGAATGGACTTCTTTCACGACTGCGGCATTCCCAGAGAACAAGCGAGCTCGATCGGGTCAGACCGTCCGGATCGTCATGAAAGACGTGAGCGACACACGGCCGGTCATCGATTGGATTTGGTTCCGGGCTGATTATGAGCGGCTATTCGCAAACTCTGGCTTCGAGCTGATCGAGGAACACCGTCCGCTCGGCCGGTCGAACGAACCATTTGCCTGGATTTTGGAAACGACTGTCGCTCCGTGGGTCATTTACGTTGTTCGACCGAAAAGACCGCGCGTTTGAACTTGGGCGATGGGTATCATTATCAATTAAGGATTCAATCGCGCGGTGAAGATTTCGCAATCGGGGCCGTAATCTTTCTCTACGCAATTCGTGAAGTAAATCACTTTACCGTCCGGCGACCAACGCGGCGCGGTTCCTCGACCCTCGCTGTTCGCCACGAGTTGCGGATTGCTGCCATCGGCGTTTATCACAAAAATTTGATAACCATGTCCGCGACGATTCGAGGCGAAGGCAATTCGTTTTCCGTCGGGCGACCACGCGGGCCAACCATCAAAGAACGGATTGTTCGTTAGGTTGCGCGGATTTGAGCCGTCGCTGTTGGCAACGTAAACCTCGGAGTTTTCTTCGCCGATAATTTTTCGAAACGCAATTTTTCGCATGTCAGGCGACCAGGAACCATAGGTGTTGATTCCGCCGGTGATAATAGGGGTGACTTTCTTCGTTGCGATGTCGATCGAATAAATTTCTGCAGTATTTTTCTTTGGCGGTTGGAGATCATCGTTCGTGCAGTAAATGATCCGCTTACTGTCGGATGATCAGTTCGGATGAATCGTGTTTTGCTCTGGCGGCGTTAACACTTCGACATTGCTGCCATCAATCTGCATTACCGCGATCCGGTTCTTGCCGCCCGCAATCAGGACAAAGGCGATCTGGTTTCCGTCGGGCGACCATGACGGGTCTTCATGATCGGCGCCATCGCGCGTCAGTTGCGCGCTTTTCGAGCCGTCGATGTTCATCGTGAATAATTGCTCCTTGCCCGAAACCATCGAGATGTAGACAAGCCGTTTGCCGTCCGGGGAGGGCGATGGATCGAAATTTTGCGCGTGAGTGATTTGCAGCGGGATCGAGAGCGGCCGATCGGCAGCGTGCGCCATAATCGCGAGAAGCGTAGACGTCAGAATTAAACAACGGCGAAGCATCGCAGAATTTAGTCGACGTATTTTTGGGCGATCGGCATGCGGCGGCCAACGCCAAATGCCCGCGACGTGACTTTGAAGCCCGGCGCAGCTTGTTCGCGTTTGTATTCATTTAAATCGACGCGGCGCTGAACCCAGCGCACCGTTTTTTCATCGAAGCCGCGGCCGATGATGTCGCGGGCGCTCAGGTTGTCTTCGACATAGAGCTGTAGAATCTTGTCGAGAATTTCGTAAGGCGGCAAAGTGTCCTGATCTTTCTGGTTCGGCTTCAATTCCGCGCTTGGCGGTTTGTCGATTGTGGATCTTGGAATGATTTCCTTTTCGCGATTAATCCAGCGCGCGAGGTCATAGACCATCGTTTTGGGAACATCGCTGATGACGGAAAGACCGCCGGCCATGTCGCCATAGATTGTGCAATAACCAACCGACAGTTCGCTCTTGTTTCCGGTCGAAAGAACGAGATGGCCGAACTTGTTGGATAGCGCCATCAAAGTCATTGCCCGTAAACGGGGCTGCATGTTTTCCTCGGTCTCGTTCTCTGGCAGGCCGGAAAAGATTTCCTTAAACTGACTTTTAAAAACGGCGAAGGTTTCGGCAATTGGGATGTGCAACAATTTGATTCCGAGATTTTCAGCGAGCTTCTTCGAGTCATCGACGCTGCCGCGGGATGAATATTGGCTCGGCATGGAAACGCCGGTGACGTTTTCAGCTCCGAGCGCGTCGACCGCGAGCGCTGCCACGACTGCGGAATCGATTCCGCCGCTGAGGCCGAGCACGGCCGATTTGAAGCCGCACTTTTGCAAGTAATCGCGCAGACCTAACGAAAGTGCGGGAAAAAGCTGTTCTGGTGTCGATTCCTCTCGGAATTCGAGCGCAGCCTTTGCATCGGTATCGACGATCTGTTCGTGCTCGCGAAACGCCGGCAACTGCGCGACCAAAGCACCGGCCGCGTTCACCGCGATCGAGTTGCCGTCGAAGATGAGTTGATCATTTCCGCCGACCGCGTTGCAGTAAAAGATCGGCCGCTTGTAAGTCCGCGCGAGCGTGGCCACCATCTCGTAACGAATCGCCGGTTTCTGCAACGTGAACGGTGACGCGCTCAGGTTTAGAATTATTTCCGCGCCTTGCTCGATCAAACTTCGGGTCGGTTCGCAATCGTAAAGCGGGCGCGGAAGATAATGTTCGGTCCAAATGTCTTCACAGATCGTGACTCCGACTTTTTTTCCGCCGCAGTCAAACGGTTCAACCTTTGCGGCCGGCTCGAAATAGCGATCCTCGTCGAACACATCGTAAGTTGGCAAAAGCGATTTGTGCGCGACGCGCATCGGCTTGCCGCGTTCGAGCAAACTCGCAGCGTTGTGAAATGGCCGGCCCCGGCCCTCATTGCGATCGACAAATCCAACGAGCAGCGCGGTTTGGCCGACGCGCCCATGAAGTTGTTTCACTACCTCGAGGGCTTCGGGAACGAAGCGGGATTTAAAAACCAAATCCTGTGGCGGGTATCCGGTCACGGCCAGTTCCGGCGTGATCACCAAATCGGCGCCGGCCGCGGCGAGACGGTCGTACGCCTCGACGATCTTCTGAAAGTTGCCGCCTAAATCGCCGACCGCAGGATTGACCTGAGCGAAGCCGATCTTCATGCTGGATTAATACAATTCAACCAAGGGTTTGGCGCAAGGTCGTGCACTGCCGCACTTGGTGACTATTTAAATGTCGAAAGTTATCTGTATTAATCCAGTGCCCGGCTTCCCTAGACTCACTCGCGTCTTCGCGGCTCGGAGCCTCCCGCCGTAAAGTTGGCGCGTTGCGCCAACGCTGCTACCAAGCAAAATTAGACGCGGTGGCGAGCGGCAATTCTCTTTTGCAGCGAGCCTTACGGCCCCATCACGGAGTGGTGCTTATAGCCTTTGTTCAACGCGTCGTCCGCACCCTCGACGAAGACTTTGGCCCATTGAATGAGCGAGGCGGCCAGGAATCCGGCCACGGCGCAGATGATGACTTTTTGGAAGAACGTGGCTTGCACTCTGTCCCGTTTAACAGCAGTGAAGGTGCCAGAATCGCGCAATGTTTGGGTTTTCGGCATGGGAGTTGCGGATTTTTCCGGGGCAATGTCCGACCCTGTCCAATCTCGTCCGAACGCCCCTGAAGCTGATGAACTCTCGAACTTGCTTGAGTTCGAACTAATTCAAAAACGGGAGGCGTGGAAACAGACAAGCCAACGCAATCGTTCGCTTCGCACGGCCGCATTTCTTTTTCTGTTTTTGCTTATTGCCGGCTGCGTGCTGGGATTTTTCTTCGTCTTCACGCGAGTGAACGAGGAGCGGCAAAACCGGCCAACCGCGAGCGAACATCGCTGAGGTCGATCTTGCTCCGCGGATTAACTATTCCTTCGCTGGAGTGGCTTCGGGACCCTGGGGCTTTTTTGCCTCAGCCAAGCGCGTTCCAGATTTTCGATCGTTGATCACGAAGGTGTTGTTCTCGCCCAGCTTGGACCACGGCCCGCGCGGGACGTCTTTGAATTCGACGAATTGCCAATCGGTCACGTCGGTTTCGTTTAAGCTGAGGTAGTCGCGCACCGCCGGGGAAACATCGAGCCCCGCGCCTTTGTTGAGATTCGGTTTCGGCCGTTCGTTGCCGAAAACGTATTGCCAGTGATCAGTGCGAAACGGCCCAGCGTCTTCCCATTGCGCGTACGCGATCTTGTTGCCCTTGCGAATCGCGATCCAGCGATCTTTGCAAACCGACACACCGGGACCTTGATAGGCTTCATTGAACCACGGAACTACCCGTGAGGCCTCCGGCCGATGACCGGTCGCGGCTTTGTCGTTGTAGGGAAGGGCGCAGTAAAATGGATTTTGGCGCGGCGTGAATTTTACGGGTGTGTAGTCGCCGCGATGCGACGGATTCGGATCGTCATAGCCGCCGTAACTCTTCGACCATTCCTTGTCCCACGAACTCGCGCGGTTTGGCACCGGATTATTTTCAGTCGGCTTTTCGCCAATCCAGAAAACCGTTGTCACGATGCTCTGCTTCCAGGGAAAACCTTCACCTGGCGCTGGCGGCGCAGACCTCGAGTGATTCGGCGTGAACATCGGTGAATCGATCCCCACGATCGATTCCTCCGACCTGGTCGATCTTTTCTCCGACTTCTTGCTAAGTTTTGTTTTGCTCGGCTCCGCTTTGGTCACCGTCCCATGCGCGAAGAGCGCTGAGACCGACGAAAGCAAAGCGGCAATAGTGTGGGTAATTTTTCCTGGCTTCATGACAACACGGGCAGCGCGACGCGCTGCATATGGTTGGACGCGACGCCGGGCGAAAAAATTCGCAACAGACCGCGAAGCGATCTGACCCTAATCAGCGAAGCGAGGCGCGCACTTTCGTCGTAAGTGCCACTTAGTCAACAAATTTTCCCGGATTCAAAATGTCATTGGAATCGAGAAGGCCCGCGTCACGGTTTTTTTACCTCAGCCAGGCGCGTTCCAGATTTTCGGGCGTTGATTACAAAAGTATTGTTCTCGCCCAGCTTTGACCACGGCCCGCGCGGCACGTGCTTGAAATCAACAAATTGCCAATCGGTGACGTCGGTTTCGCTCAAACCGAGGTAATCGCGGACCGCTGGTGAAACATCGAGTCCTGCGCCTTTGTTCAGATTCGGCTTCGGCCGTTCATTCCCGAAAACATATTCCCAATGGTCGGTGCGGAACGGTCCAGCGTCTTCCCATTGCGCGTACGCGATCTTGTTTCCTTTGCGAATTGCGATCCAACGATCCTTGCAAACAGACGCGCCCGGACCCTGATATGCGTCTTTGAACCACGGCACCACGCGCGCGGCTTCCGGCCGATGACCATTTGCCGATTTGTCATTGTAAGGAAGGGCGCAGTAAAACGGATTTTGGCGCGGCGTGAATTTTACGGGCGTGTAGTCGCTTCGATGCGACGGATTTGGATCATCAAAACCGCCATAGCTCTTTGACCAGGTCTTGTCCCAGGAACTGGAACGGTTTGGGACTGGATTGTTTCCGCTCGGCTGTTCGCCAATCCAGAAGATCGTCGTCACAATCTGGCATTTCCACGGATAACTTTTTCCCGGCGCCGGCGGCGCCGATTTTACGTGGTTTGGCGCGAAGAGGAGCGAAGCAAGGCTGACCCGTGAATCGTCTGATTTGCCCTCGGACTTTTTGCTAAAGCTCGCCTTGGTGGGCTCGGCTTTGGTCACGGCTCCGTGGGCAAAGAACGACGTAACCGAAGAAAGCAAAGCGGCGAAGATGTGGATGATTTTTTTAGGTTTCATGAATTAGAAGCAGCACAACGCGCTGCGTATGGCTCAATGGCACGTCGCGTGAAAGATTCGAACCAGATGCGAATGGATCTAACGCTCGAACCCGCGACGCGTTGCCGACTTTCGTCGTAAATCCCTGTTAGTCAACAAATTTTCCAGGATTCAAAATATCGCTGGGATCCAGAATTTTTTTCAATTTTCGGTGAAGCTCGCGGACCGGCTCGCTCGTTGCCTCCGGCCACCAGCGTTTTTTGGCCAGACCGATCCCGTGTTCACCGGTAATTACGCCGCCCCAGGCGAGGATCTGCGCAAAAAGCTCGTCCAGCGCGTGTTTCACTTTTTCGCGCACTGCGCCATCGCGATTGTAACGGTCGGCCATGATGTTGACATGAATGTTGCCGTCGCCGGCATGACCAAAGCAGGCGATCGGAAATCCCGACTTCGCGCTCAAGCGCTCCGCGAACTCGATAAGATCGACAATGCGCTGGCGCGGAACGACCACGTCCTGATTGAGCTTCGTCAACCCGGTCGCGCGCAGCGAATTGCTGAATTGGCGACGTAACGCCCAAAGTTTTTCGCAATCTTCCTCGCCGCTCGCCATCTCAAGCGCATTTGGCTTTTTGGCGACAATTAATTTCCGGATTGCCCCCGCTTCGCTGCGGACGCTTTCTTCCTGACCATCGAGATCAACCAGCAGGTGCGCATTGCCAGGCGGCACAATTGCCTTGCCCAGATCTTTGCGTGCCGCTTCGAGCGTGAAAGCATCGGCGATCTCGAGTGACGACGGCAAAAATCCGTTGGCGAAAATTTCCTGAACGGCACTGGCCGCTTCCGACATTTTGGCGAACGCGGCCGAAAGCGTCGCCCGCGCGGGCGGAAGCGGGAGCAATCGGAGTGTGATTTCGGTGACGACGCCGAGCATTCCTTCTGATCCGACGAAAAGACCGATCAAATCGAAACCGGTTTTGTTTTTGTGGACGCGACCTCCTAGCCGCAAGACGTCGCCGTTTGCGATCACGACTTCGAGACCGATCACATAGTTTCGGGTAACGCCGTACTTTAAGCAGCGCGGTCCTCCCGCGTTGGTTGCGATATTTCCGCCCATGCTGCAATCGCTCATGCTCGCCGGATCCGGCGGGTAGAATAATTTCTTCATCCGCGCCGCGGCTTTCAAATCGGCGGTGATCACTCCCGGTTCCACAACCGCGACCGCGTCGGTGAAATGGACGTCCTTGATTCGATTCATCCGCATCAGCGAAAGCGCGATTCCTTTTTTGCTCGGAACGCAGCCGCCGACGTAACCGAACCCCGCGCCGCGCGCCGTGACTGGAATTTTTTTCCGCGAGGCGAACCTGAGCAGCTTTGAAACGCTCAATGTCGATCTTGCGAAGACGACCACCTCTGGCGATTCGGCCGCGAACCATTTGTCGCCGCTGTGTGCCGCGAGTGTTTCGGCATCGTCGGCGATTGCGTCGCTGCCAAGCAACTCCCGCAGTTCGTCGCCCAATGACATCTAGTTAATCTGGACGATTCGGTAGTGGCTCGATTTTTCGCTGTGCCGCTTGAGCAGCTTTCGGCATTCCGGCGGAATCACCGGCTGCTGATAATTTTTGCCAGCGAAAGTTCTAACGCCATCCAGCGTCTCGAATCGCAACAGCGTGATGAATTCCATTTCGTCGTTCTCCGCCTCGCGAATGAAAATCTCCGCGCCCTTGTAACCGGGGATCGACCGTTTGGCGATTTCGAGTAGCACTTCTTCGCGCAACAGCTTCTCGTATTTCTCCGCGTTCTCGCGTGACGTCCAGCCGTGCCAAATCCGCGCGATCATTCGTTCACATCCCCATAATCTCGTATCCGCCGTCGACGTAAATCACCTGACCGGTGATCGCCGCTGCGCCATCGCTCGCTAAAAACACGCCGGTCGTGCCGAGCTCGCTCGGATCGCAGCTGCGTTTCAAGGGCGCGCGCTCCTGGTAATGTTTCAACATTTGGGAAAACCCGCTGATTCCGCGCGCAGCCAGTGTTTGGACAGGCCCGGCGGAAATACAGTTCACGCGAATCCTTTTAGGGCCTAAATCGTAAGCGAGGTAGCGAGTGGATGCCTCGAGACTCGCTTTGGCCACGCCCATCACATTGTAATGCGGCACCACTTTTTCCGAGCCGTAATAGGTCATTGCCACGATACTGCCGCCGTTCGTCATGAGCGGCCTAACCTCCCGCGTGAGCGCGACCAGCGAATAGGCGCTGATATCGTGCGCCATTCGAAACGCATCGCGAGTCGTGCTGACGAAATCGCCTTCGAGCGCTTCCTTCGGCGCGAATGCAACCGAATGAAGCAAAAGATCGACCCGATCGGTTTCGCCGCGCACTTTTTCGAAAAATGTTTTGATCTCAGCGTCGTTGGAAACGTCGCACGGAAAAAGCGGCGTTTTTTCGCCGAACGTGGTTGTTAGTTCCTCCACATTTTCTTTCAATCGTTCGCCTTGGTAATTGAAAATTAAACGTGCGCCCGCGTTCGCCCATGCCTGTGCGATCGCCCACGCAATGCTGCGTTTGTTCGCCACACCGAAAACAACTCCGACCTTTCCTTCCAGAACTGCCTGCGTCATAACAGGGTCGACAATAACCGCGATTGTCACGGCGCAAAAGCAGCGATCTGCTTGCCCTCCGACGTCAAATCGCGATGATTTCTCCTTTAATCTATGAGCACTCGACTCGCTGTAGTATCTGGGCTGTTACTCGCTTCGATCTCCTTTGCGCAGGAAGAATCGCCGCCCGCGTCTTCGCCAGCCGCCGGCGGATCGCGACCAGCTGCTTCGCCTGAAAACCCAACACCGCCGTTGTCGGCGTCGGTCACGCCCGCCCCGAGTTCCGGCGCGCCGCAATTAACCGATGTGTTTTTCAAAAATCTCAAGGCGCGTTCGATCGGCCCCGCGGTGATGGGGGGACGCGTTTCCGACATTGCGATCGACCCGCGCAATCCATACGTCTTTTACGTCGCGCTTGGTCACGGCGGCATTTTCAAATCGAACGACGCCGGTATTACGTTCGATCCAATCTTCGATAAACAATCTGATGTCTCGATTGGCGCGATCGCGATTGCGCCGTCCGATTCGGACGTGATTTGGGTCGGGACCGGTGAAGCGAACGATCGCAATTCATCCGATTGGGGCAATGGCGTTTATCGGACGACCGACGGCGGCGAGCATTGGAACAATGTCGGTTTGCAGGACAGCCGCGCGATTGCCCGGATGATTGTCGATCCAAAGAACCCAGAGATTGCGTATGTCGCGGCGATGGGACACTTATGGGCTGACGGCGGCGAGCGCGGTCTCTACAAAACCACCGACGGCGGCAAAACCTGGAAATTAATTTTGCAGGCGCCCGCGCCGCACAACGCGCGGACTGGCTGCGGCGACGTGATTCTCGATCCAACCAATCCGCAAACAGTTTACGCCGCGCTTTATGCGCGTCAGCGCACGCCCTGGAGTTTCACTTCGGGGCCGGCGGCGACGAATGGCGAAGACGTCGGCGGAATTTTCAAAAGCACGAACGGCGGCGCGAGCTGGAAAAAATTGAGCGGTGGACTTCCACCACTAACGGGGCGGATCGGTCTCGCGGTTGCGACTAACAAACCCAATGTCGTGATGGCCGTGGTGCAAAGTTTCGAGGGCGGAGGTGCCGATATTCGTGATCTTCGGAGCAAGAGCGGCGGTGTGTTTCGATCGGAAGACGGCGGCGAACATTGGACGCGAATGAGCGCAATCGATCCGCGTCCGTTTTATTTCAGCCAAATCCGGATCGATCCGGTGAACGATCAGCGCGTTTATCTTTTGCAATTCGCGCTTCTCGTTTCTGATGATGGCGGCAAAAATTTCCGGGAAGATCTTTCCGAGAAAGTTCATCCAGATTGTCATGCGTTGGCCATTCAACCAAACAGCGCGCCGCCGCCCAAACCGCCAAAACCCGAAGATAAAAACAAACCTCCGAAGCCGCCGGTTTGTTTACGATTGTTGCTCGGCACGGACGGTGGTCTCTATCAAAGTTTTGCCGGCGGAAAAAATTGGGACCACCTGAACAAATTCCCGGGCGGCGAATTCTATCGGATCAGCTTGGACGATTCGAAACCGTATTTCCGGATCGCCGGTGGCTTGCAGGACAACGAGAACTGGGTCGGTCCGAGCGGCGTGCAAAGCAAAGAGGCAGTTCGCAATGCGGACTGGACCGCGCTCGCCGGCGGCGACGGGTTTTATGTTTTGTTCGATCCGACCGATCGCGACACCTTTTATGCCGAGAGCCAGGGCGGGGAAGTGCACCGGATCAATTTGCGCAACGGCGAGCTGCGTCGTTTGCGGCCGGAGCCGTCGGAAGGCGCAACACGTTACCGGTTCCATTGGAATTCGCCAATGGTCATGAGCAAACACAAACCGGGCACGATTTATCTCGGCGGCAATTGCGTCTTCAAACTGACCGACCGGATGGAAAAATATTCGGTCATCAGTCCTGATCTGACCCACAATGATCCGACCAAGACAAACGCGGTTGGCAGCGGCGCGGAAAATTACGGCGTTATCTTTTCGCTGGCGGAATCACCGAAGAAGGCGGGACTACTTTGGGCGGGGACGGATGACGGTCGTCTTTGGATCACTGAGAACGACGGCGGCAAGTGGACTGAGCTCACAAATAATTTGTCGGAGCCCGCGCGCGGGCAATGGGTCGTGCGGATCGAACCATCGAATGTCGATCCAAACGTCGCTTACGTTGCGACCAATGCATATCGCGCGGGCGATGATCGTCCCGTGATTATGCGGACGAGCGATCTCGGTAAAACCTGGACGCCAGTCACGGGCGATTTGCCGGCAAACGCGTCCATCGAAGTGATTCGAGAAGATTTAGTGAATCCGAAATTGCTTTATGCTGGCACGCACTTCGGATTGTTTGCGTCCTTCGATCAAGGAACGCACTGGGTCCGAATCGGCGACGTGCCGTCAGTGCGCGTGGACGATATTCAAATTCATCCACACACGGCCGATCTTGCGATTGCCACGCATGGTCGAAGCATCGCGGTTTTGGATGACACCATGCCGTTCCGCGAGTTCACCCCGGAGATCGCTGCCAAGCCGGCGCATCTATTTAGTGTGCGAAATGTCACCGGCGCGTATTTGCAGCAGGGTTTTGTCGATTCCAACGGCAAAGGCGTTTATCGCGGCAAAAATCCGGAGGACGGCGCGCTCTTCACCGTTTGGGTGAAAGAATTCACCGGGGACGAAATTAAAATCGCGATTACGAAATCGACGGGCCAACCGGTGGCGAATCTGAAAGCGCCGGGAACGCCTGGATTCACGCGATTGAACTGGGATCTACGTCCGACCAAAGACGTGAGCATCGAATACGGCGGGGACGATCCGAAACGGTTGTTGCCGGCGGGCGATTACAACGCGGAGCTAACCTTCGGCCAGAACAAAGTGAAACAAACGTTTCACGTCGATATCGCCGAAGGAATCACCCCGAGGTAGACGAACTGTAGCGGCGGTCTATGACCGCCGCATTAATTCTTCCGACGCTCATAGAGCGCCGCTACAAAATTCAGCAGGCGATGGCGTGACGCCGGCAAACGCCGGACAACATTTCCCAGAGCGCGTCGAGCACGCGATTCACTGACGCGCGGACATTGTCGGCGTTCTGGTTGTCGATCTTGTCAGCGAGCATCGCGCGTTCGGTCGCGGAATGTTCTTTGTCGGCTTCGATGTGAACCGAGAAATATTCATAACCTTTCGGATCGGTGAAGCCGTAATGCTTTTTCAATCCGTCGATCTTCGATTCGCAGATCGCGGGGATTTGAGATTCATAAGCGTAAAGCGCAGCCAAGCCTTCGGCGGTTGAGCCATTGCACACTGACCGAAAAGTTCCGATCAGGTTTTTCGTCTCCGATTCTTTCGCTACATCGACATCATCAACGCCGAGGCCGTTGGCGAATTGTTTCCAAAGCTCCGGATGATTCGGTGAGCCGGCTTCTTCGTCGATCAAGTTGGAAAGAATTTGTTTCCGCGTCGGTTGATCGTCGCACTTCGCGTGCACGGCCGAGAGATAAGTCGGAAACGCCGCGACATGATGATAGTACTGCATCGCGTAATCGGTCAGCGCCTCTTTGCTCAGCTCTCCGCGCGCCCACGCGAGATAAAACGGATGTTTCAAGAGATGCCTCTCCGCGATGTCATTGTCGATACTATCAAGATGCTTGTTCATGAGATTTCAGCCACAGATTGCCACATATTTTCACAGATTACACAAACAGAATTCTGCATCGGTGTTTCATCCGTGTTCATCTGTGGCAAAGGACTATGCCGATTTCAGAATGTGTTTGATGCCGCGGATGGGGATGACAACCCAGTCGGGGCGGTTGTTGAGTTCGTAACCGATTTCGTAAACGGCTTTGTCGAGGAGATAGGCTTCGAGGAGAATTTGGAGATCATCGGAATTTTGTGGGAGAAACGCGGCATCGGCGGTCGTCTGCAAATATTTTTGGAGGAAGATGCTGCTCATCTGGCGATACCAGATGTCAGTCCAACGTTCGAGGAACGGAACGTCCTCGGCGCGCATGCCCGGCTGCCAAAGCGCGCTGTAAGCCGCGTATTGAAATGAACGCATCATGCCGGCGACGTCGCGAAGCGCCGACCGTTTGAGTTTGCGCTCGCTCATTGGCCGCGCCGGTTCGCCTTCGAAATCGAGGATGACGAAATCCTTTCCGGTGTAGAGGACTTGTCCAAGATGATAATCACCGTGAATCCGAATCTTCAGCGCATTGGCTTTCCGATCGAGCAGGCGTTTTTCGCGCGCAAGAATTTCCTTTTCGTTACCGAGAACTTCCTTGGCTTCGTCGCGCAGATTGTCAGGAATATCGTCCAGTTTCTTTTTTAACCCCTCGAAATTGCGTTTCAAAAGGGCGCGCATGCTCTGATAAACCGAGCGCTGCGCCATCGCATTAAACGGTTCGGGCACAAAACGCGGATCGTCTACAGCGGATGAAAGCGCGAGATGCAGTTCGGCGGTCCGTTGGGCGAGCAGCATGGCTTTCTCTGGATAAATGCCGCCAATGAGTTCTTCGATCAGCGCGGCAGTGGGCGTGGTCTCGCTTTGCAATTCTGTTTTTCGCGCGAGCACACGTTCGTAAAAGCGCGCAACGTGATCGAGCGTTACTGTCCAGGCGTTGCCTTCGGCTGGAACGGCGTCTTGCAACAAACAAACAACGGTGGGCTCCGATTTGTCGCGGCGGTACTCGATCGCACCGCCGAACGCGGGAACATTTTCGAATCCGGCGCGTTCACTCAGAAAACGAGTAACTTCGACGTCGGGGTTCACGCCGTCTTCAAGCTTCCGATAGAGCTTAAGATAGAATTTATCGGCGAAAAGCATGGACGAATTGCTCTGCTCAGAGCTGAGAACGTTGGAAGGCGGAACCTTGTCGACCTTTCCGATCCGGGAATTCAGCGTGCCGACGAGTTTTCCGTTTCGTCCGCTGGCATGTTGTCGATCCACCATGAGCCGGAAAAGTTTCTCGCGAAAATCATTGTCCCAAATGGCGTCGAAGAGAATCGAACCATCTTCGAAGCGCGCGATGACCGCGTGGGGCGCGGATTGCAAAATATTTTTCGCTTTGTCAGCGGCCGCGATCTTTACCGGCAGCGAATAATGTTCAGTCGGACCGTCGAGATAACTGACTTCGAGAACCCAAAGTTGGGCGGCGTTCGGGGCGGGCGAAACCACCGAGCGTTCGAGCACGCGCAGTTGCCGCAACATTCGGGATTTCGCGCCAAACCAGCGACAAGTCGAGACGTACTCCGGCAAAACTTCGTTTTCAATCCGGGCGCGTTCCCCATCGTCGAGCAGCGACTGCAATTCGGGACGGGAGTTCAGGCCCGGGACAATACGTTTTTTTGCGGCGCGGTCGCGTTTGCTTTGCGGTTGGAGTTGAAACCAGTAGGATGAATGCCCGTTGAGAGTGAGCAAGTAAGGCGTCTTCTTGATTGCGGGAAAATGGCTGCGGCCGATAATTTCCAGCGGGACTGAGCCGGCGAATTTGGAAAGATCGAGCTGGGCGCATTGCGAAAAGCGCGACAGATTCACGACGCCGAGGACGATCTCGTCTTCGTAACGGCGCAAGAAAGCGAGAACCTTCGCGTTGTCGGGAAAAAGAAATTCAATCGAGCCGCGCGAGAACGCCTTGAAACTTTTGCGCATCGCGATGACGCGCCGCGTCCACCACAGCATCGAGGACAAATTCTTTTGCTGATTTTCAACGTTGATCGCTTCGTAGTGATATTCGGGATCAATGATGACCGGGAGATGAAGTTGCTGCGGATTGGCCTGCGAAAAACCGGCGTTGCGGTCAGGACTCCATTGCATTGGCGTGCGGCAGCCGTTGCGATCCCCGAGATAAATGTTGTCACCCATGCCGATCTCGTCGCCGTA
>Ga0066388_100001065_pt1 | contig 14775 bp, 13 predicted proteins | sample PanSoiMetaGPlot6_FD_64539 | JGI IMG/M metagenome (GOLD analysis project Ga0066388, IMG submission 64539) | Tropical forest soil microbial communities from Panama analyzed to predict greenhouse gas emissions - Panama Soil - Plot 6 (Hybrid Assembly) | ecosystem: Environmental > Terrestrial >... | reverse complement strand
TGTCGGTCTGACGAGGCCGGACCTTCGATGATGCCCGACCCTCTCCCCTTCGTGGGGCAGCACGCGTTCTGGATCGTTGCGGTCAACACCCTGCTGCACGAGCTCGGCGTGCCGTTGCCGATGATGCCGACCGCGCTCATTGCCGGCGCGCGGGTGGCCTCCGGGGCGATCGAGCCCGTCCTGCTCGTCGTCGCGATCGTCACGGCGTCGCTGGTCGGCAACGCCCTGTGGTTCGCTGCCGGGCGGCGGTACGGCACGGGCGTGTTGCAGCTGCTTTGCCGCTTTTCGCCGTCAGCCGACACGTGCGTGTCGCACACGCAGACCGCGTTCGGGCGCTGGGGCTGGTCGTTGCTCGTCATCGGCCGCTTCGTGCCAGGAATATCCCTCATGGCGCCCCCGATGGCCGGCGCCCTCGGCATGGGCTGGACCGAGTTCTTGATGCTGACTGCTACGGGCGCGGGTCTCTACGGGCTCGTGGTCATCGGCGCTGGGATGCTTCTCGCCGATCAGATCGAGTCCATGCTGCAACAGATCAAAGGGCTCGGCTGGGAAGCGGCGGTTGCCGTCACCGTGATCCTGGTGCTCTATGCTGCGTGGTGGTTATGGCGGCGGCGCGTCGCTCGGACTCGAAGCGGCCCCGACGCCGGCAAACGCAGTGGCCGCCGCATGCCGGGAATTACAACTGACACACAACGGTCGGTCCGCGACACCGCCGAGAAGCAACGCGGACCGAAACTCGCGGCGTGACGAACTAGGGCACGCGCTTTCACGGCCGCGTGGGCCGGTAGCGGGCGTGCAGCCCATCTGACCCGCTGCCGCACGGGTGAGCGACTTCCACGATGAAGCACTTCCATCCGTTCCGACTGGACCCCGAGAACCGGTGCCTGTGGCGCGGCGATGCGCGGGTGCCGCTCTCGCCGAGGGCGTTCGTGGTCCTGCGCTATCTCGTCGAGCATCCCGGCCGGTTGTTGAGCCAGAACGAGCTGCTCGACGCGGCATGGCGAAATCTCGACGTCCAGCCGGAGATCCTCAAGAAATACATCCTCGAGATCCGCAAGGCGCTCGGCGACCAGTCGAACGACCCCGTCTACGTCGAGACACTGCCGCGACTCGGGTACCGGTTCGTCGCGGCCGTGCAGGAGGCCCCGAAGGCGCTCCACAACGACGGTGCAAATGCTGCTCTGGGGCGGATCGTGGGCCGCGACCGGGAGCGCGCGGTGCTCCGCGACGCCCTCGCTCAGGCCGCTGCGGGTCGCGGGGCGATGCTCTGCCTGGTGGGGGACTCGGGTACCGGCAAGACCGCACTCGCGGAGGAGTTCCTGCTCGACGCCCAGTCGCGCGGCGAGGCGCGCGTCGCGCGCGGTCGATGCTCGGAACAGATCGCGGGCGCCGAGGCGTATCTGCCGATATGGGAAGCGCTCGAGACATTGCTCGGCGGCAGCGCGGGCGAATCGCTGGCGCGGGCGCTGAGGACGTTCGCACCGAGCTGGTACGCGGAGCTCGGCCGCCCGGACGGGTCGCCGTCGGTTGCGCCGAACGCGCCGTTGAAGCGCATGCCGCGCGAATTTGCCACGCTGCTGCAGGGGCTCGCGAGAGAGCAACCCCTCGTGCTCTTTCTCGATGACCTGCACTGGGCGGACCCGTCGACGATCGACCTCCTGACCTACCTCGCGGGCAGGGTAGCCAGCTGGCGCGTCTTGATCGTCGCGACCTACCGACCCGCGGACTTGAGGCGCACGCGGCACCCGTTTGCGCAGCTCAAGCTCGACCTTCAAGCCCGCGGCGTGTGCCGCAAGCTGACGCTTGCGCTGCTGTCGGTGGCGGACACCGAGCGCTACATCGGCCTGGAGTTCGCCGGCCACGGCTTCCCTGCCGATTTCGCTCGCCTGATCCACGACAGCACCGACGGGAACCCGCTCTTCATGGTCGAGTTGCTGCGCGATCTTCGCGAGCGCGGTTTCATCAGGCAGACGGAGGCGGGCTGGGCGCTCGCCGAGGCGCTGCCGCACTTCGACCGCGACCTGCCCGAGGCGGTGCGCAGCATGATCCAGCGCAAGATCGAGCAGCTGGACGAGGCAGATCGATGGTTGCTCTGCGCGGCGGCGGTGCAGGGCCGACGCTTCGACTCGGCGGTGCTCGCGCAGGTGCTGGGTCTGGACGCCGCCGTTGTCGAGGAGCGGCTGGTGGCGCTGGAGCGACAGCACGCGCTCGCCCGCGTCGTGAGCGAGGAAGAGCTGCCAGACGGCGCGCGGACGCTGTGCTGCTGCTTTGTCCACGCCCTCTATCACAGCGCGCTCTACGCATCGCTCACGCCCTCGCGCCGCGCCGCGCTCAGCGCCGCGATCGGCGCCTTGACCCTACTCCGAAACGAGCGCGGCGACGCCGTGCGCGACAGCGCTCCGGCCGCCGCGCGCCGCGGCGTTCCCGCGGGCTGCGCCCGGGTTCGCGACGAGGCGGTTTGCCCTCAATGACGGGCGTCGATCGCATCGGGGGTGTCCACGTCATCGCGGCAGGGGCTCCGCTCTCCGGGTGCGAGCACGTGCCGTCGATCAACGTGCTGGGAGCCTATTTTCCGTCGTGGATGTTGTGCGTCCTCGTCGGCATCGCATTGACGCTCGTCGCCCGCCGAGCGCTGGCCGCCGCCGGTTTGGAGGCGTCGATCGGCCCGCGCGGAGTGATCTACCCGGCGCTCGCGCTCGCGTTCACTCTCGCCACCTGGGTGGCGTTCTTCCGGGGGTAGCGCTGCCATGGCCGATACCGCCAGCGCGTCCGCGTCGCGCCGCAGCAAGCTCGGGCGAGTGCTCGGGCTCGTGATCGTTCTCGCCGCCATTGGCCTCGGGGTCTACGTCGTCTACGACCTCGACCAGTCGCCGCGCACCGACGATGCCTACGTCCAGGCGGACACGATCGGTGTCGCACCGCAGGTGAGCGGACGCATCATCAGCCTCCGCGTCCACGACAACCAGGCGGTGAAACAGGGCGACGTGCTGTTCGAGATCGACCCGGAGCCCTACCGGCACGCGCTCGAGCGCGCGCGCGCGGCGCTCGACAGCCTCGAGAAGCAGATCGGCCTCACCCAGCGCGACGTGCGCGCGCAACAGTTCAACGCCGCCGCCGCCCGCGCCAACATCGAGCGTGCGGAGGCGCAGGCAAAACAGGCAGCGGACACGCTGGGCCGCATCGAGCCGCTGCTCGCCAAGGAGTACGTGACCGCCGAGCAGGTCGACCAGGCGCGCACCGCGAAGCGCTCGGCCGACGCCGCCCTGCTGGTCGCGCGGCGGGACGCCGAACGGGCCACGGCCGCGATCAGCGGGGTGGATGCGTTGGTCGCGAGGCTGGGCGAGCTCCGCGCCGCGGTCGCGACCGCGGAGTACGACCTCAAGCAGACGGTGATGCGCGCGCCGTTCGACGGCCGCGTCACCAACCTCAACATCGCCCAGGGCGAGTACGCCGCGACCGGGCGGCCCCTCTTCACCCTGATCGACGGGCGGAACTGGTACGTGATCGCGAACTTCCGGGAGACGGCGCTGAAGGGGATCCGCCCGGGCATGGCGGCCGAGGTGTACCTCATGTCCGACCCGCGCCGCCGCTTCGCCGGCACCGTCCATTCGATCGGCTTCGGGGTGTTTCCCCAAGAGGGGGGCAGCAGCCCGAGCGGCCTGCCCCAGGTGCCCCGCTCGATCAACTGGGTGCGGGTCGCGCAGCGCTTCCCGGTGCGCATCCGCGTCGCGGACCCGCCGGCCGACCTCTTCCGCATCGGCGCCTCGGCGGTCGCGCTGGTTCCGGCGGAGAGTGCGCAAGGGAAGCACGCATCGGCTCACCGACCAATGGACTAGCCATGACCAGGGCGGCGCGTGCTCTCACATTGGCCATACCCCGGTGGCCGTGGGCCGACCTTCTGCGCGCCGAGCTCGCCCCGACGCCCGGCCGCCTGAACGCCACGATCCGCATCGTCGTCGCGACGGCGATCGTGCTGGTCACCTCGATGGCGCTGGAAGTGCCGTCGGTCGGGCTGTCGCTCTTTATTGTCATTTACGTCACCATGCTGGTCCCCGGCCCCGCCAGCCAGAACGCGGTCGCCGGGGCGATCGCGAGCATCGCTGCCATCGTGGTCCTGACGCTCGCCGTCGGGCTCACGTTCCTCATCGCCAGGTTCACGATGGACTACCCGCCGCTGCGCCTCGGCGTGATGGCGCTCGTCTTCTTCCTCAGCATGTTCGCGTTTCGCGTCTTCGCTGCGCCGCCTGTCGGCTTCATCCTGGCGATCATCATCCTCGTCACTCAGTCCTACGTCGATCTCTTCCCGGAACCCGAGACGTTCGTGCGCGCAGTGCTCTGGGTGTGGATGGCGATCGCGTACCCGGCCGTCGTCGCGGTCGGGGTCAACCTGCTGCTCCTGCCCGCCGATCCGGAACCGCTGCTGCGACAGGAGGTTGCCGCGCGGCTGCGCGCCGCCGCGCGCGCGTTGGCCGCGCCGTTCGACAGCGCCGAGGCACGCGATGCTGCAGCGGCGCTCGCGGCGTTCGCCCAACAGGGCTCGGCGCCCCTGCTTAAGCTCCTGAAACTCGCGGAAATCCGCGATTCGTCGATCGCGCCGCTGCGCGCCGAGCGCACGGCGAAGCTCCTGCTCGTCCAGCGCCTCGTCGAGTCGGCCGCGCTCGTCGGGGACCTCGCGGTCGAACCCTCGCCCGAAGAACGGGCGCGGCTCGCGAGCCTGGCCGTGGAATGCGAGCGCTTTGCCGCGGCGGTTTCGACCGGCGTTCGGCCCATGCCGGCGCCGCCGGCGAACGGCGGGGACAGCGACGCCCGATCGGCGCTCGCGCCCGTGCTCGCCGAGCTCGAGCGGATCGTGCGCGAGTTGCCCCTCGCGGAACGCCCCGAAGCCGACGAGCCCGGCCGCGGCGCGCGCCTGTTCGTGCCCGACGCGCTGACGAACCCGCGCTACGCGCAGTTCGCCCTGAAGGTGACGATGGCGGCAATGCTCTGTTACATCACCTACACCGCGCTCGACTGGCCCGGCATCCACACCTGCATGATCACCTGCGTGATCGTGGCGCTCGGCAGCGCCGGGGCGACGATCCAGAAGGCGACCTTGCGCCTCGTCGGGTGCGCGATCGGGGGCTCGCTCGCGCTCGCTTCGATCGTGTTCGTGGTGCCGCACATGACGTCGATCGCGCAGCTCGCGCTGCTCGTCGCCGCGGTCACGGCACCTGCCGCCTGGATCGCGATGGGCAGCGAGCGGACGGCCTACGTGGGCCTGCAGCTCGCCTTCGCCTTTTATCTCGCGGTGCTGCAGGGTTTTGAACCCAGCATGGACGTCACCGAGGCCCGGGACCGTTTCGTGGGCATCGTGTTCGGGATTTCCGTGATGGCGCTCGTGTTCGCTTATGTGTGGCCCGAGCGCGCGGGGACTGGCATGGTGCAATCGCTCGTGACGGCGCTGCGCCGCATGGCCGAGCTCGCTCGAGGCCCGAGCGATCCGCGCGGACCGCGTGCGGCCGCCTGGCAATCGCTCGCCGAAGCGGACCGGCTCGCCGAGCTGTCGGCTTTCGAGCCCGAGGGCACCGAACGCGACGAGCGCGCGCGCGGGCTGATCGACCTCACAAGGCGCGTTCTGCTCGTGCAGGCAGCGCTTGTCCAGGGCGCGACGGGGCAGGCTGCTACCGACGCTGGGTCTTCGGCGTTCAGGAACGCAGTCGCCGAAGCGCTCGCCGCAGTGGCGAATCGCCTCGACACGCGCGCGGCGCTCCGCGCGGTCGACCTCCGCGCGCCGCTCGCGACGCGCGGTGTGTCGGGCCCGCGGGACGGCGAATTCGCTCTGCGCGAGGCGCTCGCCGATCGAGTGGAAGCGCTTCAGCGGGCGGCCGAGGTCTCATGAGGGTCACCTGCCGCACGCACCCGAGCGTCCACTGCGCGCTGCCGGCCGCCGCCCTGACGGTCGTGTCGGTGCTGGCCGGATGCGCCGCCAACCACGACTCGATGGTTGCCCCGGCTCCGGATCGGCCGTGGGTCGTCCCGAACACCGCCACCTATTCGGCGTTCGGCGCGGCGGGTTCTAAGGACGGTAACTCGACCAATCACGCCCCCGGCCCGCCGGCGATCGAGTCGGGCAAGACCTATGAGCTCGCTGAGCTGATCGACATCGCCCAGCGCACCAACCCCGACACGCGCGTCGCCTGGGAGCGCGCGCGCGAAGCGGCGCTTGCCGTGGGGATCGCGGAAAGCGCGTACGCCCCGATGCTCTCCGCCCAGGCGGTCGCGGCCGTCCAGCGCGTGCCTGCACCGCTCCCCAAGACCGTCCTCAATCCCCAGGGGTTCTTCGTCGCCGACACCCAGTTCTTCCTCCCGGCGCTCACGCTCAAGTGGCTGGTGTTCGACTTCGGCGGCAAGCAGGCCACCATCGACGGGAGAAAGGAAGCCGTGGCCGCCGCGAACTTCGGCTTCAACGCGACCCACCAGAAGATCGTCCTCGACGTGACGCGGGCCTACTACAGCCTGAACGCCGTGCAGGGCCGGGTCGAAGTGGCGCGCGCCTCGCTCAATGAGGCGCAGACGCTGCAGGACGCGGCCGAGTCGCGGCGCTCGCGCGGGCTCGCGACGCTGCCGGAGGTGCTCCAAGCGCGCGAGAAAACCGCGCGGTCGGGCTACGAGCTGCAGGAGGCGATCGCCGGGGAGACCGATGCGCGGATGGCGCTGCTCGAGGCGATGGGCGTTCGCCCGACCACGCCGCTGCGCGTGGCCGGCCTGGCCGGGCGCGAGCTGCCCGCGATGGTCGAGGACACCGCCGAGAAACTCGTCGATCGCGCTTTCGCGCAGCGCCCGGATCTCCTCGCCCGCGTCGCGACGGTCCGCGAGCGCGAGGCCGAGATCCGCAAGGCGCAGTCGGACTTCTATCCGCGCATCGTCGTCAGCGGCAATATCTTGCAGAACATCGGCCGCGTGCGCACGAGCGACGTCCCCGGGTGGGCGGGGGTGAACGACACCGGCTACGGTGCGGCGATCGCGATCGAGATGCCGCTGTTCGACGGCGGGCTGCGCAAGAACCAGCTCGGCGTGGCCCGATCGCAGCATCGGGTCGCCGAGGAGGAGCTCGAGCTCGCCCGGGACCGGACGGCCCGGCAGGTGGTGAAGGCCTACGAGGACTTGAAGGTCGCCTTGCGCCAGCGGGAGGCGGCGCTCGCGCTGCTCGCCGCCGCGGATCGATCCTATGACGCGGCGATCGATTCCTACCGGCATGGCGTCGCCACTTTCGTCGACGTCACGAACGCCCAGACCGCGCTGACGAAGGCCCGGACGGCCGACACCGAGACGAGAAGCTCGGTCTTCACCAGCGCGGCCTCGCTCGCTTTCAGCACCGGCGACCTCGCAGCGCCCGGGGGCCCGGAAGCGTTGAACGGCGCCGACGTTCCCGCGAGACGCTGACGCAGTAGAGCGGCGTCGCGGTTACCGAGCGGTCACCGAACGGTCACGTCTCCGGCATGCGGTCGCCGTACCGTGTCGATCTGATGATCGACTTTATGTTTGATGCCATGAGCATCGCCGGCGCCTCCGCCGAAGGATCGAGCGCCGCCGCGGCGTCAACAATCATGGCGTGATTCAAGGAGCAAGCGATGAGCGAGAGGCTATGGATTGGCAACGTGCCGCCGGAGGCGAGCGACGAAGAGCTGGTCGAACTGGTGCAGAGATACAGTCGACGGGCAAGCAAGGTCGTCGAGCGCGTCGATGCGGACGGCGCGACGCCTGGATGCGTGCTGGAGTTCGCCGAACTGGCGTTCGGCGAGATCGATGAGATCGTGCAGCGCATCGCCGGGCTGTTCTGGAAGCAGCGGAGGCTGAGCGCGTATCACCTGCTGAACCCGGCCGTCGGATTCAAGCAGCAGTCCGAGTTGCTCAGGAAGGCGGTGAAATAATCCCGACCCGTTGCTCGGGTCATTGCGAGTGAGCGCGAGACAAGTCTTTTCCGAACTCGTTCCCAAGAAGATCAATTAGACGGCGGCATCGAGCGCCGCATCCGTAAGCCATCGGTCAGCGCGCGCAGCCCAGACTCCTGGCTCGACCAGGTGGCCGACCGTTCTCGGTCGGTTGCGGAGCGGTTCCTGTTTCATTTGTTTCCCGGGGACTGCCGCAGTCGCGCACTGCGAGCCATACTTGCAATGAACGAAACAATCGAAGGAGAAGACCGAAGTGCTCAAGCGCACAGTTAGCGCGATCCTGCTGGGGTTGGCAGGCCTCCTCGCGCATCACGCCGCGCACGCGGACATCTACCGCTGCGTTGGCACGGCCGGAAACACCTTGCTGACCGACCGGCCATGCCCGCCCGGCATGCGGGCGGCCCACGTCACCACCGCGGTTGAGGTTTGCGGGAGCGTCGACTGCGAGCGCCGCCTCGAGCGCGAGTACCAGGAGGCCCAGGAGCGCCGCCGCGCGGAACAGGAGCGAGCGCTGGCGGTCGCCGAGGAGGAGCGGCGCAGGATCGACGAGGAGAATGCGCGGCTCGAGGCGCTCCGCGCGCGCGAGCCCGTCGTGCCCGAACCGGCTGTTCTCGGCGAGCCTCTTGGCGAGACGGTGTATCCGCCGGGGTATTCGATTCCGCCGACGTACCCGATTGCTCCGGGATATCCGATTCCTCCGGAGTATCCGATTCCTATCGTGGTTGTGCCGTGCGTGGGTGCCAACTGCTATCTCGATCCACGTCACCGGCCCTACTGGCCACACCATCCGGATCCGAACAAGGGGCCGCACCGGCCGCACCATCCCGATCGGGACAAAGATCCGCACCACGCCAGGAGCAATCCCGACGACCAGCGTCAACACGAGTACGCGAATCCCGGCTATGGATCTCCGTCGTCGCGCGACTCCAACCCGCAGCCGCGCCTCGGCGCGGGCGACCGGCCGCCCAACGGGCGCGGCAGGAGTTGATGAAGCAGGGGCTCCCTGGGGGGAGCGCGCGGGCGACGAGCCCTCGCGCCGGGGGCCGTTAGCCTCTGACGACGCGCGCGTCCCGGCCGTCACCCTGGATGAACACGCGATCCCCGATCCGCAGCGCGGCGTCGGCGGGCTGCGTGACGGTGACCGACCCGCCGCCGTCCAGGTGCACGAAGATGTGCTGGCCCGGTCGCCGATCGACGTAACGGTTTTCGATCGCGTTGCCGGCGAGGCCGCCGCCTACGACCCCGAGCACGGTCCCCACGTTGCGGCCGCTGCCGCCGCCGAACTGGTGCCCGATGACGCCGCCCGCAACGGCGCCGAGAACAGCCCCGACACCGAGCTGGTGGTCGCCTTCGAGCTCGACCGCCTCGATCTTGGTGACGACCCCGTAGCGCACCGACTGCTCGCCGAGCTCCGGGCCCCCGCGCCCGACCGCGCTCGCGCACGCGCCGAGCGACGCTGCCAGGAAGATGATGATCGCTGCAAAGGAAGCTTTCATGGTTCGTCTATCCAATCCGATGACCAGTGAGGATAGGGTCGAGTTAACGTGCTAGCTGCGTCCCGACGATGACGGCACGCGCGGATTCGATCGCAGCTGTCACCAGCGGATGCCGCCCGCGAGCGTCATCCTGGGGGCTTGCCGGACCCGCGCACGCCAGACAACCCGGCCCCGAAGGCTCGCCGATCCGGAGAAGGCGATGCGGGGGGCGGGTCGTGGCATTCGGCCGCGCGTTTGCCCGCCGCCGTCATCTCGAGCACGCAGGCATAGGCCCTGAACGCCGCGGGGCTCGTGAGGACGCCCGAATGGTCGTCGTTGAAGCCCATCACGCCCGCGGCTTGTGCCTGAGCCCACCGATCGAGCTGACTCTCGAGGCTCACGACGCCATCGCTGCTCGCCACCCGGAACCCCGGGCCGTCCTTGTACGCGAAGAAGAGGTAATGCTTGACCGTGTGCGGAATCGGATCTTCCTGGAGCGATCGGATGAACTGTCCTTCAGGGACGAGATCCGCCCAGCTCTGTACGGGCACTGGCATGAGCTCCGCACCGAGCCGCGCGGCCGGCACGCCGCCCCAGGGCGTCGCGAGCGAGACGAAGAGATCGACGTAGTCATTCTTCGCGGCCGCATTGAGAGCGATGAAGCGACGCGCGACGAGACCACCCATGCTGTGAGCCGTGACGTACAGGTGGTGGAACCGGTACTCGTCGTGCATGCGCTCGATGAGCGTGTTCAGCCAAACGGCGCTTGCCTCGAGCGGCAGCCCCGAGGGGTAGTAGTAGACCCACGGTTGGTACCGGGTCCGGTCGAGGTGCTCGATGAAGTAGCGCCAGTCCTGCGGCGAGCCGCCGGAGCCGTGGATGAACAGCACGGGAATCTTGGCGGCGTCGTATTTCTCGAGCGGCAGCACGCCCGCGCCGACCTCCTTGAGGAACGCGAGAGGCTGCCAGAGCCCCTTCAGTCGGTATGCCTTGGCGAAAGTCGGGTCTTCGAGGCCCACATGACGCACCGGGTCGGTGCTGGCAACCTCCGATGGCAGGTCGTTCGGGATGGACCCAGTCTCGGAAATGGTGATCTGCAGCCCGTCCACCTCGCGGATCGTGCCCGGGTGCTCGATGGCATGCGCGGCGACGGGTCGCAGGTCGACCGGCCCGTAGTACCCGGCGGGCTCGCCCCGATCGTAGACGAGGTTGCCGTTGAGATCCTCGAATGCGGCGAGGCGGCAGTGCTCGCGAGGCAGCACGAATGCGAACGACCCGGGTTCCGGCAGCACGCGATACCGCGCCACCTGATAGCTGTCCCCTCGATCGCAGTACAGCACGACCACGCTGGGCGCTCGCGAATCCCCCTCGCGGGTGACTGCCCCGCTGAGGACGACGTAATTAGAGAGGTCCGAAAGCTCCTGCCTGGGTGTAAGGGCGCAACCATCGAGCAGCAACCCAAGCATCACCAGGGCCGCGCCCGCGATCAGCCCGCGCCATTTCGACGGCCTGAGGCGGCTCTGGCGGTTTTTCAGTTGCATCGCGCCAGCGTGATCTGCGTCTGCGTCGCAACGGCCTCAACGCGCGACGAGTGGTGTGACATCAGAAACTTGTGGCGACACTCCCTCGGTGTGGCGCGCGGCGCTCAGAGGCGCTCTGGCTGGCGCTGTTCGACCTCTCGGCGCTGAGCTCGGGAACGAGCTGCGCGAGGATTTCCCCGAGCGCCTCGCCGTACCCGCGGACCAGCGCATCGGGCGAGGCTCGGGCGAGATCCACGCGGCGGGCGATGGTGCACTCGCGGACGAGCTTCGGGCGCGCGCCGCCCTGGTCGATCAGCACAAACTGCACGGCCAGCACCGCCGCGGGAGGCTGGCCGCCGCGGAAATCGCCGTAGAGCTCGGTGACCGTAGCGTCGAGCACGTACGCCGCGGGTTTCGCGCTGCCCGGCTGGGCGACGGTCTCGAACGGACCGGCGCGATCGAGCCACTCGGCCATCCGATTGCCGAGCATCGCCCCGGGATCGGCGATGAACGCGTGATACGGGTCGGACGCGTACTGCACGTCGTCCACGCGGTAGACGAGCGCGTTGCCGGCGTACGCCGCGGCAACGCGCACGTTGCCCATGCGCAGCGCTTCCGGGCGCCGCGCCGCGGACGCAGCTTGGGCCCTCGGCGGATCCACGACGTAGGTCGTCGCCTGGGGGAAGGGCTGGCCGATCGAGCATGCGGCGAGGGCGAGGGCGGCGCATGCCGCCGAAGCGAGGCGTTTGGTGTTCATCGCGAAGCCCCGGGAAGATGAACCTTGTCGGGTGGGCCACCGACCAGCACGCCGGCCGGGTACCGCTTGACGGTTTCCGACAACGTGCGCAGGTTGTCCGCGGTCACCCGCAGATCCTGGACGATGACGCCGACGTCGTACTGGTTGTCGCCGACCAGCGCATCGACCCGCTCGGCCGCGTCACCGACCCGCTTGACCATGCGGTCCAGGTCGCCGTCGTCCGCGAGCTTGCGCAGGCGCGTGGTGATCGCCGCCGCGTTGTCGACCGTCTGCTTGAGCCCCGGGTCGGCGAGGAGCCCGTCGAACCGGGCGGCGGCGGAGTCGATCCTGCGCACCGTCTGCGCGATGGGCGCCGCGGCCAGGATTCGGTCGACGCGCTCGAACGTCGCGTTGGCGCTCTTGAGGACGTCGTTCGCCCGTGCGGAAAGCTCGGCGACCGGCACGTCGTTCACCTTCCTGTCCAGGTCGACGATGAGCTGGTTGAGGTTCTGACTGAGCCTCTTTATGTCCGTCTCGTTGAGGTTGGCGAGAAACGCCTGGGCGTTGGCGATGATCTCTCCGGTGAGACTCGGCGCGGACGGCAGATACGTGTACTTCGGGGTCCACTCGAACTCGAGCGGCGGGTACTTCCCCGGGTCGAGGAAATCGATCGCGAGATACTGCTGACCGGTGATTCCCGCGAGCTGGGTCTGGGCACGCAGCCCCTTCTGCACCATCTGGGCCGCGTCGCGCTTCATGGTCTCGGCTTCCTCCGCGGAGAGGGTGACTTTGGCCCGGACCACGATGTACTGGCGGCGCTTGTCGAGCGGGAGGTCTTGCTCGTAGGTCGACGACGAAGTCAGGATCTCCGAGACTTGACCCAGCGGCACGCCGCGGAAGCGCACCGGCGCCCCGAGCTCGAGGCCGGCGACGGACTCGTCGAAATAGGTCTCGAAAATGAACGTCGGCTGGAACAGCTTTCGGCCGCCGAGCAGGAAGAGCACCGCGGCCAGGATGGTGACGCAGACCACCACGAACAGGCCGAGCCGGAAGTAGCGCCTACCTTCTTCCATGATCTAGCCCGCCGCCTGCTGCTGGTCGGGCAGCCGGTTGAAGAACTGACGCACCCGAGGGTCGGTGCTGTGGTCGCGCAAGTCGGCCGGCTTTCCTTCGGCGATGATCCTGCGCGAGACCGGGTCCAGCATGATCGCGCGATCGGCGATGGCGAAGATGCTCTGCAGCTCGTGGGTCACCACCACGAAGGTGAACCCCAGATTCTCCCGGAGCGAGAGGATGGTGCGGTCGAGGTTGGCGGCGGTGATCGGGTCCAGGCCGGCCGAAGGCTCGTCGAGGAGCAGGATGTCGGAGCCGAGCGCCATGGCGCGCGCGATGCCGGCGCGCTTCAGCATCCCGCCCGATAGCTCCCCGGGCATCAGCGATTCGGCGTAACCCATCTCGACCTGGTGCAGGAGCATGCGCGCGGTCAGATTCTTCTCCGCCGTGGTGAGGGCGGTGAACTGATCGAGCGGAAAGCGCACGTTCTCGAGCACGCTCAGCGAGCCGAACAGCGCGCCGCTCTGGTACATCACGCCGAGCATGCGCTGCAGCTGCGCCTTCTCCTCCGCGCTCGCCGCTACCAGGCTGCGCCCGTTGATCAGGATGTCGCCCGAGATCGGCTTGTACAGGCCGATCATGTTCTTCATCAGGCTCGATTTCCCCGACCCGGACCCCCCCAGCAGCACCACGATCTCGCCGCGACTCACGTCGAACGAAGCGTCCTTGAGGAGGACGCGCGTGCCGTATCCCACGCTCAGGTTTCGCACGCTGATCGCCGGCGATGCGGCGCCGGTCGCCGCGGCGGCGTTGTCGGAGCGGGTCTCGTTGGAAGTCATCGCCTTCAGCTCGTGAGGACCGCGAAGATGCCGTCGATCACGACGATCAGCACGATGCTGGTCACGACCGTGCCGGTCGCCGAAAGGCCGACCGAGACCGCGCCGGCACCGGTCGTGAGCCCGCGGTGGCAGCCGACCGCCGCGATGGTCAGGCCGAAGACGGCGGCCTTGACGATGCCGAGCAGGAAGTCGCCCGCCGTCACCGCCCCGATGAGCTGGCTGTAGAACTGCAGAAAACCGATGTCGAAGGTCGTCATCACCAGCGCTCCGCCGAAGATTCCGACGATGTCGGCCAGCACCGCGAGCAGCGGCATCACCAGCATCGCGGCAAGCAGCCGCGGCAGGACGAGGAAGTCGATCGGGTCGAGCCCGAAGGTGGCGATCGCGTTCACCTCCTCGTTGACTTTCTGGGTGCCGATCTGCGCGGCGAACGCGGCTCCGGTGCGCCCGGCGAACACGATCGCGGTCATCAGCGCTCCGAGTTCGCGCAGCATCGCGACGCCGACGCCGTTCACGACGAAGATCACCGCCCCGAACTGCCGGGCCACGAGTCCGATCTCGAAGGCGATGATCACACCCATGAGGAAGCCGATCAGCAGGACGATCGGGACCGCGTTCGCGCCGGCTTCGGTGGCGACGTCGAGCACCTCCGCCCACTTGACCACGCCTCGCCGACCGAGCGCGTGCCGCAGCGCGCGCGCGCACGCACAGAGGAATCCGACGATCTCCTTCGCGTAGGCGATCTGCTCCGCGGTCGCCCGGCCCACGTGCTCGAGGATGCCGATTGCGCGCTGGCCGCGGGGCGGAGCGGCGAAGTCCTTCGGATCGTAGCCGCGGACCAGGGCCGCGAGATTCGAGGCGAGGTCCCGAATCTCGACTTTCGCGTGCGGCGGGCGTTCGCGCCGAGTGAGATCGAAGAGGAGCGCGACGCCGGCGGCGTCGACATACTCGAGCCGCGAGGCATCGACCGCGATCGGACGGTCGGGATTGCGCGTGAGCGTGTCGATCGCCGATCGCCAGATCGGCGCAGCCGTACGGGCCGTGATCCGTCCTTCCAGGACGACGCTCACACCGTCGCCCGCACCCGACCCACGCGCGGTGGCAGCCCCTACCACGTTGACCCTTTCCTCGGGAATTCCTCCGGGGAGTGTGGCTCGAGTTTGCGTCGGCGCTGCCTCAACGGGGGCCGGGTATGCGGCAGCTGACACATACCGGCGGCAG
>Ga0066388_100001064_pt1 | contig 14776 bp, 11 predicted proteins | sample PanSoiMetaGPlot6_FD_64539 | JGI IMG/M metagenome (GOLD analysis project Ga0066388, IMG submission 64539) | Tropical forest soil microbial communities from Panama analyzed to predict greenhouse gas emissions - Panama Soil - Plot 6 (Hybrid Assembly) | ecosystem: Environmental > Terrestrial >... | reverse complement strand
GCTCGAAGGGCGCGCCGGCGAGGAGCACGCGTCCGCGGTGGCCACTCTGGTGCTGCGCGGCCTCGGCATCGCACCGCGCGAAGCCGACGAGATCGCGCGCCGTCCGCTGCCGCCGTTCGCCGTTGCCGGTGCCGCCCGCATCGACGACACCGCGCGTCGCCCGCACGCCCGTTCGTCGCGCTGAGGGACCGTGGCCGCGCGGTCGCGCCAGGTGAAACGCGCGGGCACGGCCGCAACCGTGCCCGCCGCGCGCGGTACTCAGAACTTTGATCTGAAGCGGTGGCTGTCGTTTCTGAGCACGTTGCTGAAGACCGACTCCCAACACTCGCCGGCGCCGTTGATCAGCTGGATGGTGACGGGCACGGCAAAGGGGTGGAGCTGCTGGGGCAACCCAGGGCCCGTGGCCTTCACGAGCACCTTCGGTTTGCCTGCGGCCCCAGCGCGCAGCCGCATCTTCTGCATACCCGCGAGCGGTAGTGCCGTATTGAGATAGTTGAATCCCGCACCTTCGGCCGTCCATTTGGTGGCGCTGGGCGGCGCCAGGATCTGCGCGACGGGGAACGCATAGAGGCACAGCGCGTAGGAGGTGGAGGTGGTCGGATCACCAAGAGCGCTCGGATCCAGCGGGTCGATACCTTGGCGCCATTTCCAGACCAGTTTCCGCTTCGCTGGATCGCTCGTGTTTTCTCGGACGAGGAGTGAGCTCTTCCCGGCCACGCGGCAGCCGGACCGCGGCACCGGATCGCATAGCACCGGCGTCGGCGTTGGCGTCGGCGAGGCGGTGTTCGTCGGGGTCGGCCCGCCGCCCGGAATGCTGTTCGGGTCGGCCGGATCGCTACCGGCATCGAGCTCGTCGCTGTCGAAGAAGCCGTCCTCGTCGCGGTCGACGCCCATGCGCGTTCCCGATCCGGGCGGCGCGCAGGTATAGGTGAGCGACTCGTCGACGGTGTCGATTGCCGTACGCAAGGCGGCATCGGTCAACGGCATGTCGCCAGCGCGGTCGCTGCGGAAGCGATGGGTGCTGGGATTGTAGACATATCCGCGCTCCTCGCCGTTCACCACGCCCTTGGCGATCAGATCGCACTCGTGCGCTCCCGGCACGCCGAAGACCGTGAACGGATCCTCGGCCGACTCGATCAACAGGTCGATGCGCCCTCCGACAACCGCGCCGTTGGTGTTCGTCAGGGTCGTCTGCTGGCCGACGATCGGCGCCAGCGTGCTGTCGAACTCGAACATGAACGCCTCCAGTTGGAGCCGTTGCATGTCGGTCAAAGCAAGGAACACGGCGCCGCGGTGGAACCGGAAGATGGTGTCGACGCTGCCGTCGTGCAGGAAGCCGAAGCCGCGCACCTGCGGGCCTTTGTCGCCGTTGTCGCCCGGCAGGATCGGCCCGACGTTCGGTAGGCCGAACATGCCGATCTTCTGATACAAGTTGCGCAGGTGCGCGACCTTGAACTCCTGCGTCTCGCTCTCGAAGGTCGAGAGCGCGCCGGTGCCGAAGAAGCCCTGCGAGGGGTCGACCGTGTGGCAGCCGTCGCAGGTCGTCACCGTATCGCTGATCGGACCGATGAAGACCCCATGTCCGAGCGACGCTTCCGGGCTGAGATCGTTGTTGAGATTGCGGATCGGATTGGGCGGCAGCGTGACCTGCAGGATGAAGTTCGTGAACGCCTGCATGTCCGCAGGGGGCAGCGGCCCCTCATCGCGCCCCAACAAGCCGTCGAAGGCCACCTGGAAAGCAGTGAACGCGGCCTGTTCGTCGAACGAGCCGCTGTCCGGCGGAATGTTCGGCGCGGCATAGCCGCCGGTGCGATCGCCGCGCCAGTGCATCGGCCCATCGTGCGCCATGCCGCGCAAGGTCTGGGTGGTCATCGGGCCCTTCATCGGGTGGAAGTCCTGATCGGAGAAGATCGGACCCCCGGCGTTCGGGTTGGGGCGCACGATGTCGTCCGGATTGCCCAGATCCCACGCCAGGCTGTCGAAGTCGGCGAACACATGACAGCTCGAGCAGGAGGCCTCGCCGTTGCTGGAGGTGAAGGTCGCGTCGTACAGGAAGGGACGCCCGTTCACGACGCTGGCCGGCTCCGGGTTGAACACCGGCAGGTGATCGATCTCCGCCCTCGTGGTCGTGTTGATCACGGAGATCGAGTTGTCGAAGCGCGTGAAGACGTACAGCCGCTCATTCGGTTCGTCGAGCACCAGCCCGCTCGGCCCGCCGCCCGTCACGGCAATGTGATTGCTGGAGGAGGGCGTGAACGTGTCGGCCTCGAGCTCCGCGGTATCGAAGATGCCCACCTTGCTGGAGCCGAACGCCGCCAGGTAGAGCGTGCTCCCGTCGCTGCTCACCGCCATCCCGAGCGGCGTCGCCAAGCTGTCGTCCTTGATGCCGGCTGTCATCGGGACGGTGCGGTACCCGAGCGGCAAAGCGTCGATATGTTTGTTCAAGTGATGCGGAGTGACCGTGCCACCGTCGAGCACGGTGATGCGCGCTTCGTGCAGATGGCCGCGCACGGTGCTGCCGCCGCCGCCGGGGCCTTCGAAGCGCACCTCGTTGCGCGCATCGGTGTTGGAGACGTACACGCGCCCGCTGGACGGATTGACCACCATGTTGAAGAGCACGGTGCCGACGTGCGCGAACGACGCGGTCTCGACCGGCGGGCTCGCGGTGGCATTGATGGCGAAGACGTCGAGATCGGGAAGGCTGAAGCGCACGGCGTTGGTCCAGTTGCGCCCACCCCGGTCTTTCCACTGGCCATCACCCTCGTCGAACTTCACGATCAAGCCGACCTCGGGCCCGGGATCGCCGGCGAGATTCTGATTCGGCGCCGGCAGACCTCCCGGAACGAGGCCGCCCGCAAGGCCGTTCGGCATCGTCGTGCCGTCGAGAGCGCACGGCGGCACGGCTGACCCGCCGTTGCAGACCGCGGGCTCCGACACGGTCGTCGTCTGATCGCCGGAATGGAACACCGCGGCGTAGACGGTGTTGCCATCTGCGCTCACCGCCAGTGCGCGCGGCGTATCGCCGAACAGCGTCACCGGCGTACCGGCCACCGGCGTGCCGCCGAGGCTCGTTCCCTGATCGGCGGCGTCGAACACCCACACGTCGGCTCGCTCGATGCCCTCGCTGCGCAGCACCGTATCGATGGTTGCCTGTAGCGACGTGTTCTGCCCGCGGTGCGCGGTGGTGATGAATGCGCGCCCGGCGGCAAAGACGATGTCGCGCGGCTCGTCGCCGACCAGCAAGGTGCGCACGACCCGCGGCGGCGTAGCAGTGAGATCGATGATGCTCACGCTGTCGGACAGGTGATTGACCACCCAGACCTGGTTGCCGTCCGGCCGCACCGCGACCGCGACCGGCTCCATCCCGACCGGCACCGCCCCCGTGTGCGTGAGGCCACCGGCAGACACGTCGAAGATCTCGAGGCGATTGTCGGGCGTGTTGACCGCGTAGAGCTTCGAGCCGGCCAGGGCCAGCGGACGGACCTGTCCGCTTTCGAACGTGACGAAGGCAGCCGAGGCCGGTGCCGCGAGGCAGAGGAGCGCGGCACAGCAGACGCCGAGAGCCTGCGCCGCACGCGATGGAATCCGCTCGGTCACTGGAGTGTTCATCAGGCGCCCCCCACTTCCGCCGTGCCTCATGGCACCGGGTTCTGCGCCCTGTACTTCGTGGGCGTGCTGATGAGCGGCGGATAGAAGTACGACGCGAAGCAATGCTTCGGGGTGACGCCGTCGGCGGTGCGGAAGTAGACTGAGATGTAATCGACCGGCGGAAGGTAGTTCACGTCATACGCCGGTCCCTTGGCGCGCAGCAGGATCTTCCCCTGCCCACCGTTCAAACCGCTCTTGATACGCACGCGCATCTTCTTGTCCGGGCTGCGGAAGTAGTACCCGCTGTGGGTCTGCTTCCAGCTGCTGCCGGCCGGCAGCGCGGCACCGAAGATCAGCGACGGAAAGCCCTGGGGATCGAAATTGATCGGGTCGACCACACAGAATTCGTAGCTCGTGCTGCTCAGTGGATCGCCGACATCGGCCAGCGCGGTCGCGACATAGGGATGGAACCGCCAATTCGCCGAGTCGGGGGTGGCGTTGTCGAGCCGGATGGCCTCCGCATCCGCCGTCTCGCAGGTGTACCCAAACTGCTCGACGCTGCAGCCGACCCCTTCGTAGCAGCGGAAGCACGGCGCGCACGTAACCGGCGAACCGAGCTGACATTGGCCGCCCAGGCAGGTCTCGCCCGCAAGGCAGTCGTACCCGTCGTTGCACGTGGTGCCGTCGGGCACGGTTGTCGAGACGCACGCCCCGCCCTGGCAGCTGTCAGCCGTACAGTCGTTGAAGTCCGTGCAGGGATCGCCGTCGGGAACGACCGTCGTCACGCAGGCGCCGTCGACGCAGTGATCACCGGTCGTACACTGATTGAAATCGTCGCACGGCAGGGTGTTGTTGTTCACGTGAATGCACGTGCCGGCGCCGTCGCACACGTCGTCGGTGCAGACGTTGGCGTCGGTGGGGAAGCAGTGCTGCCCGGGGGGCTCGTACTGGCACGTGTTCGAGCAGCAGTCGCCGTTCAGATGATTGCCGTCTTCGCAGACCTCTCCGACCCCGGCATCGAGCACGCCGTTGCCGCAGCGGAATCCGTCGATCCCGCCGAGCGCCGGCAGCGGGCCACCGGAGCACTGAAATCCGACGTGGAACGTCGTGCCGTCCAGACTGGCGTGGCCCATGGTCAGCGTGATCGTCGGACAGGCGCCGGCCGCCGTGCCGCTGGCCTCGAAGTCGCCGGTCATCGGATCGATCGTGCCAGCGATATTCACGTTGCCCACCAGCGGGCAGTCGCCGCTGACGGTGAGCATCATGCCCGTCTGCACGATGTCGAGGGGGCATTCGAGGACGTCGGGGAAGAAGATGACGAAGATGCGGCTGAACCACGGGCCGGTCATGTCGACCTGGGCCCCCGCCGGCCGCGCGGCGGTCGCCGCGATCAAGACGATCAGCAGACGAGCACAGAGCCACTTCACCACTTCCCCCCGTGGCTGCATGCGGTATCCCCCAATTTCCGGCGGACCTGAGCACGCGTGTGCGGCCGGCCCGCGCCCCCAAGAAATGCCGACCCGGTCGATTGGGACGATACGCCCCCGCGTTTGAAAGAGTCAAGAAATAGAGCCGTCCGTTGCCCGTTATCCGTTGAAAGTTATTTCGTTGTCCGATGTCGGCCTTGATTGGGTGATCATCGACAGGACAAACGGACAACGGACAACAGGCATCGTCCGGCCGGCGTCAAAGCGAGCCGCGACCCATTATGGTACACAAGAGCGCCATGCGAGCCGACTTCGTGCTGCGCGGGGGAACGGTGTGCGACGGCAGCGGCGCGTCGGCGAGGACCGCCGATGTCGTGGTCGCCGACGGTCACATCGTCGGTGTGGGGCGGTTCGACGGCTGCGCGCGCCGGGTGATCGACGTCAGCGGCCTGATCGTCGCGCCGGGGTTCATCGACGTCCATACGCACTACGACGCGCAGGTCACCTGGGACGGGCTGTGCACGCCCTCCTGCTGGCACGGCGTGACCTCGGTCGTGCTCGGCAATTGCGGTTTCGCGCTCGCGCCCTGTCGGCCGGAGGCACGCGACAGCGCGCTGCGCATGCTCGAGCACGTCGAGGGCATGCCCTACGAGAGCCTTCGCGCTGGGGTCGCGTGGCAGTGGGAATCAATACCCGAGTACCTGCAGATGCTCGCGCGCCGCGACCTCGGCCCCAACGTCGGCGTCTTGCTCGGCCACTCTGCGATCCGCGCCTACGTGCTCGGCGATGCCGCCTACGAACGGGCGGCCAACTCCAGCGAAGTTGCCGACATGCAACACCTGGTGCGCGGCGGCATGGCCGCCGGCGCGCTCGGTTTGGCGACGTCGTTTTCGCCCGGACACGTCGGCGCAGCCGGCCGGCCGGTGCCGAGCCGCCTCGCCACACGCGACGAGCTCGCCGCGCTCGCCGCGGCGATGGCGGAGAGCGGGCACGGCATGCTCGAGATCACGCCGGAAACCTTCCCGATCTCCGCCGCCGAGCTCGCGGCGCTGCAGGCGTTGGCGCAATCGACGGGTCGGCCGATCAGCTTCAGCGCCATTCTCGACCTGCCGGAGCGCGCCGACGCGTGGCAGCCGGTGTTCGCGCAGCTCCGCGCCGCAGCGACTGACGGCGCCCAGGTCGTCCCGCAGGTATCCTGTCGGCCAATGCGCTTCGACTTCGATCTCGAGACCGGCTGCGCCTCGCTCGACGCCCTACCGTGCTGGCGGCGCTTTCGCGCCGCCGCGTCGGCGGCGGAACGCCGTGCGCTGCTCGGCGACGCGGGTTTCCGCGCCGATTTTCGCCGCGAGAGCATTGGGCGGCCGGAGTCGCCGTCGAGCCGCCGCTGGGCCTCCGCCATCCTGGAGCACGCCAGCCATCCGCAAACCGCAGAGCTGGTCGGACGCTCGCTGGCGGACATCGCCGCGCTGCGCGGCGGCGACGTCGTCGATGCATTGTTCGACACCGCCTTCGCCGACTCCGGCGCGCGCTATTCGATGCTGCTGCTCAACTTCGACGAGCATCGCGTCGCCGAGCTGCTGCGACAGCCCGAGAGCCTCATCGCGCTCTCCGACGCCGGCGCGCATGTTTCGGTCTTGTGCGATGCGGGCTACGCCACCCACCTGCTGGGACACTGGGTGCGCGAGCGCAGCCTGTTCGGTTGGGAGGAAGCGGTGCGCCGGCTCACCGCCATGCCGGCGGCGATCTACGGCATCGCGCAGCGCGGCCGCCTGGTCGCCGGCGGCGTGGCCGACATCACCTGCTTCGATCCCACCCGCGTGGCGATGCTGCCGCCGCAGCGAGTGCGGGATTTTCCCGCCGGCGCCGAGCGCTACATCGCGCGCGCCGAGGGCATCGAGCGCGTGTTCGTCGGCGGCGAGGAGTTCTTAGTCGAGGGTGAGTGCACGGGTGCGTATCCCGGCCGGGTATTGTCCTCACAAGTCGGACCCCAGCCCTAGCCCCAGCCCGTGCCCGATGAGGTCGCCCTGTTCAGTGCAATCAGGGCCAGGGCTAGGGCTGGGGCACGGGATACCGAGTGAGAGGTGGCGCGCTCACGCCGCCTTCTGAACCAACAGCTGATCGTATCCTTCCGCCATGGCCGTGTGCGCGAGGACGCTCCAGCGAAACGCGCGGCGCACGCGCACCTGCTGTTCAAACGTCGAGGCGAACCATTCGACCGCTTTCATGGCGTTGCCGCCGTGCTCGTCTTCCGCTTCGACATGCACCGCGTAGAACTCGAGCGTCTTGGCATCGAGCCCGTAGTGGTCGCGCAGGGCGGTGTAGATCACCTCGGCGCCGACCGGGCGCCCGGGCACCTGCATCTCGACTGCGAGGCCGAACGCGCCGAGGCCCTCTTCGAACGACGAGCGGCAGAAGTAGCCGATCGCGGCCGCGGCGCCGAGCGTGCTGGGCAGCGCCATGTGCTGCTGAACCTCGGCGAGCGAAATGCCGACGCCTTCCAGCATCTGCACGTAGAGCGCGTAGTGCTCGGCCTCGCGGATGTACCCCATCTCGCCGGCCAGGTTGCGCGCGATGGCGCGGTAGATCCCCTTGTCCGGCACGACCGGCGCGTGGCTCAGCCAAGCGGCGATATTCGGCTCTGCCGGTTCGCTGTAGTAGTAGCCTTCCTTCATCCAGCGCAGCAGCTCGTCGCGCGTACTGCGTCCGGCGATGAGCTTCGGCATGAAGACGCCGCGCGGCGCGTGCTCGCGCTTGAAGGCGTAGCACTCCTCGATGAATTCCTTGGGCGAAAGCGCCTGATGCGATGTCGGCCCCATGCAGACCTCCTTGTCGGTGAGGAGTAAGGCGTTAGGAGTGAGGAGTCTGAAGCGGGGATCCACCGGTGACTTCTGACTCCTGGCCTTCTCACTCCTAACTCCTGACTCCGAACTCCTGACTCCTAACGGGTTCCAGTGACCCCGAGGGCCAAGCTATAGTTCCACCTGCAACCCGAGGGCAACGCCGAATGGAGCAGCGCTGGAATCACGTCAACTTCGCCGTGCCGCCGGAGCGGCTGCCGTTGGTTGAAGAGTGCATCGACACGCTGTTCGGCTGGGAGAAGTTCGTCGCCAAGCCGTATCTGCTCGGCTACCGGTTGACCGCCGACATGCACGAAGCGGCGCTGTATTTCCGCCCGGTGCCGGCAGCCGGGGCCCTGCTCGGGGCGCTCGAACGGCTGCGCGCCGACGACGCAGCGCTCGACGGTGCACTGCGCGGGATCGACGGCATCGAAGGCGACTGGGCCGATCACACCGGCTTCATGACGGCGTCTGTGCAGGAGTGGGAGGAACGCCTGGCGCTCGCCAGCCGCCTGGAGGGCGAACGGCCTGAGCTCGCAATCCGCGTCGTCGACGTGCTGCGTCCCGGCGACGGGCGTGCCCAGACCGACTACCTCTACCAGGCCTTCATCCGCCTCGGCCTCCTCGGACCGCTGCGCAACACCTTCGAGATGCAGGCGCGGACGCGCTGATGCGCTTCGGCGTCGCCCTGCCCCAGTTCGGCCCGCGGGCGCGCGATCCGGCGGTGCGCGACCGCATCCGCGAGGTCGCCGTGGCCGCGGATCGGCTCGGCTACGACGTCGTGTGGACCGCCGAGCATCTCATCTTCCCCGCCGAGATTCGTACGCCCTATCCGTATGGCGGCGGGCGCGCGCCGTTCGACGTCACCGATCCGATTCTCGACGTCACCGCCACGCTGGCCTACGTGGCGGCGTTGACCACGCGCGTGCGCCTCGGCACCTCGGTGATCGTGCTGCCCTACCATCACCCGATCGGGTTGGCGAAAGCGCTGGCGACCGTCGACGTGCTGTCGGACGGCCGTCTGCTGCTCGGCGTGGCCGGTGGTTGGCTGCGGGAGGAGTTCGAGCTGCTCGGGGTACCGTATGCCGAGCGCGGTGCGCGCACCGACGAGTATCTCGCACTGATCACGCGACTGTGGACCGACGAGCGCGTCAGCTTTCGCGGCCGCTTCTTCGCACTCGACGACGCCGTCTGCTTTCCGAAGCCGCTGCAGCGGCCACACCCGCCGATCTGGGTCGGCGGCAGCGGCGCGGCGGCCTTGCGCCGCGTGGCGCGCTACGGCGACGGGTGGATGGCGGTGCCGGCCGACCTCGATCACCTGGCCGCCGGCATCGAGACCGTTCGGCGCGGCGCGACGGCCGCGGGGCGTGACCCGTCGACAATCGGCGTCGCATCGAGCGGCGGAGCGCGCTCGATGGACGACCTGCTCGCAGTGCTGCCGCGCCTCGAGAAACTCGGCGTGACGATCGTGAATGTTCCCGCCCTGTTCTGGGCGCGCAACGTGCCGGAGGCAATCGAGCTGATGGAGCGCTTCGCGGAGCGCGTGTGGAACCACAGATGAACACCGATGAACGCAGATGGGGCCGCGCCCATCGGTATTCATCGCTGTTCATCTGTGGTTCCTAGAATCCGATGGAGAAGCCGGTTCTCACCGCCGCCGAAGCGGTCGCCGACATCGGCGACGGCGCGACCGTCATGGTCGGCGGCTTCGGCGTGATCCAGGGTTGGCCGGCGAGCCTCATCCGCGCGCTGCGCGAGCGCGGCAGCCGCGACCTGACGATGATCTGCAACACGCCCGGCGTCGGTCCGACCTCGCCGCAGCAACTCGCCGAGAACGGCCAGATCGGCCGGCTCATCGCCAGCTATGCCGCCTATCCGACGCAGCCGACGGCGATCGAGGCCGGCATTCGCGCCGGCACGATCGCCCACGAGCTCGTGCCGCAGGGTACGCTGATCGAACGCGTGCGCGCGGCGGGCGCAGGGCTCGCAGCCTTTTACACGCCGACCGGCGTGGGCACCGCCGTGGCGCGCGGCAAGGAGGTGCGCGAGTTCGATGGCCGCCCGTACCTGCTCGAGACCGCCCTCGGCGCCGAGTACGCGCTGATCCGCGCCCTCCGCGCCGATCGGCATGGCAACCTGCAGTACCGCGGGGCCGGGCGGAACTACAATCCGGTCCTTGCGACCGGTGCGCGCGTCACCATTGCCGAGGTCGACGAGATCGTCGCGGCCGGCACGCTCGATCCCGAGCTCGTGGGCACGCCCGGCATCTTCGTCGATCGCCTGGTGCAGTGCGAGCAGCCGCTCGATCGCGCGCACGTGCGCGAGCTCAGCCGCCGCCACGGCAAGCAATGGGATCTCGAGGTGCGCGAGCGGCCGGTCGGCCCGCGCGGCATCCCGCCCGATCTCATGGCGCGCAAGGCGGCGACGCTGCTGGCGCCGGACGAGTACGTCAACCTCGGTCTCGGCTTACCGACGCTGGTATCGAGCCACGTCACGCCGGCGCAGCGCATCACGCTGCACTCCGAGAACGGGATGGTCGGCTTCGGACCGCTCGCCGCCGAGGGAGAGGAAGACATCGACCTCTACAATGCCAGCGGACAGTTCGTCAGCCGCCTGCCCGGGGCCAGCTTCGCCGACAGCTGCACCGCGTTCGCGATGGTGCGCAGCGGCCGCGTGTCGACCGTGATTCTGGGCGGCTTCCAGGTGTCGGCGGGCGGCGACCTGGCGAACTGGACGGTGCCGGCCACGGGCGTGGGTGGAATCGGCGGCGCCATGGATCTGGCGGCGGGTCGGGCGCGGGTGCTCGCCGTGATGTTCCACCTCACCCGCGACGGCCGGCCGAAGTTGGTCGAGCAGTGCACGTATCCGCTCACCGCGGCAGCGTGCGTGTCGACGGTCGTGACCGATCTCGCGGTGATCGACGTCGACGCGGACGGATTCCTGTTGCGCGAGGTCGCGCCGGGCGTCGCGGTGGACGAGGTTCGTCAGGTCACCGGCGCGCCGCTGCGCGTATCGAACGACGTGCGGGAAATGGAATTCTGATCGGAGCTGTCAGCTTTCAGCTCTCGGCCTTCAGCCTTCAGCCTTCAGCCTTCAGCTTTCAGCTTTCAGCGGGTTGATGGGGGGAAGGATGAAGCTGAACGCTGAACGCTGACCGCTGAAAGCCGACCGCTCCTAGGCACCGTCGCGCAGACGGGTTTGCGCCGCTTCGAGGTTGCCGAGACCGGTCGCCTCGTCCGAGCGCCGGCCGCGCAGCACGTCGAGTGGGTCGCGCATGTCGTCGACGTAGCCCAGCGCGTAGGCGCCGCGCGCGTAGCCCATCAAGCGCAACAGGTCATCCGGCAGCTCGCGCGCGATGTCGAACGGCACGGCGAGGTACTGGTTCTCCTCCTGCCGCAGCCAGCTGACCGCGTAGGTGATGTTGATCCCGATGCGCGTCTGATCGGAGCGGTTGCTGCCGGCGCCATGATAGAGCGCCCCGGTGTAGAACAGCACCGACCCCGCCGGCATCGTGGCGGCGTCGGTATCGGGCTCGGTAAAGGTCAAGCGGTCGGCAAAGCGATGGCTGCCCGGCATCACGCGCGTGGCGCCGTTGCCGGCGGTGAAGTCGGTCATCGCCCAGATGGTGTTGCACTGCACCTCGTAGCCGGCGGGAAACGGAAAGAAGTCGAACGCCCACTGGTCGCGGTGAATCGGCTGCCCCGGTTCACCGGGGTCGATCCCGATGATCTGGGTCAAGTGCAGCTGGAAGCTGGTCGCCTTCGCCAGCACGGTGCCGACCGCGGCGAGCACCGTCGGATGCATGATCAGCTCGCGGCAGCTCGGCACGCGTGCCACCAGTCCACCGGTGCGCCGCGTGCGGCGGCCGGCGAAGTCGTCCGGCCCGAACGGCGTGGCCGCGATGTAGGGCTGCGCTTCCTCGCGCACGCGCGCCAGCAGATCGAGCGGCGCGAGCCGTTCCACGATGGCGCAGCCGTCGCGCTCGAGCGCGGCGCCCACCTCGGCGCCGGTACAGGTAGCGGACAATCGTTCGATCGGCATGCGCATCCCGGTAGCACAGCGGCAGTTCGGTGCCTAGGTCGGCGCTCGGCTGTCAGCTATCAGCTTTCAGCTTTCAGCTTTCGGTTTTCAGCTCTCAGCCCCCTTCAGATACTCGGCGACAGCGAAAGGGCTGAAAGCTGATTGCTGATAGCTGACAGCTGATGGCTGACAGCTGACAGCTGATAGCTGATAGCTGACAGCTCACTTGCATGCGCCCATTGAACATGATCAGTGACGACGAGAAAGGAGGCGTACAATGCCGTTGACGCCATCCGAAGCGCTCCAGCATCTGCGGCTCGCGGTCGAATTGGCCGGAGTCGACGCCCCGGAGGTGGTCCTGCCGGAGGCTCGCCATGTCGTGGTGGACGGCATGCGCTTGCATTGCCTCGATTGGGGCACACGCGGACACGCGCCGATCCTCTTCCTGCACGGTGGCGCGCTCACCGCGCGCACATGGGATGTCGTGTGTCTCGGCCTGCGGCGCGACCATCACTGCGTCGCGCTCGACCAGCGCGGGCACGGCGACAGCGAGTGGTCGCCGGTCATGGACTACGCCCCCGACGCGCACGCGCGCGACATCGACGGCGTGCTCGACGCGTTCGGCTTCGACCGCGCGGTCCTGGTCGGGCAGTCGATGGGCGGATTGAACGCCTTCGTCTACACCACCCGCCATCCCGAGCGCGTCGCCGGGCTGGTGCTGGTCGACGTCGGCCCCGAGATCCAGCTGCGCGGCGCGCAGCGCATCGGCGATTTCGTCGCCAACACCGCCGAGATCGACTCGATCGACGCGTTCGTCGAGCAGGCGATGGTTTTCAACCCGCTGCGCGACCGCCGCCTGCTCACGTACAGCGTGCACAACAGCGTGCGGCAACGGCCGGACGGCACATGGGTGCGCAAGAACGATACGCGCTTCTTCGGGCAGGTCGGGGCGGAGGAGATCTCCCGCCGCATCGCCGCGTACTGGCAGGCTGTCGACACGATCAGGTGTCCGACGTTGGTCGTGCGCGGTGCGCGCAGCGACGTCTTCCTCGACGACGCCGCCGAGCGTTTCGCCCGCGCGCTGCCCGACGGCCGCTGGGTCCGCATCGAAGGCGCGGGCCACACGGTGCAGGGCGACAATCCTGTCGGGCTGATCGGGGCAATCCGCGACTTCCTCGGCGACGCCAAGAAGTAGCGTCGCGGCTGCACCCGAATTCATCACCACCAAGACACCAAGACACGAAGACGCGGTGCTCTCTTGGTGTCTTGGTGATGGAACGTTCCGTCAGCGCCATGGCGATGCGGCGCTGCTTGACCGCGCACGAGTAGGCTTGGGATACAGTGCGCGGGTTTCAACCGTGTCGAAAGGAGATCGCGCATGCGGCTCCCGCTGGCAGTCGGAATCTCTTTCATCCTCTCGGCCGGATGGTTCGCGGTTGCTCGAGCACAGAATCCGACGCCGCCGCAGGGCGAACTCGCCGCGGCGAAGAGTATCGTGGAACTGAGAGCCGCCTGTGCCGAACTCCGAATGGTAGACGCCGGCCCCACTCATCCGCCGCTGCCGCCCGAGGCATGGCGCTGGCTGGGCGGAGTTGGGGCGGTCATGGTGCTGGCCTGGTTCTGGACGAAGTTCTTGGAGAACCGATCCCGAGACAAACGGTGCAGAGCTGAGCAATTGGCGGCCGAGTGCGTCCTCTCGGTCGCGCTCACCGAGCTCAAGAAGACTCTCGAGAATCCCGGTCGAGATCTCAGCGCGATTCGCGATCGGTTTACTCTCGCCAACCAGGCCTTTGAGACCTTCGTCAAGCGAAACAAGGAATGACGGCGCACCGGGAGGTCGAACTCAAGCGGCTGCTGCTCGGCGAGCGCGCCGACGAGAAGCTGATCCACGCGTTAGGTGCCGGCGTCGCGCGCGAAACGATTCAGGTGAACCACGTGTTCGACACCGCGGACCATGCGCTGCGCCGGGCGCGGTACGCTCTGCGCCTCCGGACCGAAGGGCCGGCCGCGTTCATCACGGCCAAGGGGCCGACCCGCAGCGTCGGACGAAGCACGGGCTCGAAGATCGAGGCCGAAGCGGCGATCGACCCCGCCCTCGCCGATGACGTCCTCGCCGGACGAGCCGACCCGCTGGCAGTCCTGCGCTCACGCCTTGCCGACCCCGCCTACGAACGGCTCTGGCGGGCGTTCGACCGCGCTCGCGATGGCCAAGCGCTTCGATCCACCGGTCACTTCGAAAATCGGCGCCAGGTCGTCCCGATAAGATTGCCGAACGGGCTCGCTGTCGAGCTCGAGATCGACCAGACGCGCTTCCCGGACGGTCACGTCGATCACGAACTCGAAATCGAGCTCCCCAACAAGACGGCCGTGCGGCAGGTCGAGCGCTGGCTCGGCCCCGTTCTCCGCCAGGCCGGGGTGAGAACGCGCACCTCGAGTCCAAAGGTAGCGCGATTCTACGCAAGCCAGACGCGAGCGCGGCGATGATGCCGCGAGACTTCTCGGTCGGAATCGTCGACTTCTTTGCCGCCCTGCTTCCTGGTGCGATCGCCACCTGGCTCGCGCTGCAATACGTCGATCCGGCCGACCTCCGACACTGGAGCATCGCGATCGCGGTGTCGAACGAGCTAGTGCACGGCGCGGCGCTCTTCCTGAGTTCCTATATCCTTGGGCACTTCGTATTCCTCGTCGGCGCCGCGCTCGATCCCCTGTACGACCAGTGGCGCGCGCGCGCGCATCCCAGGGGGTCGGATCCGACGTACCAGGCGGCGGACACGCTGCGCCGAGACCTTTCCTGGCAGCTGGGTCCGACCGAAGCGAAGGGCGCGCTCACCACACTCAAGTGGGCGAGGACATATGTCCTCATCCACGCCCCTGAGGCGCGTGTCGAGATCGACGGGTTCGAGG
>Ga0066388_100001063_pt1 | contig 14778 bp, 20 predicted proteins | sample PanSoiMetaGPlot6_FD_64539 | JGI IMG/M metagenome (GOLD analysis project Ga0066388, IMG submission 64539) | Tropical forest soil microbial communities from Panama analyzed to predict greenhouse gas emissions - Panama Soil - Plot 6 (Hybrid Assembly) | ecosystem: Environmental > Terrestrial >... | reverse complement strand
CCGAAATAATGCGCCGGCGGCTCGCGGTAAGCTTCCGCCTGCAGCTCGGTGCCGTAGAGCGGGAACTGGCGGCGGATCTGCTTTACCTTGATCAGCGCGAGCCAGCGGTCGTCGAGCACGACGACCGGAAGCGTGATGCCGAGCCGCTTGGTGGTCGCGACCTCGCCGCACGTCATCTGGAAGCAGCCGTCCCCCAGAAGGCATACCACCGGTAGGTCGGGACGCGCGAGCTTGGCCGCGATCGCGCCCGGCAGACCGAAGCCCATGGACGACCAGCCATTGGTGATATGGCGGGTCACATGCAGAAATACCAATATCCATGGGCATTTTCGCGCCTTGCCTGATGTCGGGGTACAAGACCGGGTACAAGACCGGAGCACTGCTGGCACCGCGAGCCATTTGGCAAGCCCCGGCATCAACCTGCCGTCGGTAACCGACGAAAATTTAATCCGAGACACCAGCCGCGCACTCGGCTGATGGTGCGCGCGTTGCGAAATCAGCAACGCGATCTGTCAACCAGAGGAGAATTCCATGACAGCGACCCAGATGCGCCTGCCGCTACCCGACACAGTGCGATTGCACGTAGTCCAGGATCATTACGGAACGCATGTCGATATCGCGCGGGACTTCACCTTTGCCGAGTCCTGCGGGCGGTACCTCTGCGATGTTGCGCGTGTGATTGCGCGCGACCACGTCGGGAGGCTCAGCACCGCGCGCGCGGACGGCGATCTGTTCGCCGCCATGGTTGATGCCTTTGTGGCAGCTTCGTTCGAACAGTAACAGTAAGGAGGCGCACATGCTTAATCGTGGTGGCGACTGGCAAAGATTCGCGCCCGCATATCTGCGGTCTCACGGCATCTGGCCCAATCAACTTCGGTACAACACCAACACCGGCGAGGGCGAACTCGTCGTTCAACAATGGAAGTGGAATGAATATGCCGTCTCTCAGGCGGGACTCGAATATCTTCAGCGTGCACTGAAAGAGGAAAAAATCATGCAAGCCTACGTCGTGCTGGAGAACCGCCAAGGGCAACAGATGGCACGCAAACCTGTGAGCGAAGTCACTGGGGCACTGGAAAAGATACCGCCCAGGAATGGGACGTTAGGTCCTTATTGGTGGTTACTCTCCGATTTAACGCCCCAACAAGATGCAGCTTTGGATGAGCCACCTTTTTAAAACTCCACCTGTACGATCTTGGGCCGTCGTCTTTACTTGAGCCTTACTTGAGCGACGGCCTTCTGTTCTCACATTAGGTATCGAATAGCTTATTTACCTGGTCAAAAAGGTAATTATAGCGTATTATGCTTAATATGCAACGAGAAATCAAAATACGACGATTGGAATCATTAGCTACGGCTTCACCGTTCCGGTGGATTTTGCCAGGAGCCTCGGACTGCAGGCCGGGGACGTAGTTCACTGGGAATCAGAAGGCGACACGGCCACGCTGAGGTTCTACAAGGTGGCGAGGACCGAAACCCCGGCCTTGATGAACCAGGAGGCAGCTGTGGAAAGCGCATAAAAGGATGGGCCACCGCCGGAATAGGTATCGAAAACTACGATGGATGATACAGATAAAATGGCCTCCGCCGATGCAACGGCGAAGGCCAGGAGCTACGATGGTGGTGACGATGTAAATCGTCGCCAGTATAGTAGCGCAAAAAGCACGGGGACACAAGCAGGGAGTGCTGCTGAACGACTGTTTAGTGATTCAATCAATTTCCTCGAACAACTTAGACCAAGTGGTCCATGGGTATTAACGGCGATTTTGCCGGATGGAGGCGCTCCCACTAAGACCATGACGATACATACTGCCGCTGAGGTGGATGCTTTTCTACATGAGCATAATGGCAAGTGGAACCTCTACTATTCAACAAATCCAACTAAAACGGCGATAACTAAAAAGGCATCGAAAGCGGACATCGCCGCTGTCGAATACCTGCTCGCGGATCTTGATCCCGCCGACGGCGAGACGCCGGAAGCCGCGAAGGCGCGCTACCTTGGGCAGCTTAATGGCCCGTTCGAGCCTAAGCCCACTGCGATTGTGGATTCTGGCAACGGCATTCAATGTCTATGGCGGCTGGCCGAGCGCATCGAGCTACCGTCCGATGCGGGAGCGATAATCGCAAACGCCGAAGGATACGAGCGGCAATCGACGCTTCTGGCCAGTGCGTGTCAAGAAGTTCGATATCGCATCGCTCCGCCGCGACCGCGATCAACTGTGGGCGGAGGCAGCCCAGCGAGAGGCGGGCAACGCGAGCATTCGCCTTGATCCGAAGCTGTGGCGCAGTGCCGAGGAGGAGCAGGAGCAACGGCTTACACGCGATCCGTGGTACGACGCGCTGCAGTCTGCCCTGAGTGAGATCGAGGGTAAGATCAGTAGCATGTCACTTTGGGAGATTCTTGACGTGCGTGGCGGACAGCGCACGCAGGAGCAGAGTAAGCGTCTTAGCGACGCGATGCGTCAGTTGGGCTGGCGGCGCGCAAACAAGGCGCGCACAATCAAGGTTGAGGGCAGGGACGTGATGGGTTTTGTCTGCGGGGAGCAGCCGTGGCGGCTCATATCGGTGATGCGTGATAAAGACGGCCAGCTTTCAGTGTTTTACGACGATGTGATGGGGTAGCCCAGGCTTGCGGGCTAGTGGCTTGCAGTGGCCCCCTAACAGTTACCCAGGGCGTGGGTAACCCTGGGTAACAGCCAGGTACGCTATACCCCTTATACCCCCTGCTAGCTTGCTAGCTTGCAAGCCTATAGGGTTATAGGGCTGTTAAAGCAAGCACTTAGGAGGCCTGCATTGAGGCTTGCTCACCACACCTGGGCTTGCGGTGAGGCGGCCTGAGGGTGTGGGAGTTCGCGGCAATTTTTTTTGAAGGATAATCCTGGATTACTGGGATTACCGCAGATTCTGTACATGCGGCCATCACGATACGAAGCAGGTCAGCAGGGATTATCTTATCGGCCTGAGCGGCACGATGATATTTGGCCAGCGCGCGGACGCCGAGTGTGAAGTAGCTCACATATGCCCCGCTATAGCGTATGGTATGGTCGCTTTGCCTAAAGGGACTGCCTAAAAAGCGGCGATGTGCCGAAGCCGCCGCGAGCTACGAATTGGCAGTCTGCTGCCGTCGGCAGGCATAAATTGGCTTCAACATTTGCATCTTGGGTTGGATTACGGACGCCGCCAGCAACCGCGCATTTCGAGCATGGACAACCGGACATTTACCGTTGAGTTTATGAGGGCCAGTGCGTCGATAGTCAGCGCGTTAATGTGGCCAACGGTAGTGTTCGGGACCGTGCTATTGTTTAGGGAAAAAATCGAAGAGCTGCTTAAATGGCTTCCACATATTCGGGTAAAGTACGGAAAGTTAAAGTTCTGGTTAAGCAAAGCTGAGAAGACGGCAGAAGACCTTCCGGAAAGGCCTGTAGATACGATTGCTCCGCCTACTCCGGAGGAGCAAGAGCGTATGTCAGAACTAATTGAGGAGTCGCCACAGACAGTAGTACTGGCGATGCGGACAAAACTTGAAGAGGCGATAGTTTCATATGCCGAGGCTAGAGGGCTAGTTGTGGCAGGGCCGCGTCGGAATATTGCGAAGTTGATCCGCGTGTTACGGAAACGTAACTTTATTGACAAAACAATATCGACGTTGCTTGACGACTTGCGCAGCATCGGAAACAGCATCGCACTTGACGTTAGTGAGCCAACCGAGGATGAGGCCTTTCGTTATAAGGAGCTGGCAGACGATGTGATCAAACAGCTTAATTTTTTGACATCGGAGGTGCAGAAGCCATCAGAAAAGGCTCTTCCATCGTCGGGGTAAGATGCTTGCCGCGTCGTCCCCAGCTCAGAAGTGCCCGCGCCCTTGCTCTTTGCAAATTTTGCGCATACAATTATTGGGCGCAATCTATGAAACCCAATAAACTATTGGGTATCGAATGGCTCTCAGCAGTACATCTTTTGTGAATGGTCAAATAGGTAATCCAAACGGACGACCGCTCGGAAGTCGGAATAAACGAACGAAAGAAATCATCCAACAGATAATCGAAAGCAATAACAAAGACCCCTTACTCACCCTTTCTGAAATCAGCTCCAACGACCCCGATTCAGCTATTCGTGCAACGGCTGCGAACATGCTCGCTCCGTATATGCACAGCAAGATGCAGAGTACCCCCGCACCACGATTCGTCGAAGAAATAGATATCCCCACCGAGTTCACACATCTGAGCGACGCCGAGTCTTTACCTTGCCAAGATCGCTGCACTTGTTGCTCGCGGCGAGCTAGATATTCAAACCGGCCTTGAGCTCAGTACGCTCGCCAAGAGCTGGATTGACGCTCAATACGCCCGCGAAGAACTCGGCATCAAACAATACAACGCCGGATCCACCGAGCATGAGCAAACCATCCGCATCGAAGGTGGATTACCAGCGTTACCGGGCACGAACGTGACGATGCCGGTGCTCGACGGCAAGCCGGTGACCAATGGCCACGCCCTGGAGGCTCCGGCTTCTGTAGTGCCGGCGATAGAACCTGGTCCCAAGTCCCAGGACGACCCTGGACCTCCGCCCCAGGAGCCCGAGCCATGAGCCTTAGCGGGCCAAGGGCGGTAATATCCGACCTTGAACTAATGAACTGGAATCACCTCAGTTTAGATATGGACTAGATGTAGTAGGGCATATCTCATTGGATTCATTAGACAATTTGCTCTACAAAGCGCTGTATTTCAGGGCTAAGGGAGGTGGCCATGACAGCTACACCGCGCACCGTCGCCAGCATTACCAGGAAGGGCCTTGGCCCTCGGCCCCACGCCTGCGATGACCCAAATCTCTCGGCGAAGGAATTCCTCCTAGCCGTAATGCACGATACGACGCTACCACTCAGCACGCGCATCAAGGCTGCGCGGGATGTCGCTCCGTATTTCGTCGCAGCTCCAAGGCCCGTGGCTGCTGTCACGTGTAAGATCATCATCCCTCCTCACGATGCATTCTTTCTGAGTTCAGGCTGCGAGCCTAGGACCCTGAAAGAAGTCGCCAAGGACCCCGGGCAGATCAACGCGAATTCACAGTCAAAAGACGAATTCGCTCCAAATAACCCTCACGCATCATGTGGAGGCCCAAGGCCCCATAATATTGAGAGACCTTCCCCTGACCTCTCTTTTGAACAAATCCTCGAATTAATCCGCACCACCGACCTTGATAACCTCCCCCTCTGTGAATGCGGCCACCGCATGTTCTTCCCCTGTCGCCCAGTCAGGGAGCACTGAAAGGCCGATATACCTATGATCCCTAACCCACCTATTTTTGCAAAAACCGGTTTAGCCTTGCCCACCCTACCGCCTGGGCTACAAAGCGCACAGGCGGGCCGCGCTAGGGCCTGCGAGAACCCTTTAAAAGCCCACTGCAACCCGGCACGCGCGTGTTGTTTGCGCACGTTTCGCAATACTAACATGATGAGCCTCGCATGACCTCTACAACCGACTTCTACACACTACCTCCATCCAAGCACCAGCAACTCCGTGACCTCAACACGCACACTCAGCCCATCCAGGAAGCTTTGAACCACGCGCAGGCATCCGTCACGCGTGCGATGCAACTTGTCCAACGCGAGTATCTCCAACGGCGATCGCAGATCCTCGCTGCACGTGATGATTGGAATGAGTCATGACACACGACGCACGTCTCCCGACGCTTGAAGAAGTTATGAACGGCAGTCCATTCGACATTGTTGATTCTCCATGGGGCCACATTGAGCGATGGAGAGCGTCTACCCTCGCCACCGGCACTATGGGCGCACTCGCCCAGGTCGCCGCCATTGTGAGGAACGACGCTGCCGAGCTTGAGAAAAAGACCGCCGCTCTCGATGCAAAGAAGTCTGCTGTCTTATCCACGGTGAACCGACTTCTCAGGTTTATGTCCCGTGTTGATGCTCTGACTTCTCGTGTCGAGGCGCTGGAAGCGAAACACAAAGCTGATGAAGCGGAGCAACGTGAGTTTGTGGAAGAGCCAGAACTCCCGCCCGACTTTGACCGCCCACAGGACCTGCCTGCGGCGAAGATCGGAGACAACGAAACACATCAACCCGGCGGCGAATTGCACTCGGTCGCGGCAAAGACCGAAGAGGAAGAAGAACCGTCCGAGCTTCCTGAGCCTCCACACGAAACCGAATCCGACGCTGGTGGCGTTCCTCTTTCCTACGGAAACGGGCCTACGTCTTACATCAAAAAAGCTCCGAAGGATCAGGCCGGTGATCTGCCCGAAGAACTCGAACAAGGTCTGCCGGAGCCACCTCCTGAACCCCGAGGCAGCGTGTATCCGCAACCCGTCTCTATCTCACTCAACGAGGCATGAGCCATGGCCAGTGAACAGCAGCACTTCGAAGCATCGAGGAAGTGGCAGGAGCATTACCAGAAAGAAGTTGAGGATATTGGTCTGAACATCCCTCCGCCGACGTTGGGCCAATCCACAAATGATTATAGACGCGAAATGATGAGGCTTTTGAAAAAGACCTTTTTGCCACCAACTCATGACTTGTATCAGGTGAATATGCGCGGGCTTCCTGCTGATGTGCTTTCCGGGTTCGAAGAAATGCTTCTACCGGCTTGCAGGACTGAAGCTTTCAATCCGCTTACAGTGCCAAAAGGTGAGATGCGTGAAATTGTAAAGGTCGATGCAAATGGTTTGAAGGTTCGGCATTTTATAGGCCAGGATCACTTTACCAAATTCATGATGCGCCCCGGTCGTCGCGTAGTTAGCTTCCGCACGGATCACGGTTATGTCGATGCTAGTGGGCGAGGCTTACGATAAAGCAAATGAACGCTGCGCACGTACCCGACCAGATGACGTCCGCAACTTGCCCCGGTTCGGTGTCCTCCTGTGCCGGACCGGGGCATCTTTATTCGAATAGGGCACTGTCCCACTAAGTGGGGAAGGTATGAATCTGTTCCAGTGCTCTACGCCCCTGGCTGGTTATGAAGCGCGCCTGAACACGCGCCGGGACCAACCGGGGGCGCTGTTTTGCCAAACCCGTTTTAAAATGAGTCCCCGCTGCCCTAGCCGTGGCCGCTGGTGCGCTTAAGCGGGCTGGCGGGTGTGCGGCATAGGGGGGCGCATCAAGGCGCATGGGCGGCTGTTTAAATGGCTCGGATGTAATTTCATAACTCCGGAAACCCTTAATACGATCCGAGTGAGAAACTCAAAGATAACTGATGTTGCTTCGTGCAGGGGTGAGGGCGTACAATAGGGTTTTGTCATACTCCCTACCCATGGCGCTTTCCAATGCCAATTAAAGAAGTAATGAGCCCCGTGTGTCGCCCCGGCAGCAAAGTCGGCAGCGGACAATCGAAGTCGCCTGGAGCCTTCAGCAGTCCGAGCCGTGCGAGTGACGCGCGCTTCGATAGCGTTCCAGCTCAGCCCTCAGATGCTCGCGTGAGCCTCAGCGAAGAGGGTCAGCCGGCTGAGGTCACGATCGTTGGCCCGTGACCCTAATGGGGCGTCGGATGTACGGCAGGAAGTGGCCGAGATTAGGCGTTGCCCTGGAGGCTGGCCGGATTGCCGCAGCCGTATTTCGAGACTGAACGATACGCTGCGTGATATGGCCGACGAGCTTGACCGCGGGATCGGCCGCAGTGACTCGTATTGATCACGCCGCACGGCCCGAGTGGTGGGCCGATCTACCGGATCGTAGGAAGATGGGAGACGGGGCGGCCCTACCCTCTGCTGGTGCGGTACTGTGCTCGCTGATGGGCAAATCGGAGATCCGCATTTACGGGTGAAGCAGCGAATTCCGAGCTCCAATGTTAGTCGACTACCCGTCAACGCAACTCCAATCGCCAGCGTGTTGATTTTCTGGTGAATAAATGATATGTTATTAATAGGGGTGGCGTAGCTGTGAGAGGATGAGATGTCGCGAGAGGATTCAAATGAAAACACGTATCTGTCATTTAGCCCGGAAGTGCTGCATGCCTTAAATCAAAATCACATCACTATCGAGAAACTTTTGGAAAAAGCTGGAGTCGACGGCCTTAAACTTGTGCCTGATCCTGCAGCGGCGAAGGGGCAGCGGGAGGTATTGATGATCTTGCTGGGATCGGCAGCACTAACTGCTGCAGCAACCCCCTTGATTACGAATATCATCAAAACCTTTGTGAACAAGCCTGTTATCCTTCAAAACCGCGCTTTGACACCGATCCTTGATAAGAACGGTGAGGTAACCCGCGATAAGGATGGGCAGCCAGTTATGAAGTGGTCCTATACTGAGACGCTAGATCGCCCCGAAACATCAGAGAACTTGACGGGTGTAATAAAGGCGACGAAAACCGGTATCGAAATTGGAATTGGTTGATGCGACGCGCAATCGTCATCGGATCAAATGGACCATCAGATCCGCACCAACTCAAATATGCCGAAAAGGATGCCTGTCGAGTCGTTAAGAGTTTGGCGTCGCCCGTTTGTGATTTTAGGGTCGAAAATTCCATTGGTGAAACTGCGGATTTGGCCCGTACGAAATTCTTACACGCCTCCGCAGCGTGCAGCGAAGGGGACACATTCGTAGCGTATTTTGTTGGACACGGCATTATAAATCAGGGAGACTTGTTTTTACTGTTTTCCAACAGTGACAATGACGTTTTAATGCTAACGTCTTTGTGGGGACAAGAGGTATTAACAGCCCTTGGCCGATGCAAAGCTAGCAATAGATTGTTGGTGCTCGATTGCTGCAATGCCGGGCAAATCACCAGCAAGTCGGGTATACGATCAGGCAGTTCGGCCCGGGTCCTCATGAAAGACCTTGGTTTTGTAAGCGATTTGTTTGAAATGATTTTGGCGAGCGATGCGCTCGAGTTCGCGAGAGAGTTGGACTCAATTGGTGGGGGCTTTTTATCGTTGAACTTCGTGGACGCTCTTTCCTCGCGCAGAAGTGAAGCAGACAAGGGTGGCGACGGCGCAATCTCAGTGCAGGACATGGAGGATTGGCTGAAAGAGCGTGCCATCGCTTTTAATAAAACGCAAGATAGCCACGATGATCGTGTCCCGATACCTCGCAGGGTGGGAGTTGGGCACGGCACGACCTTCCTTTCGCGGCCCGCAGGCCAGTGGCCTTACCACGAGGTGGTGCTCCCGGATGGTATACCAGGGGTGGTCCTTCCAATTTTTCCGTTTCAAGAAACCCACGGCTACTTGATAGGCAAGTGTCCCGTGACCAATGAGGCCCTAAAGCAAAGTCACGAAGGGTGGCCTGGTCCAAAAGCGACGAGGTTCAACGGCAAGCAATGGGAGCAATGGACCTTCGACGTTTTTGGCGACCCTGAGTTTGGCGACCCCAAAAAGCCAGCGGTGGGAATGACTCTCCGAGATGCTTGCAACCATTGTCAATGGATCGCAGAACGGTCCCGTGGACTTGTTAGCATCGTTGCGCCGCCCACTTTGGAGATTTGGGAGACAGCATTATTCGGCAATATTCGACCAAGACGGCGGCAAGAGTGGCTTCAAGCTCAACCCGAGGCCCATTCTAAAGCCACCTACACAGTAAGTTGCGAGAATGCAGATCGCAGGGCGAATAGGTTTGGGATTATAGATCTTATCGGCAATGTCTGGGAATGGTGCGTAACTGAGGATGATTGGAGATGGTTTACGTATGGAACGGGACCTTTGCTTAAGAAACCTTGGGTACCAAGGTTCGCGTATGTAGTGGACGTGCAGGATGCCTATAGGCCTGTACCCTGCTGGCTTAGAGGTGGTGGATTTTATGATGACCTTGAGGAAATTGATCTTACAATTAAATTGCACAAAATGCCTGGAGGTGAAGACCCCCAGCATGCAGATGTTGGGTTCAGATGGTCTGCTACCGTGCCATTGTCGCAGCTTCCGGCTGAGATACAGGAGGCTCTGCAAAGAGCTGAGCCATTACCGCCACGACGCCCCACGTCGGTGAGAGGACCGAGAAGCATCTAATTGCCGCCATCTGTGACAAGATCGCGGAACTGAGCCCGCAGCTCGTCACATTCAACGGCAACAGTTTCGATCTGCCCGTGTTGCGCTACAGAGCCATGGTGACAGTCGATCTGTGTGACGTCTTCAGGGCTTCACGAGATCAGCAGAATGATGGGCTTGCCTGGAAAGCCTAAAGGGTTCGATGGCGGTGAGGTGGAGCGCTATTTCCGCGAGGGTAAGATCAGGGAGATCGCCGAATACTGCGAGACGGCTGGTCGCATCGCAAATCCCCGGCTCCATCAGCTCGAGCGAGAAGAATCACGGCTTGCGATTCGAGAGGAAATCGCCCTCCAAGGGCCAAAAACCGTCAAATTCGATTACTTGAATGGGCCCAATCATTCAGCCCATTCAATAGCTTTTAAATTCTTCACGGACGACTGAATCCGATTGGCCGGATGAGATAAGGTACGGAGCTTTCGCAAGAGTAGGGCTGGCGGCCCCGAATCTGTTCAGCGAGCGCTAGACCGCGTCACTTCCATAGAAAGAAGCCGCTCTTGCTCAATCCGCGATAACTCAGAGAAGGGCCTCCCGACGCCTTGCGTAGGCATCGGTTCTTCCTTGCACTGGGAAGAAGTGGGTTGATCAGGAGCCGCAACTACGTCCACAACTGCGCTGGAGCCGGGATGGTATGGATGCGGAACAATGACTCGCATAGGCTTCTCTCTCATCCTATCTGTAGCGCTTTATGCAAAAGCAACTGCGCCCCATGATATAAGACGTCTTGTTTGCTTACGTCCAGTTCATCCTCAAGTTTCTTCTGGCTCACTACATTGTGATCGCACAGTATACCAATGCGGATTAGTCCGCAACAAGCGCTATCCTTTTGGTATGTTTGAAGAATTGGGACGACTACAAGCGCTCGTTCCCCGTTCAGAATGCCGGCTTGCTGATCTACGATATCGCCAGTTGGGAACGCCGCTTGAATTTGCCCCCACCATGCGAGGCGATACAAATTGAAGCTGCCAGCCAGTGACAACTGCCCTGGCGGGTCTAACGTCGATGTCAGCCCCGTGGGGACAATTTTCGAGACCTGGTCCAGCGTGGTGCTGCCCGATGGTAGATAGAGTGCCAACGAGATCGGATCGATGAATGACCGATTGCGAAGTAGCGCGGCAAACGATTGAATTAAGCTCTGTGCGTTTTCTCGAGGTCTTGCGAATGCACAAAGTTTCTCAGACACGCTAACGTCGACCTGAGGCTGGTTTATGGGCTTCCAGGCCAATGCGTAGCGGCAGTCTTTCTCCGGATAGGGTACTTCAAGTGAAAAAAGCCCCGCAGAGTGATGGGTAATCAATTGCGAAAGGTCAACGCTCTTTTCTGGTTCACGGCCATCTCGTTCCTCGTAAGCCGCGACTCCCCCCTCAGGGGGAGCAAATTGGGGGGGCAGTCTCACCATCAGAGACATTGACTCTAGGTCGCTGCTGACGAGGGTCGTTGCGAATTCGAAGCCGTAGCATCGAAAGCCGCCGAGTATATTTCTATCGAGAAACCTCCAGTCTTCCTCCGCGAGTACCGCTCCTCCCTGCCATTGGTATGCGATACTGATTCGACGCGCGCGCCTTGGTCGAGTTTCATTGAGTCTGACTTTGTATTGGTAAGTATGGCCTTGGCTTGCCGGATAAGGATGGGGAACTGACTCATGAACCTCTGGAACCTCTGGGTTGGCGTCGGCCCAAAAAAACTCTACACGGGCTGGCGACGGTAGCCCGGAGCTGTTCATTGTGAAACAGTCCCATGACCCACCCTCTTCCACAGACCAATTGATGAAATCCCGTTTGAAATCGATAGAACGATCACTTCCGAACTGTAAGCATGTAACAATCTTAGCGGTTCGGCGGGGGTCATTTTCCTTCATCGTTGCCGGATTCGGTTTGCCATTTTTCTTGGCGGTTGGCGGACTGTTTTCTGTTTCGTCGCCCCGCAGAGGTCGTTTTATCCCTCGATACAATCGAGCTCTGCGGATCGCCCGCCCGTCGAGAAGCACAATTGGCTCTGGTTGCCCGATCCACTTACCGTCTCTGTAACGGATTTCTTGTAACGCTACCGAGCGATTTGTGCGTAATTCAATTAAATTGAATGACGCGCGGTCAAACGAAAATCCTTCTAACGTCTTATTTCCAGTCGAAGAGCCAGCTCCTACAATTACTATCTCGCTTTGATGTCCGCGCAATGTACCAAATCGACTGAAGGCGGGATGATGTTCGTGCCCATGCAAAACGATATTAACCTGACCTTCCGCGAGCTTCTCGAGAACCGTACCGGAATTCAACATAATTGTCGGCTTAATGAGGCCATGCAAAGATTGGTTGTCACGCTCAAGCTCGGCAATTGGTAACAGATGATGATGATGCATCAAGATAACAAGATCACACTTCGTTGCGCTGAGGGCCGTTTCAGCAAGCTTGCCTATGTCCTCCTTATCAATGAAACCTTGGGCCGAGTATCTTGCCTTGGAACTAGAGTCGGCGCCTATGACTCTCACCTTCCATCCGTTGGTGTGATCCGCAGCGCAAAGATCAAAATCAAACTTCCTGTCCACCCTTGGCAGCTTTACAAATATTCGGTCAAACCAAGCAGGGACTTTTTTCCATCGGACAAGCAATTTAAAGAGGGCGGCAAATGGGCCGGGTGCATTGCCGCGCCAATGGCTGTCGTGATTTCCAGGGCAAACGAAACAACGTTTTTTTTCTTCTTCCGTGTCGCCAGCGGTGACCAACGAATTGAGTTCGTCATGAGCACGTTCGTAAAGATCATAATCAGGCGTGTCGACAACGTCACCTGTGACCAAAATTAGATGTGGTTTAACGTTCTCATTCAGATGGTCGCGGAGGCTCTTCCATATCTCGATCTCGTTTTTAGAGATGGCAGCCATCTTCTGTTGTCTCTTAAATTTCTTTGCGTGATCTCCGAACAGCCGCCCCCATAACCTGAGCTCACTGTCGGCAACTCCAAAATGCAGGTCACTCAGATGAACTATGCGGACATTTTCCATCACGTCTGGTCCTGGCGTTCCTCAAATGGCCAAATGATAGCATTTTTTCGCCGATCCAAGGCCTGACTGTCCGCTCCGACCGACGAAAAAAGCTCATCCGCCGCGGCCGCCTTCCACACCTCTTCTAATCTCCCATTTGGCCGGCGTTTCTGCCACCTCGACGCCGACGCTGGAGCGCGCGTGGCCGCGACATGGCTGTGACACACAACGCTAATGCCTTGAACTAGTTGGTAATTGCGGAGACTGGCGGATATTTTATCTGCTCCGATCCGGGCCGATATTTGCCCTCAATCTGTCTGCTGCAGGTCCTCGTGTTTATCCAAGCTCGGGCGCGACGCACTTTGGTGTACTCACGCGGCATGCCCCACAAGACAACGGTGCCGCTCCGCTCGGCAACGGCGACCCATTTGCCAGCTACACTCAAGGCACCGCCGACCCCATCCACGTTGAGGCTCGCCTTGCGGCTAGCCGTCGCGTTTCGACATAACGCATCATTGCAGGCGCGATATCGTCGCCTGGGAGACGCCATAGGAACGCGCTACATCGGCTTGCGCCTCGCCACTGCCAAGCCGCTGGAGAGCTTCCTGCCGCTGGCTGGCTGTCAGCACACTTGGTCTCCCAAAGCGCACTCCACGATCCTTCGCGCGCTTCCTGCCTTCGCCTGTACGGGCACGAATTAGCTCGCGCTCGAACTCAGCCAAGCCACCAAGGACGGTGAGCATCAAACCTACCGTGCGGAGTGGTGGTGTCGGCCCAGGTGTCCTTGAGGCTCTTGAAGCCAGCGCCGCGCTCAGTGAGTGCTGCAATCACGTTGAGCAGATCGCGTGTCGAACGTGCCAGCCTGTCCAATCGGGTGACGACGAGCACGTCGCCGCTCTCGATCTTGTGGAGAAGCTTGGCCAGTTCGGCACGGTCGGTTTTCGCACCGGACACTTTTTCTTTGAACACCTTGGCGCAGCCTGCGGCCAATAGCTCAGCCTCTTGGGCTGCAAGATCTTGGCCATTGGTGCTGACGCGAGCGTAGCCGTAAGTCGTCATTTTCTAACCCCTCTCGCCCTTCGCGGCGCGTTTTTCCATTGAGCGCTCATTATGTATAATACGCGAATCAGTGACAAGTGAATTGAGGGGTAGGGGGCTGGGTTTTGCCCTGGCCAGCCGCCAGGGCGGCCCCGCCTAGCCCCCGCCGCGCTGTAGCCCCGGCCGCTTGCCCTGTGCATTGTGCCGGCACTGCGGCACAGGCGGCCGCCCCGCGCAGCGATCCGATGTCTTCTAGACGCGGTCTCGGCGGTCTATTTCTCCGATGCCCCATCGATTACGCGCAGCGGCGGTCGAGTCCCGCCTTGTGCCGCTGTGCCGCCACTGGGACAGTAGGCGGCCCACAACGGTTCAAGGTCGGAGCGCCAATAGCCTTTGCGTGACTTGTGCTCGGGGCGTCGTGGTGGCGGGGGCCAAACCGAGCGCGACGCGACTCGAAATCGCGCTCTGAGGATGTGTGAGATTTCGGCCTTGGTGATCTTATGCGGCCGCTGATCTCCTTGCTCGCCGCGCCACTCGTCCCAGCCGGCAGCTTCCATGGCGTGGAGCGCCTCGACGATCTGCTCAAGCTGTAGCCGGTCCCACCCGATGGCGTCGAATACGTCGCGGATCGCCGTCAGCAGGATGACGATGATGTCTTCGTCGCGATAGTGCTTGGCGAAGGCGAGGGCGGTTTCACGCGCCAGCATCCCCCATCCCGGACCGCAAGCATCGGCCACGCTGATGAGGGGACGCCAAACGTCGGCCGTGCGGCCGTGCACTTCTTT
>Ga0066388_100001062_pt1 | contig 14788 bp, 11 predicted proteins | sample PanSoiMetaGPlot6_FD_64539 | JGI IMG/M metagenome (GOLD analysis project Ga0066388, IMG submission 64539) | Tropical forest soil microbial communities from Panama analyzed to predict greenhouse gas emissions - Panama Soil - Plot 6 (Hybrid Assembly) | ecosystem: Environmental > Terrestrial >... | reverse complement strand
CTGGCACCGGTCTTCCTGGTTCAGCGTGGCAGCCCAAGGCTTTTCGATCACTGGCAAGAGCTGGTCTTCTTTGCGCTCTGCATCGTCGGTGGTGGCGTGAGCGGCGCCGTCGGTTTCAGCCTTTCCCCGGGAGAGCGGGAGCTGAGGCGGCAGAGGACCATTGTCTGGGCCGGTGCCGGCTTCTTCTTCCTTTACGAGGCTTGCTCTGCCCTTTGCGAAAAGCTACAACTGGGCGCTCTCAATTTTGAGCTGTGGCGGAATCTCGGGCTGGCGCTCCTGTTCGCAGGGGCAATCCTCAGGGTATGGTCAATTGCCACGCTCGGCAGATTTCACAGCGGGCTTGTGGCCATTCAACCGGAGCACCAGCTGATCACCAGCGGTCCCTATCGTCGCTTGCGCCACCCGAGCTACCTGGGCGTGCTGATGGCGCTTACCGCCCTGCCTATGATCTTTGGCACCTGGTTTCCGCTTCTGGCCCTGCCCGGGGTGTTCGTGGCCCTGAAATGGCGGATCACCGACGAAGAGGCGCTCTTAATCTCGCATTTCGGCAAGGAATACGAGGCATATAAAAGCAAGACCTGGCGGCTTGTCCCGTATTTTTACTAAAGAAAACCGATCGCTGCTTTTAGCGGGCACTAGTGGTAGAGTCAGGACATATGGGCTGGAGACACATGCTCAGGAGGACAGCAGGACCGTTGTCGGCTGCCAGCGTGCTGCTGGCTGTTTTGCTTCAGCCTGCCTTGTCCGATGGAGCATTGGACTCACCAGCCCTGGAGACTTACGTAAGCAATCTAAAGCGGCGGATTATTGAGTCCTGGCAGCCACCAGCGGAGAGGAAGGCGGCCAGCTGCCTGGTTTCATTTACGGTCAGCCGTGATGGGACCATCGCCCCGATCGAGGTAACAGCAAGCTCAGGCGATCCGACTATCGATGCCAGCGCCGTCAGAACCATCCAGAGCCTTTCTCCAGCCAAACCGCTGCCGCCGCAGGCCCCGCCGGCGGTGACCATCGATCTCCGCTTTCAGTACCTGGCCGTAGATCAACAAAGGGGTGAGCCTGAGCTGGCGGTGGAGCGGAAGGAACAGCTTGTGCGCGAGAAGCCGCAAGATCCCAAGGCAGCCTTCGAATACGGGCGGGCGCTGCGCTTTGCTGGTCATCTCGATCAGGCCGCCGCGGAGCTCAACAGAGCGATAGCGCTTGGCTTCACCGGAGTTGAGCCGGAGGTTGAGCTGGCCGCAGTCTACAAGAAGCAGGGCAAGACCGACGAGGCTGAGCAGATCCTGCGCCAGACGATAAGCTCACACCCTGAATTTACAGCGGCTTATCGTCTCTTGGGCGACATCCTCTACGAGCAGAGGCGCTGGCAGGAGGCTGAGTCGACGTACAAGGAGCTCTTGCGGGTGCAGCCAACCGGTCCTCTCTCCGATCTTGCTAGCGCCCGCATCCAGGTGTGCCGGCAGCAGCAGGAGGGCTTGTCAGAAGCCGAGGAATGACACCCTGCTTGGTTTTATAAGTCAATTCTAAATTACTTTTTTGAATGTCAAGAGGTGCGCTTTCGCCAACCGCACCTACAATGGGGCTGGACTGCATCGTGCCGCTCTGGCGCCCTGCCCAGCCTTTAATCGGCCCCTTCACACGGCCGTCTTATTGCCTGGCAAAGAATGTGACACCAGCTCATTCCCTAGTGCAGGGATGCTCCGCATAGATGCGCTAATCAGATTCAGAACAGAACTCAAGTAATTAAGACGCGAGGAGAGCCAGGCTATGAGTGAACATGGATTAACCCGAGAAGAAAGGCGCTGCCTGCAATTGTGGTTCCGCCAGGCTCTGGCTCAAGTGGAGCGGGACGAGCTAAGCTCGCAGCTAATTACCCGCGATTGCCCGCCGGCCGATAAGACAGGCGAGCACCGCTCACAGGTTTCCAGACGGCGCGCTCGCCACAGCCCGGTAAGCACACACGGCAAGCAGCTTGCTCTCCGCTAGAGGCTGTCAACCTGACCTGGTCCTGGCTGGCTCGCACGCTGCCAGGCGCTAAGGAGAGGACTACCAGTCGATATAAGAGAGATATATTGCCGGCAGCAGGTTGAACCCGAGCGCTGCCGGCGACGTCTTTGCCAGTGTGCTGAGGATACAATTGGGGTGTCGAACGGGTGTCCGGTGCCGCTATCTGGTTAGCTGCCGACCGCGTTTCGACCGCCTGGTCCTCTCGCTTTCTCGGCGGGTGAAGATCGCCTCCGGAGGGAGATAGCCATGAGTCCGCGGCCATATGTACCGCTGCACCTACACACCGAGTACAGTTTGCTTGATGGTGCTACCCGCATCAAAGAGCTGGTCAAGAAGGCCAAGGCCGAGAACATGCCGGCTGTCGCCATCACCGATCACGGTGTCATGTACGGTGCCGTGGAGCTGACAAAGACATGCCACGAGCTGGGCGGTGTCAAGCCGATCATCGGCTGCGAAGGATACATCATCGACGGTGACATTCAGGACAAGAAGCGCAAGCAAGCGCTGTACCATTTGACGATCCTTGCTCGGAACAAGCAGGGCTACCAAAATCTCCTGCGCCTGAACTCCAGAGCGCACCTTGATGGCTATTATTACAAGCCGCGCATTAACAAAGAGATGCTCTCCCGCTACAAGGAGGGCTTGATTATCCTCTCGGGCTGCCTGGGTGCAGAGGTAAATCAGCATCTACTGAGCAAGAACTACGAAAAAGCCAGAGCGGTGGCCTCCTGGTACAAAGAGGAGCTGGGCGATAACTACTACATTGAAATTCAAGATCATGGCATGCCGGAAGACCGCACGGTCAACCGGGAGCTGGTGCGCATCGCCAGGGAGCTGGGCATCAAGCTGGCCTGCACCAACGACAGCCACTTTACCAGCAAGCCGGACAGCATGGCCCATGATGCGCTGCTGTGCATACAGATGGGTAAGCTGGTGACCGATGCGAACCGCATGAAGTTTACCGGCTGGGAATACATAAAGAACGGCGACGAGATGGCTTGCCTCTTCCGCGATCACCTCGATACAGAGCTGATCGAGGAATCATTGAGAAGCACGCTGGAGATCGCCGACAAGGTCGAACCAATAAAGCTGGCTGGCGACCCGCGGCTTCCGGTTTTCCCGGTACCGCCCGGGCACACGCCGGAAAGCTATCTTGACCGGCTTGTCTGGGATGGACTCAAGGAACGCTTTCCAGAGATAACTCCAGCCATCGAGGAACGCGTACGCCACGAGCTGAAAGTAATTGAGGATATGAACTACGCCTCGTACTTCTTGATCGTCTCGGACTTTATTGCCTACGCCCGCCAGAGCGGTATTCCGGTCGGCCCCGGACGCGGGTCTGCGGCCGGCAGCCTGGCCGCCTACTGCCTGGGCATCACCAACATAGACCCGATTCGCTACAACCTCCTGTTTGAGCGCTTCCTCAATCCGGAGCGCCGCTCCATGCCGGATATCGACACCGACTTCTGCATCGAGCGGCGTGACGAGATTATCCGCTACGTCTCAGAAAAGTACGGGGCAGACAGAGTGTCCCAGATCATTACCTTTAACCGGATGACCAGCAAAGCCGTGCTCAAGGATGTGGCTAGAGTGCTGGAATTCCCTTTTGCTGAATCCAACAAGCTGGCCAAGATGGTGCCGGTGGTCAGAGGCAAGCCGACACCGCTCGATGAGATGCTCAAAGAGCATCCCGAGTTCAAGAAAGTCTATGCCACTAATGAGGAGGCCCGCCAGGTCATCAATCTGGCCAGAAAGCTGGAGGGCGTTAATAAGACGTTTGGCATGCATGCCGCCGGGGTAATCATCTCCGATGTACCGCTGCAGGAGCTGGTACCGCTGCAGCGGAACAATGACGGCACGGTGATTTCTCAGTATTACATGGAAGACCTGGCCTATGTGGGTCTGGTCAAGATGGACTTCCTGGGACTGCGCAATCTGACCATGATCGACAGGGCAGTCAAGATCATCCGGCAGACTCGAGGCATTGAGATCAATCCGGACAATCTGCCGGTCGATGACGAGAAGGTTTACCAGACGATCAGCAACGGTGACCTCTCCGGCATTTTCCAGTTAGAGACCTCCTCTGGAATGCGGCAGGTGGCCCGCGATATGAAGCCTTCCAACATGGAGGACCTCTCCGCGCTCATCGCTTTATATCGCCCGGGACCGCTAGATACCGGGATGATTGACAAGTTCATCGACTGCAAGCACGGCAAGACCCAGATAACCTACCTGACTCCACTCCTGGAGCCAATCTTGCAGGACACCTACGGGCAGATTGTCTATCAAGAGCAGGTCATGCAGATCGCCCAGCAGTTGGCCGGGTACAGCCTCGGTCAGGCCGATCTCTTGCGTCGGGCCATGGGCAAAAAGAAGCCAGAGGAGATGGAGAAGCAGCGGGAGATCTTTGTCGACGGCTGTACCAAGAATGCGGTCAGCAAGGAGATAGCTGACCAGCTCTTCGACATGATGGTGCAGTTTGCCGAGTACTGCTTCAATAAGTCCCACAGCCAGGCATACGCTTCGCTGACCTATCAGACGGCCTATCTGAAGACACATTACCCGGTGGAGTACATGACCGCCCTCCTGTCGAGCGTGGCCGGCGAACAGGACAAGGTCCAGGGTTACATTGCCGAATGCCAGGTCATGGATATCGACATCCTGCCTCCAGACATCAACATCTCGGGACACGAGTTCACGGCCGATGGAGGTTCCATACGCTTCGGATTGTCGGCAGTGAGAAATGTCGGTGAAGCCGCCGTGCAGGAGATCGTCTCCCAGCGCGACAGCGTCGGCAAGTTTGAGTCTATCCACGACTTCATTTCACGGGTCGATCTGCGAATCGTCAACAAGCGGGCGCTGGAGTCGCTGATCAAATGCGGAGCCTGCCTTAGCGTCGGCATCTCCCGCAAGCAGGCCCTGGAGAATCTGGATAGCCTGGTCGATGCAGCCAGTCGTCGCCAGATTGAGCAGGCCTCAGGACAGATGAGCTTGTTTGCCGTCGGTGACAGCAACGGCTTTTCAGCGCTCCAGCAACTGCGGGGCGATGCGGTCGAGTTCTCCGAGGCAGACATGCAATCTATGGAGCACGAGCTGCTCGGATTTTATGTAACCAGCCATCCGCTAAAGCGGGTTGTCAATCGCCTGCGCTGGTTGACTACCCATTCCGTGCGTGAGGTTAGAGAATGCAGCGACGGGTCCAGCGTGATCATCGGCGGCCTGGCAAGCAGCATTGAGAAAAAGCTGACCAAGCAGAACAAGCTCCTCTCCTTTGTCCAGCTGGAAGACCTGGCCGGCAAGATAGAGGTGGTCATTTACAGCGAGGTCCTGGAAAAGCTGGCTAGCGAGGTGCTTACGCCACAGTCTCTCCTTTTGGTCAAGGGTAAGGTCAAAAAGGGAGAGGACGACGTCTCGATCCTGGCCAGCAGCGTGCGTCGCATTGCCGACGCCTCCCTGGTCAACATCTTCCTCAACCAGAAACAGAGCTTCTCCGATCTCCACCGGCTCAAGGATATTCTCAGCGCTTATAAGGGGGACGATCCGGTGCTCCTGCACTTTCCTCAGGGCAGATACAGCCAGACAATCCTGGTCGGTTGCCAGTTCTGGGTGGATGCCTCCGGCAACCTGGAGACAGCAATCACCACAAGCCTTGACCCGGGCATCAAAGTTCGCATCAACCGGGTAGCCGTGTGAACCTGTCCGGCGTTGCTGGAGCTTAACGCTGGCCAGCTCCTGGCTGCCGCTGGCTAATCAAGCTGACAGGTTTGGCAGAGGACCAATCCGGGTAAGTGCAGGCTTGCCGATGATCTTCTGCCGGCAGGCCGACCGGCAAGAGGCGCCAGGGAAAAATTCCAGTAAATTTAAGGTGGAAGCTCTGCTTCTAGCAATCTGCCTGTTAAAATTACTCTTTCGTAACACCAAGCAAAAGGAGGCTCAGTTCGACCAACACAACGCCCAACTTCCAGGACGGCTGTAGTCCAAAACTGGTGAAAAAGGTAAGCGTTTCGTGTACCCCTCAGAGTGCCTGGGAATCACATCTCGTGAGCCCGTGCGCATTTTGTCATCACAACCGGAATCCACTTCAATAAGCGTTCGTCCGAACAACGAACGGAAAAGGGGGAAGAAACATGTTTGGACCACATCTTATCTTAGAAGCGTACGGCTGCCCGCAGGGGCTACTGGCTGATCTCAACCTGATCAGCCAAACCCTTGATGCTTATCCAGAGCAGCTCGAGATGACCAAGATCATGCCGCCGTACGTCTTCCGCTATCAAGGATCTGTCCCGGATGATTGGGGAGTGAGTGGCGTGGTGCTGATTGCTGAGTCCCACATCTCGATCCATACCTTCCCGGAGAAACAGTTCGTCACCCTGGACATCTTCTCCTGCCGGGAGTTTGATGTGGACGCAGCTGTAAAGCTCTTCTGCGACGTGTTTAGGCCTGAGCGCTACGAGAAGCAAGTCCTGATGCGCGGCCGGGAGTTTCCGCGCAGCACCGGTCGCGTCGGCCGGATCATGGAAGCTGAACGCTTGAAGTTAGCTGCTTCCAGCTAGGATCTGGCTGGCAGACCAGCAGCGTGCCACCGAATTCGGTGGCATGCTAAGCTTCAACACGCTTGACAAATCCGGGCGCTTTACCGGCCGCACATGATATCCTTTCCGATGCATGTCCGGCCTCAAACTAGAAGAAGAGCGAACGGCCGGGAAGGGGGAGAAATGTTCGAAGACAAGCGCTGGCTGGTGGCTCTGTTCGGGTGCGGGGCTTTCTTTATTGTTGGCCTGTCCAGCCCGGCACAAGGTCAGCTCTGGCCGAAGAAGGCATACGACGCCACTTACGAGATAACCGCCCGCTCCGGGCAAACCACCCATCGGCTGATTTCGGACGGGCAGGGGCACGTGCGCAGCGAGTCAACGGATGCCTCCGGGAAGGTCCGAGCGATCATGATCTCCGACTACCCGAATAGGACAGCGCTCTCCTTGATGCCGGCGCAGCGGATCTGCATGAAGATTCCCCTCAGACCGGCAAGCATGCAAGCCGTAGACGAAGCCGCTCTCCGGCAGCGCCATGCTCAGCCGCTGGGCGTTAAGATCATCGATGGGCACCCCTGTCATGGCTTTCGATACAGCAACGATGGCTTCACGACCGATACCTGGGTTGGTGACGATATCGGAACCATGGTTGAGTCAAGCACAAGCGGTGGCCAGATCGGTCAATCGACGATGCGCTTGAAGAGCTTCTCCAGCGTCACCCCCAACTCGTCGCTGTTCAGCGTGCCTTCTGACTACAAGATTATGCAGTTGCCGCTCGGAATGCCAGGCGGCGCAGGCGGCTGAAAGTTCAGGAGGAAGGAGCCCGCTCCCCGCAGTTAGCCCCAGCGATCCAGCTAAGAGTTCAGGACCAATCCTCGATGTTCATCTCCATTAATCACATCCCAGTGGCACCGGGACGTGAAGCCGACTTCGAGCGAATCTTCCGGGAAAGAGAACGAGTCGTCGAGGATCAGCCCGGCTTTCTCAGCATCGATGTCCTAAGGCCGGGCACGCGCATGGCGGTTGGTGTAAAGGCGGTACGCAAGAATAACGAGTATCAGGTTTTGACCCGCTGGAGAAGCCGCGAGGATTTTCACAACTGGGTCCACAGCGATGCCTTCAAACGGGCTCATTCGCGTGAGGTGGACGCCACCATATTTGATGGCAAGAGCTATCTTACCTTCCACCAAACGGTAGAGGGCGCCAGTGCAGCTCGTCAGCCTGAGGAGTAGACGGTCTTATTTCTGCGCGCCCGACTCCGGAGCCTGAGCGGTCTGAGGGCCGCCGCGACCGCGTCCCAGGAGCCTGCCGAAACCATGTCTCATGGCCACGGGGACAGCAATCATCTTCTGTCCTACAGCCTGGCTGCCGTCCTTGAGCTTTCCACCGGTGGCTTTCAGCCGGTGCCCGATGGCCTTGGGCACCACAGCCACCTTCTCGCCAGCAGCTACCGTCCCGTCCTTGATCTTTCCCCCAGTGACCTTCAAGCCGTGCCCGAGGACCCTGGGTACCACAGCCACCTTTTCTCCAGCAGCTACCGTCCCGTCCTTGATCTTCCCCCCGGCCGCCTTCAAACCGTTACCAAAGGCCCTTGCACCTCTCATTACAAAGGAGCCGGAGGCCTTGGCGCCGTCGGCGATCCCCCCGCCCACTCTCCGGCTACCGTCGACGACCCCGTGCCCCACCGCCTTGCCGCCTTTCATAATGCCGGCACCGGCAGCCTTGGTTGTCCGGGCCAGCCCGTCGGCCATCTCCCTGGCGCCAGAGACTACGCCCGCATCACCATCCGAGCCGGCCTTGACCGGCGCCGGCGCCTGCACTTGAGCGGCAGCAGGAGCGGGGCTAGGAGCAGGCTTGGCGGCCGGTCTGGGAGCAGGATTAACAGCCTTGGCCGTCTCGCGGGGAGCTACGGTTGGCTTAACTACCGCTTTTACTGGCTTGACTTGCGGCTTGGGCGCCCTCTTGGCTTGAGGCGCCGGAGCCTGAACATAAGAGTAAGGATCAAGCAGGGACTGCGGCCCAGCTACCGCCCCGTTGGTCGCCACAATGAACAAACCTGTCATCACAAACGGCAACGTCCGTTTTGAAGCTGTCATCGGCACACTCTCCCCTGGCTAAATTACCCTGACATGTTATAGCACACGGCCTGCCGCAGCCCCGGGCACCTGAGGGGTTGTTAAGGATGAGCCAGGGCGAGCGCCCGGTTACCAAGCAGCTGTGTGGCACCAGCTCAGACGTCTATAATTTAAAGCAAGCATGTGCGCTAATGCGCGTACTTTGGGAACAATGCCTGGGAGTGATCGATCAGCCACGGTTTGCTGGCCCACCAGCGCGGAGAGATAAGGAAAGGTTCGATGCACGTCTACCAGACCGATCCAAGGTTGTTCTGCCTTATAGTGCTGAGCTGGCCGGTGATTATTTTCTTCTTTGGAGCCGGTAAAGCATTTTTCGGCTCAGCGGAAGACCTCCCGCCCGAAGAAGCGGAAAACGAGGGTTGAGGCCAGTCAGCCCTGGAGCTCGGGCTGGCCTGATTTTAGCTGCTTCGCCAGCGGTGCCGCTTTTACTTGTTGGTCTGCTCAACCAGAGTTTTGGCGTGCTCTTTGGCGTGCGCTTCCGGGTGTGGCAGCTTGACAATCTCCACAGAGCAGGGGGCGTGTGATACCACCGCCTCGGAAACGCTGCCCAGCAGGAATCTGGTAAAGCCGCGGCGACCATGCGAGCCCATCACAATAAGGTCTGCCGGCCATTCCCGGGCCGTCTCCAGGATCTTATCCTTTATGTAGCCTTCCATGACCTCGCAGGTAACACCATCCTGGCCAAACTTCTCGGAAAGCCGGCCGGCGCTCTCCTCCACCAGGCGCTTGGTAGCATCCAGCAGCTCTTTCTGAGCCTCTAGGGCAAGCGGGACATAGCTGGTATGCCAACCGGCATACTCGGGGTGGAATGGCTCCACCACGCTGATCACCCGGAAGGCGCTGCCCTCTGGCCACGGTCGGGCCAGCACCGCCTCCAGAGCCGCGTAGGAGTGAGGCGAATCGTCCATGGCCAAAAGAATGTTCATCTCTCAAGCCCTCCGCTGGAGGCCAACGCCTTTTTGATCATAGCTCACCGGCCGACGGTTAGAAAAATCGCCGCCAGCCTTAGCGATCATGATTGACAGGCGGCCAGCCTCCGACCAGACAATATCTGTCCAGGCTCAAGCGCTGGCTGGCAGTGGCGAGCTTTCTCAGCTAGAATCAGTGATCCGATCGTCAACACCTGGCTGTCTGGCGCCCAAGTATCCCGTGCTGCTCGGCCAGCATCATCCGGCCATGAAAGGCAAGACCAAGAAAGAGCTGATTGAGGAGCTGGAAGCGATGCGGGCTCGCATTAGCGAGCTCGAGGCAGCTGAGGAGAAGCTGCGCGAGAGCGAGGCCATGCACCGGCAGATTCTCGATGCCTGCGCCGATCTCATCCTCTGCAAAGGTCCAAAATCACGCATTGTCTATGCAAACAAGGCCTTTCGTGACTTCTACGGCATGACCATGGATGAGCTGCGCGGGATTGTCGATGCGCCGTTCAATGAGCCGGAGTACACAGAGCAGTATCAGATCGACGACGCCTGCGTGTTCAGCACCGGCAAAACCCTGAACATTCCTGAGGAGCCGGTCACCAGGCACGACGGCAAAGTCTTCCTGGTCCACACGATTAAATCAGCGATCTTCAATGCCGCTGGCAAGGTAGTTCAGACCGTCGGTGTGTCGCGCGACATCAGCGAGCGGCGACAGTCGGAGCAGCAAATCCACGAGCTAAACGCTCGGCTGGCCAATCGGGTCGAGGAGCTGGCGCAGGCCAACCGGGAGCTGGAGCTCTTGACCAAGAGGCTCGAGCTGGCCCGAGACCAGGCGCTCGAGTCCTCAAACGTCAAGTCCCAGTTCGTCGCTAACATCAGTCATGAGGTCCGCACCCCGATCAGCGCGGTCATCGGACTGATCGAGCTCCTGTTGGATTCCGGGCTTAATCGGGAGCAGCGCGAATATGCCACCATGATTCACGATTCGGCTCAGGCCCTGCTCATGATCATCAACGACATATTGGACTTCTCTAAACTGGAGGCCGGAAAGATTGAGCTGGAAATCATTGATTTTGAGCTCGCGGCTCTGATTGAGGATACCGTTGAATTACTGGCTGCTGCCGCCTGGGGCAAGAAGCTAGCGCTGATGTCCTTTGTCGATCCAGGCATTCCCTATTGGCTGCGGGGAGACCCGGTCCGGCTGCGCCAGATCATGATCAACCTGATCAGCAACGCAATCAAATTCACTGCAGCCGGCTCGGTGACCATAAGGGCGGTGCCGGCCGGCAAGGAGGAGAACCGCTTGCGTGTGCGCATCGAGGTGACCGACACCGGCATTGGGCTTTCTCAGTCCACACAGGCGCGCCTCTTCCAGCCCTTCGTGCAGGCCGATGGATCGACCACCCGCCAGTATGGGGGCACCGGATTGGGTCTTTCCATTTGCCGGCGTCTGGTCGACCTGATGAACGGACAGATCGCTGTCCATAGCGCAAGCGGGTGTGGATCCACCTTCTGGTTTGAACTCTCCCTGGATGAGGCCGTTAATCGTCCCTCAGAACCTTCTTTTGCTCTTGATCCAGCTTCGGAGCGAGCGCTGCGGGTCTTGCTGGTGCACGATGACGACACTGCCCGTGATATCACAGCCCGTTACTTGAGGGAGGCCGGCGTTTACACTGAATGCACGAATGATCTGCGGACCGCCACAAGCATGATCGAGCAATCTACGGCAAGCTCGAGCCGCTACGATGCTGTCGTGGTCAACGTCAAGGCCGGTATTAGCGACAGCTCTCCGCTTATCGCGCTGCTCCAGCCGGGTAAGCATCCGCCTGCCCCCCGGTTCATTCTGCTCTCCCCCTACGATGCGAAGGGCGGTGCCGAGCGAGCGATCAAGGCAGGTTTCGCTGCCTATGTCTCCTGGCCGATTCGGCGCTGGGAGCTTCTCGATTGCCTTCTCACGGTGACCACCGGCACGACCATCCCGAGACCAACACGCTTGGAACCAGCGGAGATTGAGCATCAGCTTACCGCTGGCTCCAAACCGTTTTCAACGGATGAGCGGAATCGATCGGTGCTGGTCGTGGAGGATAACTCGATCCTCCGTGAGCTGGCTCGCCGCCAGCTCTGCAAACTCGGCCTGTCCAGCCATGTGGTGAGCAACGGCCGGCAGGCCGTGGAGGCTGCCGCCCAGTCGGACTATGACCTGATCTTGATGGATTGCCAGATGCCCGGGATGAGCGGATTCGAGGCGTCGCTGACGATCCGCCAGGAGGAAGCGCCTTCTGGCCGCCATACCCCGATCATCGCCATGACCGCCAGCGCTATGCCCGGCGACCGCGAGCGGTGCCTGGCCTCCGGCATGGATGATTACCTGAGCAAGCCGGTCAGTCAAGAGCAGTTGCGCAGGGTCCTGGAGCGCTGGCTGCCTGCTGCCGGCAACCGGTGCGGGCCCTTGAGCGGCTTGAGTTTACCGTCGTCGAGGCGGCCTCCGCCGGTAGGCGAAATCGAGCTAACGAGCCTGGAGGAGATTTACGGCAAGGCAGAGGCAGCAGACATCCTCAAGCTTTTCCTCACGGAAGCAGGTGAGCTTATTGCCGCTCTCGAGGAAGCGCTCGGCCGTCGGGACGGCCGCGAGCTGTCCTTCGCCGCCCACCAGCTGCGGGGGCTAGCAGCCGTGGTCGGAGCCGGCAGAATGGAAAAGCTCTGCTGGGAGCTGGAGGTGGCCGCAGAAGAGCGCGCTTGGGAAAGAGCGGCAAGCTCGTGGCCTTCCCTCCGGGATTCGTTTCAGGCGGTGAACAAGCTGGTAGAGCATTTCCTGGACCAACTGCCAGGCTAGCTGGTCGCTTTACATGCTTAACAGTTTTCCGACCGGCCTGGTTAGCGCTGCTTAAAATGTGCTAGGTTGAAAGTGCACCCGTGGTAACGCCCGAGCCTCTTGCCACTTAGTATTTCGGTTCAGGCGCATACCCACGGGTGCTTGCTTGCGCTTGACCAAGCGGCTAGCCTTTAATCACGCCAACCGGCTTCAAGCGTGCCACCGGGCGAGCCAGCCCGGCGCCGTGAACAGCATCAACCACCTGGTCTATCGGCTTGTACGCCTCCGGCACCTCCTCGGTGAGCCCCTCACGGCTCGTCGCCTTAGCCAGGATGCCCTGGCTGGCCAGCTGCTCAATTACATCCTTGGCCTGACGTCCCTTGCGCGCCTGGGTGCGACTCATGAGCCGGCCGGCACCATGGCAGACACTGCCAAAGCTCTCCTTGAGGGCCATGTCGGTCCCCACTAGAACGTACGAAGCTCGCCCCATATCGCCGGGAATGATTACCGGCTGCCCGACCGCCATGAAGATTTTGGCCAGCTCCTCGCGCCCGGCAGGAAAGGCGCGGGTCGCCCCTTTTCGGTGAACCAGCACCAGCCGCTCTTCCTGGCCAACCCGGTGCTTTTCCAATTTCGCCATATTGTGGGCCACATCATAGAGCAGACTAAGCTCTGCTTGGCTGCCCAGGATGCTGTGCATGACCGCTTGCGCAAAATGACTGATGCACTGGCGGTTGGCCCAGGCGAAGTTAGCAGCGGCAGCCATCGCCCCCAGGTACCGCTGCCCTTCCGGAGCCTGGATCGGCACACAGGCCAGCTCCCTGTCCGGCACGGAGAGCTGATACTTCTCCATTACCGGCTTCATCGTAGAGACATAGTCGGTGCAGACCTGATGCCCGAGTCCACGGGAGCCGCAATGAATCATGATCGTCACCTGACCGGCAAACAGGGCAAACGCCCGGGCCAGCTCCTGGTCAAAAAGCTTTTCAACGTACTGGATCTCCAGGAAATGGTTCCCCGAGCCCAGCGTTCCCAGCTGGCCGGCGCCACGCTTTTTTGCCCGGTCGCTGATGGCGCTGGGATCGGCTGCTTTCATGCAGCCACCTTCCTCAGTGTGATCCAGATCGCCGGCCCGGGCATAGCCGTGCTCGACCGCCCAACGGGAACCGCCGGTCAGGACCTTATCCAGCTCCTTGCCAGCCAGTTTGATCTGGCCGTCCGAGCCAGTTCCGGCAGGCACCGCCCGGAAAAGCCCGGACACCAGCTCCTCCAGGCGAGGGCGCACCTCCTGAATCGGCAGCTGGGTGGTTAAAAGTCTGACCCCACAGTTGATATCAAAACCGACACCACCAGGCGAGACCACCCCAGAATCCACGTCCATGGCCGCCACCCCGCCGATTGGAAACCCGTAGCCCTGGTGCATATCTGGCATGGCCAGGCAGCGATCAAGCACGCCCGGCAGCATGGCCACATTGGCTGCTTGCTCCAGCGATAGATCGTGGCAGGCCTGCTCGATCAGCTCGGCGCTTGAATAAATAAGCGCATCCACACGCATTCCCGGCTTATAGGTACGCGGGATGAGGTAGCGGTAGTCGTCGACCTTACGCAGTACGCCATCCCACTTAGTGCCTGTACTGATCATCGCTCAACCCTAAATATCAAGGAAGACCCGGGCTGTTAAGCCCTTTTCTGTATGCTTGATCTCAAGCTGATGAAAGGTAACCGCCTTTACGTAAGTCTTAACCTGATGACGTTCCGGGCGGAACTGCTCGCCTCTGAGCTCCGCTTGCAGAAACTCCGTTCCCCGGCCGCTCTGGTGGCTGATTATCCTATACTCGGAAAACAACCAGCGCTCCCCGTCGAACAGGTAGAGAATCTCCGCCAGCCAGTTGTAGAGCAGCGTCTCCAGATCATCACCGAGGATCTCGACGCTCATGATCTCATCAGCGCTGAGCGAGTCTAGATCGACAATCACGGAGGTGAGCGCTTTTCCGCACTCGCTGAAGAGGTCCGGCAGATTTGGCGCCCAGGCTCGGAGGCCCATATCGGCCGGATGATCGAGAATCTCAAAGCCCGGCCTCGGGTGCACCATGAGCGCTTTTTTGGTTCGGTCCTAAGCTGCAAACGCCAGCCTAATTTTACCTGCTTGGCCCGGGTTGCGCTCGGCCAGCGCTCAGGCTGGCCGGACAGCCTTGATTAACGACGTCCGTAATATGCCGCCTCGCGCACGAGCGGATGGGCGTCCTGGACCAAGACCTCAATCGATAAGGCCGGCGTGCTGGGGTTTTTGGCGACCAGTGAGCGGACCAGCCACTCCCGGTGGTTGGCGAGCTGCTTGAGGCGGTGCGGCGGTGTCTCAGGATTGATCGCCTCAACCAGGTAATCGCGCAG
>Ga0066388_100001061_pt1 | contig 14790 bp, 10 predicted proteins | sample PanSoiMetaGPlot6_FD_64539 | JGI IMG/M metagenome (GOLD analysis project Ga0066388, IMG submission 64539) | Tropical forest soil microbial communities from Panama analyzed to predict greenhouse gas emissions - Panama Soil - Plot 6 (Hybrid Assembly) | ecosystem: Environmental > Terrestrial >... | reverse complement strand
CGCGTGCTGGTGCGCGGCATCAAGGGCGAGCCGCCGCCGCCGACCACCAAGGTCTGCATCAACTATCTCGGCGGCTTCAAAAACAGCATGACCTTCGTGCTCGCCGGTCTCGACATCGACGAGAAGGCGCGCCTGGCCGAAGAGACATTATGGCAGGCGCTCGGCGGGCGCGGGCGCTTTGCCGAGACGCGCATCTCGCTGCAGCGCGCCGATCGTTCGGACCCGCACACCAACGAGGAGGCGTTCGCCTACCTCACGATCGCGGTGAAGGATCCCGACGCCAACAAGGTCGGGCGCGCATTTGCCAACAAGGTCGTCGAGATGGCGTTGGCGAGCTATCCGGGCTTCTTCATGACCAGCCCGCCGAGCAACGAGTCGCAGATCGGCGTCTACTGGCCCGCGCTCGTTCCGTCCGAGGCGATCGACCAGCGGGTGGTGATCGGCGAAGAGACGATCCCGATTCCGCCGACGGCGATCCCGGCCAGCTTCACCGCGCCGAAAGCTCCCGCCGCGCCAAGAGGTAACCGTGCCGGTGGCCCGCTGCGCGACGCGCCGCTCGGCAGCGTCTGCGGCGCGCGCTCGGGCGACAAGGGCGGCAATGCGAACGTCGGCGTGTGGGTCCGGACCCCAGAAGCCTACCGCTGGCTGGCCGACTTCCTCACCGCCGAGCGCGTGCGCGCGCTGCTGCCGGAAGCCCGCGATCTGGCCATCGATCGTTTCGAGCTACCGAACCTGCTGGCGCTAAACTTCGTCATCCACGGGCTGCTCGGCGACGGCGTCGCCGCGTCGTTGCGCAGCGATCCGCAAGCCAAGAGCCTGGGCGAATACCTGCGCGCCAAGGTCGTGCCGATCCCGCTCTCCCTGCTGGCCGCCTGAGTGACGTAACACCGACTCCGGAAGGGTCGCTGAAAAATTCTTGCGACCTGGAAGGCCGTTCGAGCTAGTTGGGGGATGCTCGATACCGCACTGCGCGCGTGCTCACGGGGCGGCGCTTATGGGCCGTGTCCTCCGCGAACGCACCACAAGTGGCCTGGGCCACCTGTCTTAGCCAGAAAATTGTTTCCACCGCCTTGTTCGAACGAGACGGCGTGGGCGAATGTCGAATCGAAGGCGGCCGTCGTGATTGTCCAGTAGAGATCGCCAGCGTTAAACAGGACGTTTTGAAATGGATGCCCAGAAGGTAAAGCCGGATCGCTCGTTGAGGGGTCGTTCAGGCTGTACAGCTCCTCAACGGTCGGTAGTCGCCATCCCATGCGGCCGCCCAATACTTTGGCGTAGCACAACGCCACTGCCCCATTGGGCAAGTCCCAGTCGGTCACCGTCGCCGTACTGGGCGAGCGCTCCCATACCAGTCCCGTTTCATGATCCAGCACGGCCGGACAGACAGCATTCGACCCGGATCCGTCACACAAGACGAGGTCGAAGCGCTTCGCGCCGCTGATTTTCTTGTCCCAAGTCGGAACCGGGTCGCCGGACGCTGGCACGCCAGACACCATCAGTGTCACGGTCAGCGTCGCGGCGAAGATGACCACTGGTCCAGGCCGCTGCATAACGCCCTCCTTGGTAGATTTGCCGCTCTACTACCACGCTGCGACGCGACTGGCTATGCAATAAGTATTAAGGTGGTACAGGAGCAGGCACATTGCATGGTTAGCGCCACAGCGCATGTCGGACGTGGCGCGTCGCGAGTCGTTGAGATCACGAGCGCAGCGCAACTGTCACTGGGGACAGATCGCGACGCGCTGCGGCTCGAGTCTCGTTCGGGCGGTGTCAGCGCGCCGCGACGATCACCTTGTGCGGCGACGGCGCCAGGTCGTGCAGCGTCGCGTCGCGGAACCCGGCGTGCTCGAGCATGCGGCGGTACTCGTCGAAGGTGTACGCATCACCCGCCGGCGTGCCCGCCAGCATGGCGATGGAGAAGCGCACCGCTTCCGGCGGACCAAGGCGGTCCTCCTGCGGCACGAACTCCACGATCACCACGCGTCCACCCGGGGCCAGCGCGGCGTGCGCTTTGGCGAGCACGCGCTCGCAGCCAGACGGATCGAAATGGTGCAGGAAATTGGGCATCAAGACCAAGTCGTAGCCGTCGCCGAACGGCACGTCGAACGCGCTCCCGGCCAGGGTACGAAAGCGCGCCGACACGCCGGCGGCGCGCGCGTTCTCGGTGGCGACCGTCAGCACGTTGGCCCAATCGAGCGCCGTCACCTGCACCTGCGGGTTGAGGCGGGCCAGCGAGATGCCGAACATTCCGTGGCCGGCTGCAATATCGAGCACCTTCCACGCTGGCGCATGCTCGACCTCGAGGAGGTTGGCGAGCAGCATCCCGGTCATGGCGGCCAGCCCCGACATGGAGCGGGCAAACTCGACCCACATCTCGTGCTCGGGCGCGAGTGAGCCCTCGTTTGGGATCGCCGAGCCGCCGCGGCGCACCGCGTCGGTGAGTCGGCTGAACCCCTCGACGACGTACGGGGAAGCGATGAAGCTGACCGCCGCACCGAGGTAGCCGGGTGAATTGCGGTCGAGAAACGCGGCGGCGGTGGGCGACAGCGTATAGCGATCGCCGTCGCGGGTGAGAAAGCCGTCGACCACCAGATGGTTGAGCAGCGCGCGCAGGCCGCGCGGCGCCGCCTTGGTGCGCGCCGCCAGCGCCTCGATGGTCGCCGTCCCGCCCGCGATGAGCGTGAACAGATCCAACTCGATGGCAGCCTTGAGCACCGCGGTGCGCTGGTAGCCAGAGAATGTATCCCATAGAAGACCGACCGATGGTTCGCCGTTGCTCATGCGTCATGCTCTACCGGACGCGTTGGCCGGCGACAATCGCGGTGCCTCGACCGCGGAACCCAACGACGGATTTAACCGATTGAACGGATTCCGGAATCCGTTCAATCCGTTCAATCCGCTGTGAAAATCCCGACACGATCGAAGACGCCCAAGAAATGCAGCGCCTCGATCGGGTCGGCCAGACGCTCACGCCGCCGGTTGCGGTTGCGAATACCGCAGCGAGCCCGGCGTGGTCAGGAGCTCTCCGGTTTCCAGCAGCGTCTTCAGACCGGACAGGATCATCATCCAACCGCCGTAGAGCTCGGGGTTGGCATCCTCGCGCAACTGGTCGTGCAAGACGGTCAGCCGGCATGAATCGCCGATTTGCTCGATCTCCCAGGTGACTCTCGACGTTCCCTGCGCCTTCACGTCGTCGCTCCACAGCGCCCTGAAACTCTGCACGAGCCGGCGCGGCGGATCGACTTCGAGGTTCTCCCCTTCGACGATCGGAGCCGGCGCCAACCGGCTGATGCCCTGGTAGTGCGAGCCGGGCTTCCAATCCGACTCGACGCCGACCCCGAAGTTGTACTTGCGGCGCAGCTCGGGATCGGTGATCGCCTTCCAGAGCCGTTCAGGAGTCGTCTTGATGTAGATCTCGAACAACTTCTCCATTGTCTTCTCCTCCAGTTTGCGTTTGAGCTTGCTCAGGCCGGCGGCCCAAGGCTCGGCGTACTTGCTCACCCAGCGGTCGTGCACCAGCCGGATCGGGACAGGATTCAGGAAGTGCAGCTTCTCGCGCCCGCGCCGCTTCGTGACGACGAGGCCGGCGTCCTCGAGGACGCGCAGGTGCTTCATCACGCCGAAGCGCGTCATCGGCAGGCGCCGTTCGAGGGCACTGAGCGTCTGCCCGTCCTCCTTGAACAACTCGTCGAGCAGCCGGCGGCGCGGCGGCGAGGCAAGCGCTTTGAACACCGTCTTCACGCGCCAAACTATAGGTGACCTTTTAGTCACCTGTCAATCCCCGGCAGCGCCGGTTCAATCGTTCAACGCTACGGCTGCGGCAGGCGGTGATTTTCGGTGTGCAGGGCCGGTTGCGACAACGCACGCGGTGTTGCTACGTGGCCACGTGCGTCGACGGATGCTGTTCGAGTGGTTGTTGCTCGCCGTCGTGATCCTGTTGCCTCGTTACTATCTGTGGGGCGCCGTGCCGGCCGGCATACACGGCGACGAAGGTGGCTTCTCGGCTATCGGCATGCGGATGTTCGCCGACCCGGAGCCGTTGTGGTCGTTCGGCCCCCAGAACCTTCCGAACGCGCATTTCTGGCTGTTCGGCGCCGGGATCCGGATGCTCGGCGTCAGCATCTGGTCGGCGCGCTTCGTGACCAGTCTCTTCGGCGTCGTACAAGCCTTCGCGCTCGTCGACATCGCGCGCCGCACGGCCGGGATGTCGGCGGCCCTCACCGCCGCGCTGGTAATGGCCATCCCGCTGCAGTTGCATTTCGATCGGCTGGCGATGTGCAACGTGATGACCAGCGCCACATGCGTGCTCGCGCTGTGGTGTCTCGTCAGCTTTCCGCGGCGCGTCGCGGCCGCGGTGGTCGCGGGAATGCTCCTCGGGCTCGGATGGTACGCGTATCAATCGTCGCGCATCGTCCCGCTCATCGCCGGCGCCGGACTGCTGCCGCTGCTCGTTCGGCGCGAGACGCGCCAGACGACCGTGCGGCTGACGGCGTGGGGTCTCGGCGGATTCGCCATCGTCATCGCGCCGCTGGCAGTGGGATTTGTGTTGCAGCCCGATACGTTCATCACGCGCGCCGGGTCGACCTCCTGGTACGTCCAGGCCAACCGCGTGTGGCCGGCTTTCACCGGCCATCTACGCGCGACGGCATTGGCAAGTGTCGGTCTGCGGTTCGACGAGAGCGGCGGGTTCTTTCCGTTCGACATCCCGGTCATCCCTTTTGGTCTGCTCGCCCTCGCAGTAATTGGACTGATCGCCTGCCGATCGGCGGCGCTGCGCTGGTGCCTGACCGCGTGGATCATCCTGGTGTTGGCGGGCAACTTCGTGCGCTACTACCCCGTCTACGCGCCGGTGCTGGTCTGCATCGTGCCGGCGCTGGCGCTGGCAGCCGCGTACTCGACGCGATGGCTGGGCTGGGTCGCACCCATTCTCGTGGCGGTGGCGATCGCGCAGCCCGTGCGCGACTACTTTCGCCACGCTGCGAACATTCCGCCCGGCGAAATCATCCCGATGGCGCAGGCGGCCTTGTTGCGCGACATGCGCGATGTCCAGACGGTCGTCATCGCCGGCGGAGTGGGCTGTCGACACGGCATGACCAACTTCGCGCTGCAGGGCCGCACCTGCCTCGGCCCGGGTGAGGAACCGCCGCCGGACGCGAGTCCGCCGCAGCTCTACATCCTGTTTCCACCCTTCGCCCTCGACCCCCCGCTCGCCACGCGCGGCGATCTGGTCAAATACCAACGCCGCTGGAACACCACGACCGTTCACATCTGGTCGTCGGTCCCGCTCCCGCCCGAAACCTCATAGACGGCAGCGCGATCCCGACACGGCGGGCACGACGTCGGGCCGTGCCTTTGCGTCACGGCGGCAGAAAGCCGAACTGCGCCAGCGTGGCCCGCCCGTCGGGGGACAGGACGAAGTCGACGAATGCCTTGGCGTCCTGCGGATCGGCGGCGTGCTTGAGGACGGCGATCGGATAGCGCGCGGTGACGTTGTACTGGTCTGGGATCGGCACGACCTCGACCTTGCCCCCGGCTGCGCGGATGTCGGTGACGTACACGATGCCTGCGTCGGCTTCGTTGAGCGCCACCTTGTTCAGCACGGCGCGGACGTCGATCTCCTGGCTGGCGGCGGGAACCGCCAGGGCGGCTTTGCCAAAGGCCTCGGCCGCGTACTTCCCGGCCGGCACCTGAGGTGCGGCCAGCGCGAGCGTCAGGCCGCTCTTGGTGAGGTCGGTCAACGATCCGATGTGCTTCGGATTGCCGGCAGGTACGGCGATGACCAATCGATTGAGCGCGAAGATCTGCGCCGCCCCTGCGAGGTCGCCCGCATCGGCGGCTTTCTGCATGTTCGCTTCGTCGGCCGATGCGAAGACGTCCGCCGGAGCGCCCTCATGGATCTGTTGGGCCAAAAGCGACGACGCGGCGAAGTTGAACTGCACCGTCGTTCCCGAATGGGCGCGCTCGAAAGCCGCGCCGATGGCCTTGAATGCGTCGCTCAGCGACGCCGCCGCGAACACCGAGAGAGTCCGCGTGGCAGATTCGGCGGATTCGGCTGCTCCGGCCCAACCCGCGATCAAGGCCAAGACAAGGACCGCTATGTGGAATGGACGCTTCATCGGCGCGGCGGATGCGGTCGCCGGAGACTGCAACACAAAGACACCAAGACACCAAGTCGGATATCGGCCGGCGCGGTGCTCTGGAGCTCAGCTTTGTGTCTTTGCGCCTTGATGTTGAAGCAATGAGGCAGGTTCACTTCTTCGCGTTCACCACCTGCATATCCGTGAACTCCTCGTACCCCCACTTGCCGTTCTCGTAGCCGAGACCGCTCCACTTGCAGCCGCCGAAGGGCGCGAACGGAGTGATGTCCATATGCTGGTTCACCCAGCCGGTGCCGGACTCGATGCGCTGCACGAGCTGCTCGCCGCGCGCCAGATCACTGGTCCAGATGGAACCGCCGAGCCCGTAGTGCGTTTGGTTGGCCTCCTCGAGCACGTCTTCGAGATTGCGGTACTTGATCACCGGCAGCGCGGTGCCGAACTGCTCCTCGTCGACCAGCCGGAGTCCGGCGCGCGCATCGGTGACGATGGTGGGCGGATAGAAGTACCCCGGACGGCTGAGAGGAGCGCCACCGGCGACGACGCGGGCGCCGTGCTGGCGGGCATCGTCGACGAGCCCGACGACCTTCTCGAACTGCATCTTGTTGTTAATCGGACCGAGCTGCGTATCGGGCTCCAGGCCGTCGCCGACCTTGACCGCCTTGGCGCGCTCGACCAGCCCGTCGACGATCGGCGCGTACACTTTCTCGTGCACGTAGAGACGCTTGATCGCCGTGCACACCTGGCCGGAATTGGTGAACGCTCCCCAGAAGAGGCCGTCGAGCACCGCGTTGGGATCGACGTCGTCGAGCACGATGGCCGGATCGTTGCCGCCCAGCTCCAGGGTGACGCGCTTCAGATCGCTGGCGGCATACTGCATGATCTTCTTCCCCGTCGCCACGCTGCCCGTGAACGAGATCTTTCGCACCTCCGGATGGCCCGCCAATTCCGCGCCGACGGCGCCGGGCCCGGCCAGCACGTTGATCACGCCGGCGGGCAGGACGTCCTTGAGGATGCCCGCCACCATCAGCGAGCTGAGCGGCGTGAACTCGGATGGCTTCGCCACGATGGTATTGCCGGCGAGGAGCGCGGGGGCGAACTTCCAGGCCAGCAACACGACCGGAAAGTTCCACGGCGTGATCGCGGCCACGACCCCGAGCGGCTTGCGGACGATCTGGATGCGCTTTTCGCCGTCGTCCTGCAGCACTTCGGGGCGCGTTTCGAGGTTTGCGAAGTAGCTGAACCACATCGACGCGGCGTACAGCTCCATCATGGCGGCGTTGAGCGGCTTGCCCTGCTCGTGGGTGAGGACCTCGGCGACTTCGCCGGCGTGCGCCTGCAGCGCCGCGGCGCATTCGTTGAGCTTCTGCCGGCGCACGGCTTCGTCCGTCCGCCAGGTCCGATAGGCGCGCGCCGCGGCCGCGACCGCCTGGTCGACGTGCGCCTTGCTGGCGCGCGCGCAGGTGGCAAACGCCGCGCCTTGCGCCGGATTGATGACCTGATCCTGCTCGGTCGAGTTGACCAGCTGTCCGTCGATCAACATAGGATACGTGCGCATGAGGAATCCTCTCCTGTAAGCGTTATGTCGGCTCCGATACAACGCTCGGCGGCTCAGCACAATCTCTCCGTGCGCCAATACTGCGCGCCCCAAGGGCGCTGATGGGTCCCGCCACGCAGCCCGCGCCCCGACTCGTCGTGCGCGTCAAACTGCGCGGGGGCAGCGTCATCGGGCCGGGTAAGGCCGAGTTGCTGGAGCGCATCGAGCAGTGCGGATCCATCTCCGCCGCCGCGCGCGAGATGGACATTTCGTACCGGCAGGCGTGGTTGCTGATCGCGACATTGAACGACGCCTTCGGACAGCCGCTCATCGACACGGCTCAGGGGGGACGATCCGGAGGCGGCGCGCGCTTGACCACCCTCGGCAAGCGCATCCTGACCACCTACCGAACACTGCAGGCGAAAGCCGAAAAGCACACGCGGCCCGATTTGGAAGCGCTCGTGAAACTGATGGCGCCGGACAGCAGGCCTCGAGCAAAACGTCGCCGAGTTCGGTAGGGTCGAGCGACCTTGCGGGCCGGAGGGACGGGGCGATGAGACGCGCGGGACTGTGCGCACTATTGGGGGCATTGGCGCTGAGCGCGTCGGCTGTTGCAGCCGTCGACGCTCTGGCGATTGCCGAGCTTGCCGACGGCTATGGCATTCACCTCGAGGCGGTCGAGCAGCTCGGCGCGCGACAGCTGCACGTGCAGGTGAGCACGGCGGCGTTGCAGCACCCGGTCGACGTTCGGATCCTGCTTCCGACCGACTATGCAACCGCGACGGACAGCGCCTACCCGGTCCTCTACCTCTTCCACGGCACCAGCGGTCGCGCGTCCGACTGGGTCAACTTCGGCGACGCCGAGCGGACCACGGCCGGCTTGCCGCTGATCGTCGTCATGCCCGACGCAGGCTTCAACGGCGATGGCGGAGGATGGTTCACGAACTGGTTCAACGGCGGCGCGTTCGGACCGCCGATGTGGGAGACCTTCCACATCGAGCAGCTGCTGCCCTGGGTCGATGCCAACTTCCGCACGATTGCCGATCGCGAGGGACGCGCGGTCGCCGGACTCTCTCAGGGCGGTTTCGGCGCGCTGAGCTACGCCGCACGCCATCCCGAGCTCTTCAGCGCGGTCGCCGCCTTCTCGGGGGCATGCGAGATCGACCGCGATCCCGACGCGATTCCGATCGCGACCTCGATCATTCAGTACACCACGGTCCTGAGCGGTGCCGAACCCGACGCGGTGTTCGGTCCGCGCGCGACGCAGGAGCTGAACTGGCAGGCGCACGACCCGGCCACGTTGGTGAGCAATCTGCGCGGGATCGACATCGCGCTGTGGAGCGGCAACGGCGAGCCCGGCCCGTTCGACCACAATCCCAACCCGCTCGCGATGGCGATCGAAATGATCACGTTCGGCGCTACGCAGTTCTTTCACGGGCATCTCGAGGAGATCGGGATTCCGAGCGCGTACCATTACTACGGAGCCGGAACGCACACCTTCCCCTATTGGGCTCGCGACCTGCGCGAATACGTCGGCCCGTTGATGCGTCACTTTGCGAATCCGCCGCCGCCGCCGCGCTCGATCAACTATCTGTCCGCTGACGAGCGCTGGCAGCAGTGGGGCTGGAGCGTCGCCCTCGAACGACCCGAGCCTGCGTTCAGCCACCTGCGCAACGCGCGGCGCAGCGGGTTCGCGCTCACCGGGACCGGCAGCGCAACCGTCCACACGCCGAGCGTCTATGAGCCGGGTACGCGCGTCCGCGTCATCACGCGCGGCCGCGGCTTCCATTCCATCAGCACGATAGCGGTGAGCGCGACCGGCAGTCTGCAGATCCCCGTGCCGCTCAGCGACGACACGACGCCGAGCACGACGCGCGTCAGCATCCACGCCCCGCACAGCGCGCCGTAGAGGCTGTTGGTCGCCGGCGCGATCACTTCTTGACTAACGCGCGCTGCGACGGCGCCGCGCAAGCAGCGCCCTCAGGAGGGTCGCGCTTCTGCGCGGCCGTACCAGGATGCACGCAGAAGCGCTGTCGCCCGCGACGGGCAGCGAGGGCGGACGCCGTGTTGATTGAGCCGTCGTCTTGCCGTCGTTTGTGGCCGACTCGCTACGGCACGGCGTGGGTATCCGAACCCACTGCCAGCTTCCATCCGGCGAAGAACGTCTGCGAATCGTCCAGATGGCTGGTGAGGAAGTGCAGGCGCCGCACGGCCGGTCCGTCGGCTTGGTCGAAGCGATCGTTCAAGTAACGCGGCGGGATCGCCTGGTAGTACAGCGCGGCGCGCACCTCGAGCGGTTCGTCGGTGGCAGGGACGGTGGCCAGGTAGGTCACCGTGTCGGAACCCGTCCCGTCGGTGAAGTCGGCATCGCTCGCCGCCGAGCCGTGCGGGGCGGTAGCCTCAGCGAACTCCGGCTCGAAGTCAGGCGGACCGTGCGCCGTCCAGCCGAGCGGCAGCAGGCGGTTGTCCTTCACGTCCTCGACGCGCGCCAGGAAGCTGGTCGTGAAGCGGCCCTGATCGTCGCGCAGCAGCTCCTCGTAGATCTGCGCGCGGCTTTGGCTGTCCACGACCTCGTAGTGCGGTTCGTACGCTTGCTGCCCCGTAGCCGGATCGATCTCGTGGAACTCGGAGAGCAACGGCGCACCGTTTTCGTCCACGACCACGCCGAGCGGGTTGATTCTGCCCGAGCCCCACACCACGTTCTCACCGCTGTCCACCACCAGAAGCTGCAGGATCATGCGGCGGAATCCGACCCCTGACGGCAGGCGGTGGCCGGCCAGATTGGTCACCTTCACGCGCGCCGTGATCTGGTCGCCGCTGCGTCCGACGTCGAGGATCTCCACCTTCGCGCTGCGGTTGAACGCGCCGTCGGCCGCGTTGTTGATCGCCTGCGGCAGGCCGGTCTCGAATCCGGTCATGAAGGCCTTCGTGCGCACGCCCAGGAGGTCGGGGAAATTGCGGAAGAGCTCGAGCGCATAGACGTTGATGCCCATGAGCAGGTGACGGCGGTAGCCCTCGCGCGGCTCGACCGTGATGTCGCGCAGCGGGGCGAGAAACGACGTGATCGGAAAATCCTGATCCTGGATGTTGGCGATCTTGAACGGCAGCGGCTGGCCCGCGAACGAGTCGGGCATGTGGCAGCCCTGGCACGATTGGGCAGCGCTTTCGCCGTCGCGATAGCTGCTGTTTACCCACTCGAGAAACGTGGCCTGCTCATACTTGCCGTCGACGACCTCCCCGCTGCCGCCGAGCACCGGAAGAAAGACGGTGTGACACGAGGCGCACACACGCGAGCTGCGGATGTGCGCCCCTTCGATCGGACGCATGCCGAGCGCGCCGCGCATGGAATACTCGCTCGGATCCTCGAACGGTCCATAGACGATCAGTCCGTCATCCGTAGGCGGATCGACCAGGAAATCGCCGGTCTGCACTTGGGTCAGCGGGAGCGCCGAATCGTCCCTGGCGCGGTGACACGCCAGGCACGAGATGCCGTCGCGCGCCAGACCGCCGTAGCTACGCAAGGGATCATCGTCGGCGTCGGCAAACGCCATCGCGACCGTGAAGTCGTGGTCCGGATGGTCGAGCGCGAACTGGCGTTGTCCCATCACGCCGTGGCAGTGCAGGCAGAGGTTTTCGATCCGCGTCCCGCTCAGCTGCGCGCCGGGCTTGTCGTGCAGCGCCTTCTCGCTCTCCAGCTGCGCGTAGAAAATGGGATCGCGCCCAGCCAACCCCATCATCGACCAGCGCCACTCGGCGAACGGGGAGACGTCGATATCCTCGACGATCATATTGGGCCCGAAGGGCGAGGTGTCACCGGAGTGGCACGGTTCGCACTGGTCGGACGTGACGAACTCGTTGTGCCCGTTCGCGGGTACGCGATCCCGGCTCACCGGCGGGATCGCTTCGATCGCCGCCCGTTCGGCGACGGGAAGTTGGTCGTACAACGCGAGCCAATCGCGGTTGATGAACTCCTCGGCCGGCGTCGGCGTTGGGGCGGGCGGCGTCGGTTCGTTCGGATGCGGGTCCTCGCCGGGCCCGTCGGGATCGTCGATCCAGGAGTCGTCGACGTCATACTCGATCGGCTCACCGCGGAATCCCTCCACGTTGTCGGTCGTGATGAACGTCATCTCGCGCGCCGCCGAGGCGTGGCAGCGCACGCAGTAGCTGCCGAAGTCCGAGTCCGGGTACTTGAAGGGAAACTGGTGCCCGTCCGGCTCCTGTGGCACCGGCGGGTCCGAATGACCGGGATTGCTGTCGAAGTAGCTCCAGAACCACCCGTCGACGGAGCCGGCACTGTCGCGCGTCATCACCGTCCACGTCGGCATGGGAAGCTCCGCCTCGGACAGTCCCTCGTACCGCACCGCCGGCGGGTCATACATCTCTTTGATGATGATGCCGCCGTCGGCGATCCTTCCCTTGCGGCCGCCGACCAGCCACTGCATCACTTCCGGCGAATAGTAGACGCGTACCGCCGGATGGGTACCGTAGTATCTGCCGTTCCGGTATGGGCCGCTGTCGCGCACGCGCTTGTCGCGCTTCCAGCCGAGATCGCGATACCGCAGGCTGCCGAGGAAGTCGTAGAGCTGCTCCTGATATTCGCGCCGCGACACCTGGCTCGGCAACGGCAGTGAGGCCGGAGAGCCGAACGACTCGCTCCCGTGCGAGCCGGAATCACCACACCCGGCGGCGAGCGTTCCCAAGAACAGAAGGGCCGCCACCAGCCTGTGCACGCGCCCCCTCATGGCGCGCAAAGCCTATCAACCGCGGTGATCCATCCCAATCAGAAAATAGTCGTCGCGCGCAGGTCCGCCCTGTGGGCCTCACATAGCGGCTGCGCTCGCGCAGGCGCGCGGCACCGCTCGCTGGTCGGCAGAGGCATCCGTCGGACCGTTGAGCCCGGCGCCGCTCCAGCGGGTGGGCGCGGCAGACGTCCGCTTATTCCGCATATCATTCTGCATGCCGCCGAGACCGCCGACGCTTTTCGACAGTGATTTGGTGCGCTGCGGGTTTGGGCACCGGACAAACCTTGGAATGCTAGCGCTGCGAAATGCATGCTTGAAAACGCGGCATTGACTATGCCAAGTTATGGGGAATATAGCAGTACAGCACATCTTTCCTGGGGGGTTTTATGGGGAAGCGCGCGAGCAGTGCGTCTTCGAACGTACTGTTGGCTATCGCTGCGGTCATTGCAGTCGTGGTCGTGATTGGAAGCGATGACCGGGCACAGGCGCAGACCGGTTGCTGCTTCTGCTACAGCGGCCCCAAGTGCGACAACGCCAATGCCAACGGGTGCAGCTCACAGATGGCCAACGATCCAACCTGCGTCTTTGTCCTCGGCGGATCGTGCCAGAATGATAATTGCATCGGTGGCACACAAACCCCCACGCTGACTCCGACCACCACAATCACCGCTACCGGCACCGCCACGGCTTCACGTACGCTGACCGGCACAGCGACCTCGACGTTCACGCCGACCGCAACGAATACCTCGACGGCAACAGCCACCGATACGGCGACGGCCGTCGACACGGCGACCGCGACCGCCACGCGCACCGCAACGCCCGTGAACACGGCAACCGCGACCGCAACGGATACTGAAACCCCCGTGGACACGGCGACCGCAACGGCTACAGATACCGCCACCGCCACGGCAACGCAGACCGCGAGCGCGACGGCAACGAACACCGCTACCGAGACGCCGACCGCGACGCCTACCGACGCCAACACGCCGACGGACACACCGTCGGAAACGCCCACCGAAACTCAAACGGCGACGGCAACGCCGTCCGATACCGCGACGGACACCGCCACGCCGACGGAAACGGCAACGGCGACGCTGACCGCGACGAACACCGCCACCGGCACGGCGACGGCTACGGGCACGATCACGATGACGCCGACGGCTTCACACACGGCGACCGCCTCGATGACGCCTACCGTGACGGATACCCCCACGGCGACCCCGACTCCGGTCTGCAGGTCGGCTCCGATCGCGAGCTGTCTCGTGTCGGACTTCCCGCGCGTGTTGCGCGTCGCCAGCAAGCCCGACGCGAACAAGCTTATCTGGCGATGGCGGACGAGCTCGGGGGCACTGCAGACCACCGACTTCGGCAATCCGCTCGCGACGAGTGACTACGCCCTCTGTATCTACGCCGGCGATCCGCCCGGGTTGGCCGCATCGTACGCCGTACCGGCCGGTGGTCTGTGTGATGGGAAGCCGTGTTGGAAGCAGCGTCCAAAGGGCTTCCGGTACAAGAACAAGAGCGCCGAGGGAACGCAGCTCCGCAAGCTGATCCTGCGAGCGACGTCGGGCCCGATCGCCGACATCAAGGCGGTGGGACGGGGTGGCACCCTGCTCTTGCCGGCGCTCCCATTCCCCGAGCATCCGGTGACGGTGCAGCTCGTGAAGAGCGACGGTCCGGAGTGCTGGCAGAACGTCTTCAGCCCACCGTTCAAGAAGAACGTCTCGGACCGCTTCAAAGACAAGAGCGATCCGTGACACGCCAGCCTCCGTAGCTGGCCGCTCCCCGCGCCAGCTACGGAGACGTACTCTGCGCCTTCAGACCACCGTCGTCGTTGCGGCTCATGTCCGCAGCGTCGTAGGTCGTGCACCAGCAGATGTTCGTGTCGCGGTTGGTGAGTTGCGCGGTCAGCGGAGCTCCCAAGGGCGGGGCGGGCACGGCCGCGCCTTTCGCCTTCACGACGATCTTGGTTCGATTGGCGTCGCTGGCCTTCAAGATGATGCGCCGCATACCGGCGAAGCCACCGGAGGCGTCTTCGAACTTGAAGGCCTGCGTCCCGACCGCGCTCCAGCGGTCGTTGTCGGAGGCGATGTTCGCCTCGGCCACGACCGTTGCCGGCGTGCCGGCGTAGATACAGAGAGTGTATGCCGCGGTCGTGCGCGGATCGGCGAACTCGGTAAGGCTGGTCGACTGTCCCTTGCGCCACTTCCAGACCAGCTTCCCTTCTGGGCCGGCGGGGTTGATCACCAGTTTCGTGCTCCGGGCGCTGCGACATGCGCGCAGGTCGGCTGGATGGATGCATCCGAGTACCGGGTCGCAGCTGTCCGCAGTGCAGGATCGGCCGTCGTCGCAGTTGACCGGGCCGGTGACAACGCACGTCCCAGCGCCGTCGCACGCCTCGTCTGTGCACGGATCA
>Ga0066388_100001060_pt1 | contig 14797 bp, 15 predicted proteins | sample PanSoiMetaGPlot6_FD_64539 | JGI IMG/M metagenome (GOLD analysis project Ga0066388, IMG submission 64539) | Tropical forest soil microbial communities from Panama analyzed to predict greenhouse gas emissions - Panama Soil - Plot 6 (Hybrid Assembly) | ecosystem: Environmental > Terrestrial >... | reverse complement strand
GCCGCGATCTCGGTGCGGAGCTTCGTCATCGCTCGCGACAAGCGAGACTTCACGGTCCCGGTGGGGACGTCGAGGGCGTCGGCCATCTCGGCCTCGCTCAGCTCGAGCAACCATCGGTAGGCGATCACGAGCCGGTCGTCCGGCCGGAGCCGGTTGAGCGCGCGCACGAGGGACTCGGCGTCCTCGCGCGCCAGCGCTTGTGCGTCCGGCGTGGGCACGGTCGGCGCGGCGCCCGTCGCCCCCTCGCGGAGGCTCAGGGCGTCACGGCGCCGCGCCGACCGGATCCGGTTCCGCGCCTCGTTCGCCACGATCCGGCAGATCCAGGGCCGGAACGGGGCGCCGGGCCGGAACCGGGGCATCGCGTACCACGCCTTCACGAAGGCCTCCTGGACCGCGTCGTCGACGTCGCCGCCCGGCGCGACGAGGCGGGCGACGCGCGCGGCGAGCGCTTGGTACCGCGTCACCAGTTCGCCGAAGGCCCGGTCGTCGCCGTCGCGCGAGCGCTCGACGAGCGAGGCCTCCTCCGCGAGGGCCCGGTCGGTGGGCTGCATCACGATCCCGACCTCGTACACCCGGGACGGCGCGGGGGTTCCCCGCGCCGTCCCCCGTCAGCTCTGGCTCGAGCCGGAGCCGTTCGTCGATGCCGCCTCGGCGATCGCGGTGAACGTCGAGACGAGCCCGGACAGCTCCATCGGCACGACGACCTTCGACGACGGCGATCCGCCGATCTGACGGAGCGCCTCCAGGTACTGCAACCGCATCGTGTTGTCGTCGACGGTGCTCGCGACCTCGAAGATCCTCTGCAGGGCCTGCGAGAAGCCCTCCGCCCGCAGGATCGCGGCCTGGCGCTCGCCCTCGGCGGTCAGGATCGCCGACTGCTTCGAGCCCTCCGCGTTGAGGATCGCCGCCTCTTTGTTGCCCTCGGCGACGGTGATCGCCGCCTGTTTCGCCCCGTCGGCCTCGGTGACGACGGCGCGTCGCGTCCGTTCGGCCGACATCTGCCGGGTCATCGCCTCCTGGACGGACGGTGGGGGCGTGATCTCCCGGATCTCGACGTTCGTCACCTTCACGCCCCAGCGCTCGGTGACCTCGTCGAGCTTCGTGCGGAGGAGCGTGTTGATCTCGTCACGCTTGGCCAGGACGTCGTCGAGCAGGATGTCGCCGACCACGGCGCGCAGCGTCGTCGCCGCGATGTTCGTGGCGGCGCCGGCGAAGTTCGAGACCTGCACGACCGACGACGCCGGGTCGAGGACCTTGTAGTACATGATGAAGTCGATCGAGATCGGCGCGTTGTCCTTGGTGATCGAGTCCTGGCGAGGGATCTCCAGGTAGAACTCACGCAGGTCGACCTTGACGCCCCGTTCGATGAACGGGATCAGGATCACCAGACCCGGGCCGCGCGTCGAACGCAGCTTCCCGAGCCGGAACACGACCAACCGCTGGTACTCCGGGACGATCTTGATCGCGTTGAACAGGAACAGCAGGCCGAACAGGAGCACGACGCCGACCACGACCAGTGCCACCACGCCCATCAGGGGTTCCCTCCTTCTGTGACCGGCGCGGGAGCGCCGGCGGCGTGCTCGTCGGTAGCCGGCTCGACGGTGAGCACGAGACCGTCGAGCGAGCGGACGCGGATCCTGGCGCCGCCGGGGATCGGACCCGAGGGCGAGACCGCCCGCCACTCCTCTGCGGCGACGCGGACCACGCCGCTCTTCGCGTCGACGCCGGCGGCCAGGGCAACGCCTTCCTGCCCGACGACCGTCCGGTTCCACGCCGAAGGCTCGTGCCGGATCTTCAGGGCTGCGGCGACGATGAGGCCGAAGAACAGCCCCGCGAAGATCGCGACGCCCCCGAGCGCCCAGGGCGAGACCTCGACGCCGCCGGCGCGGTCGTACAGGAACCAGCCGCCCAGCAGGAGGAACACGAGCCCGAGCAGACCCCAGACCCCGAGACCGGGCGCCTTCAGCTCGATCACGAAACACACGACCGATGCGATCAGGAACACGATCCCGATCAGCCGGACCGGCAGGAGCCCGAACGACGCGAGCGACGCGAGCAGCAGGATCGTGCCGATCGTGCCGGAGAAGATGTGGCCGGGGACGATGACCTCGAGGACGATCAAGCCGAGCCCGAGCCAGAAGAAGATGAACGCGAGGTTCGGATCCAGCAACGTGTGGAGGAACCCGACGAAGGCGCCCATCTGCTCCTCCTGGAGCTGCGCGCCGGCGGTGTGGAGCGTCACCTCGGCGCCGTCGCCCAGCCGGACCTGTGTCCCGTCGAGCTGCGCGAGGAGGTCGGTGACGGTCGGCGCGATGTACTCGATCACGCCGTCCTTGAGCGCGTCCTCGGCGGTGATGCTCGCGGCGTCGGTCACGAAGGACGCCGCGACGGCTTCGTTCCGGCCGTACGTCTGTGCGTAGGAGGTGATCTTCGCCGTCGCGTCGTTCCTGACTTTGTCGCCGAGCGTTCCCGAGATGTCTCCGCCCGAGACCCCTATCGGGGTCGACGCCCCGACGTTCGTCCCCGGAGCCATCGCGGCCACCGGCGCGGAGAGCAAGATGAAGGCCCCGGCTGAGGCCGCCCGAGCTCCGCTCGGTGCCACGTAGGCGATCACGGGGATCTGCGAACCCAGGAACGACTGCGAGATCTCGTCCATCGAGGAGCCCAGGCCGCCGGGGGTGTCCATCGTCAGCAGAACGGCCTCGTCGCCGTCGGTCTGGGCCCGTGCGACGTTCGAGGTGATGTAGTCGGCGGTGAAGGGGTCGACGACCCCGTCGAGGGTGAGGGAGAGGATCACCGGGCCGGAGTCTTGCGCGGACGCGACGACCTGTCCGAAGACCGAGATCGCGACGAGCGTAGCCCCGAGCGCCAGACCCGCGATGCGGGAAGCGGCGCGTCCCCTCACGGTGTTTCCCCTTTCGACAACAGGCGTTTCGGCACAGGATCGGCGCCGGTTCACCTGTTGCGTTCCTGTTGCGAGCCTACGCCTCTGCCCTCACGGCGGCGAAGAGCATGAAACGACCATGGCGTCTCGGCGAACGGCGTGCGACCATCGTTTCGGAGCCAAGCTCCCGGCCGCGAGCCACACGTAAGTAGTGGAAGGAGTCCCTGGTGCAGGGACACGCAGGACAAGAAGGCCCGCTGCTCCCCCGAGAGGAGCAGCAACTGATGGAAGGACTCCTTGCCGGTGAGGACGCTGCCATCCGTGCGCTCTACGAGCGGTTCGGGCGCCCCGTCTACACGATGGGGATGCGTCTGCTCGGCTCGCGGGAGGCCGCCGAGGAGCTCACCCAGGACGTCTTCCTCACGGCCTGGCGGAAGGCTGCGCGGTTCGATCCGCAGCGCGGACGGCTGTCGACCTGGCTGATGACGATCGCGCACAACCTCGCCGTGGACCGCCTGCGGCGCGAGACCGGCGTCTCGCGGCCCCACCTGGTGCTGGTGGACGAGGTCCCCGACCAGCCCGCGGGTGACGAAGAGTACGTCCTCATGGAACGCGACGAGGCGCTCCGTGCGCTCGCGTCGCTGTCCGACGGCGAGAAGCGGCTGATCGCCCGTGTGTACTTCCGTGGCATGACCGCCCGCGAGATCGCCGAGGCGGACGCGATCCCCCTGGGCACGGTGAAGACGCGGCTCCGCTCGGCCCTGATCAAGGTTCGCCGGGCGAACGAGCTGAAGGAGCAGCCGTGAACTGCCCGGCCGTCCGCGACCATCTTCCCGAGCACGCGCTCGGCGTCGTCGACCACCACGACGCGACGGCGATCGAACGGCACCTGGCCTGGTGTGCCGCGTGCCGGAAGGAGGCGCGTGATCTGGAGCGTGCGGCGGCGACGATGGCGTTCGCGCTCGCTCCCGCTTCTCCCGCTCCGGAACTCGGCGAACGTGTGATCGGTGCGGTGCGGCGGGTGTCCGCGCCGCCGGCACCCCGACGGCCCGCCCGGCGGCGGGGCCGCCGCGTCGGCGTCGTGCTCCTGGCGGCGGCGTTGACGTTCGGCGCGCTCAGCCTCGGCGTGGTGCTCGGACGGCACCCGGGGAGGCAACCGGCCGCGACCGTGCCGGCGCAACAGGAGACGCAGGCCTTCGAGCGGTTCCGCGAAGCGATCCAGGCGGCGGCCGCGCTCGATCCCCAGATCAAGGCGCAGATCGGCGAGCTGAGCGCTCGCGGCGGGATCGACGCGAGCGGCGCCGCGCTCACGCTGGCGTCGCACACCGAGGATGACCAGGTCGTCGTGTGGGTGAACCGGCTCCCGGCGAAGGGCATCCCCTACCTGGTGTTCCTGACCGACGCCCGCGGCGACGCGTTCGAGGTCGCGCGGCTCAACAAGCTCGACCGCGACGGCGGGGCCATGGTCGCCCGGTTCGTCGCCCACGACGTCGGCCGCCTCCACCACATGATCGTCCGGGACGCGAGCGGCAGGATCGTGCTCGCCGGCTCGCTCGCACCCTCCGACGCCGCCGGCTGAGCGACCCCCTCCGGCGCCGCTCCGTATGCTCGCGCGATGCGGTTCGGGCTCGCGGTGCCTCAGTACGGCTTCTCGTTCGCGTCGGGGCGGATCGGGTTCGGCGATGCGACGGCGTGGGCGATCCGTGCGGAAGAGCTCGGGTTCGACTCGGTCTGGCTCTCGGATCACCTGTTCTATTCGTTCGGCCGCTACGGGGCCGATCCGGCGCCGATCGCGGCGCTCGAGCCGCTGACCGCGCTCGCGGCTGCGGGCGCCTCGACGTCGCGGGTGCGGGTGGGGGTGATCGTCCTGTGCGCGGCCTTCCGTCCCGCCGGTCTGGTGTTGAAGTCGGCCGCCACGATCGACCGCATCACGGACGGTCGGCTGGATCTCGGGCTCGGGGCGGGATGGCTCGAGGACGAGTTCGACGCGTTCGGGTACCCGTTCGGATCGGTGGGGGACCGTTTCGAGACGCTCGAACGGGTGCTGGATGAGACCCAGCGCGCCCTGCGTGATCCCTCATGGCCAGGACCGCATCCGGTCCAGGACCCGCTGCCGGTCTGGCTGGGGGGCAAGGGCGGGCCGCGGCTGCTCCTGCTCGTCGCCCGGTACGCGGCCGGCTGGAACGCGGTGTGGCGCGTCACGCCCGAGGCGCACGCGGAGGGGGTCGCGGCCCTCGCGCGCGCGTGCGCGCGCGAGGGCCGCGACCCCGCAACGGTGCGGCGGACCATCGGGCTCTACGGCACGATCGGGGTCGACGAACAGGAGGCGCGGGCGCGATTCGAGCGCGCCCGCGCCTCCTTCCCCGGTGACGCGATGCGCGACGACACGTGGGAGACCTGGCGAGCGGACACGCTCAGCGGCTCTCCCGAGCAAGTGATCGAGCGCGTGCGCGAGTTCGAGGCGCTCGGGGTCGAGGAGCTGATCCTCTCGCCGTGGGCGTTGCCCTTCGCGATCCACGAGCCGGAGATCGTGCAGGTGTTCGCGTCCGAGGTGGTCCCGGCGTGCCGGTGAAGCCACGCGAGGCCGTGCTCGCGGTCCTTCGTGACGCCGGGGAGCCGCTGCACTGGACGGTGATCCAGGACCGCGCGCTCCGCGCCGAGGCGATCGACCCGTTCGAGGTCCGCGACGTCCGCGGTGCCGTGCTCGGGGCGCTCCGCGAGCTCCTCGACGACGGGCTCGTCACGAAGACATCGAAGGGCGTGTACGCGCTCGTCTGAGGTTCCGCGGCTACGGCCGGTACTGGATCGCCGAGAAGCGTTCGAGCTTCTCGAAGGAATGCTGCGACTCCACGTACCGGAGCGTGCCGGAGCGTGACCGCAGCACCATCGAGTGCGTGGTCGCGCCGTCGGGCCAATACTTCACGCCGTTCAGGAGGTAGCCATCGGTGATCCCGGTCGCGGCGAAGAAGCAGTCGTCACCGGCGACCAGGTCCTCGGTGCGCAGGACCCGGTCGAGTTCGAACCCCTCGTCCAGGAGCGACCGGCGTTCCACGTCGTTGCGCGGGTACAGCCGTCCCTGGATCGCGCCGCCCAGGCACGTGAGCGCGGCCGCGGCGACGACGCCCTCGGGCGTCCCCCCGATCCCGATCAGCAGATCGACCTCCGTCCGCGGCGCGGCCGCCACGATCGCGCCGGCGACGTCGCCGTCGGTGATGAGGAAGACCCGCGCGCCGACCTCGCGGATCTGCGCGATCGTGTCGACGTGCCGGTCACGGTCGAGGATCGTGACCGTGACTTCCTCGGGCCGCTTCCCCTTCGCCTTCGCGACCTGGCGGATGTTCTCGGCGACGGACGCCTCGATGTCGATCACGTCGGCGGCCTCGGGTCCTGTCGCGAGCTTCTCCATGTAGAGCGCGGCGCCCGGGAAGAACATCGCCCCGCGGGGGGCGAGCGCGATGACGGCGAGCGCGTTCGGCTGTCCGACGGCCGTGAGCCGGGTCCCGTCGATCGGATCGACGGCGACGTCGGTGGCGGGCCCGTTGCCGTCGCCGACCCGCTCGCCGTTGAACAGCATCGGGGCTTCGTCCTTCTCACCCTCGCCGATCACGACGATGCCGTCCATCGACACGGTGTCGATCATGAGGCGCATCGCGTCGACAGCCGCCTGGTCGGCGGCGTTCTTGTCGCCGTGCCCGATCCAGCGTCCGGCCGCGAGCGCGGCGGCCTCGGTGACGCGCACGAGCTCCATCGCCAGGTTGCGATCCGGGCGCTCGGTCATCGACGGCATCCTACGTCGCGGCCTCGGGAAGGATCCCTCGGGTCTCGTACCAGCGCAGGACGCGCTCGAGCGTCTCCTCGAGCGGGCGATAGACGAGTCCGAGGTCACGGGTGGCGCGCGTGCCGTCGTACCGGTGGCCGTGGAGCAGCGTGCGGAGCAACGCCGGACACACACCGGCGTCGTCGCCTCGGCTCGCGATACGGGTGAACGGACCGGCAGCGCGGACGAGCGCCGGTGGGAGCCACACCACACGTCGCGGATGCCCGGTCCGAGCCCGCAGGAGGGCGATCGCCGATCGCATCGTGGTCGACGTGCCGGACAGGAGGTACCGCTCTCCGGGGCGGCCCGCGGTCGCCGCCAGGAGGTGGCCCGTCGCGCAGTCGTCGACGTCGACGATCGAGAAGGCGGCGTCCACCAGCGCCGTCGTGCGCGCGCGCGCCGCGTGGAGGAGGATCCGCGCCGACCCGGTCGTGCGCCCCGGACCCTGGACGGACGAGGGGTTCACCACGACGAGATCGACGCCACGATCGTTGGCGGCGGCGCGGGCGGCTCGCTCGCCGAGGAACTTCGATCGTTCGTAGTGGGACAGGAAGCTGCCGCGGTGCGGGGTGTCCTCCCGGCCGACCCTGCCGGCCGGCTCGCCGATCGTCGCCGAGGACGACGTCAGCACGACCCGCGCCACGCCGGCATCGGCGGCCGCCTCGACCGCCGTGACGGCTCCGTCGACGTTCGTGGCGTAGAGATCGGTCGGATCGCGGGGGCACATCCGGTTGACCCCTGCGACGTGGAACAGCAGGTCCGTGCCGCGCATCGCGTCGGCGAGCTCGTGGCGGTCGTGGAGGTCGCCGCGGACGGCTTCGGCGCCGAGGTCGGCGACGGCGGCACCGGCGGTGGAGCTCCGGGCGAGCGCGCGGACCGGCCGCCCGCCGGCGATGAGCGCTCGGATCACCGCCCCGCCGACGAAGCCGCTGCCTCCGGTAACGAACGCCGTCATCGGCCGCGTACGCGTGTGAACGCGCCCGCGTACCGGCCGACGTAGTCGATCCCCGACCACACCGTGAGGATCGCCGCCGCCCACATCAGCCAGTCGCTGACGAGGTGGCCCCACAGGACGACGTCGGGCTGCAGGATCGCGACGAAGATCGCGAGGAACTGCAGGTTCGTCTTCGCCTTGCCCAGCATCGACGGCGGGACGACCGAGCCCTCCGCGGCGCTCGCGACCCCCTTCAGTCCGAACACCACGATCTCGCGGGCGATGATGATGAAGCTGACCCACGCGGATGCGTGATCCACGGACACGAGCGCGATCAGCACGCCCGAGACGAGGACCTTGTCGGCGGTCGTATCGAGGAACGCGCCGAGCTGGGTGGTTCGCTTCCAACGGCGGGCGAGGCGTCCGTCGACGAAGTCGGTGATGGCCGCGACGGCGAACAACGCGGCCGCGGTCGCCTCGTTGCGGTCGCCACCGCGGATCACCAGGAGCATCACGACCGGGGTGAGGACGACGCGCAGCCACGTGATCGCCTCGAGGACGCGTGCGGCCCGTACGTCAGCGGCGCTCACGTGCCGGAGCGTACCAACGGGTCAGGGCGCGAGCATCGCGCGCACCTCGGCTGCCGAGGATGCATCGAGCGCACGTTCCGCGAGCGTGATCGCGGTCCTCAGGTCCGTCCGGCGGACCGCGTCTTTCACCCCCGGGATCGCGGGTGCGCTCATCGAGAGCTCCCGGATCCCGAGCCCGAGCAGCAGCGGCGTGGCGCTCGGATCGCCCGCGAGCTCACCGCAGACCGCCGCCGGGATCCCCGCGCCATCCGCGGCCTCGCCGGTCTCACCGAGCAGGCGGAGCACCGCCGGATGGAGCGGGTCCGCGATCGCGCCGACCCGGTCGTTGCCGCGGTCCGCGGCAAGCACGTACTGGGTCAGGTCGTTCGTCCCGATCGACACGAACGCGACCTCGGCGGCGAAGCGGGACGCGAGCAGCGCGGTGGCCGGCACCTCGATCATGACGCCGACCGGGGGGCGACCCCGGGAGCCATCGAGGGCGGTTTCGAGCGCGGCTCGGGCCGCGTGGAGCTCCTCGACCGTGGCGACCATCGGGAAGAGGATCCGGACGTCGTGGTCGGCGGCGACCCGGCCGATCGCACGGAGCTGCGCCGCGAGCAGCTCGGGACGCTCGAGCCCCAATCGGATCCCCCGCACGCCCAGGAACGGGTTCGTCTCGTCCGCCCGAGCGATCCCGGGCAGCGGCTTGTCGGCGCCGACGTCGAGGGTCCGGATCGTGAGGGGCTGTCCGTCGAGCTCCTCCGCCGCCACGCGGTACACGCGTTCCTGCTCTTCCTCGTCCGGGATCGTGGCGCGTCCGACGAACAGGAATTCCGTGCGGAGCAGCCCGACACCGTCGCACCCCGCATCGACCGCGACCCGGACGTCCGTCGCGATATCCACCGGTCCGCCGACGTTCGCGAGCACCGCGACCCCGAGGCCGTCGAGCGTGGTCGCGGGGCCCGCGGCGCGCGACCGGGCTTCGCGGTCGCGCCGCTCGAGATCCCGGGCCGTGCCCTCGAGCGCGTCGGCGGTCGACGCCGGCGGGTCGACGTGGACTAGGCCCGCCATGCCGTCGAGGCCGATCCGGACACCGTCGCGGACCTCGAGGAGCCGTTCCCCGAGCGCCACCACGGCGGGGATCCCGAGCGCGCGCGCGAGGATCGCGGCGTGCGCGGTCGGCCCACCGTGGGCGAGGGCGATCCCACGGCACACGTCGCGGTCGAGCCCCACGGTGTCGGCGGGCTCGAGGTCTCGCGCGACGAGGATCCCGGGTGGGTCCAGGCGCGGGCGCGGGACCTCGACGCCCAGGATCCGGGCGAGCACCTGGCGTCCGACGCTCCGGAGGTCGGCCGCCCGTTCGCGGAGGTACGGATCCTCCAGCTTCTCCCACGCGTGCGCGAGCTCGTCCACCGATGCGGACCAGGACCGGGCCGCGCTCGCCCCTTCGTCGATCCCCCGCATCGCCGGACCGAGGAGCGCGTCGTCCTGCAGGAAGAGCAGATGCGCGTCGAAGATCGCCGCCTGCGCCCGGCCGAGCGCGGCCTGCGCGTCGTCGCGCTGGCGGTCGATGTCGGCGCGGGTGGTGGCGAGCGCGCGCTCGAAGAGCGCGCGCTCGGCGGAGGCCGGACCTCCCGCTCCCTCCGGGATCGGGAGGTCCGCCACGCGGAGGCGACGCGCGGGGGCGACCACCGCGCCGGGAGAGGCCGGGACGCCCCGGAGGACGTTCTCGCCGACGGGGCCGTCGGCGGCGGCCTGCGCCGGTACGGGGACGTCGTCCTCCGGCGCTTCGTCGAACCGGCGATCGCCGAGCGCGCGGACCGCATCCGCCACGAGCGGGGCCTGAGGACCACGGGCGACGACCTCGATCCGCTGACCACGCGTGACCCCGAGCGTGGCGACGGCGTTCAGGCTGCGCGCGCTCACGGGCCCGCGTCCGGCGGTCACGTTCGTCACGCGAACGTCCGCATCGAACGCGCTCGCGGTCTGGACGAGACGCGCCGCGGGTCGGGCGTGCAGCCCGTGCGGGAGATCGACCTCGAGCGTGACGCGTGCCTCGGGCCCGGTCGGTTCGGGAGCCGCCTCCGTGGTGGCGTCGGAGCCCGGTACCTCCGTCCCGAGGTGCGCCGACTTGCCCGCCAGCCCGGCGCGGGCCTCCCGGTCGACCTCCTCGAGCGAGCGGCCGAGCTTCGCGGCCACCGCCGCCGCGACGGCTCCCTCGACGAACGGCGCGTCCGACAGGAGCACGCGCGCGCGCCGGCCGGGCTCGAGCATGTCGAGCGCCATCTCCGCCGACAGCACCGCGCTCCCCAGGTCCATCACGACGAGCACGCCGTCCTCGGACCAGGCGCTCTCCACGGCTTCGAGCACCCGCATGGTGTCGGTCCCGATCCCGCCCTCGTCGTTCAGACCACCGGCGGTCGCGATCGCGACCTCGGCACCGCCCATCTCCCTGGCGAGCGCCGCGGTACCTTCGGCGAGCGAGGAGCTGTGCGAAACGAGGACGAGGCCGATCACGGGATCCTCCTCAGGCGCGGGACGCGAGGGTCCCGATCAGGAGGTACCCGTACGCGAGGGTCCCGAGGCCCAGGACCACGAGCGCGGCGTCGATCCACCGCTGCGCCCGCGGCGACGGGTCGAGGTCGAGCAGCACGCCGCGCACCCCGAGCATCGCGTGCACCGTCACGAACAGCAGGAAGATCGCCTCGATCGTGAAGATCGCGGGGTTCGAGATGTACTCGAGGATCTGGTGGTAGCTCCGCAACCCGCCGACCGACCGCACGACGAAGTGGTTGGCGACCATGTGGATCGCCAGCAGGACGAGCAGGCCCAGCCCGGTGAGCGTGGTGGCGGTCCACGAACGACCCCCCGGAGGGCGCGGGGACGTCCGCCGCGCCGTCCCTTCGGGTCGCGTCCGGATCGTCGCCATCATCTGCTCCCGTAGATGTGCGAAGCGGAGACGACCAACGCGATCGTTCCGATCACGCCGAGCGACCACCACAAGGCGCGCTGACGATCGGCGACGATCCCCGAGCCGACGAGCGCGACGCGGATCCCGTTCAGCCCGTGGTACAGGATGCCGAGGATCAGCAGCACGTCGAGCGACAGGAACGCCCAGCTCGTCGCGATCCGGAGGAAGTCGCTCCACGATCCCTCGCCACGGAGCAGGAGCGACAGGACCCCCAGATGCAGGTAGAGGTAGAAGACCAGCCCGAGCCCGGTCACGCGGTTCGCCGCGAACGCGAAGCCGCCGAGCGCCCGCCCGCGCGGATCGAACCACCCGGAGGTCGGGACCCCGACCCCCTTGCGCAACACGGGGCCGCGCTCGTCCCGGTGTTCGCCGGGTGCTGCGCCGGTCGGGCCGGGACGCTCGCTCACCCCGCTCGCCTCCCCAGCGCCCCGCGGAGCGCCATGATCCGTTCGGCGGGGCGGACGTTCGATGGACAGGCCGCCGTGCACTCGAACGCGGCGTGGCATCGCCACGCGCCGAGCGGGTCGTCGGCCCACCCGAGGATCCGCTCGGGGTCGACACCACGCGGCTCCTCCAGTAGGCGCTGCGCCGCGGCGAGCGCCGCCGGTCCGAAGTAGCCGTCCGAGGTCGCGGACACGGGGCACGCCGACAGGCACAGCCCGCACTCGATGCAGTCCTCGAACCGCTCGTAGGCGTCGATCCCCTCTGGGGGCTCGGCGCCGGGGAGCGGCTCGCTCCTTCGCGTGATCGCGATCTCGTCCGGGAACCGGTCGACGAACTCCCGCATGTCCACGACGAGGTCGGTCAGCACCGGGATGTTCGCGAGCGGCTCGACCGTGATCGTCGCGCCGAGGTCCTCGACCGGCGTGACGCACGCGAGCGCTTCGCGACCGTTCACCTGCACGCCGCAGGTTCCGCAGGACGCATGCAGACAGGAGTGCCGCAACGCGAGCGTGCCGTCGAGGTGTCGCTGGACCCACCGCAGCGCCTCGAGCACCGTCGTCCGCGCACCCACCGGCACGACGAAGAGGTCGAACCGCCACCCGGGGTCCCCGCGTTTGTACCGGTAGACGCGGAACCGGCGCGTCCCCATCGTGCTCATGCGAGCTTCCGCTCGGGGTCGGCGTAGTAGGCGGTGTGCGGGAGCGTCACGAAGCTCCGCGTCCGGCAGGGCCGGTCCACGCTGAGCTTCCGACAGATCACGTCGCCGCACAGCTCCGCCATCCCGCGCAGGGTCGTCGCCTTGCCGCCGGTGATCGTCACGAACCCTTCGACGCCCTCGTCGGCGTGATCGATCGTCTCGAACGTCCGCGACAGCTCGCGGCCGGAATCCGCGTCCCGTGACCCGATCAACGGACGCGCGGCCGACCACGCGGCGCGGAACCCGGCCTCCGCGACGGCCGGGACGAGCATCGCTCCCTCCTCCCACATCCGGCGGACGTGGTCCTCGGGGACGTCGAGATCGTCGGGGTCCTCGACCGTCCAGGAGCTCGTGCCGACGATCGACAGCGCCCGCTGGGGCACGATGATGTCGCCGTCGCCCGACCGGTGCATCCGGTTCAGGACCATGTTGCACAGGCGTCCACGCACCGCGAGCATCACGCCGGGGGAGGGGACGATCGGCACGTCGACCCCGGCCATCCGGGCGACCGACCCCGACCACGGCCCGGTCGCGTTCACGACGACGTCCGCCGGGATCTCGCCCTCGTTGCCGGTGACCTGGTCCCGCACGAGCGCGCCGGTGACCGCGCCGTCGTGGGTCGTGAGATCGAGGACCTCCATATAGTTGAACAGCTGGGCGCCGTGGTGCTTCGCGGTCGCGAGGAAGCGCATCGGCACGCGGAACGCGTCCATCGTCCCGTCGGGAACGCGGACGGCCGCCTTCGTGGCCGGGTTGAGCATCGGCTCCAGGCGCAGCGCCTCGTCGGTGTTCAGCTCCTGGATCGGGATCCCGCACTCCTTGCAACCACGGACGAGATCGTCGTAGTACGCCATGTCTTCGTCGGTGATCGCCACGAACAGGCCGTCGTTCTCTTCGAAGGAGCCCGGACAGATGGCTCGCAGGATCGTGTTCTCCTGGATGCATTCGATAGCGGAGTCCGGGTCGCCGACCGCGTAGCGGGCACCGGAATGCAACAACCCGTGGTGCCGTCCCGTCGTCCCCGACGTGAACTCGCCACGCTCGACGAGCGTGACGCCGAGCCCGCGGAGCGTGAGGTCGTGCGCGAGCGCGCCGCCCGTCCCGCCGCCGCCGACGATCAGCACGTGCGGTGCGTCGCGGGCGGCCCGCGGTGCGGACGGCGTCATCATCGCGAGTATCGCACCGCGGCCCGCCCGCGACGCCTAGTGATCGTGCTCCTCGGACTGACCCTCCGCGAACGAGCCCTCATGGTGCTCGTGCTCGTCGTCCTCTTCCTGGCCACTCGCGAAGTCTCCGTGCGCCTCCTCGTGCTCGTGCTCGTCGTCCTCTTGGCCCTCGGCGAACGACCCTTCGTGGTGCTCGTGCTCGTCGTCCGACTCCTGGCCGCTCGCGAAGTCACCGTGCTCGTGCGATCGATCGTCTCCCATCGACGTCCCTCCGTGGCTCGTGCCACCGGTCCGTGCGCGGGCCGCGCCCGTGTGTCACTCGACCCAGTCGAACGTCCTCGTGACGGCCTTCTTCCACTGCGCGTACTCGCTGGCGACCTCGTCGGCTCCCATCGAGGGCTGCCACTCCTTGTCCTTGCCCCAGTTCTGCCGGAGGTCGTCGTAGGAGTTCCAGAACCCGACCGCGAGCCCGGCCGCGTACGCGGCCCCGAGCGCCGTCGTCTCGGCGACCTTCGGACGGATCACGGGGACCTGGAGGCAGTCGGCCTGGAACTGCATCAGCAGCTCGTCGTACACCATCCCGCCGTCGACCTTGAGCTCCTTCAGCGTGACGCCGGAGTCCGCCTCCATCGCCTCGACGACCTCCTTCGTCTGCCACGCCGTGGCCTCGAGCGCCGCGCGGGCGATGTGGCCCTTGTTGACGTAGCGGGTGAGGCCGACGATCGCCCCGCGGGCGTCCCCGCGCCAGTACGGCGCGAACAGACCCGAGAACGCCGGCACGAAGTAGATCCCGCCGTTGTCCTCCACGGTCTTCGCGAGGTCCTCGACGTCGGGCGAGTTCTCGATCAGCCCGAGGTTGTCACGGAGCCATTGGACGAGCGCGCCGGTGATCGCGATCGCGCCCTCGAGGCAGTACACGGCGGGCGCGTCGCCGAGCTTCCAGCCGAGCGTCGTGAGCAGCCCGCTCTTGGACTGGACGATGTCGTTGCCGGTGTTCAGCAACATGAAGTTCCCGGTCCCGTACGTGTTCTTCGCATCGCCGATGTCGTAGGCGGCCTGCCCGAACGTCGCCGCCTGCTGATCACCGAGGTCGCCCGCCACCGGGATCCCGGCGAGCGTCCCGATCGCCTCTCCGTACACGGCCGACGACGGCTGGATCGCGGGGAGCATCGACCGCGGGATGCCGAACGCGGACAGCTGGCCGTCGTCCCAGTCGAGGCTCTCGAGCCCCATCAGCATCGTGCGGCTCGCGTTCGTGACGTCGGTCACGTGCTGCCCGCCCGACGTCCCCCCCGTGAGGTTCCAGATCACCCAC
>Ga0066388_100001059_pt1 | contig 14799 bp, 12 predicted proteins | sample PanSoiMetaGPlot6_FD_64539 | JGI IMG/M metagenome (GOLD analysis project Ga0066388, IMG submission 64539) | Tropical forest soil microbial communities from Panama analyzed to predict greenhouse gas emissions - Panama Soil - Plot 6 (Hybrid Assembly) | ecosystem: Environmental > Terrestrial >... | reverse complement strand
CGTCGATATAAGCCTTAGCGCTGACGACAAGACGTTGTTCGTGGATTGCTTCGGAGACGGTAAATGCCGGGTGTTCGATGTTTCCGATCCACAGAAACCGAAACAGATTTACGAGAAGCCAATTGGGCGGCAAGTAAACATGGTGTCGCAGAGCTGGGACGGGAAACGCCTCTACTTTACCAGCTCGCTCCTGGCGAACTGGGATAAGAAAGGCGAAGATAACGAGCAGTTCTTGCGCGCCTACACATGGGACGGAAAAGAACTGAAGCCAAGCTTTGCTCTCGATTTCACTGCGTTGAAGCTCGGCCGACCGCATCACATGCTCTTCGGCGCAACAAAACTCGGTGCGAATCGCGTAGTCGCATCAGTTAAGTAAGCTAAAGCGATGAAGATCAGTTGCAGTCGAGCACTGGCAGTCGTTCTTACAGTTTACCTGGCTGCGCCTATTGTATCTGCCGACAGCGCACTCCCGCACGATAGCGATTACGATTACGATCCACCCGTCCCGGGCAGCTATGCGCTGCCGGTTATCAAACTGGCGCCCGACGGCGCGATTATTGATTCAGCTGGCAAAGCATTAAATCTGCGCGAGCTCACGCATGGGCGTATCACCGTGTTGAGCTTCATCTACACTCGGTGCGCGGCGCCGAAGGCGTGCCCTTACGCCACCGGCGTGCTGTACGACCTGCACGCGCTCAGCGCAGGAGATAACGGACTGGCAAAGAACATGCGCCTCATCAGCCTAAGCTTCGATCCCGATTACGACACACCGCAACGTCTCGCCACTTATTCCGAGGGGATGCGCGAACAAACGTCGGGATGCGAATGGCGCTTCGCGACGGCGAAATCACGCGCGGAGTTAGACTCTATCCTGAACGGTTACGGTCAGGCTGTGGACAAGCGATCCAATCCCAACGATCCGCAAGGCCCGTTGTATCACATTCTGCGGGTCTTTCTCATCGATCGCGAGGGTCGCATCCGAAATATTTACAGTTCCGCTACCTTGGATCCGCGACTTGTCCTGGCTGATGTGAAGACCCTGTTACTGGAAGAAACAAAGTTTTCCAAGCAGTAACTCCCACAGGATTACGCCGACGCGGCTTTCGTTGCCCCGGCGCAAGCTTGCTTTCGGGGCAACTTTTTAGTTGGATGTCCTGCGTGCCTGCTGATGACCAGGTGACGTCACTGACCGGGATTGGTGCAAGCGCGCGGGACGGGCCCGCCGCCTTTACAACAACCCATTGGAGCGTGGTGTTGACCGCACAAGGTGAATCGCCAGCAGCACACGAAGCACTCGAAAAACTTTGCCGCATTTATTGGCGACCCATCTACAGCTTTGTCAGGCGACAAGGCTTTGGCCCAGAGGAGGCGGAGGATATTACGCAGGGTCTTTTTGCGCAGTTACTGGAGCGCAAAAAGCTGAGTGCCGTCCGCAAGGAAAAAGGACGACTACGTTCTTTTCTGCTCGGAGCGCTAAAATATTTTCTCGCTGACGAGCAGCGTCGCGCGATGGCGATCAAGCGGGGAAAAGGACAGCGGCTGATCCCGTTGGAAGAACTGCACGGCAGAGAAGAGATCCACATGGAACCGGCAGATCCAACGACTGCCGAAATGATTTACGAACGTCGTTGGGCTTTGACGGTGTTGGAGCGCGTGCTCAACCGATTAAAGGATGAATACGAAGCGACGAATAACGCTGCGTTGTTTGATTCCTTAAAGGAATTGCTACCGGACGAACCAGGCGCGCCGTCACAGGCGGACATCGCTGCACGCTTGGGGATGACCGAAAATGCAGTCCGGCAGGCGTTTTACCGATTTCGGCAACGCTATCAATCGATATTGCGAGAGGAGATCGCCCACACCGTTGCGACACCGGGCGATATCGAAGACGAGCTGCGCCATCTTATTGCGGTCATCGAGGCGTAACGTATGGGAGAATTTTACGGAGTACAAAAGGGAGCGTGCGCGAGCGAGTCGACCATGATCAGGGTAATCAGAATTTGCCGGAAGTGTGGCGCCAAGATCTTTTCAGACGCGCCGGAAGGGATTTGCCCCAAGTGCGTGCTGAAAAGTGCGCTTGGCAATTTCTCGGACGCGCCTGTAGCTGGCGTTGACAACCCCCGCCTCGTGGATGAACCGCCACGTGCGGGCAGTAAGAGCGAGCGCGCTGCGGAGCTACTCGGAGAGTTGGGCGATTACGAATTGCTGGAAGAAGTCGGTCGCGGTGGTCAGGGCGTCGTTTTTCGCGCCCGGCAGAAGAGTCTCAACCGCACGGTCGCATTAAAAGTAATTAGCCTGGGGCAGTGGGCGAGCAAAGCGCACTTGAAACGCTTTCGCCGGGAAGCGGAAGCTGCCGCCAGTCTCGATCATCCTGGTATCGTCCCGATCTACGAAGTCGGCGAACGTGACGGCTCGTGCTACTTCAGCATGAAGTTTATTGAAGGCGGACAACTCGACGAAGTGGCCAGGCGTGCGCCGATGTCGATCCGACAGGCGGCCGAATTGATCGCAAAGGTGGGGCGCACCGTGCATTACGCGCACCAACATGGAATTCTGCATCGTGACATCAAACCAGGGAACATTCTGCTCGATCAAAGAGGCGAACCGCACCTAACTGATTTTGGCCTTGCGCGATTGGTCGAAACGGAAAGCACTGTCACGCGCACGTTGGAGGTGTTAGGCACGCCAAGCTACATGGCACCGGAACAGGCGGTCGGTAACAACACCGAGCTAACAAGCGCAACAGATGTGTATGGACTCGGCGCAGTCCTTTACCAACTGCTAACCGGTCATGCTCCTTTTGCTGGCGGCACAACCTATGAAACAATCAAGCTACTCCTTGAGAGCGAACCGAGACAACCGCATTTATGGAATTCAAAGATCGACCGCGATCTCTCAACGATCTGTATCAAGTGCCTCGGTAAAGATCCAAAGCGTCGCTATCCTTCCGCTCTCGCGCTGGCCGAAGATTTGGAACGCTGGTTAAAATATGAGCCGATCTTAGCCCGACACACTGGAATCTTCCTCCGTGTCAGAAAGTGGGTGCGCCGCGAGCCAAGAAGTGTGCTATTAGCAGCGTCTCTGATTGCTTTGGCAGTGGCCGCTGGCTGGATCGTTTGGAAAAGTGAATTGATCCGGCAACCGGTAACAAACGGAATCGCCGTGTTGCCGTTTGAAAACCTCAGCCGCGATCCAGATAACGCCTATTTCGCAGATGGCATCCAGGACGAAATCCTAACGCGGCTGGCGAGCATCGCAGATTTGAAAGTAATTTCGCGCACTTCCACCCAGCGTTTCGAAAGCAAACCCAGGAACCTTGGCGAGATTGCAAAGCAGCTTGGCGTAGCCAACATTTTGGAAGGCAGCGTGCAAAAAGCAGCCAATCAGGTGCGGGTCAATGTTCAGTTAATTAACGCGCAAACCGATTCCCACCTTTGGGCGGAGAGCTACGACCGCAAGTTGACTGACATCCTTGGCGTTGAAAGCGAGATTGCCAAAGGAATCGCAGAGTCCTTACAAGCGAAGCTGACGGGTCGCGAGCAGCAAGCGGTGTCAGTCAAACCAACAAACAATCCGGAGGCTTACGATGCGTATCTGCGCGGCCGGGCTTTTGAAGGACGCGCCGGCGCCTGGATCGAGCTCCTAACGAAAGCCATTGGTTTTTATGAACGCGCCGTACAGCTTGATCCCAAGTTCGCGCTCGCCTGGGCGCGGCTTTCTCGTGCAGAGGGGCTTCTTTACTATCGCAACGCTCGCTGGGGTGACAACATGCGCGATGCAGCGAAGAAGGCTTTGGAGAATGCGCAGAAGCTGGAGCCGAACTCGGCTGAAACTCTGCTCGCCCTGGGCTATTATCAACGTCGGGTGCTGGCTGATCACGGGCTTGCCAAGACCACGTTTAGTCGTGTTAGCAAGATGTTGCCAGGCAACAGCGAGGTACTATCTGCCCTAGCATGGAGTGCTCTAGACGAAGGACATTGGGATGAAGGCATTACCTACTTCGAGAAAGCCCGCGCCCTAGATCCACTTAATGCGGACTTACTTGCGGACACGGCATATACTTACGGCGCGCTTCGACAATTTCCGATGGCGCTAAAGCTCTATGATCAAGCGCTGGATATTACCCCAAACGATCCGGATGCGATGGCGGCGAAGGCTAACATTTATCAGGCGCAAGGTAACTTGGAACAAGCTGCCAAATGCCTGTCACAAATAACCGCGCAGACTCCGGGTGTCCTTGAAAGCAAGATCAATCAATCCGCGCTTGAACGAAACTACGGTGAAGCCATTCGATTGGTGCAAGCCCGCCTGGCTGGAACTAAAACAGAAGGTGAACTGATGGCTGCGGGAGGCTTCGAGACCGAAGCCGCTAAGGCCACATACGCTAGTCTCCAGCTCGGCCTGGCGACGATCCAGCTGGCTTCCGGCGATAGCACTGGCGCAAAGATAACCGCTGAACAGGCTCGTAATACCCTGGAGGGGGTCCGCAAAACTCAGTCGGATGATCCATTCATTTCGTTCGGGCTGGCTCAGGCTAACGCTCTGATGGGAGAGAAAGACGCGGCCCGAAAGGCGGCGGAGCGTGCAATCATGCTTTTGCCAAGTGCTAAAGATGCAATCGAGAAAGCCGCGCTGGAAGAGAACCTTTCGTTAGTTCAGATGATCTTGGGCGAGAACAGCGGCGCGATCGCAACTCTCGCCAAGCTGTTACAAACGCCGTATTCCTCGAATGCCTGGCGGACGCCCATTACGCCAGCCCTTCTTAGGCTCGATCCGATCTGGGACCCTTTGCGCGGCGATCCCGGTTTCCAGAAACTCTGCGAGGAAAAGCAACCGTGATTAGTGTAATGAGAGTTTGCCGGAAGTGCGGCGCCAAAATTTTTTCCGACGCCCCTGAAGGGCTTTGCCCCAAATGTGTGCTGAAGATTGCGCTGGCGATGCCTCCGGAGCTTGTAGCCGGGGGCGATGACTCGGGCCACGCGAACAAGCTTGTGGGTGAGATCCTGCCTACGCAGCATAGCAAGAAAATCGAGCGGGTAGCGGAGTTACTGGGAGAGTTGGGCGATTACGAACTACTGGAAGAAGTTGGTCGCGGCGGTCAGGGCGTGGTGTTCCGAGCCCGGCAAAAAAGTCTCAACCGCACAGTCGCGTTAAAAGTCATTAGCCTTGGTCAATGGGCGAGCAAAGCGCACCTGAAGCGCTTTCGCCTTGAAGCAGAAGCGGCGGCCAGGTTGGAGCATCCCAGTATCGTTCCAATTCATGAGGTTGGCGAGCGCGATGGCTCGTGCTACTTCAGCATGAAGTTCGTCGAAGGTGGACAACTCGACGAAGCCGCAAGGCGCCAGCCGATGCCGATTCGTGGCGCGGTGGAACTCATCGCGAAGGTCGCGCGTACCGTTCATTACGCGCATGACCACGGAATTCTCCATCGTGACATCAAACCCGGGAACATTCTGCTCGATGCAAAAGGCGAACCGCATCTTACCGATTTCGGATTAGCCCGCCTAGTCGAATCTGAAAGCAGCGTCACCCAAACCCTGGACGTCCTTGGTACGCCGAGTTACATGGCGCCGGAACAAGCCGTGGGAAACAATGCAGCAGTCAGCAGCGCCACAGATGTTTATGGACTCGGCGCGGTACTATACCAATTGCTGACACGTCAGCCGCCATTTGCCGGTGGAGCAACCTACGAGACCATCAAGCTACTCTTGGATACCGAGCCGCGACAACCGCGCCTTTTAAATCCGAAAATCGATCGCGATCTCTCAACAATCTGCCTTAAGTGCCTCGAGAAAGATCCAAAACGCCGGTACGCTTCTGCGCTGGCGCTGGCCGAGGATTTGGAGCGCTGGCTGAAGCATGAACCCATTCAGGCACGCCGCACTGGAGTTTTGGCGCGAGGAAGGAAGTGGGTGCGGCGCAATCCAAGCAGCGCGCTTCTCGCAGCGTCGCTGATCGCACTGGCGGTAACTGCTGGCTGGATTGTTTGGAAAAGCGAATTTATGCGGCACCCGGTGGTAACAAACGGAATCGCCGTTCTGCCGTTTGAAAATCTTAGTCCCGATCCCGACAACGCGTATTTCGCGGACGGCATCCAGGACGAGATCCTCACTCGACTGGCTAGCATTGCCGATTTAAGAGTAATCTCGCGCACTTCCACGCAGCGCTATCAAAGCAAACCTCGCGATCTTCCCCAGATCGCAAAGCAGCTTGGGGTAGCGAACATTCTTGAAGGTAGCGTGCAAAAAGCGGCCGACTAGGTGCGAGTCAATGTGCAGCTGATTAACGCGCAAACTGATTCCCATCTCTGGGCAGACACCTATGATCGCAAGCTAACTGACGTCTTCGGCGTTCAGACCGAGATCGCCAAACGAATCGCGGAATCGTTACAGGCGAAGCTGACCGGGCGCGAGGAGCAAGCGTTAGCATTTAAACCGACAAACAATCCAGAGGCTTACGATGCGTATCTGCGCGGGTTGGGTTTTCAAGCACGCAGCACTTTCCCCGGCGATGCCCTCGAAAAAGCGATTAGTTTTTACGAGGAGGCAGTGCAGTTGGACCCCAATTTTGCGCTCGCTTGGGCGCGACTTTCTCGTGCCCAAGTGAGTCTTTACTTCGACCGAGGCGCCCCGACGGCCGGGCGCCGCGAATCCGCCAAAGGAGCGCTGGAGAATGCGCAGAAACTCCAACCGAACTCTCCTGAAACCTTGCTTGCCTTGGGTTACTATCAGTACTTGGTCCTGCGGGATTACGGAGCTGCCAAAACGACGTTCGCTCGCGTCAGCAAGATACTCCCAGGCAGCAGCGATGTACCATGGGGCTTAGCCCGGGTTGCCCGACGCGAGGGACACTGGGATCAAAGCATCGCGTACTTCGAGCAAGCCCTCGTCTTGGACCCACGTAATCTGGAGTTACTCATCCATGCGGCGGAGACCCACGGCATGGTTCGACAATTTCGCGCCGCGGTGAAGCTCTATGATCGAGCGCTGGACATTACGCTAAACGATCCGGACATCTTGGTGGGAAAGGCCAGTATGTATCAGGCGCAGGGTAACCTCCAAGAAGCCGCTAGGTTCCTATCGGAGATAACCTGGCAGACTGTTTCTGAGAGTACCATTCAGTTCAAGCTCACTCAGTTGAGGCTCGAGCGAAATTGCGGTGAGGCCGTTCAATTGCTGCGAACCCGACAGGCTCAATTCGATTTTAGTTCTGATTACGAAAAGGCATCTGATTATGTGGCGCTTGCTTTCATGCAGCGCCTTGCTGGCGATACGGCTGGCGCAAGAGTTACGGCTGACAAGGCGCGCGATCTACTCGAGCAGCGTTATGAGCATCAACCAGATAACGTCAACCTTACGGCGAATCTGTCTTTAGTTTATGCTTTGCTGGGGCGGGAGGACATGGCTCTTAAGCTAGCGGAGCGTGCAATGATACTTCTTCCAAGTAGTAAAGATGCGATGGACGGACCTGGGTTAGAGGAGAACCTGGCGCTAATTCAAACGATCATCGGCGAGAATAGCCGTGCGATCTCAACTCTCACTCGGCTATTACAAACGCCCTATGGGGGTTCCTACCTAACGCCCATTACGCCAGCCCTTCTTGGGCTCGATCCAATTTGGGATCCTTTGCGCGGCGATCCCGCTTTCCAAAAGCTCTGCGAGGAAAACCAGAAATTAAAGATCTGATCACGATTTACTACGAGCGGTAGAGCGCTGAGCGAGCTTGCTCGCCGTGCTCAACGTCCGCCGAATCGCGAATCGAACGCAGAGCGCCAGGCGCTAGCCAAGAACCCATCCGCTACATCCGTACCATCCGGGTCGCATTTTTCCGCGTAACGAACCGGCAAATCTTGCGGAGTACCTGAGTAACCGGCCAAAAATGAGTTTCTCATGACGAGAAACCAAAGAAGGCCAGAACAAGAAAAGGAAGTCAGTTTATGAACAATGAAAATACCATGTTCACAAGAAGCATTCCCCAGATGTCGAAGACCCGGCTCGTTAGGTCGGCTCTGGCACTGGGGATCGTGGCGTTGATCATGCACGTGTCCGTGTCGCGCGCTCAAGCCTTCGATCTGAGTAGTCTGAACGGCAACTACGCCGACTCTTACCAGGCCTTAGTTCCGGCAACGTCCCACCAAGCGCTTCTGCCTATAACTGCCTACGCGCCATACTATGTGGTGGCCTTGTGGACGTTCGATGGCGCAGGCAGCTTCACGGCACGCCTGTGCTTGAACTTCGGTGATGGCGCCATAATCAATACCGACTTCAATCAGAATATCACTGGGACCTATACTGTGAACGCGAATGGTACCGGTACAATGAATTGGACGGTAGGTGGTGGGGAGGTGGCGCGCCGCCATTTCGCGATCGGCGATGGCGGAAACGAGCTTAAGTATATCAGCACCAACCCTACGAGTGGTGTCCAGAGTATCGGTACCATGGTCAAACAGTAGCAAGTCCACGCGGCGGTACCGGCGGTGTTTGGCAGGATCGTAACCCGGCTGGCGCCTTTAAACTGCCAACGAAAGCCGAACTTCACATTCAGCCGCCACGCCTCAGCAGCGTGGCGGCTGATTCTTTGGAATAACACAGGATAATCCGGCTTCGCTCCCCAGACCTCTGACGTACGGCGAACCCGTGTTTTTTCATGCTCCGCATTTTCCGCGTAACGAATCGGCAAATCCTGCGGAGTACCTCAGTGAACAGCCAGAAATGACAACTCAATAAAGAGAAATCAAGGAAGGCCAGAACAATAAAAGGAAATAACACTTATGAAACCAACATTAGTTAGAAGCATAATGGCTCCCTTACTGGGTGCCTGTGCGTTAGTTACCCTGGTTGCCGCAACCGTGGCCGGACAAGGCACGCAAGGCGGCAGAATTCAAGGGGTCTGGGAGACGCAGATAACTCTAAACGATTGCGCGGGTCACGTGATAAGGAGCTTCCAAGGAATGCTGACGTTCCACCAGGGAGGCACCATGATGGATGGCACCACCACGCCGTCGGCTCTGAGGACGCCTGCAGAAGGGGTTTGGCGCCATACGGCTGACCATACCTATGCGTTTCGCATGAAATCCTTCACCTTTAATGCCCAGAATGTCTTTACGGGCTGGTCGATCATCTCGGGGGAACTAACCGTGGATCAGACAGGAGACGCCTTTACAGGGTCCGATGGAACCGTCGAGGTCCATAACGCAAACGGCGACTTGGTTACGACTCTCTGTGCTGACTCTGTCGGCACGAGATTCGAGCTGTAACGGAATCATGGGATTTGGTGCGTTCCATCCGCATCAAACCCCAGCTTTGTCCGATCACAATTTGAGCTTGTCCTTTGCGGATTCCTGCCACCGATGAACCTCGCCGGTAAGACGAGAAATTACCGACGCGTATTCTCGGTCCGCATAAAGATTGCGCGTCTCGAACGGATCGTCGTTCAGGTTGTATATTTCATTCAAATCCTTGTCGCGCAGGCAAAGCTTCCAGCCATCTCGAGTAACAATCGTCCGACTGGATTCTTCGACAGCGCGCTTGATTAAGCGTCGCCGAGCCAATTTGGTGCCTTTTTTTATTTTCGTGCGGTTTGGCGCCCACTCTAGAAAGACGTTCTCTAGTGGCACTGCCTCGTCGTTGATTAGCGGCAGCAGACTTTTGCCGGCGCACTGAGGATGGCTTGGTTGGCCGAGAAGATCCAGCAACGTCGGCACAAAATCGATGTGACTAACTGCTCGCTTAATGGCTTTAGCGCGTGTTTGACCAGGAAGCCGAATCAATAGGGGAACACGCGTAGCTTCCTCGAACATTGTTTCTTTTCCGAAAAGATGATGCGCGCCCAAGCTGTCGCCATGATCGCTTGTGTGCACGACAATTGTATGGTCGCTCAAGCCGAATCGTTCAACGCAGGCGAGGATAGCGCCAATGCTTTGATCCACCAGCGTAACCAAGCCGAGGTAACGCTGCTTGATACTCCGATATTCCTCAGGCGTGACGCCAAAAAACAATTGAATGGGGAGCCGTTGTCGATCCAAGATCGCTTCCGCTTGCTGCCATTCGCGCATCAAACGATAGCGCAGCGGAATATCTTCGCTCTCGGGAAGAGTCGCCGTCACATCCAGTTCGATCTCGTCAAGCGAATGCTCGTCGTTGAACGGTCCGTTATAAGGCGAATGCGGTTCTACAAAACCAACAACAAGGATGAAAGCATCGCGCTGATGTTTTTCGATGAATTCACAAGCCCGATCCTCCAGAAACTTTGGTCTGGATAGTGCGACCGGCAGATTGCTGATCGCTAACTCTGAGAATTGTCCGCTCGGCTTATCGGGCGTAATACCCTTCGAGACGAGAAAATTTGTGTAGTCGCCGTGCTCGTCAGTAGAAACCCATTGTTCGAATCCTCGTCCGATCGGCCCTTCCTCACCAAGGTGCCACTTTCCGATGTACGCCGTCCGATAGTCGATATCTCGCATCAACTCAGGGAAAACAAGGAATCGTCGAGCCAGTGGCACACTGTTTCGCGTGCAGCCATTGATGTGCGGCCAGGTGCCAGTCATAAGTGACGAACGCGAAGGCGTGCAGACGGGATGCGTGACGTATGTGCGCTCGAAAACTACTGATTCAGAGGCAAGCTTGTTCAGATTCGGCGCGTGCACCTTTACGCCTCCGTCACAGGCGATCGTGTCCGCTCGCTGTTGGTCCGGCAGGAAAAGAACCAAATTAGGCTTTCGGTGTGCAGCCATGATTTTCAGGTCACGCACTAAATCAGCCTCAGCAACTTCTGCAATTACCTAGCGCTTGCTTGCCGCTTTAGCCGCGACGGCTGGATGGCGCGCAACCAGCCGCAGCGCGCGTCCGAGCAATCTTTTCCCCGGATCAATCTTGTGCCAGGGCGACGCGCCGGATGGATGCGGAAGCGGAATCACGTCGAAAGGATGCCTTGCGCGCTCAACACGAAATTTGCGGCCGATCACTTCCTCTAATTTCGCGCAATCGATGAATTGCATGATAGCCAGCCGACCGACGGGAATAACGAGACGCGGTCGCAAAATCTCGATTTCATCATCCATCCAGGAAGAGCAGTTGCGAATTTCGTCCGGAGCCGGAACACGATCTGTGCCGCCAGAATTCTTTCCGGGAAAACAACGGCAGACTGCTGCGAAATAAATTTTCGATCGAACATCGGTTTCGTTCATCCCACAGGATTCCTCGAACCAACGGAACAGTGTTTTGCCGGCGGTGTGCGCGAACGGTCTTTGCAAAACCGGTTCCCGCGGCCCCGGTGCCTGACCAATGATCATCACGTCGCTCAAGATAGCGCCGCCGGACACTGGGGTAGATCTCATGCGCGGACAGCGACGGCAACGGAGCAGCGCTGTTACATGTTGATCGAGTTGCGCTTGAATAGTTCTTGTAGCCACGGTCCTGTGGGCCGTTCGCATATGCCCGGACAACGTGCAAGATGACACGGGCCATAGGCTCGTGGCTACAGCGCTCGGGACACTAGAATCATTGGCACTGCTTATCGCCGGAAGATCGACAATAGCAAGCTGAGAAGGATACTGAGAATGATGCAGGTGACGATCGGGAAATAAAAAGTCGAATGTTCGCGCTCGATCCGGATGTCGCCGGGCAATCGTCCCAGCCATTTCGGCGTAAACCCTCCCCACATCACCAGCCCCACCAGCATGATTATCACGCCAATGATGGCTACGAACTTGCCAAGCTCGCGCATCACTCAAAAAGTTGCGCGAATCCAGCGAAGGCACAAGCTTGAGAGCGAATGCCTGTACAATTCCGGGATTATTACGAGACACTTGGCGTGCCGAAGACGGCTACCGAAGACGAGATTCGCAGTGCCTTTCGCAAACTGGCGCGTAAACATCATCCTGATGTCGCCAAGGACAAGAAGGCCGCCGAAGAAAAATTTAAGGAGATCAACGAAGCGTACGAGGTTTTAGGCGACCCAGAGAAACGGAAAAAGTACGATCAGCTCGGCGCAGATTGGAATCGGCCGGGCGGTTTCCAGCCGCCGCCACAATGGGGGCCGCAGCCGACTGAAGGCGGATATTATCAATGGGGCGGCGATGGCGGCGGAGTTCAATTCGAGTTTGGCGGTACCGGATTCAGTGATTTCTTCGAAGCGTTTTTTGGTGGCGGCCGTGGCCGCTCAGCTTTTGGCGGATTTGGCGGACGTCAGGCGACGGCAGAACGCGGGGCCGACGTCGAGGCCGACATCATGGTCACACTGGAAGAAGCGTTGAATGGATCGACCCGAACAGTTTCGCTACGCCGGGCAGGCTCAAACAAAGTTGAAAATTATCAGGTAAAAATCCCGCGTGGCGTGCGCGAGGGTCAGCGAATTCGTTTGGCTGGCCAGGGCGAAGCCGGCGCGCGCGGTGGAAAAAGCGGTGATCTGTTTTTGCGCGTCCGGCTTGCGCGCCATCCCGACTTTTCAGTCGAGGGCAGCGACTTGATACATGAGGACAAGATTGCGCCGTGGCAGGCAGTGCTAGGCACCGAGTTGCTCGTGCCAACACTTGAAGGGAAAGTGCGCCTGAAGGTTCCGCCGGGAACACAGGGTGGTCAGCGATTTCGTTTGCGCGAACGGGGTTTGCCGGGTGTGTCAGGAAAGCGCGGCGATCTCTATGTTGAAGTTCAAATCAACGTGCCCAAGAAACTGACCGAACGTGAACGCGAAATCTGGAACGAACTGGCGAAACTGCACGGCGGATAAGACAAATGACGAAATCCGAATGTAGAATGACGAATGAAGCGCACAGCCCGAGTGACGAGGAAGTGGCGCCAAGATTCTTCGTCACCTAATTATTCGTCATTCCTTCGTGCTTCGGAATTCGTCATTCGTCATTGATCAAAGACCTTCTGCCACCGCAGTCGTGCTTCTTTATTAACAAACCTCTACAATGAAAATTTCTCTCGGCTCAGACCACGCCGGTTTTCGTTATAAAGAAAAAGTTAAAGACCTGCTCGACTCTCTCGGCCACGAAGTAAAAGACTTCGGCACATTCAGCGAAGAACCTGTAGACTACCCGCTTTTCATTCGCCCGGCAGCCGAAGCAGTTGCTAGCGGTGAATGTGAGCGCGGCATCGTGTTCGGTGGCTCGGGCAACGGCGAAGCTATGGTCGCGAACAAAGTTCATGGCGTGCGTTGCGCTCTTTGCTGGAACGAAGAGTCAGCGCGTCTCTCTCGGCAACATAATGACGCCAACGTCCTTTCCATGGGCGAACGTCTGATTCCGGAAGATCTCGCTCTGGAAATTGTGCGGATTTGGCTGGAAACAGGTTTTGACGGCGGCCGGCATGAGCAGCGCGTGGCAATGTTAAATGCCATGTGAGAAGAATGGCGAAATCCGAATCACGAAGGCCCAAGGAATGACGAATGATTAAATCACAACGATGGCAATCTCGGTTTTTCGTCATTCGGGCTTCGTGCTTGTTTCGTCATTCGACATTCGCACTTCGTGATTCCTTTCAGAGTCGGAGCTTCTCTCGGGCTAGCGCAACCGATCTAAGCAAACCGCAACAAGAAAGACCGCGCTAACAAATGCGTTGCTTTGAAAAAAAGCGCGATTGATCCCGGCCAGATCCAGCTTTTCGGTTTTGTGTTCGTAAACGAGAGCTGCCGCGATCAGTAGCATCGACCAGTAATAAATCAGGCCAAGCTGCGCCACCACGCCGAAAGCGATGAGCGCCGCGAATGTTAGAAGGTGCAATAACTGCGCCAGGCGAAGGCTTTGCGCGATGCCGAGTTTAACAACAAGCGACCGAATCCCTTCGCGCCGATCAAAATCGTAATCCTGCGTCGCATAAATGAGATCAAAGCCCGCAACCCAGCAGATTACCCCGGCCGCTAATATAACCGGCGAAGGATCGAGCCGACCAGTTTGCGCAACCCATGCGCCTATTGGCGCGATAGACAACGCAAGGCCGAGAAAGAAGTGCGTTGCGCTGGTGAATCGTTTTGTGAGTGAATAGAAAAAAATCAGAGCCAGGGCAACTGGCGCAAGAATTAGTGTCAATCGGTTGATTGCGGCGGCCGCGAGGAGAAAGCCGCCAGAACTGACTGCAAGCAACACGATTGCCCCTGACCTGGGGATAAGCAAGTGACGCGAGGCCGTGCGCGGATTGCGCTGATCGAGCGACCAGTCGACCAGTCGGTTGAAGAGCATCGCCGCAGTACGCGCGAACACCATGCATACCACAACCAGAACCAAAATTCTCAATGACGGCCAACCGTTGGCAGCCACAATGAGCGCGCCGAGGGCAAATGGTAGCGCGAAAATCGTGTGCGAAAAACGGATCAGTCGCAGAAAGCGCGACAACGGTCCGCCCCTTCCAATCTCCTCCCCGGATTGATGCATGCCGAAAGATTTTTACAAAAGACAGCGAAGAAAACGAAGGTCGTAATTGGCGTTGCAAATTCCTACGCGACCGGCGGTCGCGTGCCCTACCCTTCCGGATTTACTGGGAAATGTTTGTTCTTGAGATCCTCCGGAACCTGCTTCGTTCGTTCCATTTCGACCTTTTCGCTCGCGGCATTCAGCTCATCGTACGCTTCCCGGCTTTTCGCGGCGCGGCACATGTAAGCTGTGGCATGCGCCAGAGGAATTCGCGCTTCGGGCATGCCGACAAATTCGACCGCCTGTTGCGTCGCGATCGCGAGTTGTAGCGCTTCCGGGTCGGCCAAGCCGATGTCTTCGCTGGCAAAAATCACGATGCGCCGTGCGATAAAGCGGAAGTCTTCGCCCGCATGCAGCATCTTGGCGAGCCAGTACATGGCACCATTTTC
>Ga0066388_100001058_pt1 | contig 14801 bp, 11 predicted proteins | sample PanSoiMetaGPlot6_FD_64539 | JGI IMG/M metagenome (GOLD analysis project Ga0066388, IMG submission 64539) | Tropical forest soil microbial communities from Panama analyzed to predict greenhouse gas emissions - Panama Soil - Plot 6 (Hybrid Assembly) | ecosystem: Environmental > Terrestrial >... | reverse complement strand
ATCACCCCACCCCGCTCGCTTCGCTCGCGACCCTCCCCCTCCAGGGGAGGGTGGGCGCCGTGCCCGTGGCATCTCACTGTCCTCCGTTCATGACCTCCCAGCAAAACACACCGGTACTCATCGTCGGCGGCGGGCCGGTCGGCCTCGCGCTCGCCGCCGAGCTCGGCTGGCGCGGCGTCGCCTGCACGCTGATCGAACAGACCGACGGCGCGATCGACACGCCGAAGATGAACGAGGTCAACATCCGCACCATGGAGACGTGCCGGCGCTGGGGCATCGCCGACAAGGTGCTCGGCTGCCCGTTCCCGGCAGACCATCCGCTCGACGTTGCCTTCGTCACGTCGCTATTCGGCTACGAGCTCGGCCGGCTGCCGCGGCCGGCGCGCAATGCGCAGACGCAAGAGCCGTTCAGCCCATACCGGCTGCAGGCCTGCTCGCAGATCTGGTTCGACCCGATGCTGCGCAACTTCGCGGACAGTTTCCCCTACGTCATGCTGCGCTATCGCTGCCGGCTCGACGCGTTCGCGCAATCCGCCGGCGGCGTCACCGCGCAGGTCACCGACGTGGCGAGCGGCGCGAGAGAGACTATTCGTGCGCAGTACCTCGTCGGCTGCGACGGCGCCGGCAGCATGGTGCGACGCGCGCTCGGCGTCGCGCTCGAGGGCACCGGCGCGATCGGCCATCCGGTGCATATGTTCTTTCGCGCGCCGAAGCTGCTCGCCGAATGCGGCAAGGCGCCGGCGACGTTCTACCTCCCGGTCGACCGCGAGGGTCTGTGGGGCAACATTCGCATCATCGACCCGAACGACGGGCTGTGGCGGGTGATGGTCGACAAGGCCGACGGCGAAACGCCGGAGGAGATCGATCGCGAACATTGCCTGCGTCGCGCGCTCGGCCGCGACGGCTACGCCGTCGAATGGCGCGGCCTCAGCATCTGGAAGCGCATGAGCGTGGTCGCCGAGACCTATGGCAACGGGCGCGTGTTCCTCGCCGGCGATGCGGTGCATCAGCTGTCGCCGACCGGCGCGCTCGGCATGAACACCGGCATCGCCGACTCGGTCGATCTCGGCTGGAAGCTCGCCGCCACGATCGCGGGCTGGGGCGGACCGCATCTGCTCGCGAGCTACGACGCCGAGCGGCGCCCCACCGGCGCCCGGGCCGTGCGCATGGCGACCGGCTTCTACCAGGACAACGAGGCGTTCGCGCGCGGCATCGACGCGATCGACGAGCCGGGCGAGCGCGGCGACAAGGTGCGCGCCGAGCTCGGCGCGCATCTCGTGCGCGACGTCGGCCGCGAATTCCGCACCGTCGGCGCGCAGCTCGGCCATCGCTACGACAGCTCGCCGATCTGCGTCGCGGACGACACGCCGCCGCCGCCCGACACGCCGCCCGAGTACGTGCCGACCGCACGGCCGGGCGCGCGGGCGCCGCATGTCTGGCTGGAGCCGGGACGCTCGATCCTCGATCTCTACGGACGCGGCTTCACGCTGCTGTGCCTTGACGGCGCGCCGGATGCGTCGGCGCTCGTCGCGGCGGCGCAGGCGCGCAACGTGCCGCTCACGCGCGCCGATGTTCATTCACCGGAAGCGGCGGAGCTCTACGCGCGACGCCTCGTTCTGGTGCGCCCGGACGGCCATGTGGCGTGGCGAGGCGATGCGCCGCCCGCGGATGCCGCGGCGCTGATCGATCGCGTGCGCGGCTCAGTGTAGCCGCGCTGCTCCACTGTTAATCGATCGGAAGCTGGTGCCAGGGTTGGGGGAAGCGCCGCGCATATTCCTGCCGGACTTGACGGTACCGCCACAGCGGCCCGCCGACATGCCAATCGGCAGGCTCCGCGCCGTAATCGGCCTTCAGCCGCCCTGGTATGTGCGCCATGGCATCCCACGCTGCCATGACTTCAAAGTCCTGGATCTCCGGATCGTCGTTGCGCGTGTGCCACTCCCTGACGAGAACGGACGGACCCGTCGGCGAATCCTGCCGGACCTCCGCGCGGACCTTGTTGGTCCCGACCGGACACTGCACCATGCCCCACGGTTTGAAAAAATCGGGATGCTGCGGATGCTTTCCGAACTGTGTCCAACATCCCGCACGCACGGCTTTACCGAGGCTCGGCCGCATTATGCCGATGCGACACATGAGCGGGTGCGCGACCACCGCTGACGCATCGACGCGGTCAGAGCTGCGAAAACGGAAGAAGCCGATGCTGTGTCTATCCGGGGCCACCTGTCCGTAATAGAACCAGCCCTCTCCGCCATCGACGGCATACAGCGTTCCCGGCACCCATGATGCCTTTTGTGCTGCCGGTGCTTTCGTGGCCATCGGGGCTCACAATTGCGTCTGGTTTGCCTCAGGTTGATCCGAAATCGTGTAGCAATTCTGACAAGCTTCACTCAAAACCCGCTACCGGGCGCCACCATGGGCGGGCATTATACTCCAGCTAGCTTTCATGCTGCTGGTCCTTCCAGGTCCGTGTCGCGCAGTCGCGCGCGGCAAAGCATCGAGGGAGACATCCGATGAACACTCGCATCTTTCTTACGATCGCCGCGCTGACGATCTCGGCGACGGCGCCTGGTGCTGCTCCGGGATATGCACAGTCGAGCACGGCGCAAATCACGGTTCTCTACGATGCCTTCGGCAAGACCTCGACGATGAAGAAAGATTGGGGGTTCTCCGCGCTCGTCGAGTATGGCGGCAAGCGCATCCTGTTCGACACCGGCAACAATGCGGACGTCTTCGCACACAATGTCCAGGCCAAGGGCATCGACCTGACGCAACTCGATTTCGCGATTGTCTCCCATCGCCACGGCGACCACACGAGCGGGCTGAACCATCTGTTGAAGGTCAACCCGGCCGTGAAGATCTATGCACCGCAGGAAAACTTCGGCGTCTTCGGCGCGGCGTTGCCGGGCACGTTCTACAGGCGAAACGATCAGCTTCCTCCGGACATGCGATATTTCGACGGGAGCGCGCCCGAGACGCTCCGTTTCGGCAGCCCGTGGCCCGAAGCCAATTTCACCTGGGTAACCAAGACGACTGAAATCATGCCCGGGTTTCATTTGATCCTGCTGAATGGAACCTGGGGCGTCGACCTGGAGGTGAAGGAAATCTCCCTGGCGATCGACACACCCGATGGGATCGTTCTCGTTGTCGGGTGCAGCCATCCGACAATCGAGAAGATCGTCGAGGCCGCCAAGAGCACGCTCAACAAGCCGATCCATCTGGTGCTCGGCGGAACGCATTTGTTGCCGGCGAAGGATGACCAGATCACCAGCATCGCGGCCTCGCTACGTGACAACTTCGGTGTCCGCTATGTCGCTCCGGTGCATTGCACCGGCGAGCCCGCGTTTGCCATTCTGAAAGACACCTTTGGCGACCGCTACATCTATGCCGGCCTCGGCACGACGGTGTTGCTCGGGCCAAAGGTCACCGTGAAAGCAGAGGCGGGTCAGCCGAACAAAGCAGCAATGGACGAAGAAGACTTTCGCAGCTACCGCGCAGCAATGACGCAAGGGCCATTACGCGCGTTTCTCGGTACCGACAAAAGGCTGGCGCGACTTCGCCAGTAAGACTGGGCGCCTGCCTAATCCAGCTTGGCCCCCGAGCGCACGATCACGTCCTTCCACTTCGCGGAATCCTTCGCGATCGTCTGCGCGAAATCCTCCGGCGAGCCGCCGGCCGGCTCGTCGCCGATCGACGCGAAGCGATCCTTGAAGGTCTGCGAGGCGATGGCGCGGTTGATCGCGGCGTTGAGCTTCTCGAGTGTCGGCTTCGGGATACCGGCCGGCGCGATCACGCCGGTCCAGGTCGCCGCCTCGTAGCCCGGCACGCCCGCCTCGGCGATGGTCGGCAGTTCCGGGAAGCCGGGCGAGCGCCGCGCGCCGCTGACCCCGAACGCACGCACGGTGCCGGAGCGCGCATGCGGCGAGATCGAATTGAGGCTCTCGAACATGATCTGCACGCGGCCGGCAATCAGATCGTTGATCGCCGCGGCGCCGCCGCGATACGGCACGTGCACGATGTCGGTCCCGGTCATGAACTTGAACAGCTCGCCGCCGACATGACCGGGCGAGCCGTTGCTCGACGAGGCGTTGGACAGCTTGCCGGGGTTCGCCTTCGCGTAAGCGATCAGCTCGGGGATGTTCTTGAACGGCGCGTCGGGCGCAGCAGCGAGCAGCAGGTGGCCGCGCGCGACGAGCGCGACCGGCTGGAAATCGCGCTCGATGTCGTAAGGCAGCTTCGCCACCATGTGGCGCGTGATAGCAAGCGCGCCGATCGGCCCCATGCAGATGGTGTAGCCGTCGGGATCGGACTTCGCGGTGATGTCGAGGCCGAGGGTGAGCGCGCCGCCGGGCCGGTTGTCGACGACGATCTGCTGGCCGATCTCCTTGGCGAGCTCGGCGCCGAGGATGCGTGCCACGGTATCGGTCGCGCTGCCAGGCGCCTGCGGAACGACGAAGCGGATCGGCTTGTCGGGATATTCGGCCGCCGCCGCGGTCGCGAACACGCAGGCGAGCAGGATCGGGATCGATCGAACGAGACGCATGGCTCCTCCCCAGAACCAGCCTGTACACGCCGGTTTCAACACAGCATAACCAATGAGGCGACCGCGCCAACCGGCATCCAAGCCGATGCGGCGTCACGTCCCGGGAGGTAACCATGCCCATCCGCGCACCGACCTGGATCGCTGCCGGTCTCGCTTTGTGCGCCGGCATTGGTCTCGTCGCCGCGCAGGATGCCTACCCGACGAAGCAGATCCAGCTGATCGTGCCGTTCGCGCCGGGCGGCGCGGTCGACGCGGTGGCGCGCGTCTTGGCGACGCCGCTCGCCGCCGGGCTCGGCAAGCCGATGGTGATCGACAATCGCGGCGGCGCCGGCGGCGTGATCGGCATGGAGGCGGCGGCGCGCGCGCCGGCCGACGGCCACACGGTGCTGCTGGCGCACAGCGGGCTCACCGCGATGCCCGGGCTCTACCGCAAGCTGTCATTCGATCCGGTCAAGGATTTCGACGGCGTCATCACCGCGGTGTCGGGCAGCTACATGCTCGCGGTGAGCGCCGCCGCGCCGTTCACCTCGGTCGCCGAGCTGATCGCGCATGCCAAGGCCAATCCGGGCAAGCTCAGCTATGCGTCGGCCGGCGTCGGCTCGACCATCCATCTCGCCAGCGAGTTCTTCAAGCGCGCCGCCGGCATCGACATATTGCATGTACCCTACAAGGGCGCGGCGCAAGCGACCACCGACCTGATCGGGGGGCAAATCCAGATGATGATCGGCCCGATCAACAACATCCAGCCGCTCGCGATCGCGGGCAAGATCCGCGCCCTCGCCGTCACTTCGGCGGCGCGGTCGCCGCTCGCGCCGGACGTACCCACCATTGCCGAGAGCGGCCTGCCCGGCTTCGAGGTGATCGGCTGGTACGGCTTCGCGGTGCCGGCGGGCACGCCGCCGACGGCGATCGCCAGGCTGAACGCCGAGACCAATCGCGTGCTGAAATCCGACGAGGTCGTCGCGCAGTTTCGCAAGCAGGGCTACGAACCGGTCGGCGACACGCCGGAGCAGTCGAGCGCGCGCATCAAGGCCGACGTCGCGCAGTGGACGAAAATCATCCGCGAGGCGGGCATCGAGCCGCAGTAGTACGGAGCATGATCCCGAAAAGTGGACACCGGTTTTCGGAAAAGATCATGCTCCAACGCAACAAGTGAGACCATGGACCAGAACCTCAGCACCGACGCCGAAAGCCTCACCAAGACCCTGTGCGGCCACCTGGCGGCAGCGCAATTCTCCGACCTTTCGGCCGCCGCGCAGCGCGAGGCGCGCCGCGGCGTGCTCGACTGGATTGGCTGCGCGCTCGCGGGCAGCGGCCACCGCACCGTTACCACGCTGGTCGAGGTGCTGCAGGAGACCGGCGGCCGGCCGCAGGCCACGGTCCTTGGTCGCAAGCTCAAGCTCGGCCTGCGCGATGCGCCGCTCGCCAACGGGCTGATGGGGCACGTGCTCGACTTCGACGACACGCACATGGGCGGCGTCGTGCTGCATACGAGCTCGCCGGTGCTCGCGGCGCTGCTTGCGCTCGCCGAGCGCAAACCGGTGAGCGGCGCCGAGCTGATGCTCGCCTATGCGGTCGGCTTCGAGGCCGGCGTGCGCGCGGGCCGCACCGCGCCGGGCCATCACAAGGGCGGCTGGCATCTGACCGGCACGCTCGGCAGCATCGCCGCTGGCGTCGCCGGCGGGAAGCTGCTCGGGCTCGACCGCCAGCGGCTCACCTACGCGATGGGCATCGCCACGACGCAGGCCGGCGGCATGCAGCAGAACCGCGGTACCATGTGCAAGTCGTTCCATGCCGGCAAGGCGGCGGCGAACGGCGTGCTCGCGGCGCTGCTCGCCGAGCACGGCTTCGACTCGACGCAGGAGATCGTCGAAGGGAAGAAGGGTTTTTCGCGCATCTACAGCGACGTCGCGGACCCCGAGCAGCTCACGGCCGGCCTCGGCGGGCAATGGCTGATCGAGACCAACGGCCACAAGCCCTATGCCTGCGGCGTGCTGCTGCATCCGCTGATCGATGCGCTGGTAACGATCCGTAACCGCGACAAGCTCGATCCGGCGACCGTGGACGAGGTCGGCCTGCGCGTGCATCCGCTGGTGCTCGCGATCACCGGCGTGGTCGATCCTTCGACGGGGCTGCAGTCGAAGTTCTCGACGCTGCATTCGGCGGCGGTGGCGCTGATCGACGGCGCCGCCGGCATCGCGCAGTATTCCGACGCCAAGGCGAAAGACGCCGCGGTGGCGGCGCTGCGGCGGAAGATCAAGCCGATCGCCGACGACACGCTGCGCAAGGACGAGGCGTATGCGACGGTGGTCGCCGGCGGCAAGCGCTACGACAGCCACGTCGCGCATGCGAGCGGCACGATCGACAACCCGATGAGCGACCGGCAGATCGAGGCGAAGTTTCTCGCCAACGCGACGCCGACGATCGGCGCCGAGCGCGCGACGCGCGTCGCCGACATGGTGTGGGCGCTGGAGAAGCAGGGTGACGTGCGCGAGCTGATCGCGTTGGTGGGGTAGACGCAGAATCCCGCCTCACCTACTCCGCATCACCCGAGCCGCGGATACCGTATTTCTCGCGTAGCGCCTGCTGCTCGGCGGTGCTCGGCACCGCGACGATCGGCGTTGCCACGGCCTCGGCCCGTGCCGCAGGCTGCGCGTCGCGGAGTTGCGCGCGCATCGCGCGCTCGAACACGAGGAGCGCGACCGCCATCACCGCGCCGGCGAGATTGAAGTACTGCGCCTGCGGAAACGATGCGACCGGGAACAGCAGAAACAGCCCGATGACGCCGTAGACGACGCGGTCGGCGAGCCGCAGGTGGCGCACCGAATAGCCCATCACCGCCGCCGAGATCAGCCAGACGCCGACTACCGCGGTGACGAAGTCGATCACGATGAACAGCGGATCGCCCTTGAGCAGCAGGGTGCCGGAATAGACGAACAGGAACGGGATGACGAAGATGGTCCAGCCGAACGCCATCGCCATCCAGCCGGTCTTGTTCGGATCGGCGTTGGCGAGGTTCGCGGCGACGAAGGCCGCGACCGCGACCGGTGGCGAGATCAGCGACAGACAGCCGTAGTAGAGGATGAACATGTGCGCGGCCATCGGGTCGATGCCCATCTGGACGAGCGTCGGCGCAACCAGCGTCGCCAGCAGGATGTAGCAACCCACCGTGGGCAGGCCGGCGCCGAGGATGATGTTGGCGATCGCCGAGAGCACCAGCAGCAGGAACAGGCTGCCCGCCGCCATGTGGATCAGCACCAGGCTGAGCGTGAAGCCGGCGCCGGAATAGTTGAGCGCGCCGATCATGATGCCGGACGCCGCGCCGATCATGAACAGGTCCACGACAGCGATGCCGGTATCGCGCAGCATCTCGACGATGTCGCGGAACGAGAGGCGCTTGCCCTGAAACGGGAACAGGAGCGCGAGCCCCAGCGCGACCGCGGTGGTGATCAGGCCGGCGCCGTCCGCCTCCTCGCCGCCCCAGAACAGCAGGTAGATCAGCACGACGAACGGGATCGGGAAGTGCCAGCCGCCCTTGAGCACGTCGCGCAGCTTCGGGATCTGCGCCGGGTCCATCGGCTTGATGTTGCTGCGCGCAGCCTCGAGGTCGACCTGGATGAACAGCGCGATGTAAAACAAGATGGCTGGGATCGCAGCCGCAAGCGCGACGTCCGCGTAAGGCACCTGCAGAAACTCCGCCATCACGAACGCGGCGATGCCCATGACCGGCGGCATGATCTGTCCGCCGGTCGAGGCGTTGGCCTCGATCGCGGCGGCGAGATGCGGACGGAAGCCGACGCGCACCATCAGGGGGATCGTCACCACGCCGACGGTGATGATGTTCGACACGACGTTGCCGGAGATGGTGCCGAACAGCGACGAGCCGAGGATCGCGATCTTGGCCGGGCCGCCGCGATACTTGCCCATCAGCGCCATCGAGATGTCGGTGAAATAGGCGGCGCCGCCCGACTTCATCAGCACCTGGCCGAACAGCACGAACACGACCACGACCGTGGCGACGATCTTCAGAGTGACGCCGAGCACCGCGGTCGAATCCCACACCGAGTAGTAGGTCAGGCGGCCGAGCGGGATCGACTTGGCGGCGAACTCGCCCGGCAGGTAGCCAGCGACGAGCGCGAGCACGAAGAAGAAGATCGTGGTGTAGAGGAGCCCGTTGCCGGTGGTGCGGCGCAGGCCTTCGAGGACCAGGAGGATCATCACCGCGGCGACGATCAGCCCATCCCACGGCCGCTGCGAGACGAGCTCGGACAGCGTCGGGAACCGTACCGCGACGTAGACCATGCCGGCGAACGAGACGAGCGCGGCGAGCACGTCGTACCACGGCACCGGCGCTCCCTTGCGGCCGCCGCGCTGGCCGTTCGCGGGCACGTGCAGAAACAGGAGCGGCATCGCCAACGCGACGAGGCCTGCGAGGTATTGCTCGGAATAGAGCGAGATGCCGACGCGGCGGAACAGGTCCGCCGTCACCGCGATCACCGCGCAGGTCAGCGTGACGGCGAGCCCATAGACGACGATCTGCGCGACGCGCGCGGCCTGTGAAAGCGGTTCGCTCGCGCCGCCGCTCACGACCCGTTCTTCGGCGGCCACAAGCCGTTCTCCTGGAAGTACTTGATCGCGCCCGGGTGGTACTCGAGATGCGCAAATGTCTTGGCCATGCCGTCAGGCTCGAACGCGGCCATGCCGGGGAACACCGCAGTCATGTCTTTCTTGTTCTGGTGCACCGCCTTGGTGATCTTGTAGACCGCATCGGCCGAGAAATCGGCGCGCGTGAACAGCACGACGTCGTAGGCCATCACCGGCGTCGGCTCGGTGATGCCGTCCATGTTGCGCGACGGCTCGATCGTGTACGCGTAGGAGCCTGGCACGAATTTGTTCATCGCCGCGACCGCCTCGGGCGAGGTCGGGATCGGCAGCGCGCGGATGCCGCCGACGCTGGCTGCGACCTGTTTCACTTTCGCCGAGCCGAGCGCGAACCAGAACACGTCGGTCTTCGCGGCGGCGAAGTCGTCGGCCGCCTGCACGATGTTCTGCGCCAGCACGCCCTGCACGTCCTTCTCGGTCAGGTTCACGGCCGCGAGCTGCGCAAGCACGACACGCAGCACCGCCTTCTGCGCGCCGTATCCAATACTGATCCGCTTGCCTTTGACGTCGGCGAGCGTCCGTACGGCTGAATCCTTCTGCACGTATCCGGCAGTGGCGATCGGCACCATGCGGCCGATCAGGCGAATGTTCTGCTTCGGCCCCTTGCCTTCCCAGTCGACCGTACCGGTGACGTATTGCTGCACGTCGGACAGCGTCGCGAGCGACAGCTCGGCGCTGCCGTCGTTGACCGCTTCCTGGCCGTGCGACTGCTGCGCCGAGAGCGTCGCCCGCAGGCCGGCATGATCGACCACCACCTTCGCCACCGCCGCGCCGACCGAGTTGGTGAACGAGCCCGCCGGCGTGGTGACGATGCCGATCACCTGCGCGGCAGCAGGTGCGGTGGACGTGATCAGACATGTGAGGACGGCGGCGGCAACGCTGCGCGGCAGCATGACGATCCTCCCAACACGGTGTTCTTGTTGGGACGATCTTTGCACGGCTCAGGAGCGAGAGCCAGCGTGTCCGCGACACAATACCGCTGTATCGCAATACGGTACAGGCGATGGTCGGACAGCTCTGCGCGCGCGGCGGCCCGATCTAGAGCAACTCCAGGTGCATCTTGGTCGCCGGCGCCAGGTCCGGTCGGATGGCGGCGATGTGCTTCTCGATCTGCGCGGCCGCGTCCTTCGCCGACAGCCCGGTCACTTCGACGTCGAGCCGTTCAGCGACCGCCGGCCGCTGCAACTCGTCGGTCTCCAGGAAAGCGTCGAGCAGGACGGGATCTGTCATCTTGCGTCCGACGCGCTCTGCGCTCTGCAGCCGGCGGAACAGTTCCTTGCTCTCGACCGCCAGCACCACGGGGACCAGCGCGGCGTTGCGCTTGATCGCCAGATCGACGACGTGCTTCCACGCATCGCTTTCACGCAGCGCACCTTTGCATAATGCGTTGGTCATGACGAAGGTCTCGCCGGGCGGACGTTTCGCCAGCGCGTCATAGGCGGTGCGACGCACCACGTCGTAGACGGCCCAGCGGTCGGGATCGTTGATCCCGCAGCACACGATGGCGACGTCGTGCAGCAGATGGTTGTGAATGAAGCGCGCATTCAGGTTCTGCGCGAGGATACGGCCGATTGTCTGCTTGCCGACGCCCGGCCACCCGTTCAGGTGGATGATCATGGCTCGCCCCGTCCCCCGCCCTTACACCAGGCAAGAACAACGGGAACCGCGCGCCTATTCGCGTCGGCGTGCAGTCGCATCCGGGATTGTGTGATTCCCGCAACATGGCCGCGAACCGCTACGATGGCACCACGACCGGGCCAAGCGAAGGGCGGCCGCGCCGAACAGCTCAGCCGAGCTCCACCACCTCTTCCGGGAAGTGATGCAGCCGCTCGGAGGGGCCGTTCGCCTCGATCATGTAGTTGTCGCAGACCCATGAGCTCTGGCCTTTGTGCACGTAAGTCGGGTGCACGACGATGTTCATGTCCTTCTGGATGATCATCGGCTCGTCGTGGCGCACCAGCGGCCGCTCGACCAGGTCGTAGCCCTGGCCGTGGCAATAGAGCCGGCTCTCAGCCGGCCGGCCGTTCTTCTGCATGAAGGCGTTGTACTCGTCCCAGATCGTCTTGCACGACGCGCCGGGCTTGAGCAGGCCGAGCGTGAAGTGCCGCGCCTGCAGCGTGAACGCGAACTCGTCCTTCATCTGCTGCGGCACCTTGCCGACCACCGCGGTCCGGCCGAGCTCGGTGTACATGCCGCCGGGACCGGCGTCCTCGACCAGCAGCATCACGTAGTCGCCTTCCTTGATGACGCGGTTCTGCATGTGCTGGCCGGCGATCTGGCCGGGCGTGCCGAGCGGCGCCGAGCAGCAGAGATAGATGCCGTGCTCGCTGCCGTGACGCTGGCTATAAAGCCGCGCGATCGCTGCGATATCGATGTCGCGCATGCCGGGCTCGATCGCCGCGAAGGCGGCGCGCATCGCGCCGTCCTGCATGCGCGCAGCGCGCTTGACCAGCTCGATCTCCTCGGGGGACTTGATGACCTTGATCTTGTCGACGAGGTCGCTCGCGTCGACGAACTTGGTGTTGGAGTAGCGGCCGTTGCGAAGATAGTCGGCCAGGCCGACTGACATCTGGTAGGTGCCGACCAGGCCGATGGTGCCGCCGGCATAGGGCGCGAGCGCCTTGGCGGCGAGCTCGGCGTCGTAGGCGGTGGTGTAATGCGCGGAGGCGTAGCTCGGCGTGGTCGCCCAGGTCTTCACGCCGCGCCGCACGCCGTCGCCTTCGTGCGGCAGCTCCTTGACCATGCCGAACGGGCCCTGCCCGATCAGCGTCATGTCCTCGTCGCGCGGAAACACGACCGTCTGCGGATAGCCGTTCACCGCGTTGAAGTCGGTGAAGTACTTCACGTAGCCGCCCATCTGGTCGACGTTGTTCTGCATCAGCAGCACGTCGATCTTCTCGGCCTCCATGGCCTTGCGCACGGCCTTCCAGCGACGCTCGAGCTCGGCGGTCGAGATCGGGCAGACCAGACGTTCGGACAACTGCATTTTGGACGCTCCTCCGCGGGTTCACCGACCCGTCAATGCTCTACCATGTTGATCATGTTGTTCGTATCGCCGGACAGGAAGCGGCGCATGTTGGCTTCGATGATCGGCAGCGCGAGATCGGGATAGATGTCGCAGAAGCCACCCTGGTGCGTGGTGATCAGCACGTTCTTCATGCTCCAGAACGGATGATCGGCGGGCAGCGGCTCCTCGAGAAACACATCGAGCGCGGCGGCCGCCGGACGTCCTTGATTGAGGGAAGCGACCAGCGCCGTCTCGTCGACCACGCCGCCGCGCGCGAGGTTGACAAGAAAGCTGGTCGTCTTCATCGCGCCGAGTACCTTGGCATCGACGATGCCGCGCGTCGCTGGCGTGAGCGGCGTCAGCAGCACCAGGAAATCGAGGTCACGCACGGCGGCGACCAGGTCGTCACGCGAGCGCATCTCGTCGAAGCCGAGCACGCTGCGCTTCGCCGACGAGATGCCGACCACGCGCATGTCGAACACCTTGCATTTCGGCGCTAGCGCCTCGGCAATCACGCCGATGCCGAAAATGCCGACAGTCTTGCCGTGCAGAAGCTTTGCCGGCCAGCGCGTCCAGGCGTGCTGGTCCTGGCAACGCGCGAAACGCGGGATGTCGCGCGCGAGCGCCAGCATCGACGCGATCGCGGCCTCGGAGACAGGCGGGCCGTGAATGCCGGTCATGTTGGTGACCAGCACGTCTTTCCGCAGCGACGGCTGGTCGGTGAGGTTGTCGACGCCGGTGCCGAGCGCCTGAACCCATTTCAGGCTCTTCGCGCCCTCGAGCACGTGCGGCGCCAGCATCGGCGCGAAGGTGAGCAGGATGTCGGTCGTGCCGATATGCGGGCCGACCTTGGAATGGTGATCGACCACGGTGATGGTCAGCTCGGGAAACTGTTGCTGCAGCCGGTCGCGGTACTGGACGCGAACATAGTCGGGCAGGGTCAGGAGAATGAGCAGGTTGGGCATCGGTCCGTCGCGGCGGCAAAAGGGCGTCCCGTCCTTAGCCAAGCGGGCGTGGGTTGGCTACACAGAAATCCTGCAATCCCGGCCTCATGGTTCGAGACGGGCGCCTTTTGCAGGGCGGTTCTCATTGGCGAGGCCCGTCAGGCGCCCTCTTCACCATGAGGCCTCCGAGGGGCTGAGGTGCAACAAACTCCTACCTCATCCTGAGGAGCGTCGCCGTAGCAGGCGCAGCCTGCGTACACTTGGCTGCGCGCGACGCGTCTCGAAGGATGGCCACCGGCACGGCCTTACCCCGTCGCAGCGATCCTCACCGCCGCCGCAATCAGCGCCTCGTCGGCGCCGCGCGGGCCGATCAGCGAGATGCCGATCGGGCAGCCATCGAGCTGCGCGAGCGGCAGCGAGATCTGCGGCAGCCGGGCGAGCCCGGCGATGCAGAGGAGGCTCATGGCGCTGACGCGGAACTGCTCGAGCTCCGGCAGCGGCGCGTCGGCCTTGATGGCGATGCCGGGCGCGGTCGGCAGGAGCAGGAACGCGCGGTTGTCGAGCAGGCCGGCAACACGCTTCGCGATCTGCTCGCGCGCCTGCTCGGCCTTGGCGACGTCGGCCGGAGCGAGCGCGGCGGCGGCAGCGAGCCGCTCCTTGATGCCCGGGCCGAGCCGCGGTTGCGTCCGCGTCAGCCAGTCGCCATGGGTGCGCCAGACCTCTGAAAACTGGATCACGCGGAACACATCGAACCAGGACCGCAGGCCTTCCGACGAAACTGTAGTGGGACGCGTCGCGCCGAGCACGTCTGTCACGCGTTGGCGTGCCGGCGCGAGGGCGGACGCGACCTCGGGCGCCAGCAGCCCGAACGCGTCGTCCGCGACCAGCAGCCGATCTATCGTCGGCGACGTCCAGCCGTCGGCAAGCAGCACGTCGCCGACGCGCGCGAACATGTCCATATCGCGCGTGAACCAGCCGGCGGCGTCGAAGCTCGGCGCCAGCGCGCAGACCCGGTCGAGCGGGATACGTCCGTACGTCGTACGCAGCCCGAACACGCCGCAGAAGCTCGCCGGCAGCCGCACCGAGCCGCCGGTATCGCTGCCGATCGCGAAATCGCACAAGCCACCGGCAACCGCCGCCGCCGAGCCGCTCGACGAGCCGCCGACGAGGCGCCCGGGCGCGTTGACGTTGACCGGCTGGCCGTAATGCGCGTTCGAGCCGTTGAGACTGAAGGCGAGCTCGTCGGTCTGCGTCTTGCCGACCACGCGGGCACCCGCTTTCAGCAGGGCATCGACCACGGGCGCGCTCTTCTCGGGAACCGAATGCGTGGCGAGCCAGTCCGGGCTGCCGAAGCCGGTCGGGGAACCAGCGATGTCGTAGATGTCCTTGATGCCGCAGGTCGTGCCGGCAAGCGGCCCATGCGCCGCGCCTGCAACCTCGACGTGGTTGTGGCGGCAGAACGCGTTCAGCGTGTCGCGGTCGAGGATCGAGGTCATGCGCGATGTTTCTAGCGGCAAAGCCGCCAGCAAGTCACTATCATGCGCGCCCGAGCCGCTCGCAGCAGGAACCTTCGCATGAGCCGCGCCGCCGCCTGGAAACCCGAACGCGGGATCGAGATCGTCGCCGGCACGCCGCCGGGCGGCGG